>ENA-UESI01001684-UESI01001684.1-human-gut-metagenome-genome-assembly--contig:-NODE-1684-length-13247-cov-3.956416_pt1 | contig 13247 bp, 10 predicted proteins | sample MGYA00243005_ERZ508006 | MGnify/ENA primary metagenome ERZ508006 (study PRJEB26167, sample SAMN06115436) | human gut metagenome | host: Homo sapiens | place: China:Shandong | collected 2015-06-10... | reverse complement strand
GCACGATAATATTTCTCGGTTGTATGCTCCTTTATCTGCCTGCTCAAGGATGCCGCGGCTTTCTGATTCTTGGCAAAAGTCCACCTCGCGGTTTTCCAGCCAGGTATCCAGTTCCTGATGGATTCCCTCCCGCAGGCAGATAGAAATCTGGGGAAAGTCCTGGTGAAATTGCTGAAGCACTCTGGGGAGTCGATTGATGGCGACACTGGAATACGCGCCAATAGTCACAGACCCGACAGAAAGCCCCTTTAATTCCGCTGCGTCAAGCTGTAAGAGCTCCTCTGCCCGGATCAGCTCATGGAATCTGGGGAGCAGGACCTGGCAGGCCCCGGTGGGCCGGATTCCGGAACGCCCCCGGAGCAAAAGCGGAAAGCCCATTTCCCGTTCCACCGCCTCGGCCATCTGCCGGATGCCGGATGGCGTATAGCCCAGCTCTTCCGCTGCGGCGGAAAAGCTTCCAAGCTCAATGGCGCGCAGCAGAACATGGTATTTTTGTGTATCCATCTGCCGTCCTCCTTGGTACGGGCTGGCATGCCAAAGAGATGGAAGCGGCCCGTTTGCTGTTATAATTTGTAACAATGTATAAAAGAATCCTGATATTTACTTCTGCGTTGTTAAAGTTTAACATGATATCAAAGCGGAAGGGAACAAAAATTGAATAATTTAGGAAAAAGTTTTCCCCGGAACATGTTGCGCCCATCCCTCTTGTTTTCATATGCAAACGGACGGCAAATCAAAACAGGTTTCATAGAAAACAGATTGTCCACATAAATTTGCAGTAGCCGGAGCATCAGAGACGGCGGGAATGGGACAGTACCAGCAGCGAAAGGTGATCCAATGGGAAGACGCTCTCTGAACATCGGATGTTGTTGGAAACCGGAGTAAAGTGACCCAATGAAAGAAAAGAGGTTGATGAACATGGCTCTTTTACTGGACCCGCTGTTTTCTCCCAAGAGCGTGGCTGTGATTGGCGCCTCTGCCAATCAGGATCGGACCGGATATAAATTTACCCATGAGCTCCTTATGCGCTTTCCCGGAAAGGTGTTCCCCATCAATCCGAAAGGCGGCGAGGTGGACGGACGCCCCATGTACAAGAGCATGGCGGAAGCTGGCGAGCCTGCGGACTTGGCGCTGATTCTGGTGAACAAGAAGGCGGCACTGGCCGCGGTGACGGACTGTGCCGTGCATGGTGTGAAGGTGGGCGTGATGTATACCGCCGGCTTTGGCGAGATGGGCGAGGAAGGCGCCCGCATCCAACAGGAGATGGTCCGAGTGGCCAACGAGCACGGGATGCGCCTTGTGGGGCCCAACTGCATGGGGGTGTTCAGCCACCCGGCGGGCCTGAACCTCACTGGGGAGGAGATTCCCGGCGGCGACATTGCCCTGATCAGCCAGAGTGGAAACATCGGCTTTAGCCTCTGGTACGATGCGGCCAACTATTTACATACCGGCTTCAGCCGTTTCGTGGGCTTTGGAAACCAGGCGGACATCGCCGTTCATGAGTACATTGACTACTGCGCGGACGATCCCATGAGTAAGATCATTGTCATCTATCTGGAGGGGCTGCGGCCCGGCAGCGGCCTGGACTTTATTCGCTCCGCCTCCGCCGCGGCGAAAAAGAAGCCGGTGGTCATCCTCAAGGGCGGCCGTTCCACTGCCGGAAAGCGGGCGGCCAGCTCTCACACCGGCTCCCTGGCGGGCAACGAGGCGCTTTACAGCGCGGCGTTTGAAAAGGCGGGTATCGTGGAGGTCAAGCGGCTGGATGAGCTGATGCCGGTCGCCCAAACGCTGATGCTCTGCCCGCCGCTGAAAAGCGGGAACATCATCGTTGGCGGCACCGGCGGCGGACACATGATCGTCAGCACCGACGCGGCAGAGCGGGAGGGCTTTTGTATGCCGCCCTTCTCCCCGGAGGCTGAGGAGAAAAAAGAGGCGCTGCTCTATGACTTTGCGCCCAAGGGCAATCCCTTTGAACAGGCGGGAACCTTTATCGACAATCTGGACGTGTGGGCGCAGCTGGGCGAGGTGATGCTGGAAGAACCGCAGATGGACGGCTGGTTCACCTTCGGCAACATCGGCGGCTATCTCCCTGACCTGGTAACAAACGGTGTGGACTGGGAGGCTGGCATGCGCCACCTGGTGGAGGTGAAGAACCGCTTTGGAAAGCCGGTGGTGGCCTTTTCCCTGTGTGCCAGAAGCGACTATCCCTGCGAGAGAGTGCTGCGGGAGGGCGGCATTCCGGTGTTTGACTCTCCAGACATCGCCATGCGGGCCATGCGGGCGCTGCGGGAGGTTCAGGTCTACCGGGACCGGAACCTGGAAATCGGGGAGCGGGTGATCCGCACGGGAGCGGAGCCCGCGTGCTTTGCGGAGGCGAGGACCCGGGAGAGCCGAAACCTCACCGAGCCGGAGGCTTACGGGCTGATGGAGAGCTACGGCATTCCCACGGCGCCCTACACCCTGGCAAAAAGCGCGGAGGAGGCCGCCTCCGCAGCAGAGAAACTGGGCTATCCAGTGGTGATGAAGGTGGTCTCGCCTCAGATCATCCACAAGTCCGATTACGGCGCTGTGAGAGTGGGACTCCAGAATGCCGCTGCGGCCCGGGAGGCCTATGACGCCATTCTCGCAAGCTGCCGGGAGAAGGCCCCTGGCGCTGAGGTCCACGGCGTATTGGTGACGAGAATGGTTTCCGGCCAAGAGATCATCGCGGGCCTAGTCCATGACCGGCAGTTTGGCCCCACGCTAATGGTGGGCCTGGGCGGTGTATTTGTAGAGATTTTGAAGGATGTAAACTTCTGCATCCTGCCTGGAACCCGGAAGGAGCTGCGGGGCAAAATCGAGAGTTTGAAGGGATATCCGCTGCTCAATGGCGCCCGTGGGCGGGAGAAGGCGGATGTAGATGCGCTGGTGGAGCTCCTCTACAACCTAGGGCGTCTGGCAGTGGAAAATCCGGAGATTCAGGAGATGGACATCAACCCGATCTTTGTGTCCGCAGAGGGAGCTGTGGCTGCGGACGCCCGCATCATTGTGGACGGCAGAGGATCTTGCCGCGGCGTCGGGCCGCAGTGAAAATAAAAATCTGGAGGTATGTGAACATGAGTGAACCGACTGTTCAAACCGCAAGCGAGCCTGTCATTTTGACAGAGAAAAAGGGCTATATCGGCTACATCATTCTTAACCGCCCCAAAAAGCTTAACGCCATCAACTGGCAGGTTTACCGGGAGATGATCCCCGCGATTGAGAAGATGGAAACCGATGACGACGTCAAGGTTGTGGTTCTGAAGGGCGCTGGACGGTGCTTCTCCGCCGGCTTCGACCTCTCTGAGCCAAGCTTCGACGACCATGAGGAGAACCGCCGGATGTACGAGCGGGTGGCCCACCGGGCCAGGTGGAAGCTGTGGAGCCTGCCCAAGCCCACGATCGCGCAGATTCACAAATTCTGTCTGGGCGGCGCCCATGAGACGATGATGGCCTGTGATATGGCAATTTGCTCTGATGATACCACCTTCGGTATTCCAGAGATCAAGTTCGGTCAAGGCTCCTGCTTTCCGATCCTGCCCTACTCCATGACGCTGCGCAAAGCTCGGGAGCTGATCCTCACCGGCGAGAACTATGATGCCAAGACCGCTTTGGAATACGGTGTAGTCAACTACAGTGTGCCCATGGAGGAACTGGACGCTAAGGTGATGGAGCTGGCAAAGAAGCTGGCCCTGGTGCCAACGCCTGCCTTGAAGCTTCAAAAACGCTGCATCAACCGGGCTGTGGAGAATATGGGCTTTGGTTATCAGGTGGAGCAGTGGCTGGACATTCTGTGCTTGGGAATTCTGTGGAAGAATGAAGAGGTGGATAACTTCTATAAAAAGGTTGCCGAGGTGGGCATGAAGGAGGCCACTGTCTGGCATGAACAGCAGCTGGACGCCAAGCTGCAAGCGGACCTGGAAAAAGCGTAACCAGAGAAGAGCCGTGGACGGGCGGCCGGCTGCGGCGGGGTCGCGGACGGCTGCCCGTCCACGGAACTTTTTCAAAAAGATCATATATAAAAGAGGGGATACAACAATCGGAAAGGTGGTACATGATGAAAAAGCTAGGTTCTTTTCTACTCATCCTGGCACTGACGGCCGGAACGCTGGCCGGATGCGGAGGTTCTGGCGGAGACAGCTCAGACGCCGCGGAAAAGGACACATTGACGGTGGTCATTAACTCTGACCCAGGCACGCTGGACCCTCATGACAACGTCAACTTCGCACCTCACCAGGTAAAGCGCCAGATATACGAAACGCTGGTGGTCCGCAATGACGAGGGGGAGCTGGTGCCCTGGCTGGCGGAGAGCTGGGAATATGAGGATGACGAAACGCTGGTCTTTCAAATTCGCCAGGGAGTGAAATTTCACAACGGCGAGGAACTCAAGGCAAGCGATGTGCTCTTTTCCTTAAAGCGCGCTTTGGACGACAACACCACCGGTGCAATTCAAGTCAACCGCATCGATTTTAACAGATGTGAGGTAATGGGAGATTATACTGTTAAGATTGTAACAGATGGACCGTATGCCATGCAGCTGGCCATGCTGGAAAACCCCTTGATCTCTATGATCAGCGAGAAGGCATACACCGAGTCCGGCGGCGACTTTTTCGAGGCTCCCATCGGCACCGGGCCCTACAAGCTGGTGTCCTATGCTGCTGGCGACAGCGTGGTGCTGGAGGCCAATGAGGAGTACTGGAGAGAGGGCGAGCCCCACATTCCAAACCTGATCTTCCGTGTCATCACGGACGCCTCCAGCCGGGCCATCGAGGCGGAATCCGGCGGCGCCGACATTGTCTATGATATCAGCGCCAACGATGTAGAGCGCGTGGCCGCCAATCCCGGCGTCAATCTGGTATCCATGGCGGGCTACAACACCTCCTATCTGCTTTTCAACCAAAATCGGGAGCCTCTCTCTGATATCCGCGTTCGGGAGGCAATTTTCCTGGCACTGGACGTCCCCACAGCCATTGAAGTGGCCTACGGCTCTTTTGGCGAGCTGGGCAGCGGCATCGTCTCTCCGGGTGTGGAGGGCCGTCATCCCGATCTGACCCCTTATTTCCCGACACGGGACCTGGAGCGGGCGAAGCAGCTGCTGGAGGAGGCTGGATATGGCGGCGGGCTGACTCTGGAGATCATTTGTGAAAACTCCAATCAGCAGCGTATGGATTTCTGCGAGGCGGCGCAGGCCCAGCTGGCGGAGGTTGGCATCACGTTGGTTCCGAAGTTCCTAGATGCAAATGACTGGGCCGCCACAACCATCAACGGCGGTACGGATATTGCCATATACGGCACGACCGCCAGCACCGGCGAGGCCGGTCGAATTTTGATGCGCTATGCGCCGGGCATCGCTGAATACGGCGCTGTAAACTGGACCGGCCCAGAGGCCGAGGCCTATGCGGAGCTTTTGAACACGGCTTTAGCCACCATTGATGCCGACGCGCGCAACACCATGTATCACACCTGCCAGGAACTGCTGATGGAGAACTTCGTCTGCTACCCCATCTGGCACAAGGAAATCAACGCGGCGCTGCAGTTGGATGTGCAGGGATTCCATCTGATGCCAACCTATGAAAATCATTACCTACAGTACGTCTATTTTGGATAAGGTGCACGCGAGACTTCGCTGTCCGGACATCATTTGCTGTGCCTGTGCGGGCCCTTTGGCCCGCACAGGGCGTATCCGGGGCACATGAAGTAGTGCATACCGGAGAGGGAGCGGAGCTCTGCCAGTTTGAGAGCTAAGAGGTGAAAAGCATGCTGCGATACATATTGAAACGAATTCTGCTGATGATTCCGGTACTGCTGGGGATCGTCGTGATTGTCTTTACACTGATGTACGTGGGCGGGGGCGACCCCACCATCTCGATCCTGGGCGAAAATGTGACACCGGAGGCCCAGGCGGAAATTCGGGAGGAGCTGGGATTAGACGATCCATACCTAGTGCGCCTGGGGAATTACCTGCTGGACCTGCTCCACGGCGACCTGGGGGACTCCTATCGCTCCAAGCGTCCGGTGATGGATGAAATTTTGGCGCGCTACCCTACGACCTTGAAGCTGACCTTTGGCAGCATCGCGCTGGGGATTGTGGTGGGTGTCATCGTCGGCATCATCTCCGCTGTCAGGCAGTACTCTCTCCTGGATAAAATCGGAACGTTTATCTCGCTTTTTGGCGTGTCCGCGCCCTCATTCTGGATTGCCATGATGCTGGTATTGGTGTTCTCTGTCAAACTGAACCTGCTGCCGGCGACAGGGAGCCACACCCTGGCCTGCTGGGTGCTGCCAGTGGTGACTCTGGGGCTGCAATGCGGCGCATTTATCATGCGTATGACCCGCTCGAGCATGCTGGAGGTTATCCGCCAGGATTATATCCGTACAGCCAAGGCCAAGGGCCAGTCGGAATTCAAAATCGTCATAAGCCACGCCTTCCGCAATGCCCTGGTGCCGATTATTACCACCATTGGCATCCAGATCTGCGGATTTTTAGCTGGGTCTGTGCTGGTAGAGAGTGTATTTGCCCTGCCAGGGCTCGGTAAATACGTGGTGGATTCTGTTAATTACAAGGATTATCCCGCCGTACAGGGGGTGGTGCTGTTCATCGCCATCAACTGTGTGATCATCAACCTGCTCACAGATATCATCTATTGTTTCGTGGACCCGCGTATCAAGGCGCAGTATGGCCGGAAAAAGGGTGTGAAGTTTTCGCAAAAGGAGGCTGCGCAGCATGGCTAAGACAACTAGGAAGAAAAGCAGCCCCTGGCGGGATGTCTTTCACCGGCTCAAGAGGAACAAGCTGGCCATGCTGGGACTGGTCATTTTGATTTTGGTTCTGCTGATGGCAGTTTTTGCAACGGTTCTGGCACCCTATGACTACGCCGCGCAGGCCACCGCAGAGGCAAAACAGTTTCCCAGCGCGGAGCACCTGCTGGGCACGGACAATTTCGGCCGGGATATTTTGAGCCGCATCATGGTGGGCAGCCGTTACACGCTGATGATCGGCTTTGGATGCATCACCATCGCCTGCCTGATTGGCACAGTGTTGGGAGCGCTGGCCGGATTCTACAAGCGGCTTGATAATCTGATCATGCGCTTGACGGACATTGTGATGGGGATTCCCACCTTCATGCTGGCCATCAGCATCATCGCGGCGCTGGGCACGGGGATCAAGACCATGATGCTGGCTCTGTGCATCACCTCGACCCCCGCCTTCATCCGGATTGTGCGGGCGCAGGTGCTGACCATCAAGGATCAGGAGTATGTGGAGGCCGCCCGCTCCATCGGCGCGGGGAACCTGCGCATCATGACCAAACATATCCTGCCAAACGCCCTTGCACCGATTATCGTGCAGTACACCCTGGGCGCGGTAAATCTCATTTTGTGGGCCGCGTCGCTGAGTTTTCTCGGCATGGGAGTTCAGCCGCCCACTCCGGAATGGGGGCTGATGGTCTCGGCGGGAAGAGCGTATCTGTACAGCGAGTGGTATATGTCGCTGATTCCAGGGTTAGCCATCATCATCACGACGTATGCCCTCAATCTGCTGGGAGACGGTCTGCGGGACGCGCTGGACCCGCGGCTGAAACACTGAGGGCAGGGGGGGAAACTTATGGAAAAGAATCTGTTAGAAATCAAAAACCTGGTGGTTCAATACGTGGTGGATGGCGAGACTGTGGAGGCTGTCAACGGCATTGACCTGGAAATTGGCTACGGAGAGACGCTGGGCCTGGTGGGGGAGACCGGTGCCGGCAAGACTACCACGGCCCTGAGCGTCATGGGGTTGATTCCAAACCCGCCGGGAAGAATGGTCTCCGGAGAGATTATCTATGACGGCAGGACCATCAGCGGTTTAAAAGAAAAGGAGTACCGCAAGATCCGGGGCGGAGAGATCACAATGATCTTCCAGGACCCCATGACATCGCTGAACCCGGTGATGACGGTGGGCGAGCAAATTGCAGAGGTGGTGCGCCTGCATGCCAAGTGCTCCCGGCTGGAGGCCGTGGAGCGGGCGGTGCGGATGCTGGAGCTGGTGGGCATTACCAGCGAGCGCTACCACCAGTACCCCCATGAGTTCTCCGGCGGCATGAAGCAGCGGGTGATGATCGCCATTGCCCTGGCCTGCACGCCGAAGCTCCTGATTGCTGACGAGCCCACCACGGCGTTGGACGTCACCATCCAGGCCCAGGTGCTGGAGCTGATGAACAAGCTCAAACAGGAGTTCGGAACCGCCATGCTGCTGATTACTCATGACTTAGGTGTGGTGGCTGAGGTCTGCGACAGTGTCGCCATCATTTATGCCGGTGAGATCGTGGAACGGGGGAGTTTGTCACAGGTGTATGGAGGAGTCTGCCACCCTTATACCCAGGGGCTATTTGATTCCCTGCCGGACCTGGACGAGGAGAGCGAGCGGCTCAAAACCATCCAGGGCATGATGCCGGACCCTTCCGATCTGCCCCGGGGCTGCAAGTTCCATCCGCGCTGTCCAAACTGTACGGACCAGTGTAAGACCGAGAACCCGCCAGTTGTGGAGGTGGAGCCGGGGCATAAGGTCAAGTGCTGGCTGGCGCAGGAAGGAGGAGAACCATGAGCGTTTTACTAGAGGTCAACCATCTGCAAAAATATTTCCATACCAAGTCCGGCACTTTGCACGCGGTGGAAAATGTGAGCTTTCAACTGGAAGAGGGGAAGACTCTGGGCGTGGTGGGAGAGTCCGGCTGCGGGAAGTCCACGCTGGGTCGAGTGATTTTACATCTGCTACCGGCCACCGGCGGCAAAATCCTCTTCCAGGGCGAGGATATCTCCAAGCCCTCCAAGGCAAAGCTGCACGAGCTGCGGCGGGATATGCAGATGGTGTTCCAGGACCCGTTTTCCTCCATCAATCCCCGCATGACGGTGAGCCAGATCATCGGGGAACCATTGGAAATCTATAAGCTTTGTAAAAGCAAGGAAGAGTATGCCAGGCGCGTTCATGAGATCATGGACACAGTAGGATTGGCCTCTAGGCTGGCGGGGGCTTATCCCCATGAACTGGACGGCGGCCGCCGTCAGCGGATCGGCATCGGCCGGGCACTGGCACTGAACCCCAAATTTATTGTCTGTGATGAGCCGGTATCCGCGCTGGACGTGTCCATTCAGGCGCAGGTACTGAACCTGATGCAGGATCTGCAGCGGGACTTGCACCTGACGTACATCTTTATCACCCACGATCTGTCAGTTGTGAAGCACATCTCCGATGAGATTTTAGTCATGTATCTGGGCACCATGGTGGAAAAGGCGGAGTCCAGAGAGCTGTTCCGCCATCAGTACCACCCCTACACCCAGGCACTGCTGTCTGCGATTCCCCGTCCACAGCTGGAGAAAAAGCAGGAGCGCATTCTGCTCAAGGGGGAGATCACCTCTCCCATTGAGCCGCCGCCCATGTGCCGCTTTGCGCCCCGCTGCATTTACGCGAAGGAAAGCTGTTTCGCAAGCCAGCCGGAGTTGACAGAGGAGACGCCCAACCATTTTGTAGCCTGCTGCCGGTGCGCAGAATTCGTTTGAAATTTTGATAGATGGGAAGATGAGGCGAGCGATGAGGCAGATTCAGAACAGTGAGCGCTTGCTCAATGCTGGTGATCGGAAGTCCCAGCACGTGGCACCGGAAATTCTGATGAGCCGCTGTGCGATCTGGATTACCAGAATATGACCTGTATGAGTCGGAACGTGATCATCGGTGAGCAGCAATGAGACCTGAGAAACAAAGCGGGTCTATGTGATCGGCGCAAGTAAAACTGCAAGAGCCATACTGGATGTTCATATCATAGGAGACGATCTGATCTGCACAAACTCTGTTCTTCTTCAAAAGGCCATTGCAGAAAAAGCGTGTACCTGCATGGTTAGGAAGCCCAACCATGTGGGAACCATCAGGGGAGATAGCAGGACTGCGAAAGGCCAATGTATGGTTCTGCTCCTGCCGTCGGGGCAGGCGGCACTACGCTCTGACGAACGTGGGAGCTTTCTGGCAGAGCTGATACGGGCGGAGAACCTGTATCTTGGCACAAGGCTCAGCGCACTGCAGAACTATAAGCGAATGGGGGGACGGGACAGCTCGTTCCCTCTACCGCTCTGTAGATGGAAAATTCACGGGCAGCCGTATGGTGGGTGGAAGTCCGGCTCAAACTAAGAAGTATGGATTGGCAGAAAATTTTTCGGTGGCGGGTAAATAGGGATTGACTCTATACCTGAAATAGGGATTATCATCATCCGTGAAAGGGTGATTTATACAGGACAACCCTAGGAATGCCGATGACCGGGGCTTAGGGAGGTGTTGCAGAATCCACTTGCAATTTTAAAGATTATGTTCTATACTAAATTGTGAATTTCATGCAGGATTACCAGATACTAGCAGATCTTTTTGGGCGCTATCATGAGAAGAGTGCTGGAAATCCCAATGAAATGGCATGCAAACCATGTAAGGAGAACTGGCGGGAGTTTTCAATAAGGAGAGAAGGTGAGAGCAAAATGTCTCTAGATGCGATTGAAAAGGTCACGGAAATTGAACAGCAGATGCGGGAGCTCCGGGCCAATGCCGATGCGCAGGTTCAGAAAGTGAAAGCAGATGCTGAACGAGACGGGCAGGCACGATTAGTACAGGCACGTGCCGCGGCGGCGGAGGAGGGCAAGGCGCTGATGAAAGCGGCAGAAAGCCGCGCTGCACAAAAAGCGGAGGAGATTCAGCGCAATGCAGAGAAAGAGGCCGACACCTTGCGGAAAACGGCGGAGCAGCGGTTGGAGGAAGCTGCGGAGTTTATTGTCGGAAGGGTTGTGAGTCACTGAGATGGCAATTGTAAAAATGAAAAAGCTCCGTGTGATGGCCCTGGCCGAATGTAGGGAAGATCTGCTGGGCGGCTTGCAGCACCTGGGATGTGTGGAGATCAGCGAACCAAATCTCTCTGACCCAGCCTGGTCAGCGTTGCTGCGGCGGGGAAGTTCCTCCTTGGCTCAAACCAGGACGGAGATCGCGGATGCGCACACTGCCCTGGCGGCGATTAAGCAGTACGCAAAGGTAAAGGACGGTTTGTTCATTCAGCGAAGACAGGTCTCAGAACAGGAATTCCTGGACCCGACAGGCAAGGAGCAGGCAAAGGCGGTCAGCCAGAAGATTGGCGGGGCGCTGCGCGAGATCAGCTGCCTGCAGGGGGACGAGGCAAGACTCACCGCGCGGCGGCAGGCCCTGACACCTTGGGCTTCGCTGGATATGCCGCTGGAGTTGGAGGGAACGGCTCATGCCCGGTTTCGGCTGATGGTTTGCCCCAGTGGAACGGACATCGGCGCGGTGCGGATCGCGCTGGCAGATGTTGCGGCAGAACTCTATGAGGTTTCTGCGGATAAACAACAGACGTATGTACTGCTTCTTTGCCACCGGGCGGAAGAGGAGACTGCGCAGGAGCTCTTACGGCCGTTTAATTTCAGTGCCGTCGCTTTTCCGGGAACCACGGGCACAGCCGCGGAGAACATGGACGCCCTGGACCAGAGCCTTGCGGACAACAAGAAGGCACAGGAGGCGGCTGCTGCGGCCATTGTTCAGGATGCCAAGTCCAGGGATGTCCTGCGGATGTACCTGGATCAGCTGCGGGCTGAAGCGGAGAAGGATGCCAGCGCCGAGCGGCTGCTGACCGATGGCACGATCCTCTTTTTTGAGGGCTGGGCACCGGCTGAGAGCCTGCGAGAGGTAGAAAAGCTTTTGCAGAGCATGGACTGCGCCTGGGAGGCGGAGGACCCTGCGCCGGAGGAAATCCATGATGTGCCGGTGCGTCTGAAAAACAACTGGCTGACCAAACCGCTGAACATGGTAACGGAGATGTACTCGCTCCCCGCCTATAACAATGTGGACCCCAACCCACTGATGGCGCCTTTTTTCATCCTGTTTTACGGGATTATGATGGCGGACATGGGATATGGGCTTTTGATGTTCCTGGCAGGTTTTTTCATCAGCAGGAAATACCGGCCAAAGGGCACCATGGGACACCTTTTCGGTCTCATGACTTTGTGCGGTGTCAGCACCTTTATCATGGGTGCCATCACAGGCGGCTTCTTCGGGGACTTTTTGACCCAGGCGGTTCTGCTGACCACAGGGAGGGAGTTTGCGCTGCCGGCGCTTTTCACGCCACTGGACGATACGCTGATGATTCTGCTGGGCTCCATGGCATTGGGCTTGGTACACATCATCACAGGCATGGCCATCAGCTTTGTGAGAAAGCTGCAAAACGGCGCAGTTCTGGACGCGGTATTTGAAGAGGTCACTTGGTGGGTGGTGTTCCTGGGAATTGGCTTGACGGCTCTTGGGATCACCAATCTGGTGTTGTATCTGGGCATCCTCCTCGTAGTGGCCGGTCCCTTGATTACAGGAAAGGGCTTTGGAAAAGTGACTGGAATTTTTGCCTCCCTGTATAACCATATCACCGGGTACTTTGGCGATATCCTCTCTTACTCCCGTCTGATGGCGTTGATGCTGGCAGGCAGTGTGATTGCACAGGTATTTAATACTCTGGGAGCGATTCCGGGAAACATCATCGTCTTTATCATCATCTCCATGGCGGGCAATGCCCTGAACTTTGCCCTGAATCTGTTGGGCTGCTATGTGCATGACCTGCGTCTGCAGTGCCTGGAGTTCTTCAACAAGTTCTATGAGGACGGCGGAAAGCCGTTTCGGCCCTTGGCAATGGACACGAAGTATGTGGATATTACAGAATAACAACTGTTTAGGAGGAAACTACAATGACTGATTTGGCACAAATGGTAGAATTGCAGCAGTCCCTGACCATTCTGGGAACCATCGGCGGTCTGGCGCTGGCACTGCTGGGAGCGGGCCTTGCGGCTGTGCTTCCCGGCATCGGCTCCGCCAAGGGCACCGGTATCGCCGGCGAGGCGGGCACTGGCCTTCTGTGTCAGGACCCCAGCAAGTTCGGCAAGGTCATGATCCTGCAGGTGATCCCCGGCACCCAGGGCCTGTATGGCCTGGTGGTGTGGTTCTTCGCCATCTTCCGCATGGGCCTTTTATCCGGAACGCTTCCGGAGCTGACCATTGCTCAGGGAATGCAGTATTTCTTTGCATGCCTGCCTATGGCTTTGGGCGGACTGTTCTCTGCCATTGCCCAGGGCCGCGTGGCAGCTGGCTCCATCAACATTCTGGCTAAGAAACCTGACGACTGGTCCAAGGGCATGGTGCTGTGCATCACCGTGGAGTTCTACGCGAT
>ENA-UESI01001680-UESI01001680.1-human-gut-metagenome-genome-assembly--contig:-NODE-1680-length-13294-cov-5.333434_pt1 | contig 13294 bp, 8 predicted proteins | sample MGYA00243005_ERZ508006 | MGnify/ENA primary metagenome ERZ508006 (study PRJEB26167, sample SAMN06115436) | human gut metagenome | host: Homo sapiens | place: China:Shandong | collected 2015-06-10... | reverse complement strand
CTCCTGCGAATATCGCATGTTTTACCACTCCATGTAAGACTGAAAGAGTGGCGAAAGTTATTTTGACAGATAATGCAGTCAGAACAGTATGTTTACATTAATGCATGGAACGAATGGGCAGAAGGTGCAATGCTCGAACCCACAACAAGGTATGGCTACAAAAATCTCCAAACGGTAAGAAATGTTGTTGAGATGTTTGAAAATAAATCCGCACCCAAGGACCATTAATTTAACCAGCAATTAAAGGTTTTTTAACGGAATGCCCGATGGATAAGGAAGCGGTCCTCGCCGTTCTCCGCGCGAGCCTCTGAGTGCCGGACACGTGACGGTGTCTTTCTTCAGGCGTTCGGAAACACGCCGGACGTCCTGAATGAAAACCAAAAAAGGGCGGAGCGCCTTACCCGGGGGCTCCGCCTATTTATTGCCTTTATATTCCCTTCACCTGTTTCTTCACCTGTGACTCAGGTCCAGCTGATAGCCGCCACGGAAGACGCTTCCGCCTTCTTTTGAGACACCGATCTGCCTCCGGAAGGCCCCCGTGACGGGTCCTGCCTATCCAGCTTCCTCCCCCGGAGATACTCTGTGTGCCGATGGATCGGATTGGTTTTTTAGGGAGAAAGCCGGAATTCTGAACTACTCTCAGTCCTTCTTCTTGTTATTCGAGAAGAAGATTTGCTTCTGGATATCGGTGGTCCGGATCGTGTAGAGCTCGTTTTCCAGCGCTTCGGTCGCCGCTTCCGCGCTCCGGATGACCTTGAGGTTAAAGTCCTGCAGCATCTGATCCGCTTTCTTCGGATTCGTCTTCACGGTCTTCAGGTACTGCGCTTCAAAGGCCTTCATCTTCTCCGCGGTGTCCGCTTCCCAGGCGGCGTAGCGTTCATGCACCACGGGGGCGAGTTTCGGGTAATCCGTCATCGCGAGCGTCTGCACTTTGCGGAACTTCCAATACGCTGAATTGCTGTCCGCCTTATCGGTCCCGATTGAATACTCTTTCGGGAACGCTTTGAGACCCTGATAGAACGGCACATAGACCCCGAGGTCCCCCATGCCCATCGCGAGGTAGGTCACCTCTCCGATCGCGCGCGGAAGATTCGGGCGCACCTGCATCACGTGAGACTCGTACGTGCGGAAGACCGAAATCGGGCGGTAGGGTTCGTCGCCCCGGAGACCCTTCGTATACGGGTCATGCGACTCAAGCCCCGCGATCTCGAAGTGGCTTCTGAGGAGCTTCTTCACTTCGTCGACCGACACCTTTTCCGCGGGTTTCGCGAACACCGGGAACGCGCGGCCCGCCTCAGGCTGGATCGAAAGACTCGGCGTCAGGGTCTTCATGATCGAGAAGACGCGGGGGTCGTTATAAAGGCGATCCCGGCCATCGTCGCGCGTATAGGCCTTCGCGAAATTAAACGCGCCGTCCTTCGGGTTGTAGAACCCATGCTGCTCGGCCCAGCTGACCACCGTTGGGCTCCCCATGAAGTTCGGGTCCCCCGCTTTGTATTGCTGCAGCCGGCCCTGGTTTCCGGACGCGAAATACTCGTCCTTCGGGATCCGGAACGCGATCCACTGATGGCCCGTGCCGGTTTCGAGGTACCAGAGTTCCTTCGCGTCGACGAACGCGACACCAAAGCCTTCGCCTGCGCCCTTCGTCTCAACGACGTGGCCGAGGATCTGAGCGCCTTCGCGCGCCGAGCGCGCCCGCGGGAGGATCACCTCCATGATGTCGTCCTCTGTGATCCCGGTCTTTTCAACGTACGGATCAAGCTTCAGCGCGTCATCCCGCGCGAAGATGGATTCAGTGCCCGAGACCCCGACCCCGGCGGAATTGAACCCCGTTGCTCCATGGACGCCTGTCTTCCAGTTCGGGACCGTGGTGTAGCGGAGAGAGTTTTTCGGAAGCGGATACTCGAAGTTATTCGCGCCATGGTGGTCGGCAGTGCGATACATCCCCTTCTGGTTTGTCTTCGCAGGGTGCACCACCATGTGCTGCGCCTTGAGGGCGTTCGAATCCGCGTTGCGGCCAATGATGAGGGAGCCGTCAGATGTCGCCCCCGACCCCACGAGGAGCGTCGTGCACGCGTACGCGGTGCCTGAGAGAAGGAGAGAAACCGCGGCCGCTGCCGCCGCGAGCCTGAATCCATGCATCATGATGAGAAGATCCTTAAACGTGTGTTTTTTAAGTTCTGACTTCATCCATGGCTGGTTCGGTATCGCGGGGTCAGTATCCTTCGCCTCTCGTTCTTTCGGACTAGCCATATCGGAGACTATTCTCTGCTCGGATCCGCAAAATCGATACGGTAATAACCCTAGGTAAATTTACCTATATTTCAAATAGAGATTATGAAAGAAGGCTTTGAGTGAAGGTTTTCAGTACGGGGTGTGCAGAGGGCTGGGGACTCCGGTTCCGGGGGCACTTCTTTTTCTGGCTTTGCGGGAGAGAAAGACGGCTCCCCGGTCTCACTTCACTAGCTTCAATCCGGATCGCAGGAATGAAGAGAAGAGGGCGGAGCGGAGGCTTGAGAACAAAGCGTCTGCGGCGTCGGTTTTCTTTTCCGCGGCCCGACGCCTCCCCCCTCTATTAATAAAAGACGGCTCTGTCCGGGGTTTTGTCCCGAACGAAGCCGTCCCAGATTTCAGCCTAATCCGCCGCTATCAGAAGTTGACGCGGAGATTCGCGAAAACGCCGTTCGATGTGGCGTCGCCGTCATAGGCTCCCGTATAGGAAATCCCTAACGTCGTCATCTTCCCGAGTTTCGCTTCAAGACCCAGGCCGAGAGAAGCCATATTGCTGAGCTTCCCGCCCTTGAGGTGCGCGACACCGGATCCCGCGAGATTCATCACGGCCTTCGCCCGGTTATCCCCGAAGAAGTGGTGCCAGGCGACATCTCCCTTGAGAGACACCTTCGCGGCCGCGAGCGGAAGCGCGATCGACCCCCGGACACCGAGTGTCGTGACTTCGAGATTCTGATCCTCGGTCGTGGTGGAGAAGGTCATCCCGCTCACCTTCTCGCTGAAGCTGTCACCCGACGTATGGATCCAGCTGAGGCCGGCGTACGGTTCAACGCTGTACTTCTCGGTGTTAAAGCCCTTATACGCGCCTTCCGCGAACACCTGCGTGATATTGGTGTCGCCCGAGAACGCGTTCATCCCGAGGCTCGATCCGACCTGCAGCGTCCGGTGAGCGTCCGCGGACTGATGCGTGTGGATGACGCCATAGGTGGCCGCCGCGGTGTTCCCGAAATTCGTCACACCGTAAGCGCCGACGTGGATATCGTCACTCTTCCACTTGCTACTTCCCGCCTTGTCGTTCGTTGTGCCAGCGCCGAAGAAGAGACCGAGTTTCGTGCCCGTGGTCACATCGACTTCCGCTCCGATGAGGCCGGCATAGAAGTCGCTATCCATGTCGGAAAGCCCGTAGTCGAGGCTCGTCGTGCTCCCGATTCCGGTCGCCCAGAGGCGTGCCGTGCCGTCCGCCATTTCCGCCTTGCGTCCTTCACCGATCCCGGCCGCCTGATCCTTCACCGCGCGGGAGAGTGTCATCCCGTTAATGATGCCGGCGTTCCGGGTGTTAAGGAAGAAGTCATCACCAAGCGACCGGTAGGTGTTCTGCACATCGGTTTTCGACGCGCCGATCAGGGAGTCGAAAAGGGGACCTGAGGCCGCGCCTTCAAGCGCCCCCGCGATCGAGCGGCCATTCGCGGTATCGGCGTAAGAGGCGAAACTCTTTGTGACGTCGCGCGACAGCGTCCCCGTGAGGGTGTTCCCATCCGCCTTCAATTCGGTCTTAAAGAACGCGTAGTCCGGGTTCGCGACCGCGAGATCCGCGCCGGTGAGCCCCGTGGTGGTCACGGTGCCGGTCTGGGCGTTCCCCGCGTAGGCTTCCTTCAGCACATCGGTGTCCGTTGACCCCACGGTGTACCCCGCGCCGTCCTTGAATTCGAGGGTACCCATCGAAACACTCTGTCCCGCCGCGATCTGGAACGTGCCGCCCGGGTTCACGGTGACATCCACCGAGTGATCCGCCGCGTCGTTATGAGTAAGTTCGCCCTTCATCGTGAACTGGTCGTTGTACTTCTCAAGGAGCCCGAACGTGCCGCCGTTCACAACGACCTTGCCGTTATTACTCGACGCCGCCGTGTCATCCGCCGCTGCGGGAACCGCGGCGAGGCGGGTCACAAGGACACTCGTCTTCACGGCACTCGGGGCAGCGGACGTCCCGAACGACTCCGCGAAACCGAGGAGCTTTCCGCCCTCAACCGTCGTGCCGCCGCGGTACGTGTTGTTCCCCGTCATCACGAGGGTGCCTTCGCCCCGCTTCACGAGTGACCCGTCGTACGCCCGGGCGTTGATCGCGTCAATCCGCTTCTGGTAATAGGCTTTGCGCCACGCGATCGCGTCCGCTTCCGGAATCGTCTGGTTATCGATCCCGATGATGTCGTCCGTGGTATCCGTCATCACGTCGCCAAGCATCGTCTTCTCTTCCGCCGTGTACTCGTCCCCGAGCGTCATCGTCGGATTCTTCATCCATTTCTCAGCCGCGGTTTTCCAGGCGAGATCCTCTCGCTTCCGCTGATCAAGCGCCGTCTGACTGATGTCGTTAGACCACACGTCGAGGCTCCCGGCTCTCATGTTGTAGTCAAACTTCCCGAGGAACTGACCGATACCGTACATGCCTTTTTTAAGATCCGGCATGCCCCAGCCGTAGCGGGCATCGACTTCGCCATCCGCCGCCGTCCAGCCGTCGAAATCCGTGTCGCCGTTCTTATGCGTTGCCGTGGTGAGCATCACGTCCCGCACCTGGAGTGCGTCCATCTGATCGTATCGCTGCATGAGAACGGTCAGAGCGCCGGTGACGTGCGGCGCGGCCATCGAGGTACCGGAGAAGAGGGCGTAGGAGGGGTTCCCGTCGTCATCGGTGATCGAGCTGTAAATCGCGCGGCCCGGCGCGGCAACCGTCCACCACTTGGCTTCGCCTGCTTCGTTCAGGGTGCTGTAAAGCGTGTAGCTCCCGTCATCCGCCTGCTTCATCGCGGCGACCGCGACCCAGTTCTGTTCCGCTTCCGGGTTGAAGTAGGGGTAGAGCGGGCGGTAGAACGGATTCGCGAAGTCGCGGTTACCCGTCGTGAACACCTGCACGACCTTCTCATCCTTCACGGCTTCGTACGCCGCGTCAACAAACGACCGCCCGTTCCAGTGGGAGTCGGTATTCACGCGATTCTTCGCGTCCTGCTGGAAGAGGAAATACTCGTACTCCGTTTCTGACGCGGTGTTCGTCTTGAAGTGGACACCGGTGTTCCCGCCATCCGGTCCCTTTGAGCCGTTATCCTTCACGCGCATGTTGGTGCCAAACGAGTTATTGATAAACCCGCCGCGCGTCGTACCGTCCGAGAAGCGATTCGCGTCCGACACCGCTTTCGCGATCGCGCTCCAGCCCTGATAGAAATACTGCGGATCTTCGAAGGGGCCGTAATTCGTGTCATCCGTCCCGCCCGTGTTCCCCACGTAAACATCAGCGCCCCAGGCGACACCGTGGAACTCGCTTCCGTCCCGGTTGCCGCCCACTGTGCCCGTCACGTGCGTGCCATGCGTGTCATTCACGCCTTTCTGCCACTCGCCGCTCTCAGGCACCGCGGCACCGGGTTCATAGTGGCCGAGGTTCCCGTCGGTGTGCTGCGGGTAACGGTCGCCCGAGGACCCGTAACTCTGTCCCGGAACTTTCACCGCGTGGAAACGGTCACCCGTGAGATCAGGATGGATCTGCATGAGAGCGCCGGAATCCATGATCCCGACCGCGATGCCCTTCCCCGTGTAGCCAAGCGCGTAGGCGGTTGAGGCGTTCAGCGCCGTGAGACCCCAGTCCTTCTGATACTCCGGGGTTTCCCAGGATGTGACCGCTTCCGCGAACTGCGAGCTGTTCTTCGCGACAAAGCCCGGATCCACGTACGCCGCGGACGCCGCGCCCGCGCCAAGCATCAGGGCCGTGACCGCCAGGGCGACAGCGCTTTTGGCGGCCTTGCCCCGGCTTCTGTGATTTTCGTCCGTAACGACGTACTCCTGGTGAGCCACGCTCCACTTGCTCTTGAAAACGCGATTCATGGTGAAAGTTCCTTAAACGTGAGTTTTAAAGTTCTTGCAGCAATCCATGACAAATCCTGAATATCGTAGGCAATAACGTTCCTACTAATCCATAAGAACTAGTCATATCGGAGATAATTCTCTGCTCTGATCCCGTGTTTCGGTACAGTATTTACCCTAGGTAAATTTACCTAGATTTAAAATAAATATTAAAAAACAGCGGTATGTGTGGAGGTTTTCGGAACGGTTTCAGTAGAAAAAAAGGGCACCGATTTGGTGCCCTCGTTCGTTAAGAAACGTTAATGAAAAACAAAGTGTTAAAAACGTACCCGCTGCCTCACGGCTTCTGTCCGGATCGCGTCGATCACGGGGAGAAGGGCGGGCCGGGGGTGGATTTCGGTGATCAGGCCGTACGGCACCGCGTCACCCCATTCCCCCGGGAGCGTCACGAGAAATGGGTGAATCGACTTCCAGCAGGAGAGCGTGATGAGAACCGTTTTTCCGTCCGTCACCCGGTTAAAGGTTTCGAGATCGTAAAAGGGGGAGTTTCCGATCACCCGGATTCCGCGCTTCAGAAACTCGTTCCTCAGACGGTCATTCCGGGGCGAGTCTCCGTGAAGCGGCATGAGGATTGTTTCCCCCGCGATGTCGATATTTTCACCCTTCAACAGCACCGCTGCGCCCTGTTTCGCTTCCGAGCTATCCGGATGCGCCAGCAGCCACTTATTCCGCGCCCACAGCGTCTTATCCAGCTTATTCGCGCCATCCTCCGGCCGGAAATCCGTATTCGTCTGATCCGGCAGCGCCACCATCACGCGGAAGCCCTTCTTCGCATCCGCATGGCACGGGGCATAGTGCAGCGTCGTCGCGTACACTTCCACCATCACGCCCGCCGGCACCTTGAACGCCTTCACCTTCGCGGTGTCCAGCTCGCCGTCCTCCAAATCGGACAGCGTCGCCAGCAGCAGAATGAAGTCGTCCGTGCCGAGGTTGAACTCGCTGTCCCGGTGGAACTCAAGGCAGTTCAGCTTCGTGTTGTGCCCGTTGCAGTAACCCAGCTCATAGGGCATACCGCCGTACAGCCCTTCGCCGATTTTCGCGGCGTTCGGCGCGCTGTGCAGCACTTCCACGCGCGGCAGGTACACCACGCCGTCGGTGCAGGGCGTCGTCGCGAGCGCCTTGACGAGCCCTTCCGTCGGATAGCCCTCCACCACGCGGCCGTAGGGCTTGAAAGCCGAATCATAGACAGACAAAATCTCCATGAGAATACGCCTCCTGTTTTTCTCTGCGGAGGATGCTCCGCGTTTTCTTCTTCTTATATTCGCCATTTTCCGGGGAAATCCTGCTGCATCAGCGAATAATCCCGTCCTCGACTTCGGGCTGATGATACCACGCCTTCGTCAGTGTGTCCTTGTAGTACGGCAGAATGTTGTATTCATACCAATACACTTTGTCCCCCTGCGCGGTAATATCCTGCCGGACGCTGAATGAATAGCAGCGGTTGTCACGCAAGTGATCCATGTCCGCGGAAATCGCCAGTGCGAGCGCCTTCAGCACCTTCGGGTCGTTCACACGGTCGAATCCGCGCTCCTCAAATACGAAGCGGTACACGCTGTTCATCGGCTTAAAGAGTACAATGCGCACCTCGTCCCGCCGAATCAGCACGCGGTCAACGCAGCAGCGGTTCGCCGTCCGCAGCACGGGATACAGCGCGCGATACAGGTCGGTCGTCCGCGCGCGTTCCACCATTTCCTTCTCCAGCCGATTTCTGCGCCGCTGTGCGTGCAGCAAGGCGACCAGAATGAGCAGCAGCGCCGCTCCCGCCGTCACGATTCCCCAAGTCATGTACTTCCGCCCCTCCGCACGATGGTTTTTTTCATCATAGCAGGAATGGCGAAATTTGTCAAGTGGTTGTGCAAAAATGCACAAAGTGGGCATCAATGGCGCAAAAACGGCATCTTTCTGTAACTACTTTGAATTTCTTTCGATTTTTCGTGATTTCGCGATAACTTCATTTATTTCTGCTATTGCTTTTTCAAACCAATTGTGTTATGATATAATAATGAAAGACCACACTACTCGACGTAAAATAACAGGAGGTTGTTCCTTACTATGCTCGCGAATTTGAAGGCGCTCCGTACCGCTCAGGGTCTGAGCCAGCGCGCTCTGGCTGATTTCGTTAAGGTCAGCCAGCAGTCCATCAACCAGTATGAGAACCGCGATACCGAGCCGGACATTGCCGTTCTGACCCGCATCGCAGACTACTTCGGCGTATCCATCGACTATCTTGTCGGTCATGACCCGGCGGCAGGCGAACTCATCCCCACGAACCTGACGGATGCAGAACTCCGCCTCATCCTCAACTTCCGCCAGCTGGATGACGACCAGCAGCGCTCAATGAACCTGCTCGTCATGCAGATGACGAAGGACAACAAGCGCAACGCCAAGCCGCAGGAGTAATTCCCGTTTTTCCGCAGCTTAAACGCAAAAGCACTCGCTTTTGCGCTTTTGCTGTGCCATTTATTCGGAATTACGATGCCGACCGCTGCTCCAGCGACAGCTTATCCGCCAGCATGGCAATGAACTCACCGTTCGTCGGCTTATCCTCCTTCGTCGCTACGCGGCAGCCGAACGCCTTGTTGAGCGTATCAATGCGTCCCCTGCTCCACGCGACCTCAATGGCGTGGCGAATGGCGCGCTCCACCTTGCTGGCGGAAGTGTTGTAGCACTTGCCGATGCTCGGATACAGCTCCTTCGTGATGCGGTTGATCATGTCCGGATTGTCCACCACCATCTTCACCGCCGTCCGCAGGAACTGGTAGCCCTTGATGTGCGCCGGAATCCCGATGGTCAGGAACAGGCTCGCCAGCTTTTCGTCGATGGACAGCGAGCGTGCGCTTGCGTTCAGCGCCGTTCCCAGCGGCACAACGCCCTGCCCGCAGCTTTCCCGGATGCGCGCCGCCAGTGACGCCATGTCAAACGGCTTGACCATGTAGAACCGCGCGCCCAGCTGCACCGCGCGCATGATGAAGTCGTCGCGCCCCAGCGCCGATACGACGATAATCTGCGGCGGATTCGGCAGCTGCTGCCGCCGGACTTCCTCCATCAGCGCAAAGCCGTCCATCTGCGGCATGATGAGGTCAAGCACCATCACGTCCACGCGCACCTTGCCCAGCGCTTCGAGCGCCTCCGCACCGGACGGGCATTCCGCCACCACCTTCATGCCCTCCTGCCGCGCCAGATAGTCGCGCATTCCCCGGCGAAGGTCGCCGTTGTCGTCCACCAGCATAATCCGCATATCACCCATTGTTTTTCCTGCTCCCTTCAAACGCTTTTTTTCGGGACGCTCCGGTGCGCTCCGCCATCTTTCCGGCGTCTTTCGCCTTCCGCGCGTCCTTTCGATGGCATTATAGCACGTTGATTTCCGTTTGTGGGGAATCCGACGAAAGCTCCATTCATTCTCACCATCTTTCAAATTTGATTTGTTATCTATCGTTTTTCCACAGTTTCGTTCACGTTTTCGTGATTTTGCCGGAATAATCAGTGCCTTTTCGACGCATTTTCAGGAATCCCCGGCGCTTTTTGCGGTCAACCAAACCTGTGCAACACGCAAAAACGCTATTACGCAAGCGGATTTTCCGAAAACGTTTCGTGCATAAAAAAGCAGAAGCCCGCATCATGTCGGCTTCTGCTTTTCTTTTTTGGGAGACAGCATTCTCGTCGCCTCCGCAGGTGCGATTTCCCCTGCAGAGGAGCAAGTCAAGAGACAAAAGCATCCCGCCCCGCAAAGGGAACGAAACGGCGACCGCAAAGCCCTGCCTTACGGCTCATACGACCACCGAATCGCATCCACCGTGCCGCTCGTGTTCAGCTCATAATCCAGCTGCCAAATGTGGCTGTCGCCGGTTTCGACGCGGTAGCGGATGATTTTCGTGCCATCCTCCTGCTTGTAGATTTTGCCCTTGTTGAACTCGCTCTCATACAGCCCGCGGTTGCCCGACGGACTTTCCACCTGCCCGAAATCCTTGTAGACGCTGACGACCTCGTCCTCCGTGCTGCCAATTTGCGTCTTGCGCGGCGCGGTGAACTCGTCCCGCGTCATGTACAGCTCCACCAGCACATTCGCTGTCCGCAGACGCGCAAAGCACGCATAGCCCCAGTCGTAAGTGACTTTTTCCATGTCCATGCCGATGGTGTAGTTGTACACGGTTTCCGTCGCCGTGCCCTCGCCGCACTTTTGCGTGAAAGCCTCTTTTGTCGTCGTGCCGAGCTTCCAGTCGCCCAATGTGTCATCCACCGTCATCATCGTTTTCATCCACGGCTTCTTGTTGAACTTGTAGCCGACTTCCTTGATGGTGCTGGATTTGCCGTACCCGTTGACGGAAATCGCCTTCAGCGTCACATTGCCGCCCGGCATTTTGATTTTCTCGCCCGTGGTGTACAGCGGGCTGTCCTCGTCGGGTGTTGAGCCGTCGATGGTGTAATAGATGGTGATGGTCTGCGCCACTTCGTCCGTGAGCGTGGCGGCATAGCCGGGGTTCTTCTCCAGCTGGTCTTTCGTCAGCGTGCCGGGGCGCAGGGTGATGCTGATACGCTTGTCGTATGTGTCGGGGGCAAGTGAAACCGCCGGCTGCAAGGGCGTCGGCATGTAAATCTGGTAGCTGCCCTTCATCACATCGCTGACCAAATCACCGCTGACGCTCACCGCCCGCAGCGACCAGTCGCCTTCGCCCAGTTCAATCGGCCCGGTGTACAGCGTGCCTTCCTCCGGCAGCTGATTCAGATCGTTGAACGTGTAGTACACGTCATAATCCTCCGCCACGGCGAAGGTAATCGTCTGCTTGGCGGTGTAGTAGCCCGCTGTAACGCTCGCGCCGGGTGTCGGCGGCAGGATGGATGTGCGCTGTGTGTTGAAGGACGTTACGCCCGTGGCCTTATAGGCGACCGCCAGCAGCTCCGCCGCTTCCTTCTCGCGCCCCTGCGCCAGATAGATACGCACCTGATTGCGGTAGGCGTCCGACGCACTGGGCACAATGTCGGTGTACAGGTAGGCGTACACTTCTTCCGCCTTGTCCAGCTCGCCATTGGCTTCGTAGGCATTGCCCAGCATCAGCAGACCGGATACGTTCGCGTTTTCCTTGCCGTCCTGCTCGTTCGCCTTCACAAAGTAATCAATCGCGCCGCTCAGGTCGCCGTTGTTCATGCGTTCCTCACCAACCTGCCAGAGCGCGGCGGAGTTCGCCTCTCTGCCCATGCGCGCCATCAGCACCTGACCGGGATCTGTCTTTGTCAGGAACATGTACGCGCCAAAGGCAAGGCCAATCATCGCCACAACTGCGCAGACCAGCACAACCATCCAGTTCGTGCCTCGCTGCAAATACTTTGCGGCACGCTTCGGGCCTTTCTCGTGTACGCGCGGGGCACGCTTTCCGTAGGCAATCTCCTCCTCCGGCGCATGGCTGGGGTTGAGGATTTCGCTGTCATAGAACGGCTCATCCTCGCCATAGACGCGCTTTTCCGCGTCATGCGGGGCTGCTTCCTGGGGCGCGTCGGGCATGTCCTCCTCCATGGCACGGGAGGCGTTTCTGCGCCGCCGCTGCTGGGGTTTAGGCGGCTGCGGCGCCTGCTGGTGGGCCGCCAAATGTCTCCCCTGCCGGAAGGAGAGCAGGTCGCTGTCCTCCTGCTTCTCGCCGTCATCGGGCAGATTTACCGGCATCCCGCATCGGGGGCAGCGAACCGCGTCCGACGGCGCATAGGCGTGGCAATTGGGGCATAGCATTGTGCTTTTCTCCTTCCATCAGGGGCGATTGTTGATAGTTTGACCGTTGATAACCAAATCAAAGCTGCACTTCAGGAATGCCGCCGCCTGTTCGCACATAACGATGCGGCTCATGTAAATTTGCAGGTATTCCATGACCGAGGACGATTCATCCATCGTCAATTCGTGGCGGATGATACGCTTCACCGGGTCAACAATCACGCGGTTCTCCTGAATGGAGAAGTTCACGCGGTCGTGAATGTCGTTCGGGTCGGGTTTGCCGCCGCGGACGCGCGTTTTGTGCGCATCGGACTTGTCGCCCAGCGCCAGCGCCGCCGAAACCGCGCTGGAGATGAACCCGCTCTGCTCCTCGTGATTGCCCACCGCGGTGATGATTTCCATCACGTCGTCCATCGCCATGCCCGTCTCGCGCAGGATAGGCAGCAGCAGCACCGCGCCCAGCGGCCCGTGGTCATGCCGATTGACGGAGTTGCCCACGTCATGCACCCACCCGGCAATCGCCGCCAGCTCCACCTCGCGCGGCGAAAAGTTCAGCGCTGCCAGAATACCCGCCGCCGTCCGGCTGACATAGCTGACGTGGCGCGGGCCGTGCTCGGTGAAGCCCATCGCCGCCAAATAGCGGTTGCCCGCGCTGATGAGCGCCTTGATGTCCTCGTTTTTCTGAATATCCGCCAGTGTTACCATGGATGCTCCTTACTGTAGGTTCGTGTCATCGTCCCCGTCGTCCATCGGGTGCAGCGCCTCGTATTCCGGGTCGTCGTAGAACTCGCGCTCCGGCGCTTCGCCACCCAGCTCCTCGATGGCGGCGCGCAGCTCGATAAAGTCCATGTAGCGGCAGTTTTCCTCGTTCGCAGCGGCAATCAGCACCGGCAGCGCGCGCGGGTCGCCCAGTTTCGCCAGATAGCTTGCGAACAGGGCGCGGCGGTTCGGGTTCTTCTCGAACAGGCGCACCGCCAGCTGATACACGTTCTCGTGGCCGGGGAAGTTCGCCAGCACATCCAAGAGCGCTTCCTGACCGGCTTCGTTTGCCTTGTTCAGGTTTTCCAGCATCGGCTGCAAGGCTTCCTTGCCCATGTCGCGCAGGCTGTCCAGCGCGTTGTCCGCCAAATCATCCTTCATTTCGCGGTTCAGCTGCCACTGGATGTAGAGCATCTTCGGCAAGGTGCTGCCCATGTCGCGAAGAAGTCCGATAGCGGTCATGCGCGCCTCCTCCGGGATGGCGTCGCTTTCGTCGCGCAGGAGGGTCAGCAGGCGCTTCTCGCACGGGCGGCCCACCGCCTGAATCTGCTCCATCAGCATATCCGGCACGGGGATGTCCTTCTGGCAGTACTGCACCATCCAGTCCACCAAGTCCTTCGCGTCCTCGAACTGCATCCCGAGGTGGTAATCATCGCCCAAAGCAATCATCCCAACCGCCTCGGCGAATATCGTGCCATGACACAC
>ENA-UESI01001664-UESI01001664.1-human-gut-metagenome-genome-assembly--contig:-NODE-1664-length-13421-cov-4.256894_pt1 | contig 13421 bp, 16 predicted proteins | sample MGYA00243005_ERZ508006 | MGnify/ENA primary metagenome ERZ508006 (study PRJEB26167, sample SAMN06115436) | human gut metagenome | host: Homo sapiens | place: China:Shandong | collected 2015-06-10... | reverse complement strand
ATCCCGCAATCCGCAAGCAGGTGGACGATATCCTGTACGACCTCTACGGCGAGGAGAATCCCCGCCCGCTGGAGGATTATGAAAATACGCCCCAAGAGGGCATGACGATGGGAGGAATGACCTGATGAACAATGTGCCGAGAGAATGGCTGGCTTTTCTGCGGAACCAGTACCCCGCTGGGAGCCGAATCAAGCTCAGAGAGATGAAAGATCCGTATCACCCAGTGCCGTCCGGCACCATGGGCACGCTGGAAAGTATCGACGACATCGGACAATTCCATGTGAAGTGGGACAATGGCAGTTGTCTGGCCCTAATCATCGGAGAGGACAGTTTTTCCGTCCTGCCGCCTGAGCCCACCACTATGAAGTTGTATATGCCCCTTACAGCCGATCTCTATGAGCGGAACGAATGGGGCGACATCGAGGACACCGGCACAGAATTGGAGGGTAACGGCCTCCGTAATTACGAGGGCCAGATACTCAAGGCCCTCGTTGGAAACCGTATGCCGGAGGAAAACGAAAACGGCATCATGCACTGGTATGATGTGGATGATGAGGTCAACAGGAAGGTGCGTTCTGCTGTGTTCACCGTAGAGGAGCGCAATGGACAGCTCTGGGGTGTGGCAGAATGCCGCGTGGTCGGAGAACTTTCCGCCCACGAACTGGATACCCTCAAGGAGTACATCTCAGGTCAGGCATCGGACGGCTGGGGCGAAGGCTTTGAACAGCGTGAGATTTCTGTGGATGGCGGAGAGCTCTATGTTCATCTGTGGAACAGCGATGACTGGAGCATCCAGACAGAGAAAGAACTGTTTGCGCCCAGAATTGCAAAGGGACTGCCGGAACTGTGCTTCTCTACCTTGCTCACCACCGGCCAGCTGATCTGCATCAAGCGCGGCGAAACCGGGTACTACCCCTCTGATTGGGATACCGGAGATAAAGAGAAAAATGTAGAACTGGCTGACCAGCTGAATGAGGAGATGGGTGTCACCATGTGGCAGCGTAAGGCCATGGAGGTGGGCAGTATGTGCGGTTGGGATGTCCCCGGCGCAGATCCCAAAGCCTATGAGCAAGAGCCGATGGGCATGACGCTCAGTTAGGAGGTGCCGAATTGGATTATCAGAAAAAAGCGTTTGAGGTTGAAATCAGCAACGGCGGACCCAGAGGATATGAAACTGCTATCACACTGAAGCTTCCTGCAACCTGGGCAGAGTTTCATGATGCGCTCCAAAAGGCGCGGATCCCCGATGGCCGGAATTGCGGCATTGAGCTGACACGAAGTTGGTGGGCCGGCCTCTCCTCCGAACTCATCGGTGGCGCCCAAAATCTCTATGAACTGAACCTCTTTGCAATGCGGCTGACCATGCTGACCAGTGTGGAACTGCTTTCCATGGATGGCCTGCTGAAAATGGAACAGGCCCGTGGCACAAAATCCATCCCGATTCCCAGGCTTATCAACCTTACATTCAATGCAGACTGCCATATTCTCCCCGATGTTTTCAATGATGAAAGCCTGGGGGCGTTTTTGTATGAAAACGAGATGCTTACGAAAGAGGCCATGTGCCTGCTGGACACCACCGAACCGGGCAGCGGCTATCATGGGCGTCTTCTGGAGGTCTTTGGCGAAGAACATCGCCAGACCATCGGCGGCGTATTTACCAGCTGCGGCTATATGGAATCAAATGGAGAGTCGTTTGAGGAAGTGTATCGGCCTGGTCAGATGGCCTATTTTGACCGGTCAGGCTCTCCGGTGGTGCTGGAAGTGACCATGGGCCGTTTTGACGACCCGGCGTATGACAGCGATAAAAGCATATTTCTGAATCTTCCTGCTGTCGGAAACGCCATAGGGCAGGCCATTGATAAGGTGGGGGCCAACTCCGAGAAGGAGTGCGGGTTCCAGTGCGTGGAATGCCTGATCCCCTCCCTTCGGGAGATGATTAACGACGCAATAGCAGATGCAGGTGGGCTTGCCCCTGCGGAAAAAATGGCCACCCTGCTCAAACAGAAGCAGCGTATTTGGAATGAGGACGCCATTATAAAATATAAGGCGATTCTGGAAGCAAGCGGCTGTTCCGGCCTGCAGGATGCCATCCGATTGATGGAGGATCTGGACCAATATGAGCTCCGTCCAGATGTGGCCCAACCATGGGGTTATGCGGAACTGGTGCTGCGGGAGAAATACCCGGATCTGCCGGAGGCTCTTTTCCAGACGGGTCAGTCAGCGGAGATCGGCAGAGAGCTTCTGGAGGATAGGAATGGTGTCATCACAGAATATGGGCTGATCCGCAGACTGGACGGTCAGCCCGTTCAGTCTCTCCATGAAGCCCCGGAGCAGAACGGAATGGAGATGATCTGATATGGCAGAAGAACAGGCACTTGTTCAATTGATGGATACACTGGACGGACTGGAACTGACCAAATCTGAATACGAGTGGCTGGAACAGCGGTTTGCCGCCATGACGGAAAAGGAGCAGCTCCTGTTTCGCGGTGCGATGAAGCTGGAGAAGCCTGAAACAGCCAGCGAAGCCATCGATATAGCCGGTCAGCTTCACTGCTATGAGCTGTTTTACAGCGCCGGGGACGAGGACGCTTTGGGCCAGTTTGTTATGAAGCATCTGGAGCAGGTTCCGGATGCTGCCCGCCCCTATTTCTCTCCCGCCTATGTTGGGCAGATGTTCCGGCAGGAAGGAGCCTCCGGCGTGTTTTGCGAAGGCCATTATATCCGGCGCAGTGCTGCCCCAAAACATCAACCGGATAAAAACCTCTCAGAACTCCCCACAACCGGCGATTACGCCATCCGTATCAAGCTGGCCAGCCGCTCCAATATGGAAGGTGTCTGGATAGGCTTTCCCGACGCCGGGGAATACACGGATCCCCATTATCCGGATGAACTGCTTTTGGGCATGGACGCAATGCAGGCAGAGAGCCTCAACGAGTGCATCGCTTTGGAGGTGGACTGCTGTCTGCCCCAACTGATGGATATCCTTTCCCAGTATGACTCAGCCAGCGAACTTGTGCGCCATGCCATTGACTTTGGATATGTATGGGCAGAACAGGGCCAGGGTGAGGCGTACTGGATGGATAAATGGCAGGCTGTTCTGGAACTGGAGGACTGCCACCGGCTGGATCAGGCATTGGACTTTTCCCAGAACCTCCAGCACTTTGCCTTCATACCCCGAGGGGTCGAGCTTGGCAGATTCGGCTTCGAGCTGGCGGTCAAAAGTGGGATTATTGACCGAGACAGCTTTCTGGCCAAATGCTTTGACGGAAAGAGCTATGCCGAATGGTATATCCAAAAGCATGGTCTGAGCGCCACCGACCACGGCTATGTTGCATGGAATGGAGGGGAACTCCGTTACGAGTACAGTGATTTGGGTGGATCGCCGATGACAGCCCAGACAATGTGAAGGCGGTATTTTTATTGGATTTTGGTATCGCTATTCCATAGAGTGTGTGATAGTGTTGTGGAGCAAATAGGAGGTGCTTCCAATGGATGAGCGAAAAGAGATCCTGCAGGATACCATAGACCGCCTCATCGAAACCGCTTTGCAGGAGCTGGATCAGAAGCTGCCTGAAGCTGGCGGGGAGGCTGCTCTCTCCCACATCAGCGACCAGATCCGACAGGACGCACAGCTGGATGAACAGCACCGCAAACTGATGCTGGATTATATCCGGCAATTGAATCAGGTTACTTGCCGCCAGTGCAGACACCTCTACCGCCAGGGAGCATTGGACTGTGTCCTGCTTCTGCGAGGGTTGGGGGTGATCCGGTAACAACAGAATAAGAACACACAGGGGCCGTTTTTCCGCAAGGGATAACGGTCCCTGTTTTTTTGCGCCCTTTTTCGGAAAAACGCCCCGGAAAGGAGGCATCCATGCAGAAGGAACTGCTTGCGGAGCATCTGAGGCGATACCATCCGGGTGCTTTGTGCGCCGCAACCAGCCGGGAATTGGAACGGACCTTTTCCATCAAGGGCACAGAGCTTCGGCAGCTTGTCAATCAGCTGCGCCGGGCCGGGATCCCGATTGCCAGCAACTCCAGCGGCTATTTTTACGCCGCCACCGAGCAGGAGGTGCGGGCAACCATTGGGCATCTGACCCGCAGGATCAGCGGTATCGCCGCCGCCATCCACGGTCTGAACCGCTCCCTGGAACAGTTTGACACCGACCAGACCCGCCTGCCCCTGAAGGGGGGTGATGGCAACTGAACAGCTTCATGTCCTGGATCGGCGGCAAAAAGGCCCTGCGGGAGCTGATCGTGAGTCTGTTTCCAATATACTACGAGCGATACATTGAAGTCTTCGGCGGGGGTGGCTGGGTTCTCTTTCACAAACCACCCGGAAATGATTTCGAGGTCTATAACGATTTCAACGGGCTACTGGTCAATCTCTACCGCTGTGTCAGGGAAAAACCGGAAGAACTCATGGAGGCCCTGCGGTTTGTGCTGAATGCAAGAGAGGATTTCGATGCTGTCCGGGCGGCGCTGGCACGGGACAGCCCCGCAAGTGATGTCCAGCGGGCTGCATGGTTCTATCAGCTGATCCGTTATTCCTATGCTTCGGGATTGACCAGCTTCGGCAGCCAGCCCCACGATATCCGGTCTAATTTTCCTCTAATTGAACAGGCCCACCGCAGGCTGGCGAAGGTCGTTATTGAGAACAAGGACTTCGAAAAGCTGATCCGCCAGTACGACCGTCCGGTGAGCTTTTTCTATCTCGACCCGCCCTACCATGCCACAGAGGGGTATTACCAGAACATCGGTGAGAATGGATTCACCGAAGCAGATCACATCCGTTTGAGGGACACCCTCCTCTCCATCCAGGGAAAGTTCCTGCTGTCCTACAACGACGATGCTTTTGTGCGGAGGCTGTACGACCAGCCGGGAATTTTTCTGATGGAAACCACCCGCATCAACAACATCAAGCAGCGGTACGACAATGGGTGCCAGTTCCCGGAGTTGATCATCGCCAACTATGATCCGCAGGAGAGAAACCGGACAATGCCCTCCCAAATGACACTCTTTGACGGAAATGGGGATGATTTGCTTGCACGAACATCAAAATGAGCTGGAGAAGCTCCAAAAGGCGGCCCTGCTGATTGAGGAAATGAGTATGGGCCGTTTGAAGGTCTGCCCCAGCACGGTGGGCCATGTATATATCCGTCCGGAGAGCGACGCCTATATCGGGCTGCAGATGCAGATAGCGCCCGAATCCACTCCGGGACGATATGCGGTTACCTTCACCGCCTTTCCTCGCAGGATGGGTCTTGAACTGGGCTCTTCCGGCCTGCGCCGGCTGATGACTGAGGTCAACCAGTCCTACGCCCTTCTGACCGCATTGGAAATGCAGAAATATCGCCCCACCCAGTTGGAACTGGAGCAATTCCGAGAATCCATAATCGAACAGCAGGAATCGGAGCAGCTGCTCCCACTCCTGAGCCCAAAGCTATAAGGAGGAATATAATTTGAAGTTTGTAAAAGAAGTGACCGGAGAAAAGATGGCCATTCCTGCCGCCGCACTCAAGCTCTGCGGGTTTGAAAACGGGGACAAAGCGGAACTTCATGCACTGCCCAGTGCCGCCATTATCCTCAAGCAGAAGATGACCGCTATGGAGGTGATCCAGGCTATGGACGCCCTGCACCAGCTGACTGTGGACCTTAGCGTGCATCTGGCCAGAGCCAGCGGACCTTGCGACGGCTGTGATGGCGACTGTCCCTTTGACGGTCTGGATGGACAGGAGATCGCTCTGCCCGACTATCTGCGGGATGAAGCTGGAATCCCGGAGAATGCCAAGCTCTGCGCCTATGTAGACGAGGAGGAGAATACCGTCACCATCGCAGAAGCTGGATATGACCATGATCTGCGGGATGTGCCGCCTTATCTGCTGGAGATGCTTGCCGCCAGCGGGATCTGCATTGGAGAACTGGAGGAGCGCCTTATGCTGGAGGATACCGTTTATGGAGTTTAATACCGGGGGTGAACGGAATGCGATTGGATGGCGTTGAGCATTGGGATCACTTTCAAGATGAAACCATTTACTGGTTGGACCTGTCCGATATGCCGGAACCGATTCAGCAGGCGGCAAGGCGAATTGATGGAAAGGCATACAATGATCGATGCTTTGGTATATGTGTTGTCCATGATCTGGCCACAAATGAGTATGCCGTTGTTACCGAAAGCGGAACTTCTCCGGAGGTGGATCGCAACATTTTCTATGTTGACAATGACGGAGATAAGCACTGGTTTCAGGCAGATCTGCCCGATACGCTCGTTAAAGAGATGTTTAGCTGTTGTGAAGATGTCCACGCCGGCAAGCTTCTCCCCCAAGGATATCAAGCCCTGTCCAGCGTCCTCTTTGATAATGAAACCGGCTTTGTCAGCGGTGAAAACCAGGCAGCTAAATCTCCCTTTTCCACCTGGCAGCTTCGTATAGATCATGGGCATCCAGAGTATTACACACCTCACTATCACACGGACAGAGAGAGTGCGGAACAGGATCTGAATGGCCGGGTTGCGGAATATAAGCGGTATCACACCATCCGGGAGAAAAACGGTGAATTTGCGTATCTTTACCCCTACTCCAAGGCAGAGGCTGGAAGGCGTGGGGAGTTGGACAGGTGGGAGGAGAGTTTCCGGGCCAATGTTTCCTGCGCCAGAGAGATTGAGGCGGCTATTCGCGGTTATTCCAGTGGCGATGGAATACTTCAGCCGGGGACTGCCCGAAACATTTTGGAGCAATGGGGCTTCAAACGGACCAATTTTGTCCTTGCCAATACGCTCCAACAGTTGGGCCCTATCAAGGATCGGCTCAGCGAGGCAAACCGGAACTGGCAGCGTGGGGCATATATCCCACAGGATGGCACAAACCGGTACTTTGCGGTAGACACGGCTTTGATTTGCATGGACCAGTTCATCAGTCAGGTCCGGGATGCGTATAAGCAGTTGGAGCTGCTGGGGCCTGAGCACTGCGAATCTGGTTCCTATGAAAAACTGGACTATGAGGGCCGGGTTCTGGTCCTTGCCCCGGACACCCTCAAGGAAAGTTATTGGAACCAGCGAAGTCAGCTCTGGCTGGCCCATGACGGCTTTGGCTGTACTCCTGGGGCCATCGGGCGCAGCATCCGCTGCACCTGTCTGGGTGATGGCGAGGAAACCCGCTGGAACCGGACAGATTTCATTGGTGTGCTGAAGGAGGAATGCCTCCCCCAATGGGCGGCAGAGGCCCTGAGTAAGCTGACCGAGGGCAAAGAGCAATCCCATACCCAAGGAGGGATGACGATGCAGTAAAGGAGGAATGCCGCCATGCGGAGTGTATAAAGCAGGGAGACTACCTTGCCCAGGTAGCTTTCGGGGGCTTCGGGACCTTTTTCGAAGTCAGCGGCTACTGCGGGGAAGAATTCTCCTTTGGCATTGGCGGTAGCATAGCCTTTTTCAGTGATGGTAAAGCTGGCCATCTGGAGAGAAGGATTTTTAAAAATCTCCCGGAGACGTGCGTATTCTGCTTCGTTTTTACTGTCCAGGATCAGAGACTCCATGATGCTGCCTACGATGGTCTTTTCCACGGTGTTGTCGGCCTTTAAGGTGGCGAGAATGCTTAAATTGTCGTGTGGACGGTAGCTTTTTTCAATGATCTCGTAGTCATAGCCTTCCGCTGCGATGAGACCGGTATCCAGAACGCCGCTGTTTAACAGATTCTGTGCTACGTTGGCCTGAAAGGCACGGAAGATATTGCCGGCACCGAAGTGGATCCAGTGGGGATGTTCCACGGTGTTTTTATGAACGGTATCATAATCGAATTCCGGCAGATGATAACCGGCAGCGAGAAATGCGTCCCGGTCGTCATGAAGACTTTTTAAGGTAAGTTCCATAATGGTTTCCTCCAAACTGATTTATGAGTTTTCAGGTGCGATGATTATTTCTGCTTATGGGACTTCTCGATAGCTTCCCACAGACCGTTTAAATAGGTGGCACCTAAAGCTCTGTCGTACAGTCCGTATCCGGGCATAGCCACTTCATCCCAGATCATACGTCCGTGATCGGGACGGATGGGACCGTCAAAACCAATATCATAAAGAGCCAGCATGATCTCGTACATATCGAAGGTACCATCACTGGACAGATGTGCAGCCTCCTCGAAATCAGTAGGAGAGTTGAACTTCAGGTTTCTGACATGGGCGAAATGAATGCGGCCTTTCAGGGAGCGGATCATATCCGGCAGATCATTTTCCAGGTTGGTGCCGTAGGAACCGGAACAAAAGGTAACGCCGTTGTGAGGGTTATCTACCATCTTCATCATACGCAGGATATTCTGCTTGTTGATGATGATACGGGGCAGTCCGAAAACACTCCACGCAGGATCGTCAGGGTGGATCGCCATGTTAATGTCATATTTATCACAGGTGGGCATGATACGCTCCAGAAAATATTTCAGGTTGGCAAAAAGCTTTTCGTCATCCACATCTTTGTACATTTCGAACAGTTCTTTGACATGAGCCATACGCTCAGGCTCCCAGCCGGGCATTACAGTGCCGTTCATATCGCCGGCAATGGATTCGAACATTTTGGCCGGATCAATAGCGTCTACAGCAGCCTGATTGTAAGCAAGGACTGTAGAACCGTCGGGACGCATTCTGGCAAGTTCGGTGCGTGTCCAGTCAAAGACCGGCATGAAATTGTAGCATACCATATGGATGCCTGCCTGACCGAGCCGTTCCAGGGTAGTGATATAATTCTCTATATATTGTTCACGGTCGGGAGAACCGATCTTGATGGCATCGTGAATGTTGACACTCTCGATACCGGCCAGTTGTAAGCCGGCAGCTTCAATCTCAGTCTTTAGGGCCAGGATGTCATCCATTTCCCAGACTTCTCCGGGAGCGGTGCCGTAGAGAGTGGAGATGACTCCGGTGACACCGGGAATCTGACGGATCTGTTTTAAGGTAACCGTGTCGTACTTGCTGCCATACCAGCGTAATGTCATTTGCATAATAGAAATCCTCCTTGTAGGGAATGCTTTGGTTTCGTTTTTTGTTGTCTTAAGCATAGCAGAATTGCAAATGCATTAAAACTGCATGAATTGCTTGAAATAGTGCAAAAATTGCTATATAGTAAGACAGGGGATATAAACCATGGAAAATAAAAACTGAACAGAATGATACAGGAGAGAAAATGGATGGTCGTGAACAGAAAAAGCAGCCTGCGCTGCCGGGATGCGGCGGACGAACGGCAATATATGTTGAGCGGTGACTATGAGGTCTATGAGAAGGTAGGGGAGCCTGTCGGAGCGGTGTCGTTCCATTATCATGATTTTTATGAGCTGATCTATATTATAGAGGGGGAATTTTCTTCCCTGATCGAGGACCGGGCGGTGCGGATGCGGAAGGGAGATTTCCTGCTGATCGATAAGAATGTCATGCACAAATATCATCCCACGGAGAAGAAAATGGATTCGTCCCGCCGGATCATTTTGTGGATTAGTGATCAGATGCTGCGGGAGCTGGCGGCGGGAGAGCCGTTTCTTGCAGAATGCTTCTGGGGAACGGGGCCGAAACTGTATCATTTCCCCATTTATTATGAGGAAATTTTGCGTGGATTTCTGCTAAAGCTTGCTATGTCGGAGATCTTAGAGGGGGATGATGTCCAGAACTGCGGAATCCGTAAGGTCATGGACAGAGGCAATTTGAGCCTGTTTTTTGGGTATCTGAATGTGTTGTGTAAACGGGAGGAATATTTGTCTTCCACACAGGAGATCGTGGATCATCCTCTGGTGGAGCAGGTGACAGGGTATATCGAAGCCCATATCGGTGAGGAGATCACCGTAGAGGATGTGGCGGAGACTGTGCATATGAGTAAGTTCTATTTTCTGCGGAAATTTAAAGAAATCACCGGAATGACGGTGCATAATTTTATTGTGAACAAGCGGATCATTGCTGCCTGTCAGATCATGGCGGAGGGGAAGAACATTACTGAGAGCTGGCAGCAGACCGGCTTTGCGGATTACTCCTCTTTCCTGCGGAATTTCCGGAAAATCTATGGCATTTCCCCAAAAGAGTACCGGGAAAATAACCGCAGCTTGATTATTTCCCAGTAAAGAGGTCGATTGCCGGGGCACCGGCAGCATGAAACAGAATGTGGAAAAATAGGATTTTAATTATGCTAAGTAAGCTCATTTAATGCAAAAAATATCATAATATGTTATACTGTATCTGTTATGCGCTGAGCACTGAATGAAGAGAACAAATGATAGAAGAACATAGGGATGTTATGATGGAAAATTATCAGGAAAAGTATAAAAAAGAATTACACCAGCAGGAGATCAACTCAAATATACACACACTAAAAGGTTTTTTCTGGATTTTTGCGACTATTCTGCTCCTCTGGCTGTTGACATTAGTGAGAATCTTTATTGTGGATGCCAGAATCTTTACCATGGCAGCAGGGGTGTCGGCGGTGATGGGAATTCCTGTTTTATACATTTATAAAAAGGTGGATCTGTCAAAGCATTGGGTAAAGTATGTGTTTTTGACACTGATCTGTATGATATCGGCAGTCATTGCGGCATTTTTGTCATTCCATGCGGTGCTTATCTATGTGTTGCCGTTGCTTTTGGCGGTACAGTACAGGGAGCGGATGACACTGTGGATCACCTATGTTGTCAATGACGTGACAATGGCTGTCAGTATGGTGACGGGATTCTATCACGGAATCTGTGATTTGAATATGCTCTTAGGAAGCAATCATTCCAGAGACTGGTATATGGAGCAGTGGATGGCGGGGACGCTGCAGTTTGGCATTGAGCCGGATCCGGTGTTCGTGATATTGTTCTACGGAGCGCTGCCCCGGGCGGTGATACTTCTGATATTCACCATTATTTTGCGGTATATCAGCATTACCAGCCACGAGGATGCACAGAGGATCGCTGATCTGACATATCGTAAGGAGACCGATCTGGGCACCCATGTATATAACAAGAATAAATATGAGGAAATGATCAATGATTACTATCCGCAGGTGGACAGACTGGCAGCTATTTTCTGGGATGTGAATAATCTGAAATGTGTCAATGACAAATATGGCCATGCCGTCGGAGATGTGTTGATCCAGACATTGTCTTCCGTATTATATGAATTATCCACGGACAGACGTAAGGTCTATCGCATAGGCGGAGATGAATTTGTCATGCTGATCGAGAATCCGGTGGAAGCGGAGATTCAGTCCATGATCGAATCTGTCAATGCCGCATTGCAGGAGAAAGACGGCCGGGGAGAGATACCAATCTCCAGTGCCGTGGGCTGGGCGGAAGGCTGTGGCATGGACATCCGCAAGATTGTGAATGAAGCGGATGCAAAGATGTATGAGAATAAAAAACGTGAGAAGGAAGGCAGAAGATAGGATGGCAAACTGGGTAAGTGCAGGCTGTGGCGTCATTGCCAACGAACTGGCGCAGGCTATGGAAAAAAGAGGACAGAAGCTGTACGGCGTTGTAAACCGGACACCGGAGAAGGCAGTGGCCTTTGCGGAAAAATACGGTGTGCAGAGGGTGTTTACGAGCTTTCAGGATGTATGTGCGGATCCTGCGGTGGATATCATTTATATTTCCACACCCCATAACACTCACATTCACTTTCTGCGGAAAGCGCTGGCAGCCGGCAAGCATGTGCTGTGCGAAAAATCCATTACGCTGAATTCCGAAGAACTGGAAGAGGCAGTGCAGCTGGCGAAGGAGCATGGTGTGGTGCTGGCGGAAGCTATGACTATCTATCATATGCCGATTTATAAAGAGCTGAAAAAACGCATGGATGCCGGAAAATTCGGAGAATTGCGTGTGATACAGATGAATTTCGGAAGTTATAAGGAATACGATATGAAGAACCGGTTCTTCAACCGGAATCTGGCCGGAGGAGCACTGCTGGACATCGGTGTGTATGCCCTTTCCTTTGTCAGAATGTTCTTAAATTCCTGCCCGGATCAGATTACTTCGCAGGTGAAGCTTGCACCTACCGGTGTGGACGAGCAGGCGGGAATACTTCTGATGAACCGGGAGCAGGAGATGGCAACGGTCACATTGTCCCTGCATGCCAAGCAGCCCAAACGGGGCATGATCTCTTTTGACAAGGCTTACGTGGAAATGTATGAGTATCCCAGAGGGCAGAAAGCAGTGATCACGTACACGGAAGACGGACACACCGAGGAAATTGTGGCGGGAGCTACGGCAGACGCACTGGGATACGAGGTGGAGGATATGGAACAGGCCATCGCCGGACATCCGGAATTAATGAAGCTTGAGTTTACCGAGGATGTTATGAAAATGATGACCCGGATCCGAAAAGACTGGGGACTGACTTATCCAGAGGAAGAGCATGCCACGGAAAAAATCTGAGGAGCAGCCCTGATGCAGTTCCTGACAGGCTCCATGATCTCTGTGGTGATCTGTGTGGCAGCCTTTGTATGGATGAAAAAACACCCGGGAAAAGCTGACTTCCGGGTGCTTTATCTTATCTCGCTAAACTTAGAAGAAGTTTTTGCAACGCATAAGAGTCACCATCCATAACTGTAAAGCGGGCTTTTTTTGGTGGCTCATCTGCGGAACCGGAAGAGGTGGCGGTGTGCAGGTAACAGCAGTCGATCCCCGCAGCTATAGCACCTGCCAGATCACTGGTGCGTTCGTTGCCGGTCATCAGACAGGTGGTGAAATCTAATCCGTAGCGGTCAAACAGGATCTGAAAAAAAGCGGGATCCGGCTTGCAGCACCCCTCGTCAGAGGAGATAAGGATACCGTCGAACAGATCCCAGAGTCCCAGCGAGCGCAGCTCGTATTCGGTGAAGATCCGCTGGGCATTGGACAGGAGGTAGATCCCACAGCCTTTTGCATGGAGCTGCTGCAGTGTGCCGATCGTGGCGGGATAGCATTGTAAAATATTGAGGGATTCGATCCGGAAGAACTGACCGGTAGCGGTCAGAAGAGCCTCTGTGGGTTGGATCCCTTTTTCGACATAAAGAGTTCGAAAAATATCTGCGGCGCAGATCTCCGGACAGGTGTAAGATGAGGGAACCTTGCGGGCAGCCGTTTCCAGCTGGCGATATCTGTTCCTCAGTTCCCTCCCCGTATAGGAAGCACCCTGGAAGGAATAGAACAGCGCAAGCCTTTTCCAGAGGGAAGTTTTATTTTCATTAGTGTGGATGTCTACTAAAGTGCCGTAGAGATCAAAGATAAAATTCCGGTACATAGAAACCTCTTTTCTTGCGATGGAATAGCTTATGCATAGGAAATTTAACGGCAGGCTCTTTCTGTAACCGTAGGCAGAGCCGATAGATATAGTATAGCATTTCTTGCATTTTTCAACAATTAAAAATACACCTTGATAATCTGATAATATCTCACGTACTTTGCAAACATTCTGATATAACTATTCACAAAAAGACA
>ENA-UESI01001653-UESI01001653.1-human-gut-metagenome-genome-assembly--contig:-NODE-1653-length-13494-cov-4.461206_pt1 | contig 13494 bp, 9 predicted proteins | sample MGYA00243005_ERZ508006 | MGnify/ENA primary metagenome ERZ508006 (study PRJEB26167, sample SAMN06115436) | human gut metagenome | host: Homo sapiens | place: China:Shandong | collected 2015-06-10... | reverse complement strand
CCGCCAGTAAACCTTCGGTTTTCATCCTTGAATTGCAAGAAAATCTGCTCGAAACTGCACCGGTCTCATTTTAGAAACACACTCTTAATGAAAGGAACGTGAAGATTCATGCGGAAACTGCACTCGCTGATATCGCTCCTGCTGGTGCTGCTGATGCTTGCACCCTGTGCACTGGCAGATGCGCCGCTGCTGCAAGCCGCGTCGGACTGGAATTTGGCGGATACGCCCCTGTCGGTTACGCTTTCCATCAGCCTTCAAGCACATGCGCCTTTTGATGAGACGCGCACGGCGATGCTTGACCGTGTACTTGCGCCGCTGTCGCTGAATTTGTATGCGGCGGACGGCGAAAGCGGCGTTTCCGTGCTGATGAATGGCAACGAGCTGCTGACGATGGCGCAGAAGGGCGACGCAGTGCAGTTCTCCTGTATGCCGAACGTTTCCTATGCATCGCTGGACGGGAATGCGCTGGAACTGCTGCTCGGCACGTCTTCAAATTCCATCGACCTGCGCGCTGTTGACGGTACGTTCGAGAAGTGGATTGACGACGGCTGGGTGCTGTCAAACGCGATTTTAGAGCCTTTCGCGGAGTACGGCAAACGCAAGAGCGTCAAGACGACCATCAAGGACATGGGGCTGGCGCGCTCCTGCACGGATTATACCTTCTCCAAGTCGAAGCTGGAGGAAATGCAGCAGACGCTTTTGTCCCTCTGCCCGGAAGGCGATTTGCATGACCTGATTGCGTCGCTGACCTTCTCCGGCACGCAGAAACTGCGCGTCTACCGCACAGAGGACGAAGTACCGCTGCGTGTGGAGTACAACGGCGTCTGCGGCGTGGAGGGCAAGCTGCGCACGGTCAAGCTCGTCTGGCGCACAAAGCGAGAGAACGGCGAAACACGCGATGAAATCACGCTGACGTCCCCCGCCAAGAGCGGCACGGACAAGAACACGCTGGATTTTGAGCGTATTATGACATTTTCCAGCGGCAAAATCACCATGCAGGGCACTTGCTCCTACAAGGTGACGGCGAGCAAGCAGACGACGCAGACCGAGGTCACGTTTGACTTGACGAACCGCTTGGAGAATGACAGCGACAACGTGAGCGGCAGCGTGGCTATCAAGCGGCAGCTGCCGGGCGAAGATTACGCCACGAAGCGCACCATCACGCCGAATGTCGCCCTGTCCGGGAACGCAGAAGCGCCGGAGATCAGCGGGACAATCGGCTATCAGGAAGAAAAGCGCTACGGCACGACTGAAGAATGCGTGATTACGCTGCGTGCGGCACGCGCAAGCGAATCCCTGTGGAAGGACACCGCGGCGACGATGGAACTGTCCACGCTCAGCGCGGAAACGCTGCAAAACCTGCGCAGCCAACTCAGCGGCGCAATTGCGACTGCTATCGTCCGCCCGCTGATTCAGGTTCTCAGCGCAGAGGACGCGGCGTTCTTCTTCTACGAAATGTCGGATGAGGACGTTCAGACCATTCGGCAGGCGGCAGAATCCGCCGTCGAAATCGAATGACACCCGATAAGGAGGGTAAACCCATGCTGAAACGAATCCTATCTGTCCTGCTCTGCGCGGCGCTGCTGCTTGGCGGCACGGCGCTTGCTGCCAAAGAGGACGACTATACGCTCCCGGAACTGCTCTACCAGCAGTTTGCTGTGCAGGATTACCCCATTCGAGGCTCAGTTGCGGTTACGGCGTCCGGCACGGCGTCGTGGCTGGATTTCCTGCTGCCGTTGACGGCTTCGACGCTGCATGTGCGCCTGCTGAATCTGGAGGACAGCGACGATTTCCAGTATCAGGTGTTTTCGCAGGATGACAGCGGCAGCCAGCAAGGCTTGACGCAGCTGTACCGCGTGGGCGACACGCTCTACCTGCGCACGGATGTGCTGCCGGATGTGCTGCTGTCCATGCCGCTGGCGGAATCAGCGAAAAGCAATCCATCGTTCTACTCTGTGCTGGCGGAGATGATGGCGCAGCCCGATATCCTCTGGGAAAGCATGTGGCAGCCGGCACTGGAGGAGTATCTGAACGAACTGGAGCTGTGGCTGGCGGATTACGCCGCTGAACCCGACACGATGACTGAAAACGGCGAACTTGTCATGCGCGTCAGTTATGTGATTCCAGCGGATGACGTGAAAGAACAAACGAAGCTGATGTGGAAGCAAGCGCTCTATGACGAGACGCTGCGGACGCTTTTGCGCCCGATGATGACGGAGGAGCAGCAGGCGGCCTACCTCAATCCCGCGCTGGGCTACTTCTACGATGCCTGCATTGACGCCCTGCCGCTGTCGGGTGATTTGCGCCTGTCACGCAAGTTCTCTGCGCGTGGCGATACGCTGTCCGTGGCGGTGGCGCTGCCTCTGCCGCAGAATGCGTGGGGCTACACGACGCTGACCTTCCGGCAGGAGGGCAGCACGACTGCGCTTGTGCTGAACAGCGCGACGCAGACGCTGACATTCAGCATGGCGTCGGCGGACGGCAACCAGAACGCAATTACGGGCAGCATCAGCAGTGTACCCGCCGCGTTCGTAACGGACGCAAAGACGCTGCAGGCGAAATTTGCCCTGACCAGCCAGCATTCCGAAACGCAGGACAGCGACGGCACACGTCATGATGACAGTGCGTGGACGCTGACCATCGAGCCGGACACCGACGGCGCGGAAGCAGCGGATTTGGTGACGTTTGAGCCGATTACGGCGGAACTTTCCCTCCAGTACAGCACCGAAAGCAGAGAAGGCGCGCCGATTCAGCTGCGCGTGATTGCCGCGCTGCACATGGCGGAAGCGGACGTCGGCGTGAAGATGGCACTGCGCACAACGAGCCGCTGGAACGCGCTGACCCTGCCGACGCAGGGCGCGGAGGACGTGATGAGCATGGATACCATGCGCGCTGTGCAGCTGCTGACGACGGCATCGGACAACCTGACGCGGCTGATTGCAGGCGGCAGTGCGCCGGCAGCTACGACCGCGCCGGAACTGCCCACACCCGAACCGAACACGACACCCATTCCGTCGCTGACGGAAGAATAACCAGCAAAAACGCCGCAGTGCATCATCAACTGTGGCGTTTTTTGTCGGAAAAGGAGAAATGCTCATGCGGAATGCGCGCGCACTTCAGCGGATTGCCATCATCCTCGCGGTTTTGTTTGTGCTGTCGCTGCTGCCGGTGATGGCGGTCGCGTTCTACAATCACCCGCGCGCGGACGACTACACCTACGGCGCGGTGCTGCGCAAGGTCATTGACGCAGGACAGGGGCTGCCGGAGGCTGTCGCAGCTATTGCCGCCTACGTCCGGAGCACCTACGCGCGCTGGCAGGGGTCGTTCAGCGCGGTGATACTGTTCACGCTTCAGCCGGGCGTGTTTTCCGACAATGCCTATTGGCTGACGACCGCCCTGACGATCCTGCCGCTGCTGCTTGGCACGGGGATGCTCCTGCGTCAGCTGGGGAAGATGCTCCATGCGCCGCGCACAATGGTTGTGCTGATTTTCTTGGCGCTCATGACGCTGAGCATCCAGCTTGTGCCGGATTTGAACCAGACGTTTTACTGGTTCAACGGCGGATGCTACTACACGTTCTATTACGCGCTTTCGCTGATGCTGCTGACGGGCACCCTGCGGATTTGCACCGACGGAAAGTGCCGCGTCGGGCGGACTGCATTGTGCATGTTGCTTGCGTTCTTTATCGGCGGCGGCAACTACACGACCATCCTCGTTACGCTGATTCTGCTGATGCTCCTGCTTCTTGCGCTGCTTGTGCGGAAAAAAACCGCTTGGCGGCAGATATTGCTCGTCATGACCGTGCTGCTGACTGCGTTCGCTATCAACGCCGCCGCACCCGGCAACCGCATCCGTGCAGCGACCATCCCGCGCTCGATGGATGCGGTTCCCGCGATTCTCTACTCCTTCGACCGGGCATGGGTGCGCGTGTCGGGCTGGTTTGGCTGGCCGCAGGGAATTGCCATTGCGCTTTTTGCTCTGCTGATGTGGGATTTCGTCGGGCAGTGCGGGCTGGAATTCCGCTTTCCGCTGCTGAAAAGCGCGCTGGCGTATGCCATCTTTTCGGCGCAAATGACGCCGTCGCTTTTTGCAATGGCGAATGTCGGGCCGGGACGGCAAATCGACATCTACTACTATGCGTATGGCTGGCTGCTGCTTTGCTGGACATTCCTCTGGATCGGCTGGCTGCGGAACAGCCGCATCGGCACGAAAATCGACGCGGCGCTTTCGCATCTGACGCGCCATTCCGCCGGAATCGTCGCCATATTGTCGCTCGCGCTGGTGCTGACGCTGCCATCTGCGCATCCGACGGCGGGTGCAAGTCCGACGAGCGTTGCAGCGGCGAAAGCGCTCATCAGCGGCGAGGCACAGACGTACCATCAGCAGTACACCGAAATCCTCCAAACGCTTCGTCAGCCCGGCGAGATTTGCGAAATCCCGGATGTTGTGGTCTGTCCGGCGTTCCTGAACCCGCTGGGGCTGGCGGACGAGGGGCAGTCGGGCTACTGGGTGAATCAGGCGCTGGCAAACTATTTCGGGCATCAGCAGGTTATCCGCATTGAACAAACGCCATAAAGAAAGGGGACTGCCCGCGATGGACAGCCCCCCATTTTTATGCCTGTGGGAAAATGCGTTTGTTGACGAAGAAAAACACCACCGCGGAAATCGTGCCGTTAAAGAAGAGCGTGCCGAGCGTGTACACCCAATCCGGCACGAACTTCGCCGCTACCGCGACCCAGACGCAGTTAATCGAGTTCACCAAGCAGGTAATCACGATGAACGCAAGCGCATACAGCAGCACCTGCCGCGCGAGATGCCCTTTGGCGCGGAAAACGTACTTGCGCTGAAGCGGAAAGTTCACGCATTCGCCAAGCACCATCGCCGTCATGTACGCGCACAGGTAAGGCAGCCCGCCGTGCGCCGTGTCGTAGCCGAAGATGTTCCAGCGGAAGGTTTCGCCCAGCAGCGTCATTTCGATGCCGGGCCAGCCGAAGTCGCGCATTGGCAGAAAAGCGAATGCGCGCGGCAGAAAGAGCAGCAGCAGATATTTCAGCACTGTCACGACGCCGGAGACAATCAGGTACAGCCCGCCCTCGCGCAGCCACGCCGGGCAGCGGGATGAATGCGGCTGGCTTGTGTCCGCCATGAAAAGCCTCCTCAGCGATAGATTTTCCGCTCGTGAACGTCCTCAATGCCGGAAAGACGGTGGAAGAACGTGTTGATGATGTCGCGCCATTCACGGGCGTTGTGCAGCTGCCGCCCGATGCGCTCATCTACTAAAGCACGGTCAAAATCGGGCAGCGGCAGCGCTTTCAGGATGCTCGCGGCGCGCTCCACCCATTCATAGCCCTCAAAATGGTCGTCGTAAATTCGCTGGATCAGCGTCCGCCCGTCGCGCATCTTGAAGGTGTACGGCAAGCGGTGGAAGAAGAGCAGCAGCTCGTCCGGGCAGGTCTGCGTCGATTCAAAGCGGCGGCGCAGTGCTTCCGGGTATTGCAGGACATAGCCTGTGCCGTCCGCCGTGCGGTCGATGCCGATGGCGTTGCGGTCGGCCTTGTGGTAAGTGCCCCACGCCTGATACTCGTAGCCGTCGGGACTCGGCCCGTAGTGCTGGTTCGGCGTGACCATCCAGCAGATGCCCAGCGGCGCGGTGTACTGCTCATAAGCGTGGCGGCTGCCGAGCAGCACGTCCGCCAGCGCGTTCTCATCATCCGGCGCAAAACGATAGGTGAGGCGAATCCAGCGGTGGATGATATCGTCCGGCTGGCAGGCATCAGGATCCCACGCCAGCGCGCCATATGCAAAGAAATTCAGCGCCGCGAAGGGATGCCCGGTCATGCACGCGTCATTGCCGAGGTTCGACACCGCCGCCATCGCCATAATGCTGTTGCGCGGCATGTCCGCAAAGAGCTCCTGCCACATTACCGGCATGGCGAAAATGTCAATCTGCTGACCGGTGTACTCCTGCGCCAGCTGCCATTCCAGCGCCAGCTTCGTTTTGGGCATTGCCAGCAGGGTCGGGGAAATCGGCTCGCGGACTTGGAAGTCGAACGGCCCGTTCTTGACCTGCAGAATCACGTTGTCGTCGAACTGCCCATCCAGATAGACGTAATGCTCATATGCTGCCTTCGGACGGTCGGTCTTTTCGTCGCGCCAGTCCTGCTGACAGTTGTAGACGAAACAGCGCCAGACCAGCATTCCGCCGAACGGTTTGAGCGCCCGCGCCAGCATGTTAGCGCCTTCCGCGTGATTGCGCCCGTAGGAGAACGGCCCCGGACGATGTTCGCTGTCTGCTTTGACGAGGAAGCCCGCCAGATCGGGAATCGCAGCGTACACCACTTCCGCCTGATGCTTCCACCACGCCTGCACGCGTTCATCCAGCGGGTCAGCCGTCGGGATGCCGTGGCGCATCGGCTGTGAATAGTCGATGGAAACCATCAGCCGCACGCCGAACGGGCGGAAAATCGCCGCCAGCTTCGCCAGATCCGGCAGATCGTCCTCAATCAGCAGCTGTGCCGGGTCGTGCACGTTGACGTTGTTGATGCACAGCACGTTCAGCCCGACGGACGCCATCATACGCCCCAGCTGCCGCATCCGCGCGGGGTCGTAGGTCAGCTTGCCGCCTTGGAAGAACAGACTGCGCCCGGAATATCCGCGCTCGACGTTGCCGTCGGCGTTGTCCCAGCAGTTAATCATGCGCAGCGCGTACTGCGGCGCAGAGGAATGATCCTCCGGCAATGCCGCACCCGACGCGAGCGCCATCAGCAGCCAGTAAGCGCCATACAGCAGCCCAGTTTTGCCACCGGAAATCGTCACGTCGTCGCCTTTGCGCACGGCATGGAACCCTTCGCCCAGCGAATCATCCTCGGCAAGCGAAACGTGCAGGTTCGGGGAGAGCGTCGGCAGTGCCTGCGCAAGCTCGAACGCGGCGACTTCGCGTGGGGACGCAAAATCGGCGGGAACATCAGCCGGTAAAAACGGAAGCCACGAAAGCCATTGATTTGCCATAGACAGGATACCTCCTGTAACGTATTTTACTAAAAGTATAGCATATTTCGCCGACGTGCACAACCCAAAACCAGAAAAGGGGAAGAAATTCGGCGAAAAGTTGACTGGGCGACAGGAAAAACACAACTGTGCGTCGAATTATGCAAAAAACGCCGTTTTTTCAGGCGGCAAAGATGGAAAGGATGAGCCGAAAATGGCCTTTACGGTTCACGCGGTGATGCCGGGAGTGTGGCATATTGTGGACTGCATGGGCGTCTGCATGACGCTGCTGGAGGGCGAAAACGCCGCCATGCTGGTTGACACGGGCTATGGCATTGAGGATGTGGCGGACTTCATGCGCCACATGACGGATTTACCGCTGACGGTGTTCCTGACGCACAACCACCATGACCACGCGCTGGGGGCACGCTGCTTCCCGAAAACGTACATGCTGGAGGCGGATATGGCGGACTGGCGCATGTTCACGGACGACAAGATGCGCCGTCGGGTGCTGACGCAGGCAATCGGAAAGAACCTGCCGGTGGATGAAAAAACGTTTCTCGCGGGTGAAATTCCACTGCCGAAGGTGATGAAGCCCGGTGTGATTGACTTGGGCGGATTAACAGCGGAAATCATCGAAGCGCCGGGGCACACGCCCGGTTCGGCGGTGGTGTATGTGCCGGAGCGGAAGCTGCTGCTGTCCGGCGACGACTGGAACCCCTGCACATGGCTCTTCTTCCCGCAGGCGCTGGGGCTTCGGGAGTACCGCAGCAACATGCGCGGCATCCAGCAGCTGCCGTTTGAGAAAGTCCTCTGTCCGCACCGGGAGGCGCTCTATGACCGCTGGATGTTCGACGACTTCTTCAACGCCTTGACGGATGGCAACCTCCGCGCGGCGGAACCGGTCAATATCGCGCCGTATGAGCAGATCGATACCTGTCAGGCGACGCTGCCGCATGATCAAGTGCTCGTATTCGACTGGGCAAAATCAGGACTGTAAGGAGAAAAAATACCATGAAACAGGATTCCATCCGCATAGCGGCGGATAGTCAGGCGAAGTTCAACAACAACACCGCGTTCTGCATCGGCACAGGTCGCATGGGGCTGGCGCTCCAGCAGGAGTATCAGCAGCAGCTGGCGATGGCGCAGGCGGAATGCGCGTTCACGCACATCCGCGGTCACGGGCTGTTCAGCGACGATATGGCGATTTACCAGCCGTATCAGGATGCGGAAGGAAATTGGCACGAGGGCTACAATTTCACCTACCTTGACCGCGTGATGGATGATTACCGCGCGCAGGGTCTGAAGCCGTTCCTTGAATTGGGATTCATGCCGGAAAAAATGGCGAGCGGCACGCAGACCATCTTCTATTGGAAGGGCAACGTTACGCCGCCGCAGGACGACGCAAAGTGGACGGCGATGGTTCAGGCGACGCTTGCACATTTGGCGGAGCGCTACGGGAAAGAAGAAGTGTCCACTTGGCCGTGTGAAGTGTGGAACGAGCCGAATCTGTCGGGTTTCTGGGAAAATGCGGATGAAGAGAAGTATCATCACCTGTATGCGGTGACGGCGAAGGCAGTTAAGGAAGTGCTGCCGGACATGCGCGTCGGCGGCCCGGCAATCTGCGGCGGCGCGACGTCGCAGGACTGGGTGCGCAATTTCCTGCGATTCTGCAAGGAGAATCAGCTGCCGCTGGATTTCGTGTCGCGCCACGCCTACATGGGCGAAACGCCGGAACACCGCGGGCGCTATCTCTATCACACAATGCGCACGGTGGACAGCCTCCTCGCTGAAATGCAGGAGACGCGCGACATTATCGACAGTTTCCCGGAATACCGCGGGATGGAGATGCACATCACCGAGTTCAACACGTCGTACAACCCGTTCTGCCCGATTCATGACACGAACCTGAATGCGGCGTACATGGCGGGCGTGCTGGCGCGGATGGGCGATGTGGCGGCGTCGTATTCCTACTGGACGTTCGGGGATGTGTTCGAGGAGCAGGGCGTGCCGCCGATGCCCTTCCATGGTGGATTCGGCTTGATTGCCAACGGGCAGATTGCCAAGCCGACACTGTGGAGCTTCGCGTTCTTCTCCCACCTGCGCGGAACACCGGTGCACCGCGACGAACACAGCGTGATTGTCCGCAAGGACGACGGCTCGTATGAAGGCGTGCTGTGGAATCTCTGCCGCACCGACCGCGACGAGCTGACCGTGACGATTGCCCTGCCTGCGGACGGTGAACAGACGCTGACGACGGAGACGGTGGATGAAGTGACGTGCAATCCGCTGAAGGTATGGCATGATTTGGGCGAACCGCGTTCGCTGACGGCAAATCAGCTGCGTCTTTTGCGTCAGGCGGGTCAGCCGGCGGCGGATACGGCGGTGCTTGCGGCGGAAAACGGCGAATGCACGCTGCAAATGACCTTGCGGCAGAACGCCGTCGTGCGCGTTACGCTGTCTGCCAGAAATCAGCAGGGCGATTACGGATACGACTACACTTGGTATCAGCAGCATAGCTGAAATTTGCCCTTGACAACCATGCCCAAATGACGCTATAATATCCTCTGCAATGATGGAAAGAGTACCGGGGATGGATGCGCAAAGAGAGCTGCGGCAGGTGAGAAGCAGCCGGGACATCCGCGGGAACATGGCTCCGGAGCATCACGCGCCTGAACGCCTTTGGGGTGAAGTAGGGTGCGGCGGGTCGCGCCGTTATCCGCAGGATGAGTGATAAATCAGGGTGGCAACGCGGAAAATTCTCCGCCCCTCGGCAAAAAATGCGGGAGGGGCGGTTTTTTATCGTTTCTCTCAAACAGTAATTGGAGGAATGAACTCATGTGTGAATCGTGCAAGAAGCCGTTTTACATCACCACGCCCATTTACTACCCCAGCAGCAACCTACACATCGGTCACGCCTACTGCTCCACGGCGGCGGACTCGATGGCGCGCTTCAAGAAGCTGATGGGTTATGACGTGTACTTCCTGACCGGCACGGACGAGCATGGCCAGAAGATTGAGCGCAAGGCAAAGGAACAGGGCGTCACGCCGAAGGAGTATGTGGACAAGATTGTCGCGGGCATCAAGGATCTGTGGAAGCTGATGGACATTGATTACAGCGATTTCATCCGCACGACTGACGACCGCCACGTCAAGTGCGTGCAGAAGATTTTCAAGCAGCTGTACGATCAGGGCGACATCTACAAGTCTGAATACGAGGGCTGGTACTGCACGCCCTGCGAATCCTTCTGGACGGAATTGCAGCTCAAGGACGGCTGCTGCCCGGACTGCGGTCGCCCGGTGGAAAAGACGCGTGAAGAATCCTACTTCTTCCGCCTGCAGAAGTACGCCGAATGGCTGATTCAGTACATCGAGGAGCATCCGGACTTCATCCAGCCCGCCAGCCGCGCCAACGAGATGCTGAACAACTTCCTCCGTCCGGGGCTGGAAGACCTGTGCGTCAGCCGCACGTCCATCAAGTGGGGCATCCCGGTCACGTTCGACGAGAAGCACACGGTGTATGTCTGGATTGACGCGCTGAGCAATTACATTTCCGCGCTGGGCTACGGCACGGACAATGACGCGCTGTTCCAGAAGTACTGGCCGGCTGATGTCCACCTGGTCGGCAAGGAAATTGTCCGCTTCCATACCATTATCTGGCCGATTATGCTCCACGCGCTGGGGCTGCCGCTGCCCAAGCAGGTGTTCGGTCACGGCTGGCTGGTCATCAATGGCAAGAAGATGGGCAAGAGCGTCGGCAACGTTGTTGACCCGGTCGTGCTGTGCAACCGCTATTCCTCCGATGCGGTGCGCTATTTCCTCATGCGCGAAATGCCCTTCGGCTCGGACGGCGAATTCACGCTCAAAGCCATGCTGACGCGCATCAATTCCGACCTTGCGAATGACCTTGGCAACCTCGTCTCCCGCACGGTCGCGATGATTGAGAAGTACTTTGGCGGCACGGTTCCCGCCATCGACGCGGTGGATGAAGCTGTCGACAAGCCCATCTGGGACGAGGCGGAGCAGCTTTCCGGCAAGGTGGAGAACTATGTCAACGCCTTCCAGTTCTCCAACGCGCTGGTGGAAACATGGAAGCTCATCAGCGATTGCAACAAGTATATCGACATGACGCAGCCGTGGGTGCTGGGCCGCAGCGAAGAGGGTCAGCCGCGGCTGAAGACGGTGCTGTACACGCTGGCAGAGTGCGTCCGCCGCGTCGCCGTGATGATTGGCTTCGTTATGCCGCGCACGCCGGAACGCATTTTCGAGCAGCTGGGCGTGACCGACGACGCGCTCAAGACGTGGGATTCCGTCTGCAAGCCGTTTGCCGTACTGCCGGAAGGCTTGACGGTGCATAAGGGCGCGGCGCTGTTCCCGCGTCTGGACATCCAGAAGGAAATCGAACGCGACGCACCTGCCGAAGAGCCGAAGAAGGAAGAAAAGAAGCCTGCCGCCAAGCCCGAAAAGAAGGCGGAAAAGAAGCACGAAACGCCTGATTTCCCGGCGGAAATCGCTTTCGATGATTTCTGCAAGTGCAAGATGCAGGTGGCGCGCGTGCTGTCCTGCGAGAAGGTGGAGAAGAGCAACAAGCTCCTGCAATTCCGCCTCTCCTTCGGCAAGGACGGCGAACGCACGATTCTCTCCGGCATCGCGAAGTATTACAAGCCCGAAGACCTCGTCGGCAAGCAGGTCGTGGCGGTCGTGAATCTCGCGCCGCGCAAGATTGCGGGCATCGAAAGTCAGGGCATGATTCTCTCCGCTGTCGATGACGAGGATAATCTGCGCCTGATGAGCGTCGGCGAGGGCGTGGAGGACGGTGCAATCATCGGATGATGGCGCTGTTTGACTCTCATTGCCACGTCGATGAGCCAAAGTTCGACGACGACCGGGAGGACGTCCTGACCCGCATGGCGGAAGCAGGTGTCACCCGGTATGCCGTGATTGGCTCGGACATGGCGACCTCCCGGCACAGCGCGGATTTCGCAGCGGCACATCCGGGCTGCTATGCCGCCATCGGCATCCATCCGCACGAGGCGAAAGGTTTCGTGGAGGATGATTTGCAGCGCTTGGCGGACTGGTCGAAGGAAGAGAAAGTCGTCGCCATCGGCGAAATCGGGCTGGATTACTACTATGACCTGTCGCCGCGCGAAACGCAGATGACGGTCTGCGAGGCGCAGATGGAACTGGCGTGGGAATTGTCGCTGCCCGTGGCGTACCACATCCGCGATGCGCATCAGGACATGCTGGACATCATGAAGCGCCACAAGAAGCATCTGACCGGCGGCATCATCCACTGCTTTTCCGGCAGCTGGGAGATTGCGAAGGAGTACCTGAAACTGGGGTACTTCATCAGCTTTGCGGGGCCTGTGACCTTCAAGAAAGCGCCGAAATTGCAGGAAGCCGCGGTGAATGTGCCGCTTGACCGCATCCTGATTGAGACAGACAGCCCGTACCTTGCGCCCGAACCCGTCCGCGGCCGCCGAAATGAGCCGACGAACGTGCGCTATGTGGCGGAGAAAATTGCCGCGCTGCGCGAAATTCCGCTGGAAACGTTTGCACAGATCACGATGCAGAACGCGCTGAATGCCTACAGCATTAAGGAATGAGTCCATTTGGCTGCTCCGAGCGAATACGGGGCAGCCTTTTTCTTTCCGCGTCAGGTTGCATCATGCGGGGAATCATGATATAATGGGATGGACTGCTGATGATGGGGAGGTTTGCCCATGCTGGCTTGTGTGTGCCTGAATCCTTCGTTTGACCGCACGGTGTCGCTCCGTTCCTTCACGGTGGGCGATGTGAACCGCGTCCTGTCCGCGCGGCAGGATGTAGGCGGCAAGGGTATCAATGTCGCCATTACTGCGCGTCGGCTGGGCATTGCGTCCTGCGTCCTCGGCTGTGCGGGCAAAAACGGCATTGACGCGGTTCGCCGCAAGCTGGACGGCGAGCAGGTGACGCATGTTTTCCTGCCCGTGGACGGCGACGTGCGCACGAACATGAAGATTGTCCCGCAGGACGGCACGGGCGTGACGGAGCTGAACGAACCCGGCGCGCCGGTCAATGCGGAGAATCAGCGGGCGTTTTCGGACTTGCTGGCGGAAAAGACAGTTGCGGGGCAGTATGTCGTCCTGACAGGGTCGCTGCCGCCGGAATGTCCGCCGGAGTATTACCGCGACCTGATGCTCTCCCTGCCGGAGCGCCTGTTTGTGCTGGATGTGAGCGGCGCGGCGCTGATGGCAGGGCTGGCAGCGCGTCCGTTCCTCGTCAAGCCGAACCGAAGTGAACTGCAAGCCGCCATGAACCGTCCGCTGCCGACGATGGCGGATGTGCATCAGGCGGCGCTGGAACTGCTTGAGATGGGCGCGCAGAATGTGCTCGTGAGCCTCGGCGGAGAGGGTGCGTTGTGGGTGTCGGAAAGCGGCGCCATGTTTGCCCCGGCTCTTTCCGAAGACAAAAGGCTCGTATGCATAGCGGAAAGCTTGTGTAAGCATCGCCATCACCATAGCAATT
>ENA-UESI01001642-UESI01001642.1-human-gut-metagenome-genome-assembly--contig:-NODE-1642-length-13608-cov-7.728328_pt1 | contig 13608 bp, 8 predicted proteins | sample MGYA00243005_ERZ508006 | MGnify/ENA primary metagenome ERZ508006 (study PRJEB26167, sample SAMN06115436) | human gut metagenome | host: Homo sapiens | place: China:Shandong | collected 2015-06-10... | reverse complement strand
ATCGGTCATAACGAGATTGCGGCCAAGGCGTGCCCGTCATTTGACGTTCAGGCATGGCTCAGGAAAATAGGCATTAACCAATAACAAAGCAAAGAGATGGACGGTCTGATGGATTTTTTAATGTTCGCCCTGCCGGGTGGTTTTATCGGGAGCATCTTCACATGGTTTGTTGGCCGTAGAAAGCAGAACAATGATATGTTATCCCAGCTTCAGGCGTCCATCAATATGCTCAGTAGTGAGAACCGGAAGATATTGGATGAGAATATCCAACTCCGTAGAGAGAATGCCGACCTGAAAGCGAATCAGGAGGAGATGATCCAAAAGCTCTCCCGTCTTACCAAAGAGGTGGAGAGATTAAGAAAAGTAATCAATAAACAAACAGGAAATGATGAGAAATCCAATCCGAGGGGTAACCCTCGTGCTACTTATAGCCGTGTTCTGCCTGATGGGATGTGCCACGGCGAAATTAACCAAGAGCCAGCAGTCACACACGCTGACGGAACAGACGAAAAGCGGAACCACCACCGGAGTAACCGGAGAGCAGTCAGACGTGACGGCTCAGAGGACGGGGGAACTACTGCAGGGACAGACGATAACCGCCCTGACACGGGAGGGGATTCCGGAGTCGGAGGCGAAAGTGGATGTTCCGATACAGAACCTCCTTAACCTGCCGGATGGTGCTGGCTACACGGCCAAAGACGGTCAGGCATCGGTAAGCGTGCAAAGGCATGGCGATAATATCACGGTTACGGGTAAATGTGACTCTATCGCCCGGCAATGCCTTTTTTACGAGCGTGAGGTGTTCCGACAGCGCAACGAGGTGGATAGCTTAAAACGGGTTATTTCCCGGATGGAACAGACGAGCGGCCGGAGTGATGAAACCTACAAGGCGGAGAGCGATGCCGCTGAAAGTATCAAGGAAAAACCTCCCGCTACATGGTATAAATGGCTTTTAGCCGGATTCGTGGGCGGTTTGCTGCTTACCTCTCCACTAAAGAAACTAAAGAATAGAATATTAACCTTTTTAAAATAGAGAACGATGTCAAAAGTATATGTGAATGATGGATACATGATGCTCCTTGATGCCATTTATTTCAATGGTAAAAAGATCGGCAATGTTTCTGATGACGGTATCGATTGGGGCGGTGATGCCGCTGAATATATCAAGCTCTTTGCCGCACAGGTTCGTAATGCCCCGGTCAAGAAAATAAAGAAAAAGGATGCTACCAATCTGCTAAAGTTTACCCTGATTGAACTTGTTCCTCAGAACTGTAAGGACGTGATGGGCGGAACGGTGGACGGTACAAAATGGGAGGCTCCCTCGGAATCCGTTTCGTTAGAGGGTGCATTGAAAATCCTTTGCGGAACCGGCCAGACTATCGAGGTCAAGCGTATGACGCTGGACGGTGTTGTACGTGGCAAGATTGGCGGTGATGATCCGCTGGGTATCGAGTGTGAAATGGAAATGTTGAACCCGCTGGATGGAGGTTCTCCTTTCAGCTTTGATGACACGGTTCCATTTATTTCCATAACGCCCACCTCTTTGTCATTCGCCAAAGGTGGAGAAAGCAAGACGGTGGATATTGAAGCCTCCGGAGCGTTTTCCGTTGGAAAGGTTCCCGCCGGTTTCAGCCTTGAGATTGTAAACGGCAGGATTACCATCACGGCGGATGCCAATACCGGGGCTGCGAGAAACGGATCGGTAGAGTTTATCCTTGCGGCTGATAATACCAAAAAGGCCACCCTCACGTTGAGTCAGGCGGCTGGTAATGCGTAACCCATGAAAAAGAACGTGGAAATAGAGGCAGCGGAGGCTTTGCTTGATGTAGGGGTTTCCCTGCCTTTTTTGCAGTTTAAGATGCCATTCAGAAAGAAACCGGTATCGATCAGGGTAACCATGAAACGTCCCTGCTTGGGGAGTCAGATCCGGATCGCAAGGCTATACCTGCAGTTGGGTATCACATACGAGGAGATGGAGCAGTTCAACAAGCATGAGGAGATGGCGTTCCTTGCCATTCATGGCAAACGTGTTTCCAAGATGGTATCCCTGACCATCTGCCGTGGGGCGGTTTCCGGTCTATTGTTTTCCGGTATTGTCGCATGGCTCTTGAGATGGTTTGTTCCTGACAAGTACCTGCAGGGTGCTAACCAGCGTTTTGTCACTTTGCTTGGTACAAAGTCTTTTATGCGTATTATCGAATCGGTTCAGATATCCAATCCACTGAAACCGAGAGAGAGCCAAAAAAGAAAGGGGAGTTAAGAACGAAATATGTCGGATCCCATAGCCCCTTTGGTATCGTGTGGCAGATAGCGGCGGCCACCGGCTGGAGCGTGAAATACATCCTTTGGGGTGTCAATTACCAAACGCTCCGGATGATGCTCGCCGATGCGCCACATTACGAGAAAGAGAATGATAACAACCGAACCGGAAGCAAAGGCGGTAAAGGGAAACCTAAAAGCCTTTCCGGATTTTTCCAATCACGATTGAAAGAACAATGAAACCCGTTGAGATAGAATTCATAATGAGAGACAAGCTCTCTCCCGGCATTGACAAGGCGGGCAAGTCCGCCGAAACGCTGGGAGATAAGGCCGAGCAGGTGTCTAAAAGCATCACAGACCGTATTGCCGCCCAAAAAGAGCAGATCAAGTATGTTGAATCCTGTCTCAAGGATTTAAAGAAGCAATACGACAACCTTGCACCCGGAAAGGCGCAGCTGGAGATGCGTGCGGAGATAGATGCCTGTACCAAAGCCCTGCAGGAGGACAAGAACATTCTCTCCTCCCTTGAGGCGGAGCATGACAAGGCATCCGTTTCCACCAAACGTCTTTCGATGCAGCTCCGGGAGATGCAGGATGCGATGGCTCGCCTGCGTTTGGAGGGCAAACAGAACACCAAAGAGTATGCGGAGATGGCCGATAAAGCCGCTGTATTAGCCGATACCATCGGTGATCTGCGTACCCAAACGAATATTCTCGCCAATGATGATGCAGCCTTGCAGGGAGTGATGAGCGGTGTGAACGGCTTGTCCGGTCTGTTCACGACCGCCACCGGTGTCATGGGGATTTTCGCCTCGGAAAACGAGGATCTGATAAAGATACAAACCCGTGTGCAGAGCGTCATGGCCGTCACTATGGGGCTGCAGCAAGTCATGAATACCCTGAACAAGGATTCCGCTTTTCGGCTGGTTACCGTTGTCAAGATGAAAAAGCTGCTGACGGCGGCCAATACAAAGTTGGCCGTGTCATTGGGCATCTCCAATGCGGCTGCCACCGCTTTGATGGCCACCCTTACGCTGGGGCTTTCCGCCGTTATAACGGGGCTTATCGTGCTTTGGGATAAATACAGCGATGCTCAGGAGGCAGCGGCGGAAAAGGCCAAAGAACGGGTTAAAATAGAAAGTGACGGGCGTTCCCAAATGATCAAAACCCGCTTTGAGATAGAGAATACCACGAAAAGCCTGAAAGACTTTACCGGTAGCAAGGAGCAGGAAAAGGCCAAAGTTGAGGAGTTGAACCGGAAATACGGCGAGAGCTTCGGATATTACAATACCGTTGCCGAGTGGTATGATGTGCTGATCCAAAAGAGTGATGACTATATCCAAATGCTTTTCCTGCAGGCGAAAGCCCAAAGTCTTGTTAACAAGGCCGTGGAAGCGGACGAAAAGGTGAACGAGGTAAAAGCCACTCCTGAATCCGATGTCGAGGGTTCGATGGGCTGGTTCTCTAAAATGGGGCTTTATATGGCTCAAAGCGAGTCTTACGGTCAGATTGACGCTCAGGCGTTGATAGAGAAACATAATAAGGAGGCCAAGGATGCAGCCGTAAAAGCTGCCGAGGAGCAGCGGGACGCTTATTTGGAGGAAGCAAAGAAGCTGCAGGAGGAATATGCCGAGCTGGGAAAGAAATCCGGTATCGGCGGGTTCGTGGCTCCTGAGAACAACAAGGATAAAGCGAAACCGGCCAACAACCTTGCCGAGTTAGAACTGAAAGCCCGTCAAAAGATAGAGGATCAGCGTATCGCCATCCTGAAAGAGGGATATGACAAGGAGCGTGAGGAGGCATCGTTGAACTTTGAGCGGGAGAAAGAGCGTATCAACCGTGAGGAGCAACAGCGCATTGAACTTTATAACAAGCTGAAAGCCGCCGGGGAAAAAGTTACTCCTGAGCAGCTTGCCAATATCTCGGCACAGGCCGCAACCCAGCGTATACAGGCTGCACAGATATATGATGCCACCGTTGCAGAGATTGACGGTAAGGAGAAAAAGGATAACGAGGAGAAAAAGAAGAAACAGCAGGAAACCCTGCAGGAACTTCTGACTAAATATCGTGACTATGAGGCACAGCGTGCGGCTATAAAGAAACAAGGTGATGATGATATCGCTAAATTGGAGGCGGAGCGGACTGAGGCAAACTCGGCGGAAATTGACCGGGCGATAGCCGTCGCAAGAGAAAAGGTAAAACAAGGCATCCAATCAGTGAATGATGCGGAGGCCGACAGTATCTCAAAGGACAATGATTTCTTTAAAAAGCTCTTTGGGGATTATTCTTCCATGTCTTTCGACTCACTGCAGAAACTTATCTCACAGGCGAAGCAGTTGCGTGCGTATTTATCCGGCAAGGGAGATGCGAAAGGTATCACGTTCATCTCTCCGGATCAACTGAAAAACATAGAGAAAAGTCCGGCAGAACTTGAAAAGCTGAAAAAAGCCCTTGATAAACTGCTCGATACCGGCAAGGGAGGCAATAATAAGTGGGAGAACATCTTCAAGACATTTGAGAAAGGCTTTGCCGAACTCAAAGGTGCGAAAGGAGCCAAAGAGGTGTCCGGCGCAATCGGTACGATCAGCGGGGCTGCGTCCGAGGCGGCTGGTGAACTTGCCAATATGTTTGACCAGATGGGTAACACCGAGGTTGCCGATGCCCTGAACGGTATGCAGCAGGTGATGGGGGCGGTTTCCAATATCGGACAAGGTTTCGCCAAGGGTGGCTTAATCGGTGGCATCGGTGCGGCTATCGGTGAGGCTGCAAATTTCCTGACCTCGGCCTTTGCTGCGGAAGCCCGCCACAAGGAGGCTCTAAAAGAGATTGAAAAGGCTAAGCTCGATTTCCAGCGGCAATACAACCTCTTACTGCTGGAGCAGAACCTTTTGCTCGAAAAGGCGGAGAATATATTCGGGGAGCGTCAGGTAGCAAAGGCCGCCAATGCGATAGAGGTCTATCGTGATGCCCTCTCGCAATTCAAGGAAGAACTGGCCGGTGACGCTCCCACCATGAACTGGATAGAGCGCATGACGGGTGATTTTGCCGGAACCTACCGCAAACGGCTGGAGAACTATCAGAAAGGTTTTGGCGGGTTGAACGATGCGCAGATCGTTACGGGACATAAAAAAACAGGATTGTTCGGCTGGGGAAAAGGAAAGGATGTTTATAGCGGGATCCTTGATGTTTACCCTGAACTGATAAAGGCCAACGGCGAGCTGGATACGGAGATGCTCCAAGTCATTCTCGATACCCGTAAGATGAGCGATGAAACCCGGAACTATCTTGAGAACCTGATCGACCTGAAAGATGCGATGGACGAGGCGGAACAGGCTTTGGAGGATTATCTGCAGGAAACGTTCGGGAGCCTCGGTCAGGGAATGCTCGACTCTATCACTTCCGCCATCAAGGGAAGCGGCACGGCATTGGAAAATTTTGCGGATCAGGCCGCTTCCGTGCTGGAGAACCTCGGAGAGCAGATCGCATATTCCCTGTTCTTTGCCGATAAGTTCGATGACCTGCAGAAAAAGTTAAAGGCGGTATATGGAAGCGGTAAAAGTGAGGAACAGATTGCGGGTGATGCCATGCACCTGATCGATAGCTTTTATGACAATATCGGGAATAACGTTGATGCGGCTCAATCGTGGATGGAAGCGTGGAAAGACAAGGCCGCCGCTATGGGGTATGATCTTTGGAAAAACGATGAGGAAAAGACTACCACCCAAAGCGGGCGTGCCGGTGCTTTCCAAACCCTCACACAGGATCAGGGTACAAAGCTGGAGGGATTGATGACCTCCCTGCAGATGCACGATGCCTCCATCGATGAGAACGTGGAGAATATATCAGAGGGCATAGGCGGAGCATTGGAAACGATCGATAAGATAAAGACGAACACCGATGCCTTGCCAAAGATATACGATGAGATAAGGGATATCAAACAAAACGGTTTAAAGATGAAATGACAATGGATATTTTAAAAGGCTTGTTACTGATAAACGGGGTTGATGTCTTTGTGGATTATGGGGCATTCCTCGCAGAGGAGAAAGCGGGTGATACCAAGAATTACTCCGCCCTGCTGAAACCGCCATCGGCAAAGCCGCACACGGCTGTGTCATTCCGGGAAAAAGACGGGGAGAAACTGCCTGATGCGCTTTTACCCGCATGGGAGGCTCGTGATGTCACCCTGCAATTTGCGATCATAGCGGCAGACCGGGCGCAATTCCTGTCCCGTTATTCGTCATTCCTGAAATTTCTCAAGGCCGGTAATAAGGGATGGTTGACCATCAACCCTCCGGAGCTTGGCAGGAGTTACCGGATGTACTACAAGGATTGCACGGATTACACCCAGCTGACCGATTTCGGGGGTGAGGTCATCGCAAAATTCAGCGTGAAATTTCGGGAACCGGTTCCCTCGTTATAGTATTCAAACATTATTCAAACAGCGTTCAAAATGGAGCTTAAAATATACAACCAGCAAGGGGTGTTCAAGACTGCGGTATCGCCGTCAGACTCCGACCGCCACGTAAAGGAAGTGATGAATGACAATATCCTGAATTTGTCGTTTACCCTTTACGAGTATGTGGAACTGGGCGTGAATGATTACGTGGATTTTGAGGGTGAACGCTTCACGCTGCTGGAGGATTACAAGCCGGAGCAGAAATCCACCGTTGAGTATGCCTACAGCTGCAAGTTCTACGGTATAGAGAGTGAGCTTAAAAAGGCCAAAGTCCTCAAGATGGTGGACGGTGACGATGAGCTTTCCTTTTCCTATGATGCCACGGCTGCCGAACACCTGCAGCTGATATGTGACAATATAAACCGTATCAAGGGGACGAAAAATTGGGTTATCGGCGAGGTGGTGTCCTCCGCTAATGTAAACATAGAGTATGATAAGATATTTTGTTTCGATGCCCTTTCGGAAATAGCCAAGAATTTCAATACCGAATGGTGGATCGAGGGAACCACTATCAATCTGAGCCGTTGTGAACACGGCACTCCCGTATCTTTGGGGTACGGAAAGGGGCTGCTCAGGCTTTCCCGTGTGGAGAATGATACGGTTCCTTTCTTTACCCGGTTGTATCCTCTTGGCAGTACCCGTAATATCGTGGCCTCTGATTACGGCCACCGCCGCCTGCAGCTTCCGGGTGGTGTCCGTTACGTGGAAAGGAATATCCATCTCGGAATCGTGGAGCAGGCGGAGGAGGAGGCCTTTGCGTACATATTCCCGAAACGAATCGGTACTGTTACCGGTGTCAGGACGGAAGAGGCCACAGGTGAGGACGGCAATGCGTTCACTATATATTATTTTACTGATGAGGGGTTGAATTTCGATCCGAACACGTATGAGATCGAGGGGCTTGTTAAACAGGTGTCGTTTCAAGGCGGGGAGTTGAACGGGCGTGATTTTGAGGTGAATTTCAACTCCGAGACAAAGGAGTTCGAGATTATCACGCAATTCCCGTATGAGAACCAGCAGCTACCGGGCGGCCTGCTGATCCCGAAGCCGGGTGACGAGTATATCCTTTGGAACATACGGATGCCTAAAGAGTATTATCCGCTGGCGGAAAAAGAATTCGAGGAGGCCGTTCAGAAGCATATCGAGTCGATAAGCATTGATACGTCAGTCTATAAGGCTCCAACCGATTACATCTATTTGGATGAGAACCATATCGATTTGAAATTGGGGCGGCGTGTCCTTTTGGAGAATGAGATTTATTTCCCCACCGGCACTCACGAGAGCCGTGTGACCAAGATCTCCCGCCGGGTGAATAATACCACAGATATGGATATTGAATGCACGTATGCGGTTGATTACGGGCGTATCAATCAGATCGAGAGTAATATCGTGGATATTCAGGCAGCCTATAAGGAACAGCTGAATAAGGACGTGCTGACCGTATTGAAAAGCTGGGACAGTATTGATCCCACCGAGTATAACGTCCTTTCCGCCGTCCGGACAATACGCACGATCGCAAATTCCTTGAGCAAGCTGGAAAAAGAAACGGCAGACAAATACCTCAGAAAGGACATACCCGACACGGCGAAAGAGCTTGAAACCTTTTTGAAGGGGATAAAGGTTATCGGCGAGGCTCTTGTTGAAAGCCTTACGGTAGAGAAAGACTCCACTTTCAAAGGTCTGCTTTCCTCCGAGGTCTTTACTTCGGGTTTCCCCGGCGGAACCGGATGGGCATTGTTTTGGAAAGAGGTGCTTAATGCCGCAGGAGTAAAGGAAAAGAAAGCCGTCATGGAGCTGGACGAGATGACCGTCCGTGGGGTTATGCGAGTGTATGAATTTGTCATCTCACAACTGATGGGTGAGAACGGAACCCGTCTGACAACTGACATGATGCGTGTCGATCACATCGATGCGGGCACAAAGACAATCTATCTCGATACGGAGAAAGGAGTCCTTTACAACCCTTTCCGTCCGGGTGATATCCTGATGGTTCAGCGTTTTTCCGTGGATGGTATCATCAAGCAGTACGAACTGCAGGTGGTCACTGCCAAAGTCGGTGATACCTCCAAAGGAGAGGAACGGCTCGATAGCATCACCTATAAGAATTTTGTAGGCGATGAGGGTAGTGTTGTTTTTCGTGACGTGCTTACCCGTGTGGACTCCGCCACCAATTCAGACCGCAAAGGGGTTATCAAACAAACCAGCGTTGAGGAGGGCAGTCCGTATCTTGATGTCCTGTACGGGATGAAAACGGATCCTGACAACGCCGTGCGTCTCCGGCTTGGACGTCTGGCCGGTATTATTACCTATTGGTGGGGGCAGCTGCAGGGATATGGTCTGTATTCCAACAACGCCTATCTGCTGGGTGATTTCCGTCTGCGTACCGGTGAGGATGTCCGGACGAAATTCGAGATAATGGAGGGTATGCTGCAGAGTGCCATGCAGAGCGTTGTCAACACGATGACCGAGGAGGATAACTTTTTGAAAAACGCCAGCTTTCAGGATGACATGGCTTATTGGGAGCGTGAGAGTGATATGACTTTATTTGATATCGGAGGGCAGCTGCTTGATTTAGGCGTGAATTTCTATTCCGAGAAAAACAAGGTGGCCGATATTGACTCTTTTGATGGCCGTTTCATGCTCCGGATCAAACGGAGTCACATTCGCCAGCTGAATGCGGATATCACCAAGCCGGAAGATGGCAGCGTCATATTTCTAACCTTGAAATATCATTGCGCCGAGGAGGGGATCCTGACTGCCGGTTTCAGTGGATCCGCTCCCTATGTGGAGCAGGTTATTCCGGCTGGTGAGGGCTTTGATATGCTGGAGATATCAGGAGTATGGAACGGAACCGGTGATTTTCTCCTGAAATTTACCGGTGACTTGTATATCGAGCAGCTAACCCTGACCAATCATCCGTTAGAGGATTATAAAAAAGAGGTCAGTACCAAGTTCGAGCAGACCGCCGAGCATATTCTTGCCGTGGCCGAGGAGGTGAATAAGATAGACAATACCATCAAGACAGCCGGTTGGATCACCACGGCAGACGGTAACAAGCTGTGGGCTACCATAACCGAGGTGGACAGTCTTGGCAATCGTGTCACCACGCACGAGAGCAGCTTTCACGTGACGGCGCAGCAGATCAATGCTATCGTGAGCCGTATCGATAAGGCGGAGGATGATTTGGGAATCATAGACCATACCATCAAGACCGCCGGTTGGATTACCACGGCAGACGGCAACAAGCTATGGGCTACCATTGACCGGGTGGATGTCCTTGGCAATCGTGTCACCACGCACGAGAGCAGCTTTCACGTGACGGCACAACAAATCAATGCCATTGTTAGCCGGGTGGATACGATAGACGGAACCATCAGCAAGGCTGGGTGGATTACTACTGCAGACGGCAATAAGTTATGGGCGAGCAAGACGCTTGAGGATGGTGGTGCCATTGTTTCCTATATCAACCAAGCGGCGGACTCCGTGACAATAAACGCCAAGCATATCAAGCTGGAGGGGCTTGTAACTGCGAATGGTAACGTACAATTCACCACGGATGGAAAGATAATCGCCAAGAACGGCGAGTTCAGCGGAACGGTTGTCGGTGTGTCGGGTTCCTTCAAATCCTTAAACTGCGTGAATAATAGCGGGGATATTGTCGGAGGCATCTCCTTTGGCAGTGATGGAAAGATGTGGTTTAACGGTGACCTGTATCATCAGGGCTATGACTATGACAAAAAACGTTCTTTCCGTTTCTATACCTCCGATGTTTGGTGTCGTGGTAATTTCGGGGCAAGGCAACGCAATACACTGGTGGTATATGGCAGTTATGGTTACTATTACGTAAATGGTTTGGATACGGAAACCGGTAAGGTATATGTCTCCCTACCCTCGGCCACGTCATCCAATAACGAGACCTATTATACCATTCCGTTATACGGAACCACCGGGGATGCTTCCGGTTTCCCTGTTGACTTGGTGATCATAAAGGTTTCAGGGACGTACCGGTATTTATTGAGCGGGATGAAAAGCCAGCGGGTAACGGTCATGAATGCGAATAATCAAAATAGTGAAATTTATATCTACTCGAATGGCAATAAGGTAAAATGGCCGGGCGGTACTATCGCTGATTGTAGGAATATAGCGGATTTCATGAGTCCTTCACCGGCTTCTAACTTATTAGGCAGAGGATGGATAGTGGGCGCAATGAATGATAATAACTGGTAATAATAAAAAGGAGGTATTTATGAAAGTGAATTTGAATGTTCCCTTTATGAATTATAAGGGGTTGGTGATCACGAAAAAGGTAGAGGGTACGGATGTGGAACAGGAGCAGCTGATGAAAGATGTCATTGCTCCGATCCTATTCAGTGGGGAGTGGAGAGATGAGAGGGTGAATGCTTTGAGTGGTGATGAAAAAATCCGTGCTTATAGCTTGAGCCTTAAGATCTATCAATCCACCGGAGATATCGAAATCTCAGCGGAGGAGGCTCTAATGATAAAAGAAGCCGCATTGGTTTTGAGCCCCGGCGGTTACGCACAAATTGTCAAATTGATAGACGGATAAGTTATGGTACTGACAGAAGCTCAATTGCAGGAAATCGCTAAACGTGTGCGTGCGATCATCCGAGCCGAATCCAAAGGCGTGGGTGATCTACCGGTGGCCACCTCGTTGGACGGGCTTCTCTCGCTTCCGGCCTTGCGCTTTAACGGTGGCGTGCCGGAAGTAGTAGAGGCTCCTATCTCCAAATTGCAGGACGTGGCATTGGATGCGGTCAGCGGGGCAACGAAAGCCGCCAATGAAGCCGCAGCAAAAGCCAACACGTCTGCAGGTAATGCGGATAAGGCAACCACAGCGGCCAATAATGCTGCCAAAAGTGCCAATGATGCCGCCGGTACTGCCGGAGCAGCTACCGAAGCGGCAAAGAAAGCCACGGAATCGGCCAACGGAGCTGCCTCCAATGCCACAAATGCCGCCACGAAAGCGTCCTCCGCAGCTGATACGGCGAATAAGGAGGCCAGCTCTGTAAATGCGGCCAAATCGGAAGCCCTTGCCGCTGCCGCCCGTGCGAGTAGTACGGCCACCACAGCAGAGGCCGAAATCGAGAAGATGAAGCAGCTGCAGGAATCCATATCGGGTGCAGCTTCATTGGCTCCTACGAGGATGGAACTGACCTACACGAAACGCATCACCCAGCGTAATCCTTACGTTCAGCGTATCGTGGCCAAGATGTTCCCCTCGTACTCCCTGCAGAATGTTTTGTTCTTGGGTGATGACGTGGCCGTGAGCGTGGATCCTGCCGGTATTGTAACCCCGTTGAAGATCGGAACGAGCCGGATCCACGTGATCCCGACACAGGCCACCCACTTGTACAAGACCATAAACGTGACGGTTCAGGCTCCGTCCGTCCGCCTTACCGGAGGCGGTAAAATCCGGGTTGACAGTAAAGGCAGAATACGTTTAACTTAAAAACTTGATAAATATGACAAGCGATCAGGAAACTCGTGTATTAGCGATGCTTTCGGCTTTTGAAGCCGGAAAGAAGATCAGCGAACTCGATACTGCCTCCGGCAGCGTGAGCGATATGCGCATCGAGGTGCTGGATACGGATGGAGAGTCCAAAGTTATGAATTTGTCGGAGGCTGTTACCTCCGCCGCCAATGCCGTTTGTGGGCGTTATTGGAATGAATCGAATTCCACGTACCGAGCCGCCGGTTATCACGGAAGCCTTGATATGCTCCGCAAGCTGCCTGAGCTGCTGGGGCTTGGTTGTTACCTTGTTCAGGATGACCGTACCCGGCGCAAGCTGGATCCCACGAACCACTACCGTTTCGAGGACGGCACACCGGCCAAGCTGGATGGCACGATGGGGCAGTATATGTGGTGTTGGAATACCGGTTTCTATTTTGCCGAGTGGAAAGTGGGGAATCTGAAATATTATGCGGTTTCTCTTTCTCCTATCAAAGGCAAACAGTGCGTGTATATTCCCGCCGGTGGCCTTTCCGCCCTCGGTGGTGGCGTGATGGACAGGACGAACAATATCCTTTGTTCGGTTGTGAGTGATGCCGCCCAATATCGTGGTGGAAACAATGATGCAAGCCGGGACGGGACTTACCGCACGCAGTTGGGGATGGTTGCAACCAATATGCAGTACCGTAATTTTTCAACTTATGCCCGCAAGCGTGGCGAGGGTTGGGATGCCAACTGGTACGTGGCTCAGGCGGTGGTTGAAATTCTTTTCATGATCATATTCGGAACCCGCAATATGCAGGAGGCCGTGATTGCTGAAAAGGACAGCAACGGTTTGTATCAGGGTGGCCTCGGATCCGGAACCACCAATATGCCGAATTGGGATCAGTGGGGTTATTACCCGGTTGTTCCGACCTCTGCCGGTATCGAGCTGGGTGACGGTTGCGGTGAAACCACGTTTAACGTGCTAAAGGAGGACGGCTCGTTGCATTATGCAGCAAAGGTTCCGGTGTTCTTCGGCCTGAAACATCCTTTCGGTCATATTTGGAAGATTGTCCGGGGGCTTATCGATAACGTGGGTGATGAGAAATCTGAGGTCTATGTTGCCCCGTCCCTTTATGCCGGTTATGATGACAATTCGATTTCCGGCCTTATCAAGGTTTGCGAGGTTCCGAGAACCAGCGGTTATATCAAACAGAAAAGTTACTACTTGCTTTGCGCCATGCCGACCGAAATCGGAGCGACCGCCTCGACTTATTTCTGTGACTATTTTTGGGAGAATTCAGCATCATCCAAAGGGCTTCGTGTCCGCCTCTCCGGTGCTAACGCTAACAATGGCACGAATGCGGGGGCGTTTGCTACGGATTCGGCCAATGCGGCCTCGCGTTCGTATGCGAGTGTGTCCGCTCCCCTCTGCTTTTTC
>ENA-UESI01001637-UESI01001637.1-human-gut-metagenome-genome-assembly--contig:-NODE-1637-length-13619-cov-5.401861_pt1 | contig 13619 bp, 7 predicted proteins | sample MGYA00243005_ERZ508006 | MGnify/ENA primary metagenome ERZ508006 (study PRJEB26167, sample SAMN06115436) | human gut metagenome | host: Homo sapiens | place: China:Shandong | collected 2015-06-10... | reverse complement strand
GTGTGGATGTTCTCCATGCTTTACAACAAGGTGGAAAAACGACAGGAATGGCTGGATTGTGCCGTTCAGGGTGGTGAATTCTTAAAAAAATACGGACATGACGGGAATTATAACTGGTACTTTTCACTCGACCGTTCGGGTAGACCACTGGTAGAACCATACAATATTTTCTCATATACTTTCGCCACGATGGCCTTTGGACAGCTGAGTCTTGCTACGGGAAATCAGGAGTATGCGGACATAGCAAAGAAGACCTTTGAAATCATCCTTTCTAAGGTTGATAATCCGAAAGGCAAGTGGAACAAGCTTCATCCGGGTACTCGTAATCTGAAGAACTTCGCTCTCCCGATGATCCTCTGTAATCTGGCTTTGGAGATCGAACATCTTCTGGATCCCGGTTATCTGGAACAGACGATGGAAACCTGTATCCATGAAGTGATGGATGTCTTTTATCGTCCGGAGCTGGGGGGCATCATTGTTGAGAATGTCGATATGGACGGTAATCTGGTGGATTGCTTCGAAGGACGCCAGGTGACTCCCGGTCATGCTATTGAAGCGATGTGGTTCATCATGGATTTGGGCAAACGCCTGAATCGTCCGAAATTGATAGAAAAAGCAAAAGACGTAACCCTGACAATGCTCGACTATGGTTGGGACAAGCAATATGGAGGTATCTATTACTTTATGGACCGTAACGGTTGTCCTCCCCAGCAATTGGAATGGGATCAGAAACTTTGGTGGGTGCATATTGAATCTCTGATATCACTGCTGAAAGGTTATCAGCTGACCGGAGACAGGAAATGTCTGGAATGGTTTGAAAAAGTGCATGACTACACATGGTCGCACTTCAAAGATCCGGAATATCCGGAATGGTACGGATATCTGAATCGGCAGGGAGAAGTATTGCTGCCACTCAAAGGTGGGAAATGGAAAGGATGTTTCCATGTACCAAGGGGATTATTTCAATGCTGGAAAGTATTAGAACAGCTATAGAAACAATGAATTATTATGTTAACCAATCTTATTAATAATCTAAAAATTAATTCTATGACAGAGTTTAACTCAAAAATTAAGCAAAACTCTCGCATATTGAAGATATTTCTTTTCTCAATATGCGCACTTTTTGCATGTGCTATCAATGCTCATGCACAGAGTTTGGTGCAAGGTACTGTTACTGATGAGACAGGAGAATCTCTACCTGGTGTAAGTGTTGTAGTAAAGGGGACTACTAATGGTACAGTTACAGATGTTAATGGAAAATACAGCATTCAGGCGACTTCAAAAGATATATTGTCTTTCACATATGTAGGTATGGCGGAACAAGATATAAAAGTTGCCGGACAGAAAACGATCAATGTGGTGATGAAGGATGATGTGGCATCTCTGGATGAAGTGATTGTCGTTGGTTATGGTACTGCAAAGAAACAATCCCTGACAGGAGCGGTTTCTGCAGTCAAAGGCGACGAACTGTTAAAGGCACCGGCAACCAATGTATCAAGTTTGTTAGGCGGACGTTTGCCGGGCATTTCTTCTGTTCAAGTCTCTGGAGAACCGGGTGATGACCAAGCAGTATTGCGGGTTCGTGGTTCTATTTACAATGTTACTTATATTGTAGATGGTATGCCTCGTTCCATCAATGACATTGATCCTAATGATATTGAGAGTGTATCTGTCTTGAAAGATGGAGCTTCTGCGGCTGTGTACGGTTTGAAGGGCGCAGGTGGTGTTATCATTGTTACAACAAAGAGAGGACAGGAAGGAAAGTCAAGAATCACATATAACGGTTCAATAGGAGCATCTATGAATGCAAACTTTCCGCAGTTTATGAATGGTCCCCAGTTTGCATATTATTATAATATGGCTGATATGATGGATAAGCTGGCTAACGGAAGTATTACGGACATGAAGCAATATACACCGGTATTCACAAAAGCAAATGTGGAAGCGATGTTGAACGGCGATCCTACTGATGGGTGGGATAATGTCAATTATATTGATAAAGTATTTGGTACAGGTATCAATCAGAAGCATAACATCACCGTACAGGGTGGTAGTGACAAAATGCGTTATTTCACATCTGTCGGCTATTTGGGACAGGATGGTAATATTGATAACTTTACTTATAGACGGTACAACTTAAGAACCAACATTGAAACTCAGCTGGCCAAGAATTTCCAGTTAAGTTTGGGAGTTGCCGGAAATGTAGGAAAACGTGAAACTCCGGGATATGCCTCCGGTGGTACAGATTCTAATTCCACATTGGGAGAACAAGGTTGGTTATCCGTTGCTCACCAGACTATCATGATGCATCCGTATTTACCGGAAAAATATGATGGACTTTATACCGCTACTACACAGAATAATACAAGCTTACCGAATAGTCCGCTAGCAGCTATTTATGAATCCGGCTACAAACATACCAATAGCTTTGATTTGCAGACTAACCTCTCTTTACAATATAATCTGCCTTGGGTAAAAGGATTAAGTGTAAAGGTTACCGGAGCTTATGACTACAAGACCTCACATAATAAAAACCTGAATACACCTTATTCTACTTATATCAATAAAATGCCGACTTCCACTACAGACTGGACTTGGACTAAAGCGGATGATCCTCGTGGAACTGCAAATGGAATAAATTTAGGTGAAGGACAATTCAGTTCCCGTCAAATGGTAGGCCAGGGAAGCATCAATTATGCGAATTCTTTCGGTAAGCATAATGTTGAAGCCATGGTACTTGCGGAAATCCGTGATTATAAAGAAAACAGTTTCTCCGGATATAATAAGAATATGAGTTTTGCAGAACTTCCGGAACTGAGTTTCGGACAACCGGCAGACTCCCCCATTTCCGGATATAGCGATGCCAATCGTAGCATTGGTTACGTTTTCCGTTTGAAATACGACTATGACAATAAGTATCTGGCAGAATTCACAGGACGATATGACGGTTCGTATAAGTTTGCGGGTAATGTAAGTGGAAAACGTTGGGCATTTTTCCCATCAGCATCAGTAGCGTGGAGAATATCCAAAGAAAACTTTATGTCCGATCTGACTTTCCTGGATGATATGAAAATACGTGCATCTATCGGTTTGTTGGGTAATGACGATGTGAGTCCGTATGCATTTCTCAGTACTTATAACCTGATGGACGGTAACAAAAATGCGTACCAGACAATTCTGAACGGAAAAGTCATGCAGGCGCTGCGTGCATCTGTAATTGCGAATCCTACTCTGACGTGGGAAAATACGTTAACTTACAATGCAGGTTTCGACTTTACCATGTGGAATGGTTTACTGGGTATGGAATTTGATGCATTCTATAATTATACCTATGATATTCTGACAGCAATGGGAGGCGATTATCCGCCATCAATGGGAGGATATTATTATACGTATGCCAACTATAACAAGGTAGACAGCAAGGGAGTTGAAATCACAGTGAGTCATCGTAATAAATTAAATCTGGCAGGGAAACCATTTTCTTACGGAGCCAGTTTCAACTTGACTTTTACAAGAAATCGCTATCTCCGTTATCCGGATAGTCCCAATACTGTAGAATGGAGAAAACGTACAGGTCGCAGTGTAGACGCTTCAGTTGTATGGGTGGCAGAAGGCTTGTTCCGTTCGGAAGAAGAAATTGATAATTCCGCATGGTATGGAACCCGTCCTAATGTAGGTGACATCAAATATAAGGATTTAAATGGCGATGGCAAAATAGATGAAGATGACAGAACACGTGTAGGACGGGGCAATCGTCCGGAACTGACTTATGGTCTGAACTTGAATTGTGCCTGGAACGGATTTGATTTGAGCGCGCAATTTACCGGAGGCGCATTGTTCGATGTATCATTAACCGGAACTTACTATAATGGTTATGATGACAATACGGTCTGGACACAGGCGTTCAAAGAAGGCGCCAACTCACCTTTATATCTGGTTCAGAATGCGTATACCACGGAAAATCCGAATGGAACATTCCCACGTCTGACTCTGGGAAATCAAGGACATGGAGGAGACAATGGATTAGCTTCTACCTTCTGGTTGCGTAATGGCAGATACCTTCGTCTCAAATCGGCACAGCTGGGTTATACATTCCCTAAAAAGTGGATGAGCCCTGTGGGAATTCAGAATCTTAGAATTTATGTAGAAGGCTCCAATTTATTCACGATCTCCGGTCTTCCCGATGGAATCGACCCCGAATCTCCGGGAGTGAATAACGGATATTATCCTCAACAACGCACAATCATGGGCGGTATAACTCTGACTTTCTAAACCTTTAAAAGATTTATTATGAAAACAAAATTTATAAGTATCATATTGTTGGGAGCCTCTTTAGGGCTTGGTTCATGTAGTGATTATCTGGACATGACACCAACGGACAAAGCATCAGATAAACTGGTATGGAGTAAACTGGAATATGCCGAACAAGCTGTCAACGATTTCTACCGTTATATCGATTATTTAGGAGTTTATCGTGACGGACAATGCCTGGCCGGTATGACGGAAGCGTTGACAGACCAACTCAAATACGGTTCCTATAACTATATGTCTAAATGCCAGATACCTAGCGAAATCGCTTATGGAGGATCGGTTCTGACAGTAAGTTATGTCAGTACTTATTTAGGCAATTGGGGAACGATGTATGAATATGTACGCCGTGTCAACGAAGGTATCAATAAACTGAAAAAATATGCCTCATTCGGTCAGACGGAACAAGAACGGCTGGAAGCGGAAATGCGTTTCTTCAGAGGATATTTATATACCGACCTAGTAAAACGTTATAAGGAAGTCATTATATATGATGAAGATCTGGATAATATAAAGAAGGATATGCCGGTCAGTTCCGAAGCAGAAGGATGGAACTTTGTATATGATGACCTAAAGTTCGCGGGCGAACATTTACCGGTTGATAAAACCCCTAATGGACGTCTGACTAGCGGAGCAGCTTATGCAATGCTGTCACGGGCAATGCTTTATGCAGAAAGATGGGATGATGCCCGGATCGCTGCCGAAGAAGTGATGGGCATGGGATATAAGCTGGAAGAAAAAGAGAATTATTCTAATGCATTTAAAGCAGGAAGTCAGGAAGCTATTCTGCAATATTGCTATGACAAGAGTTCTACTGTGACTCATGATTTTGACGGCTATATGGCTCCCGGAGGTGATAAAGCGTTGGATGGTAATTCAATGACCGGAGGATTCGGAACTCCGACACAAGAAATGGTAGAATCTTATGAATATGCGGACGGTAGCGGTTTTCCGGATTGGAGTACTTGGCATACAGCAGAAGGAACAACGGCAACTCCTCCATACGATAAACTTGAACCACGCTTCAAAGCAACCATTCTTTATAATGGCGCTATGTGGAAAGGCAGAACGATCGCATCTTATGTCAATGGTACTGATGGTTGGGCTGCGTGGAAAACGGATGCCAAACCAGAAGGACGTTCTACCACAGGTTATTATTTGCGCAAGCTGGTGGATGAGACTCATAGTTTCACTTCTGTGCAGGCAAGTACACAGCCATGGACCGAAATCCGTTATGCCGAAGTGTTACTAAATCATGCTGAGGCTTGCTATCATTTGAGTGGCTATGCCGATAAAGCCAATAAAGACATCAAAGACATTCGTAACAGAGTCGGCTTGCCTTATTCGGACAAGAGTGGAGAAGACCTGATGAAAGCGATTCGTCAGGAACGTAAAGTCGAATTAGCTTATGAAGGACACTATTATTGGGATATGCGTCGCTGGAAACTATCTGCAACGGCATTCACCGATATCCGTCTTCATGGACTTAAGATAGAACAGAATGCAAACGGTTCGTTCAATTACATTTATGTAGAGTGTGATGACAAAGATCGTAACTTCCCGACTAAGATGTACCGTTTCCCTATGCCACAGGCGGAGTTGGACAATAACGGTGCTGTAACTCAATATGCAGAATGGCAATAAATCTAAAATGAAAACAATTATGAAAAAGAATATACAGTATTTACTATTAGGAGTATTGGCATTAATGAGTTCCTGCCAAGATCCGGAATATGTGCTTCCAACTGCTGAGCGGCAGGGAATCACAAGCTTGACCGCACTTTTTACATCAGGTCCTTACGTGGACAAAGAAGCTGTTGTCTATACAATTGCGGATGCGTCTGTAGATAAATATGTGATTCCTATGCCATGGTTTTATCCGGAAGACAGTGAAAATGAAACGGCGGAATACATGAAAACAATGAGGGTTCAGGCAAAGTTAGCTCCTAACTGTACTATTGACCCTGTTCTGACGATACTGGATTTGACTAAAGAAAATTACTTCACTTATACGGATGCGCAGGGATATAAGAAACAAATCTGCATTACGGGTGAAAGAGTGAAATCCAATAAATGTCAGCTATTAAGTTTCTCAATACCGGCCGAAGATATTAGTGGAATTATTGACGAAGAGCATAAGACGGTATCTCTGATTTCTGCAGAAGATTTATCTTCCTGTCTGGCAGAATATTCGCTTTCCTCTCATGCGACAATGTCGCCGGATCCTAAGACAGAGGCGCTTGACTTCAATTCACCTATAGAACTGACGGTCATCGCTCACGACGGAGTGACGAAGCAGACGTACACAGTTCAGAAGGCAGTGCCGGATAAGATCCCTTATGGATATAGAAAAGGCAGTGAGACAGAATTGTTTAAATTGGATATGGGAGTTATAGGTTTGCCCTGGACTTCAGCCAACTCACCTTCACTGGCCGTTAATGGCAATAATTTAGTTGTTTGCTTAGGGGACGGTTCTACTGCTCCTACCTATTATAATGCCTCTACAGGAAGTAAGATTGGCAATATGACTTTGGGAAGTGTAGGTGTTGCATCTTTAGGTTGTGTGACAAGTGATAGTAAAGGAAACATATTATTGGCAACAAAAGCAGCTAATGGTAAATCCTTCTCTATCTATAAGACTTCTTCTGTAACCACAGCTCCAACTTTATTGACATCTTATACCAACAATACAAGTCTGGATATGGGTACAAAAGTATCTGTACAGGGCGATATCAATACAAATGCCGCTATTATTGCTACGTGTGACGGAACAGCCTCGTCCGGTTCTAATACGTTTGTTCGCTGGATTATAACAAACGGTGTATTGGGAAGTCCTGAAGTAGTATCGGTAAATGGTGTTGGCTATTGGGGATCTCCTGTGTCAAACACGAAGGTTGTCACCAAAGGAACTACTGCACAAAGTGATTATTTCTTATCCTATTATGATCCTAACGTACTTTATTGGGTGAATGGAATAAGTAATAATGCGTCCAAGTCTTTATCCAATTCGGACAATGGCAATTCCTGGGCAATGAATAATAATTGTCTGGATGCAAGAACGTTCAATAATGCACAGTATCTTGTATTGGTATCTACGGCTCACTTCCCGCAATGGGGCGGCACTCCGTATTTATATATGTACGATGTAACCTCGGACGGATCGTTCACTGGTACGGTATCTACTTCAGATGCTTTGACATTCAATCCTTCACTTTCTTCGTTCGGTTCTGCAGATGGTGTAGCGGCAACAGGTGATGTACTGCTTGCTCCAACTACAGATGGATATAAACTTCGTCTCTACTATGTTGACAACAACTGTAAGATTATCGGAGGGTATGAATTTGATTGTATCGACAAATAATTAATGTGTTTCAAAAGAGATACTGACATTAATAAACATATATAATATGAGAAATCTTTTTAAAATATTATTATTGACGTTTTGCGGAATGGTTGCTATCACTTCATGTAGTGATGATTCTGATGGAATCCCCGGATGGCCCTGGAATGATAATTCAACAGAGGGACCGGAAAATCCGGATGTAACAGAAATCAAGCCACGCTATGTCTGGATTGATGCGGCAGCTAATTTTCCGGATTATGCGAATAATAAGGAGAATATCTCCACAGATATGGTGAAAGTAAAAAACGCAGGGTTTACTGATATCATTGTTGACGTGCGTCCCACTACAGGAGATGTTTTGTTCAACACTACTGCAGTAGATCAGGTGAAGCGAATGGATGTGTGGGGAAGTTCGGGTTATGTATATTATGAACGTACTGAAACATGGGATTACCTGCAGGCATTTATAGATGCAGCCAGAAGTCAGGGGCTGAAAGTACATGCGTCAGTCAATACTTTCGTCGGTGGTTACTTATGTCCCTATAACCTCGGATCAGATGGAATACTGTTCCGTGATGACTCGAAGAAGGAATGGGCAAGTGTGGCTAATCTCGCTGACGGTCTGACAAATACGATGGATTTGTTGAATGACGAGACCGATTATGGAGCTAAATTTTTGAATCCGGCTAACGATGATGTGCAGAACTTCGTTTTGCAGTTACTGGGTGACCTGGCTAAATATGACTTGGATGGAATAATTCTGGACCGTTGCCGTTATGACGATTATGGCTTGGAAAGTGATTTCTCGGCTGTTTCTAAACAGAAGTTTGAAGAGTACATTGGGGAAACAGTTGCTCATTTTCCGGAAGACATTATGGCACCAGGCACAGATGAGATACCTTCAGATCAGCCTGCCTATTTCAAGAAATGGTTGGAATTTCGTGTAAAAGTGATTCACGACTTTATCGTCAAGGCACGTGAGAAAGTAAAATCCGTAAATTCAGAAATCAATTTTGGAGTGTATGTAGGCGCATGGTATTCCAGTTATTATACTTCGGGAGTAAATTGGGCAAGTCCTAAATATGACACCTCAGCCTACTATCCTAAATGGGCAACAGCAGATTATAAGAACTATGGTTATGCCGATCATCTGGATTATATATTCTTAGGTGCTTATGCATCTGTCGATAAGATTTATGGTAGCGGCGAATGGACAATGGAGGGATTTTGCAAAAACGGTCGCGAGTTGCTGAAAGGTGACGTTCCCTTCTCCGGAGGTCCGGACATAGGCAATGGTACCGGATGGACTAACGGTGGACAAGCCGCTAAAATACCTGATGCCATCGACGCATGTATAAACAATAGCGACGGCTTCTTCGCATTCGACCTCTGTCATATCAAGATGTACGACTATTGGAACGCTTTCAAGACAGGATTTGATAACTATCTGGAGTCCGTTCAAAAATAGGAAGTTGATAATTCAATCTGAGAATATACTCAATCAAGTATTCTCCTTTCTATTCATAGCACTAAGTCTGAGCCGCAAGGTTCAGACTTAATGTTAATGAATTGCCTTATTTGTATAAAGAACAATAGATAACTATGAAAATATATTTATTACAACTTGTCATTTTGATGAGTTTGAGTTTGAACTTGCAGGCTCAAAATTTATCCGGTACTATTCGTGGAAAGGTAACCTGTCATGGGAAAGGACTTCAAGGAGTAGTTGTAACGGACGGAATCGACTGTGTTCTGACTAATAAGTCGGGCGAATATGTGCTTGCTCCTCAAAGGGATGCCCGGTTTGTTTACTTGTCCGTGCCTTCCGGTTATCAGCCGAAAACAGAAAAGACCATTCCCTTATTCCATCAACAAATAGAGATGGATAAACAAGACGGATATAATTTTGAGTTGATGAAAAATCCTCAGAATGATGCGAATCATCTGTTTCTGGTGCAGGCTGATGTGCAAGTCACTTCCGAAGACGATGTGAAAGCCTATGGCAGATTCCTGCAGGATATAAAAGAATATGTACAGCCTTATTCGGGAAAAAGAGACATATTCGGTATTGATTGTGGAGACATCGTGGGTGATACCCCCTCTTTGTATCCATCTTACATTAATACCGTATCTACTTTGGACTTTCCCGTTTATCGTGCTATCGGCAACCATGACATGACCTACGGAGGACGTACTTTTGAGTACTCGTACCGTACTTTTGAAAGTTATTTCGGCCCCATCTACTATTCGTTTAATAAAGGAAAAGCCCATTACATTGTACTCGACAATTGTTTCTATGTCAATCGTGACTACCAGTACATCGGATATATTGATGAACGGACTTTTGCATGGCTGGAAAAAGACCTTTCGTATGTGTCCAGGGATAAGCTGGTATTTGTGGTCATGCACATTCCCTCCAGCCTTCAGAAAAAGTTAAGATATAATACTTTGGATCAGGATGAAACAGTGAATACAGCTGCACTATATAAACTCTTGGAGGGCTATAATGCGCATATCATTTCCGGGCATACCCATTTCAATACGAACGTTTGTTTCAATGATTCGTTGATGGAGCATAATACGGCAGCAGTGTGTGGCACTTGGTGGCGTGCAGACATCAATGTAGACGGAACTCCCAGAGGTTACGGTATATATGAAGTGAACGGAGATCAATTGAAGTGGATTTATAAAAGCGCAGGTTATCCGCTGGAACACCAGTTTCATGCTTATCCGGCAGGATCGTCGGATGAATATCCTTCTGATATCATAGCCAATGTATGGAACTGGGATGATCTGTGGAAGGTAGAATGGTATGAAAATGGACAAAGGATGGGCGAAATGCAAAAGTACAAAGGATATGATCCTATGGCAAAAGTCATCTGTTCAGATAAGGAAAAGGTGAAATATGACTGGATATCTCCGGTTCTCACAGAGCATCTCTTTCATGCAACTCCTCATGACCCAAACGCAAGGCTAGAGATTAAGGTGACTGACCGTTTTGGTAATGTATATACTCAAACTATTGAAAACAAATAAACTAAAATCATATGTTCAGAAACAGATACTTTTGGCTACTTATAAGTTTGTTCTTTGTTCTGAAAACAGAAGCTAAAGTAACCCTGACCTCCATTTGGGGAGACAACATGGTGTTGCAGCAACAAGCAGAAGTTACTTTTCGTGGAAAGGCTACTCCCGGAAAACGTGTATATGCTTCCGCTTCATGGAATCATCGGAAAATCTATGCAGATTGTGACCGGAACGGACAATGGACACTGGCTCTTCCGACTCCGGAAGCCGGCGGACCATATACCATTACTTTTTCGGACGGAGAAGAGCTGACCTTAAAAAATATCCTGATCGGTGAAGTCTGGTTCTGCTCCGGACAGTCGAATATGGAAATGCCGGTAAAAGGGTTCCGCGGACAACCGGTCTATGGTTCGCAGCCCTATATCGTGTCCGCTAATCCTAAACGACCATTAAGACTTTACACCGTAAAGAACAATTGGAGCACGACTCCGAAAGAAGAAGGAATAGACGGACAATGGAGTGAAGCATCTTCGGAAGAAGTGGCCGATTTCAGTGCAACAGCTTATTTCTTCGGCAATCTGTTGCAACAATCCTTGGACGTGCCTGTAGGATTAATACATTGCTCCTGGAGTATGTCAAAGATTGAAGCATGGATGGACAAAGAAACCTTATCTCATTTTTCCGAAGTAACCTTGCCGGATACAAATCAGGATAAATTCGAATGGGCTGCCGGGACGCCTACTCTGTTGTGGAACGCAATGGTAAATCCGTGGAAAGGATTCCCTGTCAAAGGAGTTATCTGGTATCAGGGCGAGGCGAATACTCCCGATCCTGCTCTTTATAAAAAGCTTTTTCCCGCTATGGTTTCTCAATGGAGAAATTTCTTTCATAATGCTGAAATGCCATTTTATTATGTCCAGATTGCTCCCTGGAAGTCCGAAGGGAATGACAAGTTGGATTGGGCATGGTTCCGTCAATGTCAGTTGGAGCTGATGAAGGAAGTTCCCGGAGTGGGAATGGTGACCACCGGAGACGCAGGCAGTGAACTCTTTATACATTCACCTTATAAGATTAAGGTTGGAGAGCGGTTAGCTTATTGGGCACTGGCCCAGACTTACGGCCGAAAAGGATTCCAATATTCCGGTCCTGTCTACAAGACCTATCGTATCCAGGGAAATGCCGTAGAAATAGACTTTGAATATGGAGAGGAAGGACTGACTCCGGAAAATCAGAATGTGAAAGGTTTTGAGATCGTAGGTTCCGATGGTATATTCCGACCTGCAAAGGCGGAGGTCATCAATGGCACATCTACTGTGAAAGTATGGAATGATTCTGTTAGTGCCCCGACAGAAGTCCGCTACTGCTTCCGGAATTATATGCAGGGGGAATTATGCAATAATGCCGGGCTTCCGGCTTCTCCTTTCCGGATCGTTATCAAAAAGAAACCGGCCTTAATGTGGATTGATGCCGAAGCAAACTTTGAGCGCTTCAGTCATAAAGATTCGATTGATTATTACTTGGAAAAAATCAAATCGCTGGGCTTTACACATGCGGTTGTCGACATTCGTCCGATCACAGGGGAAGTTTTATATAAAAGTGAATATGCTCCGCAAATGAAAGAATGGAAAGGAGCCAAAGCCGGTGATTTTGACTATCTGGGATACTTTATCAAAAAAGGGCACGAACTGGGGCTGGAGATACACGCCTCATTGAATGTATTCTGTGCCGGACACAACTATTTTGACCGTGGAATGGTATATAGCGGACATCCGGAATGGGCTTCGATGGTGTACACTCCCGATAAAGGAATCATTCCAATCACCGAAGAGAAGCATAAATATGGTGCCATGATCAATCCTTTGAACGAAGAATATCGTACCCATATCCTGAATGTTCTGAAAGAAGTCGTGACCAAATATCCCGACCTGGACGGTCTGATGCTCGACCGGGTACGTTACGATGGAATAACCGCTGATTTTTCTTCATTGTCACGTAAGAAGTTTGAAGAATACATAGGTAAAAAAGTCGCAAACTTCCCCGAAGATATTTTCCGTTGGACTAAAAATGCAGATGGGAAATACACAACGCAACCAGGAAAATATTTCCGGAAATGGCTGGAATGGCGAACTAAAAACATTACTGATTTCATGGCGCTTGCCCGTAAAGAAGTCAAGGCAGCCAACCCTGACGTTTCTTTCGGCACGTACACCGGTGCCTGGTATCCATCTTATTATGAAGTAGGCGTAAACTTTGCCAGCAAAGAATATGATCCGGGCAAAGATTTCAGCTGGGCAACACCCGAATATAAAAATTATGGCTATGCCGAGCTGATAGACCTTTATGCTACCGGTAATTATTATACGGACATAACCATCGAGGAATACAGAAAAACGAACCGGAGTATCTGGAACGAAACTGATTCGCAGGCTCAATCCGGTACGTGGTATTGTGTAGAAGGCTCATGTCAGCATTTACGTCAGATATTGAAAGGTAATAAATTTATGGGAGGTATTCTGGTGGACCAGTTCTATGACAACCCCGCCAAACTTTCGGAAACGATAGAGATGAACCTTCGCCGTTCGGACGGATTAATGGTATTTGACATCGTACATATCATTACCAAAAATCTGTGGAAAGAAGTAGAGGAAGGAATGAAAAGAGGAGGCTCCTTATGAATAACCGGGCCTATGCATTAGACGCTTTGAGAGGATATGCGATTATTACGATGGTACTTTCTGCTACCATCGTAACGCAGGTGCTCCCCGGTTGGATGAGTCATGCGCAGACGCCGCCACCCGATCATATATTCAATCCTTCTTTGCCCGGCATTACATGGGTAGACCTTGTTTTTCCTTTCTTCCTGTTTGCAATGGAAAGATGTGTTTATTGACAACGGCCAATACCGCTTGGCAGTAGCCATGCAGAAGACGAAAGAACCGAT
>ENA-UESI01001632-UESI01001632.1-human-gut-metagenome-genome-assembly--contig:-NODE-1632-length-13650-cov-4.478597_pt1 | contig 13650 bp, 10 predicted proteins | sample MGYA00243005_ERZ508006 | MGnify/ENA primary metagenome ERZ508006 (study PRJEB26167, sample SAMN06115436) | human gut metagenome | host: Homo sapiens | place: China:Shandong | collected 2015-06-10... | reverse complement strand
GACCAGCTTGCAGAGCGTCAAGCGCTTGCATATTGGAAAGAACACCGCCGCGCCATCCTCGACAGTGTTGACGATTCGGCATTATCGGAGTACGATGATTTTGCGGCGGGGGCGTCCTTCCGAAAAGCAGCGGCGGCAAGCATCTCGGCTGTCATCCAGACCCGATGCGGACTGGAGCCGGAGCTGCTGCGGGAGGATTTTCAAGAGGTCATGGACTGGAACACGCCCGCAGCCGCGGCGGAACTGGGCAAGGCAGTCAGCACGATTGCCGAGCAGGTGCTCCGCCAGATAGAAAGAAACGTCCGAAATGCGGAAAGGAGCATGGAACATGAGCGAACTGAAGTACACACAGCACGGGGATTGCCTGCTGCCGGAAATGGAACTGACCGAAGAGGAACAGCAGCCGCTGGGCAAGTACGGGATGATGCGCCAGCAGTATCTGGCGAGCGAGCGTCCGGGGCTGTATACGCGGCTGCTCCTGAGCGGGCGGTTGATGACGCACCTGCACGAAATCGAGCAGAGCGCGCAGAATCGGCTGAACCGCCTGATGCAGATCCTGCCGAAGCAAAGCGGCGTGACCGAGGACATGAAGGCGGAGAATCCGATGCGCTGGGCAGCGCAGATGAACAGCCTGAAACATCAGGCGGAGGAAATGATTCTTTCGGAGCTGATTTACAGCTAAGCGGTTATACACCGCAGCTGGAGCAGATGAGTTTTTTCCTGCCGACAGAAAACGAGCAGATTCAGCTGGTGGACAATTTTGAGGCGGAGAGTGCGCAAGCACCCTTCGCTTTTTCTGTACCGCAGGAAGTGGTGGATGAATTTCTGCGCAGCGGCAGCAATATGTCGGGCGGCAAACGGCGCATCTACCAGTATTTCACCGAAACGCCAGCGCGCTCAATGACCGAAAAAGCGAACTTCCTCAAAGACGAGTATGGCATAGGCGGGCGTTCTCCTGCGGTATCCGGTGCGGATGGCAGCAATGAAGCGCATGACAGCAAGGGCATTGTGCTGCAAAAAAACGGCTGCGCGCCTGTCAAAATGCAGTGGACGAAGGCGGCGGCGCGCATTGACACGCTGATTCGCCAGGGGCAGTACCTGACGCAGGATGCAGCCGCCGACCGTGGCAGACAAGAAGCAGACGAAGATGCCCTCCCAAAGGAAACAGCGCCGGATGCGAACGATGAAAATCGGGCGGAGCAAGGCGAAGAAGCAGACGAACCTGTTTCTGCCGAAGAAAGCGCCGCGTCTGCTGATGCCGCTGAAAATCCAGCATCATCCGAAACGGCTGCCTATGCGGTTGGCGATACGGTCTATCTGGACGGCACGCCCTTTGTGATCGAGGCAAAAAGTGCGTTCGGCGTTCAGCTGCGCGACCCGTCCCAGCGCTATCCTATTTTCCGAGCGGAAAGTCTGCCGCGCTTTGAGCGGCTGCTGGCAGCGGACGAACGGAATGCACATTTCCTGCCAGCAGCAGAAACCGCGCTGCGGAATATCGTGCTTGATTTGTCCGCCAGCGCATCCGAACAGCGCGAACCAGCGCCCGAACCGCCAGCGGCAGAAAACTTCCGCATTACGGACGAACATTTGGGAGAAGGCAGCGCAAAGGCGAAATTCAGTGCGAACATCGAAGCCATTTCCGTGCTGAAGATGGTCGAAAGCGAGCATCGTTCGGCATTACCGCAGGAACAGGAAGTGCTGTCCCGCTATGTGGGCTGGGGCGGCTTGCCGCAAGCCTTTGATGAGCGCAGCGAGGCGTGGCACAGCGAATACAGCGCGCTGAAATCCCTGCTGACACAGGAAGAATACGAAGCCGCCCGTGCATCTACCCTGAATGCGCATTACACCAGCCCGACCGTTATCCGTGCCATTTATGCGGCGGTGGAACAGCTGGGATTTCGGTCGGGCAACGTGCTGGAACCCAGCTGCGGCGTGGGCAATTTCTTCGGGATGCTGCCGGACAGCATGAAGGAAAGCCGCCTGTACGGGGTGGAGCTGGACAGCATCACGGGACGCATTGCCCAGCAGCTGTATCCCAAGGCGCACATCACCATTGCAGGCTTTGAAACGACTGACCGCAGGGATTTCTTTGACCTTGCCATCGGCAATGTGCCGTTCGGGGCGTATCAGGTGCAGGACAAAGCCTTTGCCCGCCACAATTTCCTGATTCACGATTACTTTTTTGCGAAAACGCTGGAACAGGTGCGTCCCGGCGGCGTGATTGCCTACATCACCTCCAAGGGGACGATGGACAAGCAGAATCCGGCAGTGCGCCGGTACATTGCAGAGCGCGCCGAACTGTTAGGCGCGATTCGGCTGCCGAACACAGCGTTCAAGGCGAATGCCGGCACAGAAGTCACGTCGGACATCCTCTTTTTGCAGAAACGCGAACGCCCGTTGACAGTTGAACCTGATTGGGTGCATCTGGGACAGACGGCAGACGGCATTCCGATCAACAGCTATTTCGCGGCGCATCCTGAAATGATGCTGGGGACAATGGTGCGCGAACCCGGTCTTTACGGCAATGAGAATGAAACCGCGTGCATCCCGCTGGAAGGGGCAGTGCTTTCCGAGCAGCTGACCGAGGCGGTGCAGCATATCCGCGGAGAGTATCAGGCAGCAGAACTGCCGAATGAGCTGGAAGGCGAAGCAGCGGCAGATACGATTCCAGCTGACCCCAATGTGAAAAATTACGCCTTCACAATGGTGGATGGCGAGGTATACTACCGCACCAACTCCGTCATGGCCAAACAGAAATTGCCCTTGCCCGCGCTGGAGCGAATCCGCGGCATGATTGACCTCCGGCAGCAGGTGAACGACCTCATTCAGGCGCAGCTGGACAATGCGGATGATGCTGCCCTTGCGCCGATACAGGCACGGCTGAATCAGCAGTACGATGCGTTTACGGCAAAGTACGGGCTCATCAACGCCCGCAGCAATGCCAACGCGTTTTCGAGCGATTCTTCCTATTATCTGCTCTGCTCGCTGGAAGTCCTCAATGAGCAGGGCGGATTGGCACGCAAGGCGGATATGTTCACCAAGCGGACAATTCGCCAGCAGACGGTCATTACGCACGTCGATACAGCGGCGGAAGCGCTGGCCGTCTCCATTGCGGAGAAAGCGCGGGTTGACCTGCCCTACATGGCGCAGCTGACGGGCATTGAGCCGGAACAGCTGACCAAGGAATTGAACGGCGTTATTTTCCCGGTTCCGAATCAAGACATCTATGTGACCGCCGACGAATATCTGTCGGGCAATGTGCGGCAGAAACTGCGGGAGGCGATGCAGGCAGCAGCGCAAAATCCCCTGTATCTTCCCAATGTAACTGCCCTGAAAGCCGCGCAGCCCAAGGATTTGGATGCTTCCGAAATCGACGTGCGGCTGGGGGCAACGTGGCTGGACAAGTCGGTGATTCAGGACTTTATGCTCGAAACCTTCGCGCCGCCGATGTATCTGCATCGGGTGATTCATGTGAACTATTCTGAATATACGGCGGAATGGAACATTTCGGGGAAATCTGCGGTATCCGAGAGCAGCGTGACCGCGTATGTGACGTATGGTACAAGGCGAGCAAACGCCTATCGGATTTTGGAGGACACGCTGAATCTGCGGGATGTCCGCATCTATGATATGGTCACTGACCCGGATGGAAAGGAGCGGCGCGTCCTCAACCAGAAGGAAACGACGCTGGCGCAACAGAAGCAGCAGGCCATCAAGGCGGTGTTCCATGAGTGGATTTGGAAAGACCCGAACCGGCGCGAAACGCTGGTGGCGCAGTATAACGAGCTGTTCAACGCCACCCGTCCCCGTGAGTACGACGGGCAACACATCACCTTCGGCGGCATGACCCCGGAAATTCAGCTTCGCGAGCATCAGCGGAACGCCGTTGCACACATCCTGTACGGCGGCAATACGCTGCTGGCACACGAAGTGGGGGCAGGGAAAACGTTTGAAATGGTGGCAGCAGCGATGGAATCCAAGCGGCTTGGGCTTTGCCAGAAGCCGCTTTTTGTCGTCCCGAATCATCTGACCGAGCAGTGGGCATCCGAGTTCATCCGCCTCTATCCCTCTGCCAGCATTCTGGTTGCTACGAAAAAGGACTTTGAGCGCGCCAATCGGCAGAAATTCTGCGCGCGCATTGCGACGGGCGATTATGACGCGGTGATTATCGGACACAGCCAGTTTGAGCGGATTCCCGTCTCGCAAGAGCGGCAGCAGCGCCTTCTCCGGGAGCAGCTGGATGACATTACGCATGGTATCGAAGAACTCAAGTACCAGCGCGGCGAACAGTTTTCCATCAAGCAGCTGGAACGCACCCGCAAACAGCTGGAAAATCGGCTCTCCAAACTGGAAGCCGAGGAACGGAAGGATGATGTCGTCACCTTCGAGCAACTGGGGGTGGACAGACTCTATGTGGACGAGGCACATTCATTCAAAAATTTATTTTTGTATACAAAAATGCGGAACGTCGCAGGGCTTTCGCAGACAGAATCGCAGAAATCATCGGATATGTTCCTGAAATGCCGATATATGGACGAAATCACCGGCGGTAAGGGCATTGTGTTTGCAACGGGTACGCCCGTCAGCAACAGTATGACGGAGCTGTACACTATGCAGCGCTATCTGCAGTACGGCACATTGCAGCAGAAAAGCATGTCGCATTTTGATGCGTGGGCTTCCACCTTCGGGGAAACCACGACCGCGATTGAACTCGCTCCGGAAGGAACGGGCTATCGGGCGCGGACGCGCTTTGCAAAGTTCTTCAACCTCCCGGAGCTGATGAACCTTTTCAAGGAAGTTGCGGACATCAAGACGGCTGATCAGCTGAATCTGCCCCGACCGACCGCGCACTACGAAACGGTGGTGGTGAAGCCGTCTGCCTATCAGCAGGAAATGGTGCAGGCGCTTTCGGAGCGGGCGGCAGCGGTTCACAGCGGCGCGGTTGAGCCGAGCGTGGACAACATGCTGCGCATCACCTCCGACGGGCGGAAGTTAGGGCTTGACCAGCGGCTGATGAATCCGCTTCTTCCGGATGATCCGGGCAGCAAGGTCAACGCCTGCGTCCAAAACATTGTCCGCATCTGGCGCGAAGGGGCGGCGGAAAAGCTGACACAGCTGGTTTTCTGCGACCTGTCCACCCCGCGCGGCAAGGCGGCTTCGGAGAAGGAAACAGCGGATGCAGACACGCTTCTGGCGGATGAAACGGGCAGCGAGAACTTCAACGTGTATGATGACATTCGTGCTAAACTGATTGCGCAGGGCATCCCGAAGGAGCAGATTGCCTTTATCCACGAAGCGAACACGGAAGTGCGGAAGAAGGAGCTTTTCGCGAAGGTACGCAGTGGGCAGGTGCGCGTCCTGATGGGCAGCACCGCAAAAATGGGCGCGGGAACAAACGTGCGTGCGACTCGTTCGTAACTGAAAAGGTTACGCTCAAGTCAAAATTCTGCAAGATTAAAAGGAGCTTGAAAATTGATTTGAAGAACTGATATTCCAACAGGTGGAATGAGGGGGCAACGCCCTGAAACGCCTGCCTTGATACTGCGGTGTGCGGCAAGATTTGTAGAAATTGAGCCGTGCAAAGCCCGCTGAAGTCGGCGGAAATCTGCCCCAACAGGCAGTCATGTGCTGTGGAAAGTGTCCCAGAGGTGGGATATGCAGATGATACGCCGAGGTCTATAAAATCCCTATGGTGAGGATGTCATCCATGACCGACGAAGTCCGAGTGTTAGGGTCTATAGCGTGATATGGCAGAAATGTCATTGTCGTAAATGTACGGCGTGCGTGAGGTTGAGTAAAAATGGACGTTATGAAAAACCTTGGAGTGTTACAGGCACTTCCAAGCGCACAGGCTCATAGGACAGCCTAAGGGGATTATGCACAGATAGGAATATCGGAACGAGGAAAGGTCGGAACGCTGAGTGTCTGCACACGATGAAGCGGTGGTTACAAAAAATCGAGCAGTGAAACAAGTAACCTTTATCCCGACTGAGAGCGGCGGCAAGACTGATGAAGCCCCTGTAACAGGGGCGGAAGAATAGCCGCCAGTCATTTGCAAAACAAATATTCTAAAAAGCAATATATCAAAGGTTCGAGTAAGACTAAAAAAGGCGAAAGCCGACTTTGACAGGACGAAAACTGCTCAAACGCCAAAAGCTGAGGAACAACGAATACTATGATATGCAGTCAGTATTCGACGAACTGTATGAAAATAGTCTTGCGAAATGTGAATTTAAGAATCTTATCAGCATCATCACGGCTGAAGAAAATATCAGGTTAGCTTATAGAAATCTAAAAAAGAATGCTGGAAGCAGAACGCCCGGTACGGATGGGAAAACCATCGCAGACCTTGCAAAAATGAGTGAGCCGGAACTGATTGGTTTTGTACAGCAAAAATTCAACTGGTATCAGCCCCAGTCTGTCAGACGAAAAGAGATTCCCAAGGGTAATGGCAAAACCAGACCGCTTGGGAATCCCACCATCATGGACAGATTGATACAGCAATGTGTCCTGCAAGTGATGGAGCCAATTTGTGAAGCAAAATTTTGTGAAACAAGCAATGGCTTCGGTCCCAACAGGGGCGTTGAAAATGCGCTGGCGCAGGCGGAAAAACATATGCAGAAAAGCAACCTTCATATTGTAATTGACATTGATATCAAGGGCTTCTTTGACAATGTAAATCATGGAAAGCTGCTGCGCCAAATCTGGACAATGGGAATCCATGACAAGAAGCTGCTGAGCATCATATCCGCTATGCTGAAAGCAGAGGTCGCTGGTATCGGTTTTCCTGAAAAAGGGACACCGCAGGGTGGAATCCTTTCTCCGCTGTTATCCAACATTGTTCTGAATGAACTGGACTGGTGGATTACCAGTCAATGGGTTGGAATGCCTACAAGACATGAATACAGCGGAAAAATCCATGAAAACGGCACCAAAGACCAATCGAAAAAGTATAGGGAGCTCAGAAAAACCAATCTGAAAGAGTGCTATATCGTTAGATATGCTGATGATTTCAAAATCTTTTGCAGAAAGCACAGCGATGCGGTGAAGCTGTTTGAAGCGACAAGAGCATGGCTGAAAGAGCGCCTGGGGCTGGACATCAGCCCGGAAAAGTCCAAGATTGTGAATCTGAAACATGCATATTCCGATTTTCTGGGATTCAGAATCAAGGTTCATAAAGGCAAGAGAAATCAATATGTGGTCATATCACATATTGCACCCAAAGCATTGGACAGGATAAAGGAGACTGCGAAAAAGAAAGTCAAGGCAATCCAGCACTCATCCGGTGAAATGGAAGAATTCAAGGCTGTAAGCGACTACAACAGTTTTGCCATGGGTATCCACAACTACTACCGCATGGCAACTGCTGCGTCCCCGGACATACAGCGATTAGCATTTGAAATTAAGATTTCTATAAAAAACAGGCTGCAAGAGCGAGTAAGGCGACGAAGCAACCAAACAATTCCTGAATATGCCAAACGGTATGCAAGGAGCAGGGAAATACGCTTTATCGGCAAGAACATCCTGCTTCCAATTGGTTATATTCAGCACCATCCGCCAATTCATAAAAAGAAGTCGGTGAATAAATACACCGCTGCTGGACGAGCGGAAATACACAAGAATCTGGAGTGTGTAGACATGTCAATCCTGCACAGTCTCATGAAAAAACCCATTACGAGCGCCACAGTGGAGTATAACGATAACCGTATATCCCTCTATGTGGCGCAGCAAGGAAAATGTGCCATTACGAAAAAGCAGCTGTCCCTTGAAGAAATCCATTGCCACCACAAAAAGCCTAAGTCGCTGGGCGGTGGGGACAATTACGCGAACCTGATTATTCTGCATGAACGGATTCACAGACTGATTCACGCAACGCAAAAAGGTACTATTTCTGCAATCATGCAGACTGTACAGCTAAACAAACAGCAGCTTGATAAGCTGAATAAGCTCAGAAAGTTAGCTGGAATCGAGGCAATTACGTTAGAGCAGCAAGACACCTGCTGCTGATTAGAATAACAATTTGTAAATGATGGAAAGCCGTGTGAGTGGAAACGCTCATGCACGGTTTGGAGTGGGGGAAAATCCGGAGGTGAGTTCGCCAAAGGATTACCTATCACTATAGGATCGTCTCGCCGCGTCGCACGACCTTGACTGCCCGTGGCGGCCGGGGGATTTGGAGCAGCGCGCGGGGCGAATCGTTCGCCAGGGCAACTGGAACAAGGACGTGTACATCTACCGCTACGTCACCGAAGCGACATTTGACGCTTATCTGTGGCAGACGGTGGAGAACAAGCAGAAGTTCATCAGCCAGATTATGACCAGCAAAAGTCCCGTCCGCTCCTGCGACGATGTGGATGAAACGGCGCTGTCCTACGCGGAAATCAAGGCGCTGTGTGCTGGCGACCCGCGCATCAAGGAGAAAATGGATTTGGATGTGGACGTGGCACGTCTGCGGTTGATGAAGGCCGATCACCAAAGCCAGCAGTATCGGCTGGAAGATCAGCTGCTGAAAGTTTTTCCGCGGCAGCTGGAACAGGATGCACAGCTGCTGGAAGGTTTTGCGCAGGATAGGGCAACGCTGGCGGCGAATCCCGAACCCGAAGCGGAGTTCGGCGGGCTGACCGTTCGCGGAAGTTTCATTGAAGAGAAGGAAGCGGCGGGCAAAGCCATACTTGCCGCATGCAAGGAGGCCGCGCAAGGAAATCCGGTGGAGTTTGGCGCTTATCGCGGGCTGACCATGAGCATCCAGTTCGATTCGCTTGCCAATAAATTCAGGCTCACCCTGCGCGGCGCGGTTTCGCATATCATGGAAGTCGGCAGCGACGCAAGGGGCAACATCACCCGCTTAACGAACCTGATTCAGACACTTCCCGACCGAATGGCAAAGGTGCAAGCACGCCTTGATGCGACCAAGCAGCAGGTGGCAGCGGCGAAAGCGGAGCTCGGCAAGCCCTTTCCGCAGGAGGAAGAGCTGAAAACCAAAAGCGCAAGGCTGGCGGAACTGGATGCAGAATTGAACATGGATCAGCGCGCTGTCAGCCGAGAAAAGAGCGCAGAACAGGAACGATAATCCGAAAAAGGAGGACAAAATGGACACAATTGCAATGACAGCTGTCTACCCGCACGATGCGGCATATGCCCGCGCGCACGGTGAACTGGCGGCGTATCGGAATGCGCGCCGGCGCAATATCGCCTGCAAAGACGCCATCGAAGAAGCGATTGCGAAGCATTTCGACGGGATGCACTTGGACGAAGCGTGTGTCAAGGAGGTGCTTGACCAATACGGCAGCGAACGGGTAACGCTGGTGCTGGCGGCAACGGTGCAGGAAAAAGTCTGGGATGGACGCTTCTCCAATGCGAACAAGCGCTGGGCGCTCGAAAGGGAGATTCCCCGCGAGCCTGACCGCTGGAGTGCGTATGCCGTCGCCGCGCATCCGGTGATTCTGGATGACTTCATCAATCTGGCGCGGCAGGAAATGCAGAAGCGCGAACGTCCGCCTGCCGCAAAAACCGAAAAAGCGATTCGACAGCCTTGCGCAAAGGCGTTTCAGGAGAGAGAATGAAGAAGGAGAAAGCGCGGCGGTCGAAGATGCTCCACTTCGCCGTAACGGAAGAGGAAGCACGCATCATTGACGAAAAGATGAAGCAGCTGGAAATTCGGAACATGTCGGCGTTTCTCCGCGCGATGGTGCTGAACGGCTATGTTCTGAAACTCGATTTGCCGCAGCTTCGCGAAATGATTCGCCTGCTGGCAAATCTAACGAACAACGTCAACCAGATTGCCCGCAGGGTCAACGAACACGGCAGCATCTACGAATCAGAGATTGATGAAATTCAGGAGAAAGTCAATCAGCTGCTGTGCATGATGAACCAGCTGCTTTCCACGCTCCAGCTGAACACAGTATAAGGAGGAACTTCTATGCGCAAGACAATCCTGAAAATCATCCTGTGCCCCGTTATCCTGCTGACAAGGCTCATCTTGTGCGCCGCTGCCTTCGTCACTTCGCTGGCGGGTTCCGTTATCAGGCTGAGCGCATCGCTCTTTGGCATCCTGTCGCTGATGGCGTTTGTCACCGGCAGCTGGCAGAACGGGATTGCCTTCGCGGTGCTGATGCTGCTGGTAAGTCCCGTCGGTCTGCCCGGTATCGCCCATCTGATTTTGGAGAATGTTAGCCGAGTGCTTGGCTTTTTCGAGCGGATGCTGACGTAATACTATTTCCAGATTCGCCTGTGCCATCTGCTTGCGCCTTTTTGATTCTGGCGTCCACTCATTCCACTTAGCGTAGCGCTGCTACGCTGCGTTTCATTCGTGTTAGCCAGAATGCAAAAATTCGCGGCGCATCTTGGCGCATTCTTATCTGGAAATAGTATAAAAACGCAAAAATCATGAAACGCGCTTCTCTGCGGAGGGGCGCGTTTTTCTGCAATCAGGAGGATAGCAATGGCAACCACCCGCATCATATCGATGCACATCAACAAGGGCAAGACAATCGCCCAGTGCCTGAAAGCACGGCTGGATTATGTGAAGAACCCGGACAAGACTGAGCAGGGCAAACTGATTTCCGCCTATGCCTGTGCGCCCGAAACCGCTGACCAAGAGTTCCTGCTGAACCGAAATGCCTATATCGCGAAAACTGGACGGCGCATTCGCAATGAAGTGATTGCATATCAGGTGCGGCAGTCCTTCCAGCCGGGAGAAGTAACGCCGGAGGAAGCCAACAAAATCGGCTATGAGCTGGCTTCCCGGCTGCTGAACGGGGATTTCGCGTTCCTCGTGGCGACGCATGATGACCATGCGCACATCCACAATCACATTGTGTTCAGCGCCGTTTCGCTGGACTGCACCCGCAAATTCAAGGATGTGCTTCGCTCCGGCAAAGCCGTTGCGAAACTGAGCGACAGCCTCTGCCGCGAACAGCGGCTCTCCATCGTCGAAAATCCGCAGGACAAAACCGTCTCATACGATAAGTGGCAGGGCAGCAGCGCCCGCATCACCAGCCGAGACACGATTCGCATGATGATTGACAGCGCCCTGCGGATGCAGCCTGACGGTTTTGACGCCCTGATGCAGCTGCTTGAAGAAGCCGGATGCAGGGTGAAGCGCGGCGCACAAATCAGCGTGAAGCCGCCATCCGGCAAACGCTTTATCCGCCTTGATTCTCTGGGTTCGGCGTACACAGCGGCTGCTTTGCGGAATGTGCTGGACGGCAGGCAGGTGCATATTCCCCGGATTCCGAGAAGCCAGTACACGGGCAGACAGATTGCGCTGCTGATTGATATTGAGAAGAAGATGCGCGAGGGCAAGGGCAGAGGCTATCAGGTATGGGCAGAGCGGCACAACCTTGACGCTGTTTCGCAGTCCGTCATTTATCTGAAAGAAAACGGAATCAATTCGTATGAAGAACTGATGAGCAGGATTGACAGCGGGACAAAGCGGCGAAATCAGCTCAAAGACAGCATGAAAACCTGCCAAGCGCGGATGAAAGCAATCAGCGAGCAGCGAAAAGCAGTCTTGACATATCGCAGAACGCAGGCAATCTATGTGCAGTACCGGGAATCCGGCTGGTCGCCGCAGTTTTATCAGGCACACGCGAAGGAGATTGAAGCCCACAAAGCAGCACAGACGGTGTACGCGAAAGAGGGCGGAAAGCTGCCCACGCTTGCGGAACTGTCCACTGAATATGAGCGCCTGTTATGCCAGAAGCGAGCGGACAGCGCCGCGCTTGCCGAGGTAAAAGCGGAGTTCAGCAGCCTATGGCATATCAAAACGAACATGGATACCATTGCCAGCGACGAGCCGATTGAAGAAAAAGAAACGTCGCGTGCCGACCGAAACGCACGCTAAGGCAAGCACCGATGTTCCTTCCGTGGCAACAGCGCCGGAGTTTCTGTTTTTTTCGGGCGCACTGTGCCTGACAACCGCAGAGCCTGCTCTGCATTAGCGGGGATTGGGGAGCATCTCCCCAACAAGCAAGATGTCATTTTTAGCAAAATGACCCTGCTTGCTAATATGATACTGTACGGTATTTACGTTAGCGTAAAAGAGAAATTTGCTTGCTTTACATCCGAGCGTATTTCAGTGCAAATGCAAAAGAAAAATATACGTTATTTTTGAAAATCGCGTAAAAAACGGCGAAGAAATTGCCAGTTATAATGGAGGGGAAAGCTGTCATGCAGCAAAATAATAATTCCCCGCGGAGGAAAAGATGAGCTTTACAATGAAAGATGCTTACAGCGTTATGCTGAGGGAGTACCCGGATGTAATGAACATCGAGCAGATGAGCCAAGCATTGGGGGTAAGCACCAAAACGGGTTACGGTCTGCTGAAAAGCGGCAAAGTTGCCTGCTTGAGGGTAGGACGCGCTTATCGGATTCCCAAGGTGCATCTGCTGACTTATATGAAGGTTATGGAGCAGGAGAAGTCAGGGAAAACTAACGGATGATAGCGGCGCAGCGACAAAAAGATGAGGGAGGGACAAGATTGTGGTTGCAGGACATTTGCAGGAAAAGAAAGGGTACTACTATGCGGTGCTCAGTTACAAGGATGCTGATAAGCGACGCAGGACAAAGTGGATTGCCAGCGGTCTGCCTGTGAAAGGCAATAAGAAGAAAGCGGAAGGATTTCTTCAGGAACAGCGGCGCAGCTTTGAGATTCCGCTGGCGGATCAGCCTATTGCCAAAGATGGGCAGGAACTTTTTGCAGATTATCTTCAGCGATGGCTGCAAGTTGCTAAGACAACGGTTGCACCGACCACCTATGGTTCTTACGGCGGGCTGCTTCGGAATCCGATTGACCCGTGGTTCCGGAAGAAGCGAATTACGCTGCAAGGGCTGACCGCTTACCTGCCTCCTTCAGGGCGCCCAGCTTGTCACCCTCAAAGCCCAGGGCGGCGGCGGTCTCGGTGTTGATGGTCACAATGCCGTTGTCAAAGGTCTGGTAGGGCATCTCGGCGGCACTCTTGCCATCGCACAGGATCTCGGCCACCATGTCGGCGGTGGCCTCGCCCAGCTGGACGTAATCCACGCCGTAACCCACCAAGGCACCGTTCAGGGCAAAGCTGTCGGCACCGGTGAAGTGCATCACGCCGGCCTCGGTGAAGGTCTCGTAGATGGACAGCTCCGCGGTCATGATGGTGTTGTCGGTGGGAGTGAACACGGCCTTGACCCCGGCAGCCACCAGGGCTTCGGCGGCCATCTGCACCTCGGCGGTGGTGGTGCCGTTCTTTTCAATGTACTGGATGCCCTTTTCGTCGCAGAAAGCCTTGGCATCGGCGATGGCCTGGGTGGAGGAATCCTCGCTCAGGTCGTACAGCAGGCCGATGGTGTCGATCTCCGGGTCTGCGGCAAGGATCAGGTTCATGATGGCAGCGGTGTTCAGGGCGTCGGAGGTGCCGGTCATGTTCTCGCCGCCGTCAAAGCCTGCAGCAGCGGGGTCGGTGACGGCGGAGTACACCACCGGGATCTCGGTATCTTCCACAGCGGCCAGCATAGTGGCGGCTGTGGGGGTGGCCATTGAGGAAAACCGTCATGTTTTTCTTTGCGGAATTGCCGGTATTGGTAAAAGCGAACTTGCCAAAGCAGGCAAAGTCTCCATTCCCAACATTCCTCTCCATACTTCATTCACAAAAATCCAGTTAAACCAGTTATCGG
>ENA-UESI01001625-UESI01001625.1-human-gut-metagenome-genome-assembly--contig:-NODE-1625-length-13672-cov-5.631261_pt1 | contig 13672 bp, 14 predicted proteins | sample MGYA00243005_ERZ508006 | MGnify/ENA primary metagenome ERZ508006 (study PRJEB26167, sample SAMN06115436) | human gut metagenome | host: Homo sapiens | place: China:Shandong | collected 2015-06-10... | reverse complement strand
TTTCGAACGATATGATCCGGTAAGCACTGGACCTAATTTGATGCCTTGGTGTGAAATGGTTTATTACCATCAGTTTGCAAACGACGCAGACCCGATAAGGGCATATTTCAAGGTCAAAACAAGCTCGGGAAACCTCAAGCTTGTCAAAACCTCCGAGGACGGCAATGTTGCAAATATTGAGTTTACCGTCAAAGGCGATGGTTACAGCCAAACTGTAAAAACCAATTCAAAGGGCGAATTTGAATTAACCGACCTTGTCCCCGGAAAATACACGGTTACCGAGCATACTCCGACAGAGTATGCCGAACAAAAATCAAAGACCGTAAATGTTGAAAGTGGAAAAACGGCAACTGTTTCTTTCAGTAATGTTCTTAAAAAGTGGAATCTGACTGTTACAAAAACAGACGCTGAAACAAAGTCTGCACAGGGTGATGCAACACTTGCAGGAGTAGTTTACGGCATCTACAATAACGGCAAGTTGGTTGACAAGTACACCACCGATAAAAACGGCGGTTTTACAACTTCATACTATGTGTGCGGAGATAACTGGACTTTGAAAGAAATTGAGCCGAGCGAGGGTTATCTGCTTGACGAAACCGAATATCATATCGGTGCAGAGACGAAAAAATATACACTTGAAAACAACAGCGTTTCAATTGGAGTAACCGAAGATATACTGAAAGGAAAAATTGCAATCATAAAGCACACCGATGACGGCAGTACAAAAATTGAAACTCCCGAAAAAGGTGCTGAATTTCAGGTGTATCTGAAATCGGCAGGAGGCTACAGCAAGGCAAAAGAAACAGAGCGTGATATTTTAACTTGCGATGAATACGGCTTTGCAGAAACAAAGGATTTGCCATATGGCATATACACAGTTCACCAAACAAAAGGCTGGAACGGTACGGAGTTCATTGCTGATTTTGATGTGTTTATTTCTGAAAATAATAAGACTTACAAGTACCTCATCAATAACGCAAGTCTTGAAAGCTATGTAAAGATAGTAAAGGTTGACAGCGAAACCGGAAAGCAGATCCCGTATGCAGGCGCAGGGTTTCAGATTTATGATTCCAACGGAAACAAGGTAACAATGAAATACACCTATCCGAATGTTACAGAGATTGACACATTCTACACGAACAGCGATGGTTATCTCATCACACCTGAAACTCTGCCCTACGGCAAAGGCTATTCAGTCGTTGAGGTGCAGGCTCCTTACGGATATCTTCTCGACAGCACACCTGTATATTTTGACATTACGGCAAAAAACACAAGTGAAGAAAACGGCGTTACAATCGTAAAAACAGAGAAGAAAAACACACCTCAGAAAGGTACAATTACCGTTGAAAAGACAGGTGAGATTTTCTCGAACGTAACGGCAATCGGCGGTGGATATACTGATGAAAACGGAAATAATGTCGTACTTCCGACCATCTATCAGTCTGAATATTCTGTAAGCGGTTTGTCGGGTGCAGTGTTTGAAATTTATGCAGATGAGGACATTACAACACCTGACGGAACAGTAAGAGCAAATAAAGACGAGCTTGTCGTAACACTGGAAACAAACACAAAAGGCACAGCTATAAGCAAACAGCTTTACCTCGGCAAATACCGAGTTGTAGAAAAAACAGCTCCTTACGGATTTGTTCTGAACAAGACTGTAAATCATATCGAACTCACCTACTCAGGACAGAATGAAAAGGTAACTAACACCTTAACGTCATTTACAAACGACAGGCAGAAAGTTGTAATTGACCTTACAAAAATTCTTGAACAGGACGAAAAATTCAACATTGGTAATAATAATGAAATCTTCAATGTTTCATTCGGACTTTACGCTGACGAAGATTTAAAGGCTTCAAACGGCACAGTCATTCCAAAGGACGGACTTATTGAAATAATCACTTGTGATGAAAAAGGCAAGGCGACTTTTACAACCGACCTTCCAATTGGAAGTTACTATGTCAAGGAAATTAGCACAGATAACCACTATATCCTCTCCGATAAAAAATATCCTGTTGCGTTTAAATCCGCAGGACAGAATACAGCGACTGTTCATATTACTGTAAATGACGGTGGGCCGATTGAAAATGAAATCATCTATGGCACAATCAAAGGCTTGAAGATAGACCGTGAAACAGGCGAAAATATCGCAGGCGCATTATTTGGAATGTTTAAAGCAGAGGAAAAAGAATTGTCAGAAAAAACTGCAATTCTCACCGCTGAATCAAACGAGGGCGGTATTTTTGAATTTACCGATGTTCCTTATGGCGAATACATTGTCCGTGAGTTAAAGCCTGCCGAGGGTTATCTGCCTAATGAAGAAAACTATCAGGCGACAGTTTCAGAAGATGAAGAAGTTATTGAAATCACAGTTGAGAACGATAAAATACCTGAACTCGGAACAACTGCAACTATTGACGGCAAAAAGGAATTCACAGTTAACGGTGATATTACCATTGACGATGTTGTTTCCTACAAACATCTCACAGCAGGAAAAGAATACACAATCAAAGGCGTCCTTATGGATAAATCCACGGGTAAGCAATTCCTTGTTGACGGCAAAGAAGTTTGTTCCGAAGTAACATTCACACCCGAAACAGCAGACGGCGAAGTAACAGTATCATTCACTTTTGATGGTTCTATAATTACCAAAGATACAGAAATCGTTGCTTTTGAAACTCTCTACCGTGATGAAACGGAAATTGCTGTTCACGCTGATATTGATGACAAGGATCAGACTGTAACAGTTCATCCGCAGCCTGAACCCGAAAAACCACAGACAGGAGACAATTCAAATCTCGGTTTTTACATCGGCTTGGGTTCTGTTGCTGTCGGCGGTTTGATTGCATTTCTTATCATAAAATTTAAAAGGAAAGATGAGGACGATGAATAATGCACAGGGTGTATATCTGTTCGCCTTTGGGCGGTAATGTATCTGTAAACATTGAAAACGCAAAACGATATGCCCGTTATGCGTTAGAGTGCGGTATGGCTCCGTTCATACCGCATTTTTATGTGCTGATTTTAGATGACAGAAATGATAAAGAAAGGAACATCGGTATGAACGCAGGACTTTCTATGCTTTGGGTTTGCAATGCGGTCTGGGTTTTCGGAGATGAAATAACTGAGAGTATGAAAACAGAAATTCGCTTTGCAGAAAAACTGAACATCGAAGTCAGATATATATCGGAGAATGATTTAAGAAAATCGGAGGTAAAAAATGATAAAATCAAGAAAAATTAAGTTATTGAAGTGGTTGGCAGGAATATCAGTAATACTGTTAATGCTCGGAATATCGGCAGTAACAGTCTTTGCCGCAGGAGATGTATCATCAGCAATCGAAAGCACATGGACATCGGCTCAAACACAGATTAAAAATGTTGTAAACAATGTTGTCTTTCCTGCGGTAGATATGATTCTTGCCATACTTTTCTTTGTTAAACTTGCTACTGCTTATCTCGATTACCGCAAACACGGTCAGTTTGAATTCACCGCTCCTGCAATACTTTTTGGCTGTCTTGTGTTCTCTTTGACTGCACCGCTATACATCTGGACAATACTATGAAATTGAAAATGGAAAATGTAAAATGGAAAATTTCGGACGAGCAGATGGTTTGAAATGATAAAAAGCCTTGTTGCCCGAATTTATTTAAAATTGCGGCGAAGCCGCACAGCTTAATTTTCAACTTTCCATTTTCAAAGGGGTGATTTATATTTTTGATTGGTTAGGCGATTTCATCGGCGGAATCGGCAGTGCCATAGGTGGTGTGTTTGATTACCTCGGTGAGCAAATCTCAAATGCTATATGGAACACAATGATTCAGTGGCTTTATGAAACGATTTACAACGCTGTTGCCGACTTCTTCACGATGATGGGAAATATGGGAGCAGATGTGTTCGACCTTGAATGGGTGCAGGCGACAATAAATCTGTTTACGCTGTTTGGATGGGCATTGTTTGTAGCAGGCACGGTCGTTGCCGTGTTTGATGTGGATATTGAATATCAGAACGGCAGAGCGAATATCAAAACAACTGCAATTAATGTATTAAAAGGTTTCTTTGCCTGTTCGCTGTTCGGCATTGTACCTGTGGAGCTGTACAAATTCTGCATAAGTCTGCAAAACACATTCTCAAAGGATTTGTCGTCCTTAATGGCAGGACAGCAAAGCGTTGATTTAGCCGGACAAAGCACAAGCGTTTTAGAGGGCAGTTTTGCAGTCGCAACACAGACAACATTCGGCTTGCTGAATCTTTTATGTATGATAGCCTTTGCCTACTGCGTAATAAAAATATTTTTTGCGAACATCAAGCGAGGCGGAATCTTGCTTATTCAGATGGCAGTAGGTGCACTGTATATGTTCAGCGTTCCGAGAGGTTATCAGGACGGCTTTAATCAGTGGATGAAACAGATAGCGGCACTGTGCCTTACGGCATTTATGCAGACAACTCTGCTGTTCCTCGGGTTGCTAACCTTCCCCGGCAATATGCTTTTAGGACTTGGAATAATGCTTGCATCAAACGAAGTTCCTAGAATTGCACAGCAGTTCGGACTGGATTCAAGCGTTAAGGAATACACAAAACCCCTGTTCTCAATTCCTACTCATCACTTCTTATTCTTCCCCGGAAATATTAACCCTAAGGATTTTGAAGATTCCCTAATGGTTGAGCCAAACGAGTATGCCTTAATCAAATTCGGTGAGCGTGGAACTTGTCTGTATAGGTGCGGTAATGAACGCTATTTGCTTCTTGTTCAGGCTCCCGAATACAAAGCAGAGATTTTCAGCAGTGCAGGCGGCAGATAGTAATTCACAAAAAATTTTTACTGCAAATAAAAACTTCCTACTAGGTAATTATGTTGGTTATAATCTAATCTAGAAGGAAGTTTTTTTGAGTAATAAAAGTTAAATTTTAACTATGGTTTTATTTAGAAATACTATATTAAATTGCACTGAACATTCTCATTTTTCCATGTGTAATATGCTCTATTGATACGTGGCTGATGCATAAGGGTACGCACATTTTTTTCTGAGCCATCTGAGTAATAAACAATAGCGTTATCGGTATATTCGTTACCCACTTTTCTCATATTTGTTATATGTAACCATGTTCTCTTTTTTTCTTCTTGGTAAGTTTTAGGAATTAGATCTTCACAATCATCTAGAACAAAGGGTTCGTTTTTAATGTTTGTTTCTAAAATATCAGCGGTGATATAAATTTCTCCGTTTTCTCCATTTACCACGAAAAGTACTTTGTCAATCTGGCGCTTATTGCTAACTGGGATCGCTGTGGAGAACCAAACGCTACCTTTTTCTTGTGCAATCCTGTAATGCGAATTGATAATTTCTTTGTTTGATATTCCTGATTTTGAGTTTACTAGTTTTAGCGCTATGCCTCTGTGTTGCTCCATAAGATGGAACCTCCTTTTTGAAATTTTTGCTAAAGTGAATAGTAGAAATAATCTAAATGTTCGAAACATCAGCAACGACTAAAACGACTATAACGACTTCAACGACCTAATATTAGCATATGAATTTGCGTTTGTCAAGGCAAAATTTAATTTTTTTTAAATTGAGAATTTTTATTTTTAGAAAGTGGGTGAGTCTTAATGAGTGCTACCATAGGTGCAGCACTAAAGAAAATAGCAGTTGCTCTGCTCACAGATAAAAAGGTAATAAAAACAATAGGCGGTATAATAATCGGCATAATCATAATTGTGGTTATGCCGATTATTGCTGTTGTGTCAGTTTTCAACGGCAGTATGAATATCGATACCGACAAACTCAATCAGGCTATACAAGAAAACATTTCAGCAGAGCAGATGGAAAATTTACAGCTTATCAACAACACTATGACAGAGGTTGAAAATCAACTCAAAAGCAAGAAACTGTCCGACTATAACATGCAAGCAGAGGTTATCTATCTGTTTTCCCTGTCCGATAAATCCAAGGAAAATGATTTTGTCAAAAACTTTGTTTCCTGTTTCAAGAAGAATCAGTCTGATGGGGATTTGGTAAATGCAGTCAATCAGAAATTCGGAACGGAGATTAAGTATGACGAGTTTCAAAAGATGATGCAGTCAATCAAGGGTGCAGAAATCAGCACCGCAGGCTTTACTGACAAGACCACGAAGAACAATCTCGACCTTGTCAAGTGGTGCGAGAACGCATACAAAAACGGCTGGGGCTATGTTTACGGCGGTTACGGTCAAGTCTGTACAAAGCAGTATCTCGACCAACAGGCGTCGTTGCTTCCCGGAAATAACGAGGCAGGTGGTGAAATGCGACAGGTTGGTGAAAAGTGGCTCGGCAAGAGAGTATGCGGTTGCATAGGCTTGATAAAATCATATGCTTGGTACAACTCTGACAGCGGAGAAATTGTCGCAGGCTCAAACGGCTTTACGGATTGCGGAGCAAATTCCATTTGGAGCAGTGTCACAGAAAGCGGACCGATTTCAAATATGCCCGATACACCCGGACTTGCAGTCTGGATGGACGGACACATCGGAGTGTATATCGGCAACGGTGAAGTCATTGAAGCACAAGGCACAGCCTACGGAGTTGTCAAAACAGAGCTTAACGGTCGAGGTTGGACTAAGTGGCTGAAGATTCCAAACATCAAATATATTGATAAAAACAAAAAGTGAGGAGTGATTAAATTGAAAAAATCAAGTATCAGCATTATGTATGACGATGAAAAGTTGTCTGCAATCAAGTTGTATATGTCACAGCGTGATTTGGATTTCAAGGAAGAACTTGAAAAATCTGTGGACGCTCTGTACGCAAAATATGTCCCTGCAAATGTCAGGGAGTTCATTGATATGAAAGATTCACAGGTAAAAACACCCAAGCCTAAAAAGCCAAAGCCACAGGAAGAAAATACCGAGGTGGTAACTTGAAAAATCAGAATTTCGGAATAGAAATTGAAATGACCGGCATCACTCGCAGTACTGCGGCGAAAGTGATTGCCGGTTATTTTCATACAGATGCAACTCATGTCGGCGGCTGTTATGACGCTTATTCTGTCCGTGACAATGACGGCAGGATGTGGAAGATTATGCGTGACGCAAGCGTTAGATGTGAAAACCGTTCGGGACAGAATGCAAGCTCTCTGTACTCGGTTGAATTTGTCACTCCGATTTGCAACTATGACGATATAGAAACTATACAGGAGCTTGTCAGAAAGCTTCGTGGCGCAGGAGCGAGAGTCAACTCAAGCTGTGGTTTGCATTGCCATATTAATGCGGCTCAGCATACCCCGAAAACACTTCGCAATATCGTAAACATTATGGCGGCGAAAGAGGATTTGCTCTACAAGGCATTAAAAGTGAATGTATCAAGAGAACATTACTGTCAAAAGATGGACACACGCTTTCTTGATGAAATCAATAACCGTCCGCCTATGTCAATGGAGCAGATAAAATCAATGTGGTATGACGGAGAGGACTACAGTTACCGACATTATGATGATACTCGCTACCACGCACTGAATCTTCACAGCGTGTTCTACAAGGGTACGATTGAATTTCGTCTGTTCAATTCAACCTTACACGCAGGCGAAGTCAAAAGTGCGATTCAACTGTGCCTTGCAATCAGTCATCAGGCTTTAATTCAGAAGTCTGCAAGATACGCTAAAACTGTATCGGATAATGAAAAGTACACTTTCAGAACTTGGCTTTTGAGATTGGGTTTGATAGGTGACGAGTTCAAAACAGCTCGTCATCATCTGCTGAAAAATCTTGATGGCAATATTGCTTGGAAAGACCCAGCACAGGCTGAAAAGCAAAATCAAGGCTCAGCATCTGATTTTATCTCAAGAGTTATGGAAGATTACGCTTATGAAATCTCGGGCAGAAAAGCATATGCCGATTACATTGCTACCCGTCCTCGTGCCGAGAGATTCGGCTCTCACGGACTTTTTACCGATGACGGTGTGCAGGTTCAGTTGAGTAAAGTAACGGAAGAACTTGACAAACACAAGGGAAATATCTGGACTGCGATAATTTCTATTCGCAGAGAAGATGCACAACGGCTTGGCTTTAATACCGGAGCTCGGTGGAGAGATATGCTCCGTACACAGACCGAAGCACTTGCTAAAAATCTAAAAATACCAATGGAGAATCTTCGTTGGTATGCTGCATTTCATAATGAATCGCACCATCCTCATGTGCATCTGATTGCATATTCAACTGTTGAGAACGAAGGCTATCTCACGCAAAAGGGAGTTGAAAATCTGCGCTCGTCATTTGCAAAAGATATTTTTCAGCAAGATTTATTGTGCATCTATGAAAAGCAAACCGAACACAGGGATAAGCTCCGTGCTGAGGCTCGTGATATTGTAGAGGATTTGGTTTCAAAAATAAACTCTGAAATATATATCAGCGCATCAATTCAGCACAAGCTGTTGGAACTTGCCGACAGGCTTTCAAAAACAAGCGGCAAAAAGGTTTACGGCTATCTTAAACCCGATGTAAAAGCAATCGTTGATTCTATTGTTGATGAGCTTGCCAATGACAGCAGAATCAAAAAGCTGTATGACCTGTGGTATGAGCAAAAGGAAAACACAATCCGCACCTACACTGATGAAATGCCGAAGAGGATTCCGCTTGCCCAAAACAAGGAATTCAAGTCAATCAAAAATGCAATAATCAAGGAAGCGTTGAAACTAAATCTCACTGAAGATGTGGTTGAGAAAAGCGAAAATTCGGACAATGAATCTGTTTCAAATCCATTTGAATATGAAGAAAACACCTCTGCCGAATCAGTCTTTGATTCAGACAGAGGTGTTCTGTATCCTCATTGTTCAACTAAAACTAACCGCAACAGCGTTACAGTTTCTTCTCTTTATCTCCTGCGTTACCTATATGCAATATGATTCAAAATCAATTAAGATTTGAAGAAAAGCAGAGAGTACAGCGTACGGATAAAAAGTTACAACAGAAGATAAATGATAAAAAGCAGGCTCAGGGTTTGAAAATGTAATCTACAAAAATTTTATTCCAACACTTTTCATTTTTAATTTAGACTTTTCATACTTTTTAGCGTTAGAAATTCCAATGCAAGTTTCATCTAAAAACACTTCATACCCAGTCTTGGAAGCCGCAATTGCTGTTGCCCTTACACAATAATTACCATCAATGCCTATAATTTCGAGTTCTGTTACATTCTTTTCCTTTAGGAAATTAGCAAATTGAATATTTTTAAAAGCATTGGGATTTCTCTTTGTAAAAATCTGTTTGGAAATCACATTCATCTCTTTTGATAGTGACTTTTCTCTTTTAGGTGATTCCCAGAAAAACTGATTTTTAATATAGACTATGTATTCTTTCGAATATGAATTGATTTTATGGTTTACATTATCTATGAGTTTTTTAGTATCATAGGGAAATTTTTTCTTGTTTCTTTTTTCGCCCATATAATCTTCCTGCATATCAATTATCAATAAAAATCTCATATTGTTTTCACCGTATAATAAATTCTTGTTTGCGTTTGCCAATTTGCACTATATTTGATGTCTAATTATCCATTTCGTTAAATCAGCAAGTTAAAGTTTGCCATCAGCTATATCCAGTATTGTTGTGTAATTTCTTCTTGTGTGTAGTCAAGTTCAATTCCGTTGAGTGCAAGAAAAACAAGCATAGTGTGCGTGCCAATGCGTTTATTCCCGTCAACAAAAGCGTGATTTTTTATGATTCCATACCCAAGCCGTGCAGCTTTTTGTTGTACAGTTGGAAATAAATCTTGGCAGTCAAATTTTTGAAAAGGTGCATTTATCGCAGAATCAAGCAAGTTCTCATCTCTGATACCGTCAAGTCCGCCTGTTTCCTCAATCAAGGATTTGTGCATCATAAGAATTTGTGTTTTAGATAAAACTATCATTTTGCAAGAACCTCATAGGTTTTTTTATTTTTTGCAATCAGCCTTTTTGAAATATCCATAACATCTTCATCAACAGCAATCTGTTCGTTTTCTGCCTGACTGAATTCAACAATAAGGTAACGAGGAACATTATTTTTCAGAATAACTGCCGAACCATTTTCATCAACTAATCTTGCAACCTTAGAAAAATTTTGATTTGCTTCTGTGATTGAAACAAGAGATTTTGTGTTTACATTCATAAAAACACCTCCAGAATTATTATGTGCAAATAGGATAAATATATCCTAATATTATTATAATCAATAGTTATTTGAATGTCAATAAAAATTTTCCGCCAAGGAATAACTGCCCCAAATCACTGACAGGTGCCTCCTGTCATGATGATAAGAGAAGAACTACCCAATATAAGATATTACAGCAGAAAGAAAAAATAAATTATACTCAAGGAAGTGATTAAAATATCAACCTACATTCATTTTACAAAAGAACAGCGAGAACAGGCAAGGCGAACAGACCTTGCTAATTTTTTAATCGGTCAGGGCGAGAAAGTTAAGAAATCAGGTTCTGAATACGAATGGCTTGACGGTTCGCAAAAGGTCACAATCAGAGGTCATCTCTGGTATCATCAGTACTAACAGAAAGGCGGTGATGCGGTTGATTTTGTCCGCAGATTTTACAACAAGGACTATGCAGAAGCGGTGGAAATGCTTTTGAATAACTGTGACGGTCAAATCATAACTTCACCATCAATAGAAAAAAGTCACAAACCCTTTGAACTGCCGCCGAGGAATGACAGAATGAGCAGAGTTTTTTCTTATCTGCTGTTGACTCGTGGAATTGATAAAGATGTGCTTTTTGAGTTTGTGCGGAAGAAAATGATTTATGAGTCAGCCTATTATCACAATGCGGTATTTGTCGGCTATGATTCAAGCGGTAAGCCTCGCCACGCACACAAGAGAGGAACGGTGACAAGTAATTCTTACAAGGGAAATGTTGCAGGCAATCAGCCTGAATTCAGCTTTCATTGGCACGGCACAAGCGACAAGATGTTTTTATTTGAAGCTCCCATTGATATGCTTTCCTACATTTCAATGCACAAGGAAAATTGGAAAGAACACAGCTATGTGGCATCCTGCTCCGTTTCGGACAGGGTGCTTTTTCAATGTCTTAAAGATAATCCAAACATCAAAAATGTGTTTCTCTGCTTTGACAATGACGAGGCAGGACAGACAGCAAACAAACGGATAGCCGATAAATTAAACTCAATGAATATCAAAAGCGAAATCTTCATTCCTATCCATAAAGACTGGAATGAGGATATTTTAAACGGTGAAAGGACTGATGAAATATGCCGTCAAGTGTTATAACTCTGATTATTGTTGCAGGCTCAATGTTTGCTTTGTTCATAATAATTTCTACGGTCGGCAATTACTATTCTCTCAATCGCATAAAGAACAAGACGGTCGGACAAGGTCAGCACGGTACGGCTCGTTGGGCGACAAAAAAGGAAATCAAGAACACCTACAAGCAAATTGATTTTAAACCCGATGAATGGCGTACAAATCCTGACAGCAGACCAACGGAGCAAGGTATAGTTGTCGGCTGTAAGAACAGCAGAAAAGGAACAACAGCAATGGTAGATACAGGCGATGTCCACGCTCTGATGATTGGTGCAGCGGGCGTCGGCAAGACTGCATATTGGCTCTATCCGTGCATTGAATATGCCTGTGCAACGGGTATGTCGTTTTTATCAACCGACACTAAGGGCGACATTGTTCGAAACTATGGAACAATTGCGGAAAAGTATTACGGCTACAAAATTTCTGTTATAGATTTGCGTAACCCAACACGCTCTCACGGTAACAATCTTCTCCACCTCGTAAATAAATATATGGACTTATACAAAGCAAATTCCAAACAGCTTGTTTACAAGGCAAGAGCCGAAAAATACGCAAAAATCATTTCAAAAACAATTATTCTTTCCGGTATGGACTCAGCTTCATTCGGACAGAACGCTTACTTTTATGATGCGGCAGAGGGACTTTTAACAGCAACTATTCTGCTTGTTTCGGAATTCTGCGAACACGAAGAACGACACATAGTTTCGGTATTCAAAATCATTCAGGAGTTGCTTGCTCCGACCAACAAGAAAGGTAAAAATCAGTTTCAGCTATTAATGGACTATCTTCCCGATGACCACAAGGCAAAATGGTTTGCAGGGGCGGCGCTGAACACAGCCGAACAGAGTATGTCAAGTGTTATGAGTACGGCGCTTTCAAGGCTAAATGCTTTTCTTGATAGCGAGTTAGAACAGCTTTTGTGTTTTGATACAGAGATTGATGCTGAAAAATTCTGTAATGAAAAATGTGCCATATTCATTGTAATGCCGGAAGAAAATCCCAACACTTTCTTTATGGTTTCGCTGATTATCCAACAGCTCTACCGTGAAATACTGTCAGTTGCAGATGAAAACGGCGGTGTACTGAAAAACCGCTGTGTGTTCTTCTGCGATGAATTTGGTACCATGCCGAAGATTGATTCAGCAGAAATGATGTTTTCAGCCTCACGCTCAAGGCGGTTGCAGATAGTTCTGATTATTCAATCCTTTGCACAGTTGGAGAAGAATTACGGCAAAGAGGGTGCTGATGTTATCATAGATAATACACAGTTCACAATCTTTGGCGGCTTTGCTCCAAACAGCACAAGTGCGGAAGTCCTATCAAAAGCACTCGGTTCAAGAACTGTTATGTCAGGCTCTGTAAGCAGAAGCAAAAATGATCCGTCCCAATCATTGCAGATGATAGAAAGACCATTGATGACTCCCGATGAGTTAAAATCACTTCCGAAATGCACATTTGTTGTTATGAAAACAGGTTTTTATCCTATGAAAGTAAAACTAAAGCTGTTTTTTAAATGGGGTATTAAATTTGAAGAAAAGTATGAGGTCATGGAAAATGGCAATCGTGAAGTTCACTATGCCAATCGTTCTGAGTTGTTCAACAACATAATCCAAACATACTGTCCTCACTATCTTGAACCGTCAGTAACTGATTTGGATTTTGATGAGGCAAGCAGTGAGAAAAAGAAGAAAAATGAAAACCTAAAGACCTCGCCAAATGCAGAACAGACTGAGTGTGAAGATATTGTTGATGCGGATGAACCAACATCAGCACAGCAAGATGAGCCAACAAAAGAACCCGAAAATTCAAGCGTTGAACAGAACAAAAATAAGCAGGAAAAAGTAGTCGTCAGAACCGAGCGACCACCACAGGGGGATAACAGCAATGAGTAGATTAACTTTTCTGTATCAAATGGACTTACCTCACAGAGCCGTAGCCGTATATACATACCTCCACGACCGAGCAAACAAAAACGGCGAATGCTGGCCCTCAGTAAAAAAAATAGCAGGCGACATAAAGCTGTCGGCTGCTACAGTCCGCAGAGCTATTAAAGATTTAAAAAAAGTAGGTTTAATAGAAACTAAACAACGTTATCGTGAACAGGGCGGTAAGAGCAGTTTATTGTTTCAAATAAGTAAATAACGAAAAAATATATGGAAGAAAAATAAGAGATTATATTCGTTCGTAATTTTGTGTATTAGAGTTTATTCCAATAGTAGAAGTGAATGTATTTGTATTGCTATCAAATTTCATTTCTAAATTTCCATTGTATTTTTCAACTACTCGTTTAATACTTCTAGTGCCAATTCCGTGCATACCGGATGTGCTTTTAGATGATACGAGAGTTCCATCAATGTATTTAGGTTTTTTATTGCAAGAATTTGAAATTTTAAT
>ENA-UESI01001621-UESI01001621.1-human-gut-metagenome-genome-assembly--contig:-NODE-1621-length-13714-cov-6.469091_pt1 | contig 13714 bp, 10 predicted proteins | sample MGYA00243005_ERZ508006 | MGnify/ENA primary metagenome ERZ508006 (study PRJEB26167, sample SAMN06115436) | human gut metagenome | host: Homo sapiens | place: China:Shandong | collected 2015-06-10... | reverse complement strand
GCATAAGGGAAGCACAGGAGATGCGGAATATCAGATTTACGGATATTATCAGGGGTTAGCGGCTGAAACTATTGAAAATGATAAGTATTCGGAAGATACCGATGGTGGTTGGTTGGTGACTTTTTCATACAACTTCCGCGTGTTGATTGGGGGAACCCAAGGGGCGCTGCCCCTTGACCCTGCCAAAGGGTCTTCGACCCTCTGGACTCCCTTTCGCGCGATTGAGTTGACTTCACTTTCATACTGCTTCCGCGTGTTTATACAGGATAACGAAAACGACCGAACCCGCTTCACCGCGCCGTTCGGTCGTTTTTGATGCCCATTTTCCGCAGCAGGAACGCTGCAATCTTCCTTCCCCAGTGCTGCCGTTCCAGATGCGCCACGGGCAGTTCTTTCACGCGGTAATCCTGCTGTGCCAGCCACACGTCCAGCAGCCGCTCCGCCAGAAAACCATGCACCCGCTTATCCCGTGCGCTGTAGCCCGTCGTGTCAATTTCCGCCGCGTCCAGCAGGGGGAAGAGCCACGATGCATAGCTTTGCAGCGCGTCCCGGCGCATCAGCATCAGGTTGAACCGATGCCCGGATCGGCGCGCCATCACGCGGTCAAACACGCGCTCCTGCCCCGGATGCAGCCGCGCAAGCGCCGCCCGCGCCTTCCACAGATCCTCCTCGTGGTGCGCATGGGCATACTGCGTGAAGTTCGTTTCCAGCCAGTAGTGCCGCTTTTTCGGCAAAAAAATATCCGCCGTATCAAGCAGGGGCAGCAGCTGCGCGCGCGTCAGAATGCGCTTTTGCGGGCAGCCTGTCCTGCGGAGGGAGAAGTACCGCCGATAATGGCACAAGCCGTACCAGTCCGCATCAACATTGTGCGCCATCCAGTACAGCACCGTCAGTTCGCAGTAGCTGCCGTTCTTCGCGCTGATATTTTCGCCCGTGTCGTCGCGCATCAGCCTCAGCGGCGGATGAATCGCCGCGCCCGCCTGAATTGGCGTATACAGCGCATCTGTCGGCAGCGCGTACTTTTCGTGCAGCGCCACGGCAAAAAAGATGCGCGGCTGTTGCATGCTTCTCCCCCCCTTCCTACGCTGCATTGTACCATGCTCCATGCCTTCCGTCAACAGCGAATGCGGACGGAAGTTGTAAATTTTCCATTCTTCTGCCGGTTTTCGTTGACAATCGCCTTCTTTTTATGCTATTCTTCAGGTTGGAGTATCATAGAAAGGAATGGCATTGATTATGAAGAAATGGCTGATAGCGCTGCTGACGCTGCTCGCGCTGAGCCTGAGCGTTGCCTTCGCCGCGGAAGCGAATGATATCACCGAGGACTGCAAGTTCAAGGTGTGCAGTTCCGGGCGGAAATACACGCTGATGACGGACAAGAAGTATACCTCTTACTGGGAGAGCAACAAAATCAAAACCCCATGGATCGCAATTACCGCGCCGGAGGGCAAGCCAATTGCCGGGCTTTATGTCTGCTTCGGCAACATGCCTGAATCGTGGGAAATCCAGACCAGCGACGACGGCAAGGACTGGTTCACCGCCGTGCCGGGCGACACGCGCTTCCTCCACGCGTATGTTGCGCTGCCGCAGCCCGCGCAGCATGTCCGCTTGGCGGTGACAAGCGAGAAGAAAACTGCCCTGCGCATCAACGACCTGTTTGTGCTTTCTGAGGGCGATTTGCCCGACTGGGTACAGGTATGGCAGCCGACGGAGGAGAAGGCGGATATCCTCTTCCTCTCCACGCACCCGGATGATGAGCTGATTTTCTTCGGCGGCGCAATTCCCACCTACGCCGTCGAGCAGCAGCGCAAGGTGGTTGTGGCGTACTTCACCCGCTCCAACACCACCCGCTCCTCCGAGCTGCTCAATGGTCTGTGGCACATGGGCGTGCGGACGTATCCGGTCATTGGCACTTTCAAGGACAGCTATGCCAAAAATCTCAAAGCAGCCTATAAATCTGCGGGCGGCAAAGGCAAAGTCAACGAATGGATTGTGGGGCTGTATCGGCAGTACAAACCGGAAGTCGTTGTAACGCAGGACACCAATGGCGAGTATGGCCACAAGCAGCACATGATGATTGCTGACGCCGCCCAGAACTGCATTGCATTGGCAGCAAACGAGGATGAGTTCACCGCATCCACCATAGCATACGGCACTTGGCAGGTCAAAAAGCTGTACCTGCACCTGTACCCCGAAAATCAGATTACGTTTGACTGGACGGTTCCGCTCAAGAGCATGAATGGCGCGACCGGCATCGAGCTGGCGGAAGAAGCCTATACCCTGCACAAGACGCAGGCCTCCTCCGGCATGAGCGTCACCGAAACGGGCACGAAGTACGACAACCGTGTGTTTGGTCGGGCGTTCACGACCGTAGGCGAGGACGTCCGCAAAGACGACTTCCTCGAAAACATCTACGACGCGCCCGGTTCTTACGATGCGGCGGCAAACAACGTAGAGGCCACGCCCGCGCCCACCGAAGTGCCCGCATACATGGCGCACATGCCCGCCCTCAACGCCAAGGGTTTCCTCGATGAAGGCGAATACCTCTACTCTTCCGAGGACGAGGGACTGTGGATTTACGTCAGCCAGACCAGCAAAGTCATCATCCAGCGCAAATACGACGCAACCCAGCCGCTGACGTGGTTTGAGGCGGATCTGTACGGCGATTTGGACGCGGGCGAAATGCTCCGCACGGTGCAAAACGACCCGGAGAAGATGGGCAAGGTGCGCGTGGACGCGACAGAAACCGCAAAGAAGCACAACGTCGTTTTTGCGATGAACACGGACTACTACACTTACCGCGTCGCCGTGAACAACAACCGCCACACGGGCGTTGTCATCCGCGATGGGCGCATCCTCTACGACGACCCGTACACCGAAAAGCAGGTAACGAACTCCATGTTCCCGAATCTGGACATGCTGGCATTCATGCCTGACGGCAGCCTTAAAGTCTACCACAGCTGGGAAAAGACGGCGCAGGAGTTCATCGACGAGGGTGTACAGACGGTGTACTCCTTCGGCCCGTATCTGCTGCTGGACGGCAAAGTGTCCGAGCGCGCCTACGCAAACAACGAGAACAAGAATCCGCGCTGCGCCATCGGCATGGTCGAACCCGGCCACTACGTCGCCATCATGTGCGAAGGGCGCCTGAAGCGCTCCGCAGGCGTTACCATCAGTTATTTGGCGAAGATGATGCGTGCTAAGGGCTGTCAGGTCGCCTTCAACATGGACGGCGGGCAGACGGCAGTGATGGTCTTCATGGGCAAGCAGCTCAACCAGATTGGCGCTTATGACGGCGGCAAGACCAACTCCCGCCCGACAAGCGAAGTGCTGGGCTTCGGCACATCCGAGCAGGTCGGGACGTACGAAGTGCAATAAACCTACGATATCGGGGCAGAAGAACGCGCTTCTGCCCTGTTTTTTCCCGAAAAAATCGCGAAATTACGGCTCTCACCCTTGACGTGACAAGCACCAAAATGCTATAATAAAGCGTTTTCAAGCTACTATTTCGCGGGAAATGCCGGTTTGCGGCGCTTCCCTGACTTTTTCAGGAGGGATTTTCTGATGTCTGGGCATTCCAAGTGGCATAATATTCAGGCGAAGAAGGGCAAGGCGGATGCTGCCCGCGGCGCTGTTTTCACCAAGATTGGCCGTGAAATCGCGATTGCTGTGCGCGATGGCGGCGCAAACCCCGAATCCAACGGCAAGCTGCGCGACATCATTGCCAAGGCGAAAGCCAACAATATGCCGAATGACAATATTCAGCGCTCCATCAAGAAGGCGAGCGGTGAACTGTCCAACGTGACCTACGAGCAGATCACCTATGAAGGCTATGCGCCCGGCGGCGTTGCGGTCATCGTTGATACCATCACCGATAACCGCAACCGTACCGCTTCCGACGTGCGCCACTGCTTTGCCAAGAACGGCGGCAACCTCGGCACGACCGGCTCCGTCAGCTTCATGTTCGACGAGAAGGGCGTTCTGGTGGTGGAGCGCACCCCCGGTTCGGACGAAGAAGAAATGATGATGATGGCGCTGGACGCTGGTGCGGAAGACATGAAGGTGGATGACGACGCCTACGAAATCTACACCGCGCCGAACGACTTCTCCACCGTCCGCGAAGCGCTGGAGAAGCAGGGTGTCACCTTCCTGACCGCTGAAGTGGACAAGATTCCGCAGAACACGGTTGCGCTGCCTGACGAAGAAACGATCCAGAAGATTCAGAAGCTGCTGGAGATGCTGGAGGACAACGACGACGTGCAGAACGTGTACCACAATGCCGAGCTACCGGAAGAAGAGGACGACGAGGACTAATCCTCCGTCGATTTTCACCGCCCCCTGCCGAGGAGTTTTCCTTCTCGGCAGGGGGTTTTTTGTCTAATTTCTGATACTATTTCCAGATTCACCCGCGCCATCTGCTTGCGCCTTTTGCAATGTCCTATTATTCCGCCCAAAACAAAAAATGCCGCAGATTTCTCTGCGGCGTTCGTGGCTCAAATAGGATTCGAACCTATGACACTTCGGGTATGAACCGAATGCTCTGGCCAGCTGAGCTATTGAGCCAAATGGTTGCGGGGGTAGGACTTGAACCTACGACCTCCGGGTTATGAGCCCGACGAGCTACCAAGCTGCTCTACCCCGCGTCATTCCGTCGCTTTTATCGGCGACATTGATTATTATACCCTATTCCAACGGTTTTGTCAAGAGGGTTCGGAAAGTTTTTTTGCAGTGGAAGCAGAGGGCGAAAACGCGGCTGCTGACCTTCTTTCCCGAAAGCCAGCAGCCACGCTGTATTGATTCTATTTAGGCAGTGAGGGGGATTATTCCCACTCGCTCCCTGAAACCGTGACTTAAACGATTTTGCGTATGTGGTTTAGCTTCGATTATCGGGGTTACTTAGATTATCCAAGAATTATGGTGTGTCATAATTCCTGTTGTCATTTTGTTGTCACGAGTGATAGATCGGTGCAAAAGCAATCCGTATGGAGATTACAGTGCAGCGTTCTTTAAATTGCAATACTGCTTTTCAAAATTTACACGCAATATTTTTAAAAAGTGTGCAAAACATATTGATTTTCGTAGGTTTTTGCATTATAATATCAACGTGCATATTGCAAATATTGCGTGCAGAAAGTAGGTGACAGTTTGGGCAAGTACGATATCCTCAACGAAGTCTTTGATACCGTTGGAGGAATTGCAAAGAAATCGGATTTTATTTCGGCCGGACTCAAAGGCCAAGATATATATGCGCTTTGTAAACAGGGATATCTCGAGCGCGTGAAAAGAGGATATTACAAGTTGGCTGTTGGGGACGAGCCCAAAGAAGAACTTATCCTTTCGAAACTGATGACACACGGAATCGTCTGTGTGGAATCGGCTCTGTTCTACTACAGCTATAGCGACTTTGCACCCAGAGAATGGTCGATTGCCGTTCCTCGCTCTTATTCCAGAACGGTAAAGGCGATTCAGGCTGAAGTTCCGGTAAAGGCGTATTATGTACAGAATCCGATGTACCATATCGGGGAAACAACTGGCGCCTTCAACGGTGTAAATCTTCCAGTCTATGACCGTGAACGTACCATCTGCGATTGCTTCAAGTACCGCACGAAGCTGGACAACGAGATATTCAACAAAGCCGTCAACGCTTATGTGACAGATGAAAAGAGAAACCTCGCTAACCTTTCCAAATACGCAAAGGAAATGGGCGTTTATAAGAAAATGATGAGTGTGATGGAGGTGCTGCTGAATGGCTGATGTGGCTGCGTCCGTGCTTGCACGGCTCAAAAACAAAGCGGCAGAAGTTATCAGCTCTGCTTACAGCTTTTCTGCCAAGAAGAGTTCCTGCGCCGTCTGGGAAAGTCAAAGTATGCAGAAAATCTGGTTCTTAAAGGCGGACTGTTCCTCTATTCTCTCACGAATTTTGATAGCCGTGTTACGGCGGATGTTGATTTTCTACTCAGAAAGATACCTAATACACCGGAACAGCTTAAAGCGATATTGGAGGAGATCATCGCAACCGAAACCAGCAACGATTTTGTCACATTTGAAATCAAAAACATAGCTCCCATTGCCGTAGCAAAGAAGTACGCCGGTATTGGAGTCTCCCTTGTGGCAAAGATAAAGAACACAAAAACACCCTTTGGCATTGATTTCGGCGTAGGAGATGTCATCGTGCCCAGGCAGGAAAAGAGGAAGATACCGACACAGCTTGATGGTTTTGAAGCGCCGACGGTCAACACATATTCGCTGGAAACGACTGTTGCTGAGAAGCTGGATGCGATCCTCAGCCTGATGGAGTTTTCCAGTCGGATGAAGGATTATTACGATCTCTATTACCTTGCGAACAACTTCGATTTCGACGGCGCAACGCTGGCGGAAGCGCTGAAAAAGACCTTTGAAAACCGTGGACACAAGTTCACGATAAAGCAATTTGAGCAGGTCATGTCCTTCGGCAGCGACGATGCAATGCGGAAGAAGTGGTTAGTGGAAAAGCAAATCTGGGCGTAGAATTTCTACGACGAATCCATAACGGGGGATGTAATATTATGGCAAAAGTATCATACAAAACCGAGGATCAAGTCCGGGATGGAGCAAAGATTGCCTTGGGCTTTGATAAAACGGAAGCGAAGGTTCAACAAGGCACCGGGCAAATCACAACATTTAATCAGCTCGGATTCAAGGGAGTTATTGATAAGCCGGATGGTTGGTATCTTCCTGATGACTTAAACGCTCCTGCAATTATCTTGGAGACCAAATCAGAGGCAGAAGATATATCCCTGCAAAAATGGGAAGATGAGCTTGCGAAGAACTGCAATATTGTTCTCACAAAATACACGCAGGTAATCGGCATTCTGTACAATGGCACTGATGTGCGAGTTTTCCTAAATAACAGCGAATTATCTGATGCTGCACCTACACTGCAGGATAAAACGTATTACTTGTCCTTGTGCACAAAAAACGTAATAGACAAGCAGCGTATTTACAATCTGACTAAGAAAATCAATGATTGTTTACACATTGACTTCGGTATTAAGAATTTGTACCATCGAATGATTTTTACCGCTTGCGCCCTTGTTGGCAAGAGATATGGCGCTCTCCTTATACAGGGAATGGACTTTACCCTGATGAAAAATTCCATTCTCAGCACATTGTCAAAGTCATTGGAGGACGACCGAAAGCAAAACCTTAAACTCGATATTTTGATTGAAGTATATTCTGAAATCAAAATGAACAATACGACAAACCAAGAGGCCATCAATAACTTTATTGAGTGGGTTTCTGAAATATCTGATTGCGTCAATTCGGACTATTGGAACGGAGAAGACGTAATGGGTATTTTCTTTAATGAATTCAACCGATACAAGAAAAAGTCGGAAAGTGGACAGGTTTTTACACCAGATCATATTACATCCTTTATGTATCGGCTCATAAACGTAAATCAGAATGACCGAATTCTCGATGCAGCGTGTGGGTCGGGCGCGTTTCTCGTCAAGGCTATGTGCAATATGATTAAAGAATCTGGCGGCGTGAACACAAAAAAGGCGTCCGACATCAAGAAGACTCAGCTGTTTGGTATCGAATTTGATCGAGAAATATTTGCACTCGCTTGTGCCAATATGCTGATCCATAAGGACGGCAAGACAAATCTGGAACAACTTGACAGCCGAACCCAGCAAGCGTGTGATTGGATAAAGTCAAAGCAGATAACGAAAGTCCTTATGAACCCGCCGTTTGAATCGAAATATGGGTGCCTTACCATTGTCGGAAATGTTCTGAAAAATGTTCCAGAACATACAAAGTGTGCTTTCATTCTTCCGGACAAAAAGCTCGAAAAGGATAGGAAAGGCTCTAAGCTACTGAAACACAGTACCCTTGAAAAAATTATTAAACTACCTGAAAAAGTGTTTTCTGAGGGTGTCACAACTTCAATATTCATTTTTGAGTCTGGAGTACCCCAAAGCGGGAAAGAAATTTTCGCCTGCTACATAGAGAATGACGGCCTTGAAACAGTAAAAAATCAGGGGCGTCAAGACATCAAAGACCGCTGGCAGGCAATCGAGGATGAATGGGTTGAAATTATCAGAAAGCAATCTGGAAGCGACACGATTCAATGGATCAAGCCGTCTGAACATTTGAGCTACCAAATGCCCGAAAAGGCATTCGAAATCAGCGATGAGGACTTCTCAAAAACGATGATGGATTATCTGATGTTCAAAGAGGGCATTGATGTTAAGGAATTTGGCGAAAAACTGCTGACTAAGGTGCTGTATAGCAGTTCTGTGGAATCGACAGATGATTATGTTTCAATTATTCTGAAAAACGGAGGTGATTGCAGTGGGCAAAATTGATACTTCCAAATGGGAGGCCTTTCCAATAAGTATGCTTTTTTCTGTCGTCAAAGGAACCCGGTTAACGAAAGCAAATATGAGGGATGGTAACATAAACTTCATCGGGGCAAGCGCTATAAATAATGGAATAACAGCGCATATAGCGAACGGCGAACATATTCATCTAGAAAATACAATTACTATTACGTATAACGGTTCGGTCGGGGAAGCGTTTTATCAAGACAAGATTTTCTGGGCATCTGATGATGTGAATGTTTTATATCCGAAGTTTGCCTTAAACAAGTACATTGCACTTTTCATAATACCAGTACTAAAACAAGCAGGAGAAAAATACGCATTTATTGACAAGTGGAAAAAAGAAGATATGGAGAAAGACTGCATTTTGCTTCCTGTTGATGATAATCATCAACCTGATTTTTCATATATGGAATCATATATGAAAAATCAGGAAATTGCAGTCAGCGCTTCGCTGACTAAATTGCAGTCAGCAAAGCGCTTTTTAAAATCGAGAAATGCTGAATTTGAAAGCTGGAAAACGTATAGGATCAAGGATATTTTTCCAAATATTGTGAAGCCAGTGGTCTATCACACCCGCGAGGTCAAGGAAAATCCCGCAGGAATCCCCTATGTCGTCAGAAGCAAGTTTAACAACGGCGTTAAATACTATGTTGAGCGTCCGAATAGTAATGTTAACCCTGCAAAAGTAATTTCATTCGGCGCTGAAAATGCAACATTCTTTTACCAGCAATCCGAATGGATATCCGGAAGAGATATGTATTATATCGACACCAGAGGCATCGATGAGTACGCCTGCCTGTTCATTACATCGTGTTTGCAGCCAATAGCAGAAAAGTATTCGTATAATTACGGTATGTTCCCTGATTTGCTCAAGGAGGACAGAATAACGCTGCCTGCAAACGAGAATGGTGATCCTGACTATGCGTTTATGAAGCAGTATATGAAAGTTGTCGAGAGCAAGGTAAATAATACCGTAAAACTTTTATCGATAGTATAACTTTTATAAAAAGTAGACTATTTCCCTCTTTAGTTTACATTATAAAGCAATTACTATGTGAAGATAGCATATGAGGTGAATATATGCCTAAAAATGTTGTCCAATACGATCTTCTCATTTCGTGCCCTGGAGATATCACAACTGAGATTTCTATTATCGAGGATGCTGTATCGCAGTTTAATACTCAGTTTTCTAATACTTTGGGAATAAGCATTCAGATAAAATACTGGCGTAAAAACTCCTATGCGCAGTCAGGCGGAAAACCACAAGCGCTGCTAAATAAGCAGTTCGTAAATGATTGTGATGCTGCAGTTGCCATTTTGTGGACACGTTTTGGAACCCCCACCGATGGATACGGCTCTGGCACAGAGGAAGAAGTAGAAATTATGCTCTCTTCCGGCAAACAGGTATTTATGTATTTTTCGGACAAGCCTCTTTCTCCGTCGCAAATGAATGGGGAAAGCTACAAGAAAGTTCAAGCATTTCGTGATAAATATAAAGACCGAGGAATCTACTTCACATATTCATCGGACGACGAATTCAGAACAATATTCTTTGCACATTTGTCCCAATACTTTTTAAGTGAAAAGAGAGTTGCGGAAGTTAAGAGTGAGCGTCATTCTGAATTAAAGATTGTAGGTATAGATCAAAGCCAGCATATCAGTGATAACGCACCCTTTATAAGATTTATTCCAAATGCCAAAATGACAAAGAGTCGGTATTTGGAGAAAATTCGTGCTCTTTTCGACGATATTTCAGCACGGAAATTAAAAAAGCGCGTTGAAATGCCAAAGGATATAGCAGAATATACATTATCAGTTAAGGAGCCTGTGGAAATCAGCGAAAATGAGCAGAAAATTATATGCTCCTTAGCCAAACAATTAGGCATCAATATTGCCGAAGACTTTTTTGACCTTGGTAATCTATCGCGGAGTACTATAGCATCAAATATAATGGGCAGACCTTCAATTACAGGAACAAGGGCAGAAGAGGAAAAGTATGATGCTATTCAGGAACTATTGGGAACAAGGGCAGAAGTATTAAAATGGGCGCCTATAGAAAACACTTTTACCGATAAGAAGTGTCTAAAACTTGCTCTCCAGAATTGCGGGACTGCTGTTGACGAGGATATAGAAATATCTCTCGTAATACCCAAAAACGGCTTTCTATCAATAAGCGAATTTCCAAAGTTCAACAACGATGAAATGGATTATCTGCTGAATGACTGTAATATGCACGAGATTTTTGGCATATGCAGTACATCCATGTATTCGAGTTATGACTCCTCTATCTCGACAAACAGGAGATTTTCTCCTCGTGTTTCTATGCCTCCTATTTTTCCTGGACATACTCCAGATTACAGTAATGATTTTGAGAGTGAACTTGCTGATGTATTTTGCTATTCATGCTTTGATGAGGGCGAAAAGTGTATTGTAAAATTGAAATACGGCTACATCAAGCATAATACAACAATCGCATTTCCTTCGGTGATTTTTGTCAAAGAACTTTTCGAAACTATACCATACACGATTACATCCAAAAATTCGCCAACGATAGTATCCGGAGAAATTAAAGTTACAGATAATGTAAAAAGCAATAAAAATGGTGGCAGTGATTCTCCTTGCCACCGTTGAGCTTATAGCCCATAAATCAGTTCGCTATTCACAACCTCCCTCGCCCGGTTCTGAATGTTATTCATCCTGCCGACCCACTCCATCGGATCGGCCGCTTTCAGCGCCTCCGTGACACCTTCCGCCTCGGCCATCTGCTTTACCAGCCGAAGAAACATCTCCTCCGCCTGTCGGTCGATGTCGGCAAGATAACCATTTAACTTGCCGCTTGTAAGAAGGGTCGCATAGCTTGCCCGGCGGTGCTCCTTCAGATAGCGCCTGTGGCGCTGCCCCCACACGCCGATGGGCCGCTGTTCTTCTTCGGGCAGTTTCAGATCAGGGAGAAGATAATCCCCAACCCGTGTATAAGTTGCGTACACCGCTGAGCAAAATCACCTCGACCGGCGAAATTGAGCAGCGGTTCCGCTTGAATTGAGCAATGGGACCGCCCGGATTGAGCAGCCCCACCGCTCAGGTTGAATATGGACAGAACAAATCAGTCAAGGTATCATAAATATAGTCGGAGTCAGATGTCCTGCAAACCCTTCCGCTTGCGCATGGATTCCTTGCCTCCAATGACCACGGTGTAAGCATCGTGGACGATTCGGTCGCAGATGGCATCAGCCAGCAGTGGGTCAGACAACTTTTCCGGCCAGCCCGGAATGTCAAACTGGGAGCAGAAGATCGTGGAGTTTCGCTTGTACCGGGACTCCACGATTTCCAATAAGTCCCTGGCTTCCGTTTCTTTCAAAGGGTACAGAAGCCATTCGTCAATTATGAGCAATGCGTACTTCTTGTACTGGGCCATGAGCTTGCGAATCGTACCGTTGCCCCTGGCAATCTGGAATTCTACCAGAAGATCCGGGAGCCGGATGTACTTCACCGCATAAAACCGTCTTGCGGCAGCCATGCCCAGAGCGCAGGCGAGATAGGTTTTGCCGCTGCCGGTAGCTCCCAGCAGGATGATGTTGTGGTGCTCCTGAATGTAGTTGCAGGTGCTGAACCGCAGCAGTTCCTCCTGCTTCAGTCCTCTGTCGGGCAGATACTCCACATTTTCCAGACAAGCTCCCGGATCCGAGAAGGTTGCCTGCCGGATCAGCTTGTTCAGATGGTTATTCTTTCGGGCATTCCATTCCGCATCCACCAAAAGACCGAGCCGGTCCTCAAAGGTCATGTTTTGGAACTGCGGATCAGCAGGTTGGTCCTTCAGGGCATTGGCCATAACACTCAGCCGCATTTCACGCAGCTTGGATACCGTTGTTTCAGTCAGCATCACTTATTCCCCCTTCCGTAGTAGTCAGCCCCACGGGTGAAACCGTACTGGGAAGAGGACGCAGTAGCCGTACTCTGCTCAGGGATGGCTTTATCCTGGCCGGATGCCAGAATAGCCTGAATATTCTTGAGAGAAGGGCGGGGTGTGTATTCCAATGCCCGTTTGCAAGCATTCTCCAGCCGTTCCGGAGTGTACTTGTCTGCCAGCTTCAGCAGACCCATGCAGGACTTGTAGCCCTGCTGTTCTACTTTGTAGCTGCCGAGAATAGCCCGGACAACGACCTGCGTGTTGCTGCCGACCTTACCGGCCCAGTGAATGAACCGTTCACCGTTCCACTGGACATACTTCTGGTGCTCTGGCGGCATATGCGCCTGGATCGTGCTGTATTGGTTAAACCGTCCGTACAGCCTGGGATGGGAACAGATTCGGTTTCCACCGTAGAAAACCTCTACCGTGGATCTGGTGAGCCGGACATCTACTTTCTGCTTGATGTACTCAAAGGGAACAGAATAGTTCATGCGCTCCACGGAAATGTGGTAATTTGGTCCCACCGTTGCCACTTTCCAGATGGCCAATTCAAAAGGTCTGGGCGGCAGAGGGCGCAGGAAGGGCCTCTCTTCTGCAAAGCTGCTGGCCCGGCTGCCTTCCCGCTTCTGGAAAGGTTTATGGTTGAACGCCTCCAGACGGTCCCAAATCGCCTCGTTCAGTTCCAATAGGGACAAAAACTGGCGGTTCCGCAGAGCGGCCAGTATGAAGGTGGAGATGATACCGACAGTACCCTCAACAGCAGCTTTATCCTTGGGAGCGCGGACTCTGGCAGGCAGAATTGCCGTGCCATAATGCTCTGCCAGCCCCTGGTACGATTTATTGAGAACAACCTCATCCTTCCCATGCTTTTGCACGCCGGTTTTCAGATTGTCGCACTGGATGATCCGTGTAACGCCGCCAAAGTATTTGTAGGCATTCACATGGGCAGTGGTCCATGAGTCCTGGTTCATGGAGAAAAAGGCTTCTACGTAGCTGTAGCCACTGTAGGGCAGGGTTGCCACGAACACATAGGCCGGGATAATTTCACCGGTGTCTGTGTCAATAACAGCGGCAGTATCGCCGGCCCAGTCCACCTGCATAACCTCGCCGGGCTTGTGGTTCAGGTGCATGGTGGCGTTTACCTTTGTCAGATAGTCCGCATAGTACTTGTTGAACTGGGTGGACTGGTATGGAATCTCACCCGCCGCCCGACACTGGTCGCAGTATTCCAGCCACAGCAGATTCAGGGTGATACCGCTGCGCTGGAGTTCCTTGTGGACATAGGCGTAGTCCGGCATCTTGTAGACAGGCTTCGAGGGGCTGGTCGGAAACAGACGCTCTGAGAGCTGCTTATCCGACATTTCCTCCGGCAGTGGCCATTGCAGGCCGCAGTTTGCTGCCCGTTGCAGGGTTGCTGCCACAGTGTTCCGAGCGCACTGGC
>ENA-UESI01001619-UESI01001619.1-human-gut-metagenome-genome-assembly--contig:-NODE-1619-length-13747-cov-7.182370_pt1 | contig 13747 bp, 16 predicted proteins | sample MGYA00243005_ERZ508006 | MGnify/ENA primary metagenome ERZ508006 (study PRJEB26167, sample SAMN06115436) | human gut metagenome | host: Homo sapiens | place: China:Shandong | collected 2015-06-10... | reverse complement strand
CGGCCCCTGTTCGCCATCCCCACCCACCAGTTCCTGTTCAACGCAGGCACCATTGATAAACGGTTCTACATGGACCTCCTTCAGCTGGAACCGGAAGAGTATGAGCTGATTCGCCAGTCCCAGCGGGGGATCTGCCTCTACAAGTGCGGCAACGAGCGGTATCTGCTTGAGGTCCACGCCCCGTCTTATAAGGAAAAGCTGTTCGGAGCGGCGGGCGGACGGTAACAGGTAGTAGACGCAAGTTATAAGAAAAAGGCCGATGCCCTGTGTGGCATCGGCCCTATCTATCCTGATGTGGGATCACATCTCAAGCCCCAGCTTCTCCGCGATCTGTTCCGCGGTGAGGCCGGCTGCTTTTGCTTTTTCCATGACGGATCGCATGGTGACAGGATGGAGGAGCTTCTGCTTCTGCGCTTCCAAAACCTTGATCTCCTCCTTCTTTTTTGCGATCTTTGCGTCGATCAACGCGATGCGTTCTTCGGCAGTACGAGCAGCCATTCAGGGCACATCCTTTCAAAAATATGATGTAACTATGATAAATGACAGACTATGGCTTGTCAATCAGCTTTTGTCGAATTGTTGTCCGCACACTTCTGCGGCTGCACAGCGGTTTCAGGAGCGCGGATGGATACAGGAACCGAAAGGAGTATGAAATGAAACCAATCGAATTAGAACGCTGGGAACCCGCCCCGGACGATCCTCGGAGGAAGGTGTATGCCGGCCAGCGCACCGCACAGGAGGTCTTTGAAGAACTGAGGTACCGGCTGGAGGGCATGGGTTACCTGCCGGATGAATATTTGTTTATGGATCGCGAGTGGGCAAACGGCCGGGAGATCCCCCGCGGCGCGGAGATCTTCTGTATCACCGATTACGGCGGCAGCGAGGGGATCTATACCGACATCTCCCTGAGATGGTATCAGGACGGCAAGTCCATAATCGAGAGCTTTGCCACCGGGAAGACCTTGGGGGAAAGCGGTTCCGACCTGGACCGGATGTACCTTATTGCCTCCGCCATCATTAAGGCATTCCAAGGGGACAGGGGGACCTACGCCCGGTACCTTCGCTTGGGTGAACAGCCGGAGCCGGAAAACATGATCCTGCACTTAAATCCCGCCGAACAGCGGACCTTTATCAACGCGCTGGTGGAACAACGGGAGCGGCAGGAGCAGGCCATGTCCCAGACAGAACAGCTCCTGCGCCGCATGACAGGGAGCATCACCGCCTATATGGACGAGGTTGGCCAACGGCCCCTCCGCCTCAGCGACTATGACAGAGCGGTGCTGGCGATCCGAGACGGGGAATTTGATGCGTTCTGTTCGCTCTATCCCAAGGTACCGGATCAGGCGGACGATCTGCTGATCGAGGCGGCGGGGCGCCCCGGAAGAACAGGAGGAAACATGGTCCGGGCGCTTCTGTCGGCAGTGGGGCGGTTTTCCCCGGAGGCGTACCTGACCGCCTGCAAGCGGGCGGTGGAGACCGGGGACAGCCAGCGGGTGCGGACGATGGTGGAGGAGGCGGAAAGCCACCTCTCTGAGCCATACCCGTCCCTCGCCGGCGAGGTCATATTGCACGCCTATGCCAACGACCGAAAGGGCATCGTCAAAGACCTGATCGGCAAATGTTCTCCCGAGCAGATCGCCGCCGCACCCCCAATCCTACTCCGTCAGGCCGCTGCCAGCCTGGACTTTCAAACTGCGGTAACATTGGTGGACAAGGGCATCCAGCCGGGCGATTATGCGGTGGATGTTCTCCATACCCTCACGGGACAGCACCAGGAGTGGATGGCGGAACAACTGCTGGCGCACGGGATGCCAGTGGGGCCAGACAACTATGCCGCCCTGTATGTCTGCATCAACAACGGGATGCCCGGTGTTGCCAAACTGGTGCTGGACCAGGGGATCGATTTTGACAAATACCGAGCTTGGGCAGACAATAAGCCCAAAAGCGCAGAGTATGAAGCAGCGATGGAGGCGTTGTATGGATACGTGACGGAACAGAAGAATACCGTACAGCGCGACGGACCAACCATGGGGGGGAATGTGTCGATGAGTCCTCATGCGGATGATCGTTCCACCCTAAAAAACGCACAGTTCGGAACGGAAGGTAGAATATGAACATCGTTGGATATGGCGGGGGCACAGACAGCACCGCCATGCTGGTGGGGCTGTGGCAGCATCATGTTCCGGTGGACCTGATTCTATTCGCTGACCCGGGAGCGGAGCAGCCTCACACCTATCACTACTTGCGGATCATGGATCAGTGGCTGCGAGAACACGGAATGCCTGGGATCACAAGAGTGTGGTACACAGACCGTCAGGGACAGAGGCTGACACTGGAACAGGAGTGCCTGCGTTCCGCTTCCCTTCCGTCTATCGCGTATGGCTGGAAGAAGTGTTCTCTCAAACACAAAGTGGCTCCTCAGGAGAAATTCTGTGCCCACTACCCACCATGTCAGAATGCCTGGGCCAGAGGAGAGAATGTTGTGAAGCTGATTGGGTATGACGCAGGAGAAGAAAAAAGACGGCTGGGAGCCCTACCCCATGATCTGGCGGATCGGAAATATCAGAAAGCGTATCCTCTGATGGAGTGGGGCTGGGACAGGAATCGGTGCATCCAGGAGATACAAAACGCGGGGCTTCCCTTACCAGGGAAGTCCTCTTGCTTTTTCTGCCCCTCGATGAAGCGAAGGGAGATCCGGACCCTCTATCACCGATACCCGGATCTGCTGGCAAGAGCGTTGGCGATAGAGGATCGAGCGCGGCCCAATCTCCTTACTGTGAGGGGATTGGGCCGAAATTATGCCTGGCGGGATTTCATTGAGGCAGATCAGGCACAGCTGGCAATTCCCGGTGTATTCTCCTCTGAAGACCTTCCCTGCTCCTGTGTCGAAGAAACAGAAGAAGTGACCAGAAAGGACGTGGCACAAGATGGCAATAACTGCCGCGGCAGTTAAGGCTGCACTGGCAGCCCTGACAGATGAACAAGCCAGAAAAACCGTGGGATGGATCGCGGCAGCGGTCCTTGCCCCGATCATCCTCATCGCCGCCCTGCTGCTGTCGTTGCTCTCTGGCACCACTCAACACAACAACGCCGCCGTGGACCTGGTGTTCAACGGCGGCGTTGTTCCGTCTTCCATGTCCGCGGAATACGCTGCCCAGGTACGTGTCATGCAGACCTGTTTGGAGGAACTGGACAGTGCGGTGGCGGAGGTCAACGATCAAATGGAGAGCGGAAGCCTGGACGGGAACTGGGTCAAGGCGGTGTTCTTCTCCCTGTGCTTCTGGGACGAGCACCTGAAGCTCACCCCGTCCGAGGCGCGGGACTTTGCGGACTGCTTCGTCCGATACGAGGAGCGGACTCGCACGGTGGCCTCCGGTACGGACCCGGACACCGGCGAGACCATCTACACGGAAGAGACCTACACAGTGGCGGTGCCGGTCGATCAAGAGATCGCCTTTAACAACCTTGACGCAGCAGGGTATCCCATCACCGAGGACCTGGTGGTCAATGCCCAGGCGGTCTACGACCGGATCGCCTACGGAGCGGCAGATGGCTACACCGGAGAAATCCAGTATGGCAGCAGCAGGATCACGGAGCTGGATACTTCGGATTTCACTGCTCCGACTACCAAGAACGCGGAGGATCTGGTGGCATACGTCACCCATGCCTGGGAGTCCGGCTGGGGATATGTCTGGGGCACCTTCGGTCAGACCTTGACGGAGTCTCTGATGGAGTCCAAAATCCGTCAGTATCCGGATGGTGTGGGCAGCTATGCGGACGTCATCCGCTCCAAGTGGTTGGGCGGTCGGACGGCGGACTGTGTGGGGCTCATCAAGGGGTACGGCTGGCTGGACACGGACTCCATGACGATCCGGTACGGCACCAACGGGATGCCGGACATCGGCGCCGACACCATGTACCGCAATGCCGCAGTCAAGGGGCCCATAAGTACGATCCCGGAGACGCCTGGCCTGGCCGTCTGGAAGAGCGGACACATCGGCGTGTACATTGGAGGCGGAGAGGTAATTGAGGCTATGGGTACCCACTACGGCGTGGTCAAGACCCAGCTGACGGACCGAAACTGGACCGCCTGGCTGGAGATCCCGTACATTCAGTACGACTGAAGATCCCAGAGATATGAGATAAGGATGAGGTGCGCCATGGAAAAGATTGAGATCACGCTGGCCTTTGACGGCGAGAAGCTCGACGCGCTAGAATACGCGCTCCGAAAGGAGCGGACCACCGTTCAGAAGCAGATGGACGAGGCCCTCCGGCAGCTCTACGAGGCAAAGGTGCCGGAGGCGGTCCGAGACTACCTGGACAACAAGAACAAGCCCACACCGCCGAAACGGCCGCCCCGGCATACCAAAGCTGCCGATTCTGTTGAGAAGAAACGGGATTTGGAGGTACAGGAGGATGGGGACAATCGAGACGGACCGGTTCGAGAGCGTCAATAGTCCCCCCTGGATCAGCGGCATGGTTGCTTTTGCTAAAAGAGGGATTCTGTTTCTCATTGCTTTTGGTGAAGGGATTTTCCAAGGCACACGTGGCATTGTGTGCTTATCCCAAGTGGAACGAAATAAAAGGAGGATCACAAAATGGATATCACGAGAGGCAGAGAATTACAGGAGCGGATCGGTCTGGACGCGCTGACGCAGTGGACACTGTTTGGAACAGCTACGGACACAGGGATGCAGGAGAGATGCATCCGCATCGTTGGAAAGACATGGGACATCCCGGAAGAGGAAACGCAGGCATGGCTGGATGCCATCGCAAGAGAACGCAGCTATGCCGAGAGCGGCTCCTCTGAGCACGTGCGGCCGGATGATGAACTGCCCGTCAATCTCAGCGGTCTGGAGACGCTGAATATGACCTGGGACCTGTTCGAAACCGCCGCCCAGATGGATGATCTGTCAGACCGGCAGGAAATGCTCAACTTCGCAAAATGGATGGAGGAATCCCAGAACCTCCTGGATTGGATCAAATTGACCCAGGCTGAACGGGAGGCTTGGAAAGAAGGTTCTGCCTCCGCATAACTCCCCCGAGACCCGCACCGCCTCGACCACGAGGCGGTGCGCCTTTCTGCCCTCTGTAAGATTGCTTGAGATGATGATTTGAGAGGGGCCTGCATAAATACGAAAAATGAACCGGAGTTTGATGAACAGAACGTGCCTGAATTGTGTGGCAGTCGGCGGCTACTTCCGGAAGAGGTTACTCTCGAGGGTGAGATCGAAGAGGTAGATGGCGTTCTCAATTTCTACCTGGCGTGTTGGTTTGATGTGGACTAGGTCTTCGGTACCCATGTGGAAACGACCGAGAATGACGATTTGGATCAACGTTTACGCCAACTACGATATGCGGACGCGGCATGTGTGCGGCGTTCTGGATGTGGTACTCCATCGGGAAGATGGGAGCGACGAGTTCTATATCTACAAATTGGATGAGGAAGAGCGCATGGTTGTTCTGAGCAAGATGGAGGATTACTGTGTGCAGAGAACGGGCCAGACCTTGGGGGCACTTTGCGAAATGCATCTGGAACCTCCAGATCATCCAGCGATGGAGATTCGGATGCGGTAGCACAGGAGCCGCATAGGCCATGACGGTTTGGCGGAAACGATGGCTGACCGAAAAAAGTACGAGGATAAAGGACCGCCGTGGTGTGCCCCGGCGGTCCGGCCACAAAGCCCCGCAGTGCGGGGCTTTTTCACGCTGATAGCACCGCCGTCGGTTTTGAGGTTTTGAAAAAAATCCGCCGTGGTGCCGCTGTGAGAGACTACTGCCGCGGGGGATTCCGGCTGCTTTTACCGCCGTATATGGCCTTTTGAGAAATTTGGAGGAAGTATGGAACAAGAGAACAGACTGAAGATTACTGTCTGGCTGAAGCCGGATGTCGTACAGCGTATGGATGGCTGGCTCAAAGCGGACAACTGCAAGAGCCGTGGAGAGTTTACTGAAAAGGCCCTCCGGTTCTACATGGGATACCTGGCAACTGAGGACACCTCAGTGTTCCTCTCCCGTACCCTGGTGGACACCCTCCAGGGGATCGTAGCGGACAGCCATAACCGACTGCGCTCCATGATCTTCAAGTGGTGTGTGGAGCTGAACATGATGGGCCACACCATCGCCGCCCACTTCCGGGCGGACCCTATCAACCGCAGGGAGCTGCGGTCCTATGCCGTGGATGAGGTGAAGCGCACCAACGGCCAGATCAGCTTCGATAGGGCGCTGGATCAGCAGCGCCGGTTCCCGGAGGATGTCTTCGACGATGACGTATGAGTGACCTTCGATTCATGTCGCCATATCTCAAAGGCGGAGGAGACAGCGCCCGCCGCGCAAATCGCATCCGCTACTTTGCCACTCGCCCCGGTGTGGAGGTGCTCTCCGATAGCGGAAGTCAACCCGCCACCAAAAAGCAGAAAGCCTATATCCAGCGGCTGCTTCGTGCCTTCCCTGAGGCCAGGGAGCTTCTTGGAGTATGAGGACTATCTGAAAAACCAGACGCAGGAGTCCGCGTCGGAGTTCATCCGACAGGCTCGAGAGGACTTTGCGGTGCCCATGAGCCAGCGGGAGAACTACCTGGACTACGTGTCCCACCGCCCCGGCGTGGAATTGCGGGGAGAGCATGGACTCTGGACCAGCGGCGGCAAGGTGGAGAATCTGTCCGAGGCGGTGCGGGAGGTGGCGGAGCATCCCGGCAACGTCTGGACGCCAGTGGTGGCGATCCGCCGGCAGGACGCGGAGCGGCTGGGCTACGACAACGCGGAGAACTGGCGCGCCCTGGTAAACGCCAGCCTTTGCGACATCGCCAAAGGCTACAAGATCCATCCGGATCACCTGCGGTGGTACGCCGCCTTCCATGAAAAAGAGAAGAGCGTCCATATCCACATGGTGGTCTTCTCCTCCGATCCCAAAGAGGGCTACCTCACTCCGGACGGCATCCGGCAGGTGAAGTCCGCCTTCGCCCGGCGGATCTTCCAACAGGACCTGATGCATATCTATGAGCAGAAGACAGCGTACCGCAACCAGCTGCAGCAGAATGCCGCGGAGGCCATGCAGGAGCTGATCCGGCAGATGCGGGATGGGACCCTGGAGAACCCGCAGCTGGAAGATCAGATAGAGGCCTTGGCGCGGCGCCTGCGGACGGTCCGAGGGAAAAAGGTCTACGGCTACCTGCCGCCGGAGGTGAAGCTGATGGTGGACGGGATCGTGGATGTGCTGGCCGCTGATGAGCATGTGGCAAAAGCCTATGACCTCTGGAATGAAATGCGGGAGTCTATCTGCCGGACCTACTCGGAGCACTTGCCAGAGCGGCTGCCGCTCTCCAAACAGAAGGAGTTCAAGCCTGTGCGGAACATGGTAATCCGAGAGGCGTTACTACTGGTACAACAGGAAGAAGGGATTGCGGAAGAGCCGCAGCGGGAAGCTGACCTACGCCACGTCCAACACGCTGCGGAGAGCGGCGATCCGGCGGCCATGTGTGATCTAAGCGACCTCCTGATGAAGCAGAGAAGAAGCAGTGAGGCGCTGTACTGGCTGGAGCAGTCCGCCCGAAATGGCGATCCTCGCGGGCAATATGTGCTTGGAACGTGGTATCTGAAACGAGGAAATGTCCAAAACGCGCTTCGATGGCTGACTGCGGCTGCTGACCTGGGCAGCAGCACCGCCCAGTATCGTCTGGGCGTGCTGTACCTGAAGGGCGAACAGGTGGAGAAGAATTTGGAGCTGGCAGTCCGATATCTGACTGCTTCTGCGGAGTGCGGAAACCAGTATGCTCAGTACACACTGGGAAGTCTGTATCGTTCCGGAAATGGGGGCTCCAGAGACGAGGCCCTGGGACGGGAGTGGCTATCCCGTTCTGCGGCCCAGGGAAACCCATACGCCCGACATCTGCTGGATCACCCGGACCAGAACTGGACAACTGTGGTCCAGTCTGTGATCCGGCTCCTGTACCACATGAGCCGGATCTTCGAAGACAACTGCAAGACAGACGCTATGCACCGGGGGCTACAAATCGACCGCAAGCGCCGCCGACAGTTCCGGGAGCGGAGACTCGCTCTGGGGCACAAGCCGGATGACCATGAGAATGAGGAGATCAGGCTCCAGTAAAGCATAATTTTCAATCTAAAGAGCAATGGTCGAGTTTCTGCTGGACAGAAAAACGTGTATTGAGTATACTATAGTCAACTGAGAAGGTTCGCCTGATCGATTAGGAGGAGATTTCATGGACGGAGCCATGGAAAACCTGTATCGAAAAATAGCTGCCATCGGACGAAGGTTCCGGGCAGAGCGTGTCGTGCTGTTCGGCTCCAGAGCCAGGGGGGACAACCGCTCCCGCAGTGACATTGACATCGCGGTTTTCGGAGTGTCCCCAGATGACTTGCCTGCATTTCGTGAGCAGCTGGACGAATTGCCGACCCTCCTGGAATTTGATCTGGTTTTTGTGACAGAGCAAACCAATCCAAAATTGGTGGCCAATATTGAACGGGATGGTGTGATTTTAATGGACAAAATGCAGGAGAAGTATGAAAAGCTGGTCCAAGCCGTTCACCGATTGGATGAGGCCATCGTTGATTACGATCAGATGGGCCTGGATTCCATCCGCGATGGTGTCATCCAGAGATTTGAGTTCTGTGTGGAGCTGGCCTGGAAGACACTGCGAGAGTATTTGCTGGACCAGGGGTATACAGAGATCAACAGCCCGAAGTCTGTGATGAAGCAGGCGTTTGCGGACGGTATTCTGGATCACGAAGAAGGCTGGCTCCATCTCCTGGATGCCCGCAATGAAACCTCGCATATCTACGATGAAGCAACAGCCACAACTGTATTCGGAGATATCCGGACTGTGTACGATCCGCTCTTGAAAAACCTGATTCAAAAACTAGGGACAAAATAAATCCCAGCTTAATTTACGTTCGATTTGGAAGCGCCCGTTCTCCATCTGGAGAGTGGGTGCTTTTTCTTTTAGGGGTGAGATGATCATAAAAGAATATATCCTATTCAGTGACGAGCAAAAGCACCAGGCCAACACGGTGGATCTGGAGGATTACCTGCTCCGCCGGGGCGAGAAACTACTCCCCTCGGGCCGGGATAAGCGTCTGGCCACAAATCACAGTGTGACTATACGAGGCAGCGAGTGGTTCGACCATGATACGCAGCAGGGCGGTCACGCCATCGACTTCGTACGGATGCACGACGGATGCTCCTTTCAGGAGGCAGTTGCAAAACTGCTGGGCGGAGAGCAGGGACAGACTTTTCGGTCTGCGTCGGAAAGAAACGCGGAACCACAGAAGCTCTTTGCGCTGCCACTCCCCCACCACAATATGCGCCGGGTGTATGCCTACCTTATGAAGCAGCGGCACATCGACCGGGATATCATCACCCACTTCGCGCGGGCGGGAACGCTCTATGAGGATGCGAAATATCACAACGCCGTGTTCGTCGGAACAGACGAACACGGCGTTTCCCGTCACGCGCAGAAGCGCAGCACCAACAGTCAGGGCAAGTCCTTCAAACTCAACGTGGCGGGCAGTGACGCGCGATACAGCTTTCACCATCTGGGAGATGATGGGGACCTGTATGTATTTGAGGCCCCTATCGACCTTCTCTCCTATATCACCCTGCATCCGGAGAACTGGCAGCAGCACAGCTATGTGGCCTGCTGCGGTACCAGCTATGAACCGGTACGGTGGATTCTGACGCGGATGGAAGCTCCGCAGATGGTGTCTCTCTGTCTGGACCACGACAATGCGGGAGATCAGGGCTGCGAACGGATGGCGAAACAGATCTCCTCGGAGTTCGGCTTTCCCACTCGTCGACTGGTCCCGGAGCAAAAGGATTGGAATGAGGACCTCTGCGCCCTGCGGGAAGCCCCAAGGCGTCAGAGAATGGAGATGGAAATGAGGTGAAAATCTCACGTGAATCAGAATATCTGGTCACTGATCGGCTTTGCTGCGGTGGCTTTGATCGTGATGGGCGGGCTGGCATTTCTCTCCCAGCACTATACGCTGGACAATATCAAGAGTAAAACTGTGGGTGACGGGCAGTACGGCACCGCCCGCTGGGCGACAAAGCGGGAGATTCAAAAAACGTATCGCCATGTGCCCTTCCAACCAGAACTCTGGCGGAAGGGAGAACACCTACCGGAACAGCAGGGCTTGGTGCTGGGCAGTCTTGGCCGGAAAAATCATGTTACAGCACTGGTGGATTGCGACGATATCCACTGTCTGATGATCGGCGCAAGCGGTGTTGGCAAAACCGCCTTCTTTCTGTATCCGAATTTGGAATATGCCTGTGCCAGCGGCATGAGCTATCTGGCTCTGGATACCAAGGGAGACCTGGCCCGGAACTACGGCGCCGTGGCCAGCAAATACTATGGCTACCAGGTCTCCGTGATCGACCTGCGGAATCCCACACGATCCGATGGGAACAACCTGCTGACTCTCATCAATCGCTACATGGATCTGGCCCGAGGGCACCCGGACAACCTGACCTACAAGGCCCGAGCAGAGAAATACACCAAAATCCTGGCTAAGAGTATTATCAACCCGGAAGGTGAGAGTTCCCGGGGCGAGAACGCCTACTTCTACGAGTCCGCGGAGAGTCTCCTGGCCGCGGTGATCCTATTGTTGTCGGAATATCTTCCGCCGACGGAAGGGGAGCCGGAGATGCGGCACATCGTGTCGGTGTTCAAGCTGGTGCAGGACCTCCTGGCCGTAGACCCCAGGAGCAGGGACCAGCGGAACGGCTTCCAGATCCTCATGGACCGGCTGCCGGAGAACCACAGAGCCTATATGCTGGCCGGCGCCGCGCTGACCGCCTCCGATCAAGCTATGGCCTCCGTCATGTCCACGGTGCTTTCCAGGCTGAATTCCTTTCTGGATACAGAGCTGGAGCAGGTGCTCTGCTTCGACAGCGCCATTGACGCGGAGACCTTCGCCTCCCAAAAATGCGCCATGTTCCTGATCCTCCCGGAAGAGGACGCCACTAAGAACTTCATGGCGGGACTCATCATCCAGAATCTGGCGAGAGAGCTGTTTTTCCTGGCGGATGAAAACGACGGAAAGCTGAAGAACCGTGTGGTGTTCTTCTGCGACGAGCTGGGCACCATGCCGCCCTTTGATATCCTGCCGCTGTTCTCCGCAGGCCGTTCCCGGCGGCTGACCCTGGTTCCCATCATCCAGAGCATTGCGCAGTTGGAGAAGAACTATGGCAAGGAGGGCGCGGAGATTCTGACCGACAACTGCCAGGATACCATCTTCGGCGGCTTCGCGCCTCAGAGCCAGACAGCGGAGGTGCTGTCCAAGGCCCTGGGCAGCCGCACCGTCCTCTCCGGCTCCATCTCCCGGGGGAAAAACGATCCCAGCCAATCCCTGCAGATGATGGAGCGGGCACTCATGACGCCGGATGAGTTGAAATCCATTCCAAAGAGAGAGTTTGTGGTGATGAAGACCGGCACCCATCCCATGAGGACTCGGCTGCGGCTGTTCCTGGAGTGGGGGATTACCTTCGGAGAACCTTACCAGATGCCGGAGCAGGCTGCCAGAAAGGTGGTATACGCCAGGAAACGGCAACTGACGCAGGCTATCATAAGGAAAAAGCGTGGGACTACTCCGCCCGCGAATCAGGACAGGGGCCAGAGCGACTATAACACGGCCCTGGAGGTGTGAATGGATGAGTTTTTTTAATGATGTCTATGGGGACAGGGATCTGTCTGCCCGGACAAAAACGGTATGTCTATACCTTCATGACCGGGCCAATAGTGAGGGTGAGAGCTGGTATGCTATCGGCACCATCGCGGCGGACCTGGGTCTCTCCCGCTCCACAGTCAAACGCGCTCTTAACGACTTGGTCCGGCTGGGCAGAGTGGAAAAGCAGCCCCGTTACCGGGAGAACGGCGGCCAGACCTCCAACCTGTACAGATTACGGAAATGAGAGCAGACGGAAAAACAGCCTCCCCACCAAGGGGAGGCTGCGCCAATTGACTGGACCTGGGGCCGGGTCATTGCGGCCCACCCAGAAGGTCCCAGAAGAAGGATTATTATCTTCAGAGAACAGAAATACATTCCTCTCCTGATCTCTCCTGTGCCAGTTGTCATCCAACGCCATTTCCCTGATATGGTAATAGGATGCCATGCCGGAGAGTAGCTGCATAAAAGGCAAGGTGCCAAAAGAGCCAGACCTTACACAACTTGCTTTGCTACGACAACAAATCGCTCATCTGAGGTGTTGTAACTGCAGGTCGAAAGTGTCAGTAACTGCTCACCGAACTCTGCCGTGACGCCAGTGCTATAGAGCGCCCTGTCCCCTACCTGAGCGAGATACTCTTGGAAGATGGCTTCGTCGCGTAGACCCGTGTATTCGTAGAAGGGAAATGCGACGCCATCTTCTGAAAGTGACACGTCTATGTAGAATGCCGCAAGCACCTGATACGTTCCAGTCTCCTCCAGGGTATCAAAACGGATCGTAGGATGCTCTTCCCAGAATGTATCATCTGCGTAGTTCAGAAGGGCTGCGAACATGCTGCCGTCTTTCATATTATGCCCATATATGATATAGTTTCCGCATCCTGTAAAGCAGCCCGCTGCGAGGAATGGAGTCCCGCTGACAGAATTGCTTCGGTCAAAAGCCCGTCGAAGATAATACTCCTCGTCCTGTGCGGTATGCATCACGGGGTAGTCGATTGCCGTTCCTTCAATGGAAAGCCATCCGGCCAAATCCTGATTTTTCTCCCACAGCGCCTGATACTGTGGAAGAACGCCGTCCTCTATAGGCAGAGCGCCGCCCCCCGCCTCCGCGATCTGTTTCTCCATCTGATGCACTTGTTCGGCAAGCGCATCATAAGCCGCCTGTTCCTGCTGGGAACGGTACAAATTTCGCAGCAGTAAACCGCCGGAAACCAGGAATGCCGTCAAAAAAATCAGGAATAAGAAAAACTTCCAGTGGGATTTCCGTTGGAACTCCCTTCGACCCCCAAATGAGGCCATTTTGTTGTCCATTATGGACTCCTTTCCGTATTTCCTCAAATTGTTGTGGTAAGCGTCAAACGGCAAAAAATAGAGGAGGGAACATGGCTAGGCCATGTTCCCTCCTGGTGTTAAAGATCAAGGTAAAGCGTCTAACACAACATCAAGTAAATGCATAGGACTGAGTTGTCCTCTGGCACATCGTTGGGCAAGAGTATCAACGAAATCTTTGTTACAGGAAATATCCGGAATATAGGCTGTATATGTACATGTGCCGTTCTCTTCCGTACTGGCCATAATTCCGTAGGACATTCGGCGGAAGGTTGGACTGTATAGTTGAGTCACTTTGAATTGGTACAAAAGGATTCCCCCGCTTATGTAGTTTCGTCTCCAACAAGCTCATCAATCCGGCAGTGGTAGACTTTAGCCATAATTCGCGCGTCCTCCAAAACCGGAGAAGAATCACCCGCTTCATAGGCTTGCAAAGTGCGCAGTTCAAACGGAAAGAACTCCACCGCCTCCACCTGCGTAAGTCCGGCTTTCACACGCGCCCGCTGAATTGGGTTTTCTGGATGCCCGCCTTTTTTTTTGAAATGTCTTACTCATCTTAGTATCCTCCTCTATTAGAATAATTATTGGTTGGAAGCCCAGCATCCGGCTGGGCTTCTTTCCGTCTCATGCCTAAGCTACAATAAGGGGAGCAACTGGCTGACCATCACCTCCTTGGGCTTAGATGTCCGTTGATAAGACTGTCAGCCATCCCTCTTATTGCAGTGTTCGATTTG
>ENA-UESI01001617-UESI01001617.1-human-gut-metagenome-genome-assembly--contig:-NODE-1617-length-13751-cov-6.071815_pt1 | contig 13751 bp, 11 predicted proteins | sample MGYA00243005_ERZ508006 | MGnify/ENA primary metagenome ERZ508006 (study PRJEB26167, sample SAMN06115436) | human gut metagenome | host: Homo sapiens | place: China:Shandong | collected 2015-06-10... | reverse complement strand
AGCTGTCCATCTTCCAGTCGCCGTGACAGCCGCAAACATTATACAGAAAATTGTGAAGAATTTTAAATCCGAACTGCGTGTGAGTTACCTCGGGGTGGAACTGCACGCCGTATATTTTCTTTTCTTCGTTTTCATAAGCTGCTATCGGGCAGGCTTCCGTTTTTGCGGTTATTTCAAAACCTGACGGCATCACTTTAACTCTGTCCGTATGGCTCATCCAAACTACGCTCGTTTCATCGACGTCGGCAAAAATTTCAGACTGTTTTTTTGTAACCGTAAGGTCGATTTTGCCGTATTCGGACTGTTCCGCGGTCTCTACATTTCCGCCGACCATCCACGAAATAAGCTGACAGCCGTAGCATATGCCGAGTACGGGTATTCCGAGCTCCAAAATCTCTTTTGTGTAGTGCGGCGAACTCATATCAAACACGGAGTTAGGTCCGCCGGTAAAAATAATACCTTTGTAATTACCCTCTTTGATTTCGCTGAGCGGTGCGGTATACGGCAGTATTTCCGCATAGACATTGTTGTCGCGTACACGCCGCGCAATCAGCTGATTATACTGACCGCCGAAATCGAGTACAAGTATTTTCTCCATAAATATCCTCTTAATTATCTGTAAATTATAGCTTCCCTCTCAGGTCCGTTAGATACCATATTTATCTTGTGGCCGAGTTCCTTTTCAATGAATTCGACATATTCCTGTGCCTCACGCGGAAGCTCCGAGAAATTGCGAATGCCCTTTATATTGCAATGCCAACCCTTTAATGTGGTAAATACCGGCTTTGCCTTTTTAAGAAGTGAGGTATTCGGGAAATCCTTTGTGATGTCATCACCTATTTTATAAGCTGTGCAAACCTTGATTTCGTCAAGATACGAAAGACAGTCAAGAGCGGTCATGGCAATCTTTGTGGCGCCCTGGCACTCAACGCCGTAACGTGTCGCAACGCAATCAAACCAACCGACTCTTCTCGGTCTACCGGTGGTAGCGCCGAATTCGCCTTTATCGCCGCCGTGAATTCTGAGCTCCTGAGCCTCGTCCTCATCAAGAATCTCCGAAACAAATTCACCTGCACCTACCGCTGAAGAATATGCCTTTGTTACGGCTACAACCTCACTTATGAGATACGGGGGAATTCCCGCGCCGACAGAGCCGTAGCCTGCCAAAGTCGAGGACGACGTAACCATAGGATATATACCGAAATCGGGATCCTTAAGCGTGCCGAGCTGACCCTCGAGGAGGATGTTTTTGCCCTGCTTTAAGGCGTCGCGTATAAATGCGTGCGTATCGCAGATGTACGGAGCTATCTTTTTCTTGTATTCCATACAGGTGTTGTAAAGCTCGTCCTCGTCAAGCAGCGGTTTATGATAAACGTGCTCAAGGATAAGATTTTTAAGAGTAACTATGTTGTGAAGCTTTGCCTTTAACACTTCGTCGTCAAACAGCTCGTTGCACTGGATGCCTATTTTTGCGTACTTGTCGCTGAAGAACGGAGCGATACCGCTCTTTGTGGAGCCGAACGCGTTTTTGCCGAGTCTCTCCTCTTCATAGGTATCGAGAAGAATATGATACGGCATAAGTATCTGAGCACGGTCTGACACGAGAAGCTTCGGATTTACGCCTGCCTTTTTCACGTCCTCAAGTTCCGAGCAGAACTTGTTTATATCAAGAGCGACGCCGTTTCCGATGACACAGGTAACATTGTCGTAGCAAACACCGCTGGGCATAAGATGCAATGCAAATCTGCCGTGTTCGTTTATAATGGTGTGCCCTGCATTTGCACCACCCTGAAAACGAACAACTATGTCTGCTTCACTCGCAAACATATCCGTAATTTTACCTTTGCCCTCGTCGCCCCAGTTGGCGCCGACAATTGCTTTTACCATTAGAGTTTCCTCCTTAAAAATTACGTACCCGAATATAAAAAACGCTAAACGGGCAACTTATTAAACATACATTAGATATTATATATTACACAGTGCATTATGTCAACGAAAAGCGGAATTTTAAGTGTATTTTCGGACACATATCAAGTCACACAAAAAGGAGCTGTAAGCACATTGCCACAGCTCCGCTTTCAGCATTGTTTTTTATTTTCTTTTGCGTTTTACCGTAATCGCAACAGCCGCCGCGGCAACGCACAAAGTGGCAGCCGCCGAGCCTATTGCCGCATACTTACCCGAGGTCTTAGGAATTTTTCCGGCCTTTACCGTTTTGCCCTCCGATGAGACGGTTTCATCGGTTGCCGCCGGCATCAAAGCTGCTTCGGATAAGTCAATCGAAGAGCTTACGGCCGACAAATCAATGTGCTGATTATTGGCATCGGTTGAGAAATCGACATTTATCGGGAAGTCGGTTTTGCCGGTCGCTCCGTCGTTCACCTTAAAGGTTATGGCGGCAACCTCGCCGCCGAGCGGCGCGGTGTTTTTCCAAACGGCGTTTATTTTAACCTCGCCTGCCGTGCTTGAATTTGTGGCACTGACGTCTCCGCTCGAATACTCGGCGGAAACATACGTGAGCAATTTTGTATCGTATTTAAGTGTAAACGAAAGCGTCCCGAGTTCCGTATTTTGCGGAAGGTAAATTTTTACGGTGACGACCGAATCCTTTGCTTCAGCCGAAGAAGTGAGCTTAAACGGATCCGCCGCAAGCACGGGAAATGCGGTAACAAGTAAAATAACAGCCGCAATCAGTACGGAAAGCACTTTTTTATTTAACGCCTTTTTCATTACAGTATACTCCCTTTCGATTCTCGCTTGCCGAAGCAGGCGATAGCTTAACTCCATTGTTGAATTGTACCATTTTATACGCGCTATGTCAAATGTTTTTAAGTAAAATGCTTATAAACGTACATACAAGAAGCCGTTTGAAAGGAAATTTCACGCTCGAACGAGCAGCCGCATTCTCAAAGCATTCAGGCGTTATCACCCGTGAAATTTTCAAGTACGGTGCCGACACAGCTTTCCTCTTCGAGAGCAGCCGAATATTCGGGGCAGACATTTCCCCACTTCACGCTTGTGTTGCGAAGCGTAACATTATCGGCAAAGCGAAGATAAAAACCGGCATTTTTATGCTTTTCGACCTCTTTATTAAGCCCCGGGCGCATATCGTAAAGACCGCAGTCCCACTTTGACGTTTTTGAGAGGGTTACGTCAACATCCGAGAAAACTACGTTTTCAATTTTGTTTTCCGCCGTGCCGCATATCATAACTCCGTTTTCGCCGACGCAGGTTATGTTGCGGTAAGATATGTTTTTGATATGGCCTGCCCTTGTGTTTTCGTCGCGGTCAAACGCGGTTATGACTATCGGCTCGGCAGTCCCCCACCAATCGGGGCAAAAGCGGCGCGTACCTATTATAATGTCGGAATATTTGACATTTTCGACATTGCCGCCGTCGCGTATCTGAATTGAAAGACCGCGGTTGCTGCGCGAAATGACACAGTTTGAAACTATTATGTTTCTGAAATCGCCGACGCCCTCCGTGCCTATTTTTATCGCCGCCGAGGTTGAAATCAGCGTGCAGCCCGTTATCAGTATGTTTTCGCACGGTCCGTATTCGGAATTGCCTTTTGAAGTTTTAAGGCAGATGCAGTCGTCGGCGCACTCTACGTGGCAGTCGCAAATACGCACATTGCTGCAGTGGTCGGGATCTATGCCGTCCGAATTTGCAACATCGAGGTCGTTTAATATGTGAATTTTTGATATTAAAACATCGTCGCAGCCTGCCGGATGAAGCGTCCAAAACGGTGCATCGATCACCGTGAAATCCTCAAACACAATATGGTTGCAAGCCTCAAAATACATAACCGTGGGACGCGGATAAAAGTCGCCGGTAACATAGTATTTGTCTTTTCTCTTTACAAAGCTGTGACCGTTTGCGTCGATTTTTCCGCCTCCGGTTATTGCGGCATTGTCCGCCTTATACGCATATATAAAGGCAAACGACGGCTTACCCGTAACGGGATTACCTATAAGGGTATTTGTCTCATCGTTTATAAAATCGCAGGGACGAAAGTATCCGTTTATGTCTGAGGTTGCCTTTAAAACCGAGCCTTTTTGCAAATGCAACTCAACGTTTTTCTTCATTATGACCGAGCTTGAATAATACGTTTTTCCGCTCTCAAGCACAACCGTTCCGCCGCCGTTTTTTTCGGCATCGTCAATAGCGGACTGTAAAGCGCGTGAATCGTCGTTTTTTCCGTCGCCGAGAGCGCCGTAGTTTTCCGGAAAGTAAAATTTCATTTTATCACCTTTAAAAATTCCGCACACGAGCTTTGCTGTCGTATGCGGAAAAATTTTTATTTTGCATATAAGGAAAGAGCCTTTTGCATAGTCTTATTGGCAACGGGAATTGCCACAGATGAGCCTCCGCCGCCGTTTTCGACAACAACCACTATCGCAAGCGGGAGATCCTCGCGCTGTGAATATCCGACAAACCAAGCGTGAGGCTTTGCACCGCCGGCTTCCGAGCTTACTTCCGCCGTTCCGGTCTTACCGCACATTTTAAGGTTGGGGAACTTACCGTCGCTGTAATAATTCTTGACATTTGAGCGAAGCATATCGTTCATCTTTGATGCGGTATCCGAGGAAATAAGCTGAGTTGCCGTGCCGGGCTTTGCTTCATAAATCGTTTTCCCGGTCTGCGAGGTTATTTTGCCGACAAGATATGGCGGCACTGAGGAGCCGCCGTTAGCCACCGCGCCTGCAATAGTTAACATCTGGCACGGATTTATGCGAGTGGTGTACTGACCTATACCTGCCCAGCCCACGTCGAGGTCCGACGCACCGGTCACGTTGAACGAACTTTTTGCGAGCCTTATATTGCCTACATACATCTGATTGCCGAGCCCCAGCTCCTTTGCCGTGGCCATAAGCTTATCGGGTCCGAGCTCTATCGCAATCTGCGCAAATGCGCTGTTACAGGACACATTGAGAGCCTTTTCGAAATTCACGGTTCCGTGAACCCCGAGGCACTTAACCGAGCTGCCGCCGACCTTGTATTCGCCCGTGCATTTGAATTTTTGCGAATCTATATCCGGCAAATTTTCAATGGCACAAATCGAGGTTATCATTTTAAATGTCGAGCCGGGAGTATAAACGCCGGAGAAAAACCTGTTTAAATAAACACCCTCGTAGGCACCTGTCTTATCGTTATTTATACTTGAGACGGGCTTATTTGCAATATCATAAGACGGGCTTGATACAACGCATAAAAGCTGACCCGTTTTGTAATTATAAACGCCGACCGTGCCTTTGTTGCTTCCGAGGGCGCTGTATGCCGCCGCACAGAGCTGTGCGTTTATTGTGAGATTTACGTCGTTGCCCTTACCGTATTTTTTCAGGTTATATATGCCGTCAACGAAATTATAACCGGTTATGACGTCCTTATACGATGTCTGAACGCCCGTCGCTATATAGCCCTCAGAGTCGCCTACCGTGTGCATGGTTGCGGTTCTTACGGTTTTGTCGCTGTTATAAACGCGCTTACCGTCCTTTGTTTCCGCAAGCACCGCTCCGGTTTCATCCTTAATGCTGCCCGCAACCGACAGCGTACCTGATGAATACAGGTGCCTGTTTGCCTTTTTCATAGCCCACGAATCGGCGTTCGTATAAAATGTGTAAAACAACACAATGAGCCCTGCTAAAAATGCTGCTATAAACACATAGAGCACCCAGGCTCTTTTTGACATGGTTTTCATTGTTTCACACTCCCTTTCGGCAGATTTAATTTAAGACTTTGCCACCGCTACCTTATCGTATCGTTTGTACGTCTTGACATCAATGGCCTTTATAAATGCCACAAGTCCCCAGCAGCACATCATACTCGAGCCGCCTCGGCTGATAAACGGCAGCGTAACGCCCGTCCACGGAAGAAGATCGGTAACACCGAACACGTGCAGAGCCGCTTGGAAAAGAAGAAGGCCCGACGCAGCGCACGCAGCAATAGAGTAAAAAGACGATCGAGCCGCCACAGCATAGCGTATACTGTAAACCACGAGGGCGACAAAGGTCAAAAGCACAGCAAATGCGATAATAATTCCGAATTCTTCACATACCATTCCGAACGCCAAGTCCTCTGTGGCTGCGTATACATCTCTCAGCTTGCCGTTTCCTATTCCGAGTCCGAAAAGACCGCCGCTGACGGAATATATGAGAAGTCTCGCCTGCTGATAGCCGCGGTCGTTTGCATACTCCCAAACATGGCGATATGTTTCAAAGCGTTTTGCGACATACGGCTTAAACGTAAGCACAAGACCGCCGCCGCCGAGAGCTGCCGCGCACACAAGAAATATGGTCTTTATATCTCCCGAGCGCAGGAATGCCATTATTAAGAATGTAAAGAAGAATATAAGTGCCGTACCGAAATCCTTCATAAGGAACAGACAGCCTATACAGGAAAGCGCAAACACAAGATATTTTGTAAGGCTTCTCGTTGATTGCAGGTATTCGAGCGTAGCCGCACCTACAAAGACAAAGCCTATCTTCACTATTTCCGACGGCTGTATTGAAACGCCGCCTATTCTTATCCAGTTGTATGCACCGTTTATATTGTGCGCCAAAAGCCTTGTGGCAACAAGCACGATAACGGAAGCTATCGCCACCGGCATACGCAGCTTTACGACTCTTTCTATATCGCTGAGCACCCAAAGCATAACTATAAATACCGCAATACCCATAATCACCGCCGCAAGCTGAACAAACGCTTTGTCGGGATACACGCTTGTGGTGAGTGTAAGGCCTATTCCGGTAAGAAAAAACGCTATAAGCTCTATTTCAAAGCTCTTGCGGTGTAAAAATCCGCCGAAAAATATAAAATACGCCCATTCGATAGCTATATATGCACCGAATACAATATATAATGTAGTCAGCGGTATGTCGGGACTGTTCATATTTATCTGAGCGGCGCAAACGAGCTGAAAAACAGTCATAATTATAAGCAGAATCAGCCAGTTTACAGGCTTTCTGTATTTTTTGGTTCTCGTCTTTTTTTGCTTTTTACGAGCATTTTCCTGAGCCAAAGATGCGTCCTCCGTTTCTTTGAATATGGCCTCTTCTCCGCTTTATTCGCGGAAAAGGAAGCTGTAATCGCCTATTGAAATAATGTCGCCGTCATACAGCGGGAATGCGCCGAAAACCTCTTCGCCGTTTAAAAGCGTGCCGTTTTTGGAATTGAGGTCCGCAACATACCAGCCGTCCTTTGCGGGATAGACCTCGGCGTGCTCGCCCGAGACGCTTTGCATCGGCAGGCATATATTACAGGTTCTGTCACGCCCTATAAGGCACGTGCCGTTTAAATAGAACGCGCTGTTGTCGGCAAGATTTACAAGCCTTGTGGCGTTTGTGAAGTCAACCTTTTTACCGTCCTCAGTCTCCTCACTCTCAACGCCGTAGCCGTTTGAGGTGAACTTCATAACCGCGTTTCCGAACGAGACGGTGTCGCCGTCGATTATCTTGGCTGATTTTTTTATCTGCTCTCCGTTTACGTAAACTCCTGTTTTCGACTCGGTATCAAAGACATACCAGCCGTCTTTTCTGAGAGCCAGAACGGCGTGAAAACGCGATACCGTGCCGTACTTTCTGAGCGATATATCGCACGAGCGCGAACGGCCTATCGAGGTTTCCCAATTTCGTATCTCGATTTCGCTGTCGTCGGCAAGATTTATCAGCGTTGCCATAATCTCGCGGCGCGGTCTGAGCCTGAAAAGGGAAAAAATGCACCGGAGAAGTATTATAAGCGCAAGAAAAGCCAAAGCATATCGCGACAGGAATTCAAACTGAGTTAAAAATTGCTCCAATCGGCACACTCCCTTCAAATACATAATATATGTTAAGAATACATTTAAAACGCCGAAAAGTCAATAAAAATACTTTTGTTTTCCGGTTAGCATTATTTTCGCTCTTGTAAGTTTTTTCGTCTTTCTTGACAACGGCGCGCACGGATATTATACTTATTAAAATGCTAAAAATGGGGTGGTAGCTTTGAAAATGACCAAATCTCTCTACGGCAAAACCGCCGACGGAAAAGAAGTCTTTTCATTCACAATAAAAAACGATAGCGGAGCCGAAATCGAACTGCTGAATTACGGCGCTACGCTCAATAAAATATCGGTTCCCGACAGAAACGGAGACTTTGCCGATGTACTTGTCGGCTTTGACACCATGGAGGGTCAGCTGAGCTGTACGGATTCGCAGGGTCGCACCGTCGGAAGAGTCGCAAACCGAATTTCCGGAAACGGTATTACCATAGACGGCAAAAATTACCCGATAACAAAAAACATCGACGGTAAATTCACCCTTCACGGTAATCACGAATACGAAAACGCCGTTTGGAATTATGAAATACTCGGCGACGACAGCGTTAAATTCTCATATTTCAGCGCCGACGGCAACGAGGGCTTCCCGTCAAACCTTCAAAATGAAGTCACCTTCACGTTTACCGACAAAAACGAGGTCAAAATACACTATGACTGCAGACCCGACGGCAAGACTCCGATAAACGTCACAAACCACTCATACTTTAACCTCGGCGGATACGCTTCCGGCAACATCCTCTCTCACGAAATGCAGATTTTTGCAAAATACTTTACGCCGATGGACGAAGACAGCATCCCGACAGGCGAAATCAGAAGCGTTGAAAACACACCGTTTGACTTCAGAATACCGAAAAAGATAGGCAGAGACGTATCGTCTCCCGACGAGCAGCTTATAATAGGCAGGGGCTACGACCACAACTTCTGCCTCGAAAATTACACGGGTGCTCTGCGCGAATTCGCAATGGTTTACGACCCCGAAAGCGGCAGGAAAATGACGTGCTATACCGACCTTCCCGGAGTCCAGTTTTACATAGGCAACTATATGGACGGCTCGCAAATCGGTAAAGGCAAGCTGCCCCTCACTCACCGCTCCGGTTTCTGCCTTGAAACGCAGTACTACCCGAACGCTTTAAACAACCCCGATTTCATACAAAATCTGTTTGACGAAAACCATCCGTTCGTATCTGACACGGTATATCGTTTTTCGGCAGAATAAGCCGCAAAGGAAAGGAAAACAAAAATGGCAGAAGGAAATAATACAAACAGTCTTGAGAGAATATTCCTCTCGGCTCTCGTATATAACCGCACGGGCGTGCTTTTGCGCGTCGCAAGTCTTTTTGCGAGACGCGGCTACAACGTAATAAGCCTTACCGTAGCCGAAACTGAAAATCCCGTATATTCAAGAATAACAATAGTATCCGACGTTGAGCCGCACAAATTTTTGCAGGTTGAGCGTCAGCTCTCAAAGCTTGAGGACGTAATAAAGGTGGTAAAACTCAATGAATCGCGCCTTGTATCCTCCGAGCTCTTGCTCATAAAGGTCCACGCCACAAACAGCCAGCGCACAGCCGTGCTTAAAACAATCAACGGCTTCGGCGCAAAGGTAAAGGATATAGGCCACACAACAATAACCGCTGAGCTTACGGGTCTGCCGTCGCTTATCGACAAATTTATAGGCAAAATGACAAAGCACGGAATAATCGAGCTTTCACGCTCCGGTCTTACCGCGCTTGAGAGCGGCGATACAAACATAAAAGGAATCGAGGAATAACATAATGTCAATGACAATGACCCAAAAAATACTCGCGGCGCACGCCGGCCTTCAGTCGGTTACGGCAGGTCAGCTCATAGAGGCAAAACTCGACCTCGTGCTCGGCAACGACGTAACCTCGCCCGTTGCCATAAACGAGATGGCAAAGAAGGGCTTTAAGGACGTATTTTCAACGGACAAAATAGCACTTGTTATGGACCATTTTACCCCCAACAAGGATATTAAATCCGCCGAAAATGTCAAACAGGTTCGTCTTTTCGCAAAGGAAAAGGGAATCAAAAATTTCTTTGACGTGGGAAAAATGGGTATAGAGCACGCTCTTCTTCCGGAGAGCGGTCTTGTTATTTCCGGCGACGCCGTTATAGGCGCCGACTCACACACCTGCACATACGGCGCACTCGGCGCGTTCTCTACGGGTGTGGGCTCAACCGATATGGCTGCCGGTATGATCTCCGGCAAGGCTTGGTTTAAGGTTCCGTCCGCAATTAAAGTTGTACTAAAAGGCACCTTGCCCGAATTTGTCAGCGGCAAGGATGTAATACTTCACCTTATCGGTAAAATAGGCGTTGACGGAGCAAGATACCGTTCGCTTGAATTCACGGGCGACGGTGTAGGCGCACTCTCAATGGACGACCGCTTCTGCATAGCGAATATGGCAATAGAATGCGGCGCCAAAAACGGAATTTTCCCGGTAGACGACAAGACGCTCGAATACATAAGCGGCAGGACCGACAGACAGCCTCGTATATTCGAGGCAGACGAGGACGCCGAGTATGACGAGACAATAGAGATAGACTTAAATAATCTGAAACCCACGGTTGCTTTTCCGCATCTTCCCGAAAACACTCACACCGTTGACGAATTTGAAAAAATCGACATAGATCAGGTAGTTATAGGCTCCTGCACAAACGGAAGAATAGAGGATATGCGCGCTGCCGCCTCCGTCTTAAAGGGCAGAAAGGTAAAGGACGGCGTTCGCGTTATAGTAATTCCGGCAACACAAAAGGTTTATCTGCAGTGCATTAAAGAGGGCCTTACCGAAATATTTGTAGAGGCGGGCGCGGTTGTATCAACCCCGACATGCGGACCGTGCCTCGGCGGTCATATGGGCATACTCGCAAAGGGTGAAAGAGCCGTTTCCACCACAAACCGCAACTTTGTAGGCCGAATGGGACACCCGGAGAGCGAGGTTTATCTCGCGAGCCCCTTTGTAGCGGCGGCAAGTGCCGTTACGGGCTATATATGCTCACCCTCGCAGCTCAGGTAAGAAAGGAACGATTTATATGAAGATACAGGGCAAAGTTCATAAATACGGCGACCATGTGGATACGGACGTCATAATTCCGGCAAGATACCTCAACTCCTCCGACCCTAAGGACCTTGCGGCTCATTGTATGGAGGATATAGACAAGGAATTTGTAAATAACGTGAAAGATGGCGACATAATAGTTGCCGGCGTAAACTTCGGCTGCGGCTCCTCAAGAGAGCATGCTCCGCTTGCCATAAAGGCGGCGGGCGTTTCTTGCGTAATTGCCAAAAACTTCGCAAGAATTTTTTACAGAAATGCACTCAACATAGGTCTGCCGATTCTCGAATGTCCGGAGGCAGGCGACGAAATCGAGCAGGGCGACGAGGTTTCGGTAGATTTTGACAGCGGCGTAATAACCGACAACACCACGGGCAAAAGCTACCGGGCAGAGCCGTTTCCGCCGTTCATACAGGATATAATCAAAAAAGGCGGACTTCTGTCGTCGCTTAAATAATCATAAAATCGGGCTGTAAAGAAATTTGTTTTTTATAGTCCCTTTTATTTTAAATTTCTTACGAATTTGTTCACATATTATTTTTAAATGTACTTTATAATTTCTGATTATAAGAGGTTTGAAAGGGTGGTATTTTATGCCAAACGAAAAAATACTCGTCGTCGATGACGACACCAATATCTGCGAGCTTTTAAGGCTCTATCTCGAAAAAGAGGGCTACGTCGTAAAAATAGTTAACGACGGTGTGTCGGCAATAAATGCATTCAAGCAGGAAAATCCCGACCTCACGCTGCTCGACATAATGATACCGAAGCTTGACGGCTGGCAGGTATGCCGTGAAATCAGAAAATTCTCGGACAAGCCGATAATTATGCTCACCGCCAAGGGCGAGACATTTGACAAGGTTCTGGGTCTTGAGCTCGGCGCGGACGACTATGTTACAAAGCCCTTTGACACAAAAGAGGTTGTGGCAAGAATAAAAGCCGTACTTCGCCGCACCGCTCCCGCTTCCGACACAAGCGACGTCAAAGAGGTAAATTACGACAAGCTCTCGATAAACCTTACAAATTACGAGATGAAGGTCAACGGAGTATCCGTAGACACTCCTCCGAAAGAGCTCGAGCTTATATATCATCTCGCCTCAAATCCCAACCGTGTATTTACGCGCGACCAGCTTCTTGACGAGGTATGGGGGTTTGACTACTACGGCGACTCAAGAACGGTAGACGTTCACATAAAGCGTCTTCGCGAAAAGCTTGAGGGCGTTTCCGACAAATGGGAATTGAAAACCGTTTGGAGCGTAGGCTATAAATTTGAAACTAAGGACTGATAAGAATGCAGCAGAGCGTAAAGGCGCGTTTTAAAACGGTATTGCACCGCACCTACCGCAAATTCAGTCATCAGTCACTGTTCACTAAATTTCTGTCGGTATTTGTGGCAATGGTACTCATATGCTTTTTGCTTTTGGGAGTAACGCTCGGCGTGTTCCTCTCAAATTACTGGTCAAGTCAAAAGAAGCAGCTTCTCTCCTCTAACGCAAAAAACATAGCAAGCACTACCTCATCTGTTCTCTCATCAAGAATTCAAACCGATGCCTCCGGCTCGATAGCGATGATATGCAGTAACCTCTCGATGATTTCGGACGCTATCTCGGCTGATATTTACATAACCGATACCTCGGGCAACATAATATTGTGCAAGGACGTCATAACACAGAATTACAGTATCTCAAACAACGGCAGATGCAGTCTGCACGGCGGCTACACAATACCTCAGGAGGTAATCGACGAGGCGAAAAAGGGCGACTATTTTGCAAAGACCACCTTAAACGGCGTCTATATGAAAAAGCAGCTTGTCGCGGCGGAGCCTGTAAAGGTCGGTGAAGAAACCGCAGCAGTTGTTTTTGCCGTTGCGCCTATGACAGCGGGCTTCACAAACTATGCGACGAATATCCTTAAAATGTTTGTTTTTGCCTGTCTTATGGCTTTCTCGGTAGGCTTTATCGCGGTATATTTTCTCACCGCTTCTCTTATAAAACCGCTCCACGATATGTCGGAGGCAACAAAAGCTTACGCAGAGGGCGATTTCGGCCCGAGAGTCAAGGTAAAGGGTGACGACGAACTCGCCGAGCTTGTGCGCGCATTCAATAAGATGGCATCGGATTTGTCGCTTCTTGAAAGTTCGCGGCGAAGCTTTGTGGCAAACGTCTCGCACGAGCTTAAGACCCCTATGACAACCATAGGAGGCTTCATAGACGGAATCCTTGACGGCACCATTCCCGAAAGCCAGCAAAAGCACTATTTGAGCATTGTTTCCGATGAGACCAAGCGACTTTCAAGGCTTGTTACGGCAATGCTGAATATGTCCAAAATCGAAGCGGGTGAATTAAAGCTGAAACCGAAGGCGTTTGACATAAGTGCGGAAATATTCAACGTGCTGCTGTCGTTCGAGCAGATAATAGAGCGCAAGCACATTGAAATATCCGGGCTTGACAGGCTTCATTCCGTAACGGTCACCGCCGACGAGGATATGATACATCAGGTCATATACAATCTTGTGGACAATGCGGTCAAATTCACGGAAAACGGCACCATAAGCGTATTTGCAGACGATGACGAAAACGCAACGCTTATAAAGGTCGTAAACACGGGCGCGGGTATTTCCTCGGAGGAGCGCGAAAAAATATTCGAGCGCTTCTACAAGGTGGATAAATCGCGCAGCTATGACGTCAAGGGTGCTGGACTCGGTCTTTATATATGCAAAACGATAGTCGAAATGCACGGCGGTTCGATAGGCTGCAACAGTGAAGAGGGCAAATACACCGAATTTTGGTTTACTGTTCCGAAATATCTTCCGCCTAAGCAGCTGTAAAAGTATTCAGATTATTTAAATCGAGTTAACA
>ENA-UESI01001608-UESI01001608.1-human-gut-metagenome-genome-assembly--contig:-NODE-1608-length-13808-cov-3.887845_pt1 | contig 13808 bp, 13 predicted proteins | sample MGYA00243005_ERZ508006 | MGnify/ENA primary metagenome ERZ508006 (study PRJEB26167, sample SAMN06115436) | human gut metagenome | host: Homo sapiens | place: China:Shandong | collected 2015-06-10... | reverse complement strand
CGAACAGCGTCATCAGTACGCGTAATTTCAGATAGTCAGGATTCTGACGGGTAATGGTGGTACATCCCATCTTCACCCGCAACCCGGCCACCGGCGAGAAGAAGCTGTTCGGCGAATTCCTGACCAACGCCCAGGGCGAAGATGTGGTGGCGGGCGTCCGTACCCCCATGCCCATCTCCGAAATGGCGGAGAAGTTCCCCGAGGCGTTCGCCCAGTTCACCAAGGTCTGCCAGATTCTGGAAAGCCACTACCACGACATGCAGGACATGGAGTTCACCGTGGAAGCCGGCAAGCTGTATATGCTCCAGACCCGTAACGGCAAGCGTACCGCCCCCGCCGCTCTGAAGATCGCCTGCGATCTGGTGGACGAGGGCATGATCGACGAGAAGCAGGCCGTTGCCATGATCGAGCCGAGAACGCTGGACACCCTGCTCCATCCCCAGTTCGACGCCAAGGCACTGAAGGCCGCGCAGCCCGTTGGCCGCGCGTTGGCCGCGTCTCCCGGAGCCGCCTGCGGCCGCATCGTCTTCACCGCTGAGGATGCCAAGGCCTGGGCTGACAGAGGGGAAAAGGTGGTTCTGGTTCGTCTGGAGACCTCTCCTGAGGACATCGAGGGCATGATGTCTGCACAGGGCATCCTCACCGTCCGCGGCGGTATGACCTCTCACGCTGCCGTCGTTGCCCGCGGCATGGGCCGCTGCTGCGTCTCCGGCTGCACCGAGATCAAGATGGACGAGGAAAACAAGAAGTTCGTTCTGGCGGGCAAGACCTACCGCGAAGGCGACTGGCTGAGTCTGGACGGCTCCACCGGCTGCATCTATGATGGCATCATCGAGACCCGTGACGCGGAGATCGCCGGTGAGTTCAGCCGTATCATGGGCTGGGCTGACAAGTATCGCCGCCTGCAGGTTCGCACCAACGCCGACACCCCCCGTGACGCCATCCGGGCAAGAGAGCTGGGCGCCGAAGGCATCGGCCTGTGCCGTACCGAGCATATGTTCTTCGAGGAAGGCCGTATCGCCTCCTTCCGGGAAATGATCTGCTCCGACACCGTTGAGGAGCGGGAAGCCGCTCTGGCAAAGATCCTGCCCATGCAGCAGGCCGATTTCGAGGCGCTGTACGAGGCCATGGAGTCCTACCCCGTGACCATCCGGTTCCTGGACCCCCCGCTCCACGAGTTCGTCCCCAACACCGAGGAAGAGATCGCCGAGCTGGCCAAGACGCAGGGCAAGACCGCTCAGCAGATCAAGGATATCATTGCTTCCCTGCACGAGTTCAACCCCATGATGGGTCACCGCGGCTGCCGTCTGGCGGTCACCTACCCCGAAATCGCCGCCATGCAGACCAAGGCCGTCATCCGCGCGGCGCTGGCAGTGAAGGGTCGTCACCCCGACTGGACGCTGGTGCCTGAAATCATGATCCCCCTGACCGGCGATGCCAAGGAGCTGAAGTTCGTCAAGGACGTGGTGGTCAAGGCGGCGGACGCCGAGATCGCCGCAGCCGGTGCCCAGCTGCACTATGAGGTCGGCACCATGATCGAGATACCCCGCGCCTGCCTGACTGCCGACGAGATCGCCAAGGAAGCGGAGTTCTTCTGCTTCGGCACCAACGACCTGACCCAGCTGACCTACGGCTTCAGCCGTGACGACGCAGGCAAGTTCCTGGCTGCCTACTACGATGCCAAGATCTTCGAGAACGACCCCTTCGCCAAGCTGGATCAGACCGGTGTCGGTGCGCTGATGCAGATGGCGGTGGAAAAGGGCAAGAAGGTTCGTCCGGATCTGCCCCTGACCCCGGTGCGCATCCCGCACACGGTCAGGACGCTGCCCTACAATTACTGCAATGAGAACGATTACCAGCGGCTCTGCGGCTACCGGCGGGAGTTTTTTGCACCCAAAGAGTGGCAGGGCCGCACGGTCCTGCTGACCTTTGAGGCCGTGGCGCACGACGCCACCGTCTTCTGCAACGGCCGCCGGGTGTTTCACCATGGCTGCGGCTACACGGCCTTTACCGTGGACCTGACCGAATCCCTCCGCCTGGGGGAGCAGAACGTCGTGGCCGTCCGGTGCGACAGCCGGGAAGACCTGAACATCCCGCCCTTCGGCGGGCAGATCGATTTCCTGACCTACGGCGGCATCTACCGCGCCGTCTCACTGGACGTGAAGGAGCCTGCCTACCTGCGGGACATCTTCATCGAGGCGCAGGCCGAGGGCGATTTCCGCATCTACACCTCCACCGTGGGCGAGACGGTCGGCTGCACCTTGCAGGCCGAGATCCGCAGCCCCGCCGGGAGCCGGGCGCTCTACAGCGGCGAGCTGTCGCTGCCCATCGTGGGCACCCTGAACGGCGTCCACCCATGGAGCATCGGACACCCCTTCCTGTACACCCTCACCGTGCGGCTCATCCGCCCCGGCACCAGCGGCCTGCCCGACCGGGTGCTGGACGAAAAATCCACCCGGTTCGGCTTCCGGACCCTCCAGTTCGTGGCGGGCGGGCTGTACCTCAACGGCCAGCGGGTGGAGCTGCGCGGCCTGAACCGCCACCAGAGCTACCCTTATCAGGGCTACGCCATGCCGGACAGCATCCAGCAGCTGGATGCCCAGATTCTGAAAAAGCAGCTGGGCTGCAACGCAGTCCGCACCAGCCACTACCCCCAGAGCCAAGCCTTCCTCGACGCCTGCGACGAGCTGGGGCTTCTGGTCTTTGTGGAGATGCCGGGCTGGCAGCACATCGGCGACGAGAGCTGGCAGGCGCAGGCATTGCAGAACTGCCGCGAGATGGTCTGCCAGTGCCGCAACCATCCCAGCGTCTTTCTGTGGGGCGTACGGGTCAACGGCAGCCCCGACGATGAAGCGTTCTACAAGCGCACCAATGAGGCCGTCCGGCGGCTGGACCCCACCCGCCCCACCGGCGGTGCCCACATCCGCCGCAAAGACCAATTGCTGGAAGACGTCTACGCCTACAACGATTACTCCTACACCGGGCGGGGGGCTGGCTGCGAGAACCGCTCCGCCGTCACGCCCGACCTGCGCAAGGGCTACCTCATCAGCGAGTTCGGGGGCCAGCAGTTCCCGGCCAAGACCTTTGACGACGAGCCGCACCGGCTAGCCCAGGCCCTCCACCACGCGGCCGTCCTGAACGATGCCATCGCCCAGCCGGGCGTGGCGGGCAGCTTTGGCTGGTGCATGGCCGATTACAACACCCACCGGGAGTTCGGCAGCGGCGACCGCATCTGCTACCACGGTGTGCTCGACTCGTTCCGGAACCCGAAGCTCTCCGCCGCCGTCTATGCCAGCCAGAAGACGCCCCGCTCCCCCTCCGACATCGTGCTGGAAGTTTCGTCCAGCATGGCGCTGGGCGACCACCCCGGCGGGTTTGCCGGGGCCTGCTGGGTGTTCACCAACGCCGAGAGCGTCCGGCTCTACCGCGGCAACGATTTCATTGCCGAGTTCAGCCCGGACCGCCGGGGCCGGTTCGCGGCGCTGCCCCATCCGCCCATCGAGGTGCAGGATTTCGTCGGCTCCCTGCTCGAAAAGTATGAGGGGCTGGACCCCGTGGTCGCGCCGCAGGTGGCCGCCATCCTCAACGAGATGCGCCGGGACGCGCTGAGCCTTTCGCCCCTGAGCCGGGCGCGGCTGCTCTCGCTGCGGCTGAGCTGGAATGACCTGCTCCGGATGTACTACAAGTACATCGGCGTCCTCGGCTCGCCCTCCAGCGTCTACCGGTTCGAGGCCGTGTGGCATGGGCGCACCGTCCGCACCGTGGTGCGGGAGCCAGTGCAGAGCGTCCGGCTGGAGTGCACGGTCTACAATCCCCTGCTGACGGACGGCCCCACCTGGGACTGCGCTGCCGTCAGCCTGCGGGCCATCGACCAGAACGGCAACTTCCTGCCCTACTGCGGCGAGGCTGTTCAGCTGAGCGTGGAAGGCCCGGTCAGGATCCTCGGCCCCAGCGTCGTGCCGCTGCGGGGCGGCATGGCGGGCACCTACCTTGCCACCACCGGCCGGGCAGGCCGCGCCGTGCTCCACTGCAAAATGGAGGGCGCGCTGGACACCGAAGCCGTGCTCACGGTGCGCAAGCGTTCTTAAATCCCGTCCTTTCATGATAGATTTGCACTCCGTTCAAAGTTTTATCATGTTTGGCTGATATTCTATGGATGTAAAGAGTTTATGGGACGGCTTCGGCCGTCCCCTTTTGAAGAGTTTGAGGACAAAGGACTGTACGATTATGAGAGAAAAACTTCGCCGCTTTATGATCGGCCGCTACGGCACCGACGGCCTGAACCAGTTTCTGAGCATTGCCTCTCTGGTTCTGCTGCTCATCGCCATCGTCAGCCGCATCAGCCTGTTCACCTGGCTGGGTGTGGTGCTGCTGGGCTTCTGCTATTACCGCACCTTCAGCCGCAACATCTCGAAGCGGACCGAAGAGAATTACAAGTTCTACACCCTCAAAGACCGGGTGGACAACAAGTTCCGGGGTCTGAAAGAGCAGTGGGCCAACCGCAAGGTCTACCACTATTACCGCTGCCCCCAGTGCCGCCAGAAGCTCCGTGTGCCCCGCGGGCGCGGCCGCATCCAGATCTCCTGCCCCCGCTGCGGCACCCAGTTCATCAAGAAGAGCTGAGCCATGTTCGGATATGTGATCCCGAATCAGGCTGCGCTTTCGCCGGAAGCGCAGGCGCGGTACCGCTCAGCCTACTGCGGGCTCTGCCGCCGCATCGGTGCGCTGCACGGCCTGCGCGGGCGGCTGACCCTGAGCTATGACCTGACCTTTTTGGATCTGCTGCTCTCCAGCCTGTACGATGGCGAGACCGCGCTGCACACCGGCGCAGACCACTGCCCCATCCACCCCATCCGGAAGGTGGGCTGGCGTTCCAGCGGGCCAACCGATTACTGCGCCGACCTGAGCGTTGCGCTCCACTACTACAACGCACAGGACAAGTGGAACGATGACCGCAGCCTGCTGGGGCTGGGGTTCGAGGCGCTGCTCGCCGCCCCCACTGCGGCAGCCGCCGAACGCTGGCCACGGCAGTGCAGCGCCATCCGCGCCTGTCTGGACCGGCTGGCGCAGTACGAGGCCGAGGGCAGCGAAGATCTGGACGCCGTGTCCGGCTGCTTTGGCGACCTGATGGCGGAATTGTTCGACTACAAGCAGGACCACTGGTCCCCGGAGCTGCGCAGCATCGGCTTTCATCTGGGCAAATACATCTACCTGCTGGATGCCTACGACGACCTGGACCGCGACCTGAAAAAGGGAGCCTACAACCCGCTGCGCAGCCTGCACCAGCTGCCCGGCTATGAAGAAGAGATGCGGGAGATCTTCGAGCTGCTGCTCGCCAACTGTGCCTGCAGCTTTGAGCGCCTGCCCTGTGTGGAGGATGTGGACCTGCTGCGGAACATCCTCTACTCCGGCGTCTGGCTCAAATACAACTGCAAACATGCAAAAAATCCCCCCAGAACCGCCGAATGAGGCGGTTTCTCTTGATTTTTCAGGCGTTGTCCTGTACACTTAATTTTGTTCGTGCGGCAGCAAGGCCGCGCAAGTTCGTAGAGACGTGAGGAAGTTGATCCATGAAAGACCCCTATGAGGTGCTGGGCATCCAGCGCGGAGCCAGCGAGGAAGAAATCAAAAAAGCCTATCGTGCCAAGTGCAAGCGCTGGCACCCCGACCTGAACCCCAACGACCCCACGGCCGAAGAGCACTTCAAGGAAGTGCAGGCGGCCTATGACGCCATCACCAAGGGGGAGACCGGCCCCCAGAACGGCGGCTACGGCAACCCCTACGGCCAGCAGCAGAGCTATGGCGGCTTCTACAGCGGCGGCTATCAGCAGGGCTATGGCCAGCAGGGCTACAGCCAGCAGGGTGGCGACTGGGACTTCGGGTTCGACCCGTTCGGTTTTGGGTTTGGGTTCGGCGGCTACCAGCAGCAGAGCGGGCCGGGCTTCAGCAGCGCGGACACGCCCGAACTGCAGGCGGCGCGCAACTTCATCGTGAACCGCCGCTACGCCGAGGCCCGCCGTGTGCTGGACGGCATCGCGAACCGCACCGCCCGGTGGTATTATCTCTCGTCGCTGGCGAACCAGGGCCTGGGCAACAGCATCGACGCCCTGCAAGACGCCCGCCGCGCCGCCCAGATGGAGCCGGGCAACACCGAATACCAGGTGCATCTGCGCAATCTGCAAAGCTCCGGCCGCTCATGGGCTTACGTTTGTTATGCCTTTCTAGCATCTGCGAATTTGTGCAAAGCACAAATTTGCCATATGCAAAAACTACAATATATGGTTTTTGCATATTAATAACTGTACCACACTTAATCTAAAAAGGCTACTGAAAAATGTAAGCGTTTACAGTATTTTTTACATTACAGTAAATTTGTCTTCCGGTATTGGCTTGGGGATACATGTTTGATTTTGTGAAAGGCATCTCCGAAGTAATTACTGTCCATATATCCACAGTCGGAGGCTATCTGTGTGATGCTTTTATCGGTTGACAAAAGCAGGTCACAGGCATGGCGAATCCTGACCGCATTCAGATATTCCTTGAAGCCAAAACCTGTCACTGTCTTGAATCTTCTGGAGAAATAGGAATCACTCATACAACTAAGCCTCGCCATTTTATTTAAAGTAATGTTTTCCCTGTAATGATGGCTGATATAAACTGCTGCCGCTTCAATATCTTTGTCTTCCAGCTCTTCCGGGATTTCAGGCTGGGCATAATTCTGACAGCGTATAATAAACAGGATAATCTCTTCACAATATCTGGTACAGAGCGCCTGCGATAATTCATCTTCATTTTCCTGTTCATGAAGCAGCCTGTCAAACAGTGATTCCAGATATCCCCGTCTGTTTGGAGGTATTGTCAGATGCTTGTGTTCAAAGCATTTTATAAAGGTATCACTTCCGATGTCTTCCAATAAATGGTGAATAGATTCATGAGCAAAACAAAGTGCTATTCTCTCATGACCATCTTTTGAATCAAAAGTGGTTCTGTGGATTTCTCCTTTGGGAATCAGAACCATATCGCCCTCTTTCACATGATACACACGATTATTTACGAATACTTTCCGTTTTCCATTTAACAGATAATAGAATTCATAGAAAGAATGAAAATGCTCTGTTTTCATTTCAAAATATGCTTCCCTGCGTACTCTGGACAGATTGATCTGACTCTGTTTTTCTACTTGTAATGCCATTTATGCCACCATACCTTTCATCGTCAGTCTCATTTTACCACATCTTATAAAAGTAGTCAAAAAATCTGTAGTTTTTACATATCATCATGATTTTTAAGTAGTTATTACTGGATTTTCGCAGTATGATGTAACTGTTCTGAAATTACAGATATTCATACGAAATGGGGAGAATTATGAATTTATTAAAGAAAACAGTCAACAGAGATCTGATTTTAAGCGGCAATATGGTACAGGCTATCATGTCTATCGCCATTCCTGTCGTGATCAATTCCTTTTTACAGACCATGTATAATCTGACGGACACCTTCTGGTTAGGGAAGATCGGTACAGAACAGTTAGCGGCAATCAATCTGGTAACACCTGTCCAAAGTATCATTATGAACTTTGGCTCCGGTATTACAGTAGCCGGTTCTGTACTGATTGCACAATATATAGGAGCCAAAGATGATGAAAATGCGAAGTCCATGGCAAATCAGATTTTTGCCTGTGCAATGATCTTCGCCTTTGTATGTGCAGGACTGTGCTTTCTCTTCACTCCCGCTATCGTCAAATGGCTCGGAGCAGATGGAAATACATTAAAATACGGACGGATTTATCTACAGATTGTAGTTCTGGATATGCCGCTTCTGTATACAATTAATATTTTCAGCGCCATTAATCAGGCACAGGGAGATACGGTGCGCCCTATGCTGCTGAATCTGCTCGGTATTCTGATCAATATGGTTCTTGATCCGTTGCTCATGGTCGTGCTGGATCTGAATATTGCAGGAGCCGCCCTGGCTACCTTGTCTGCGAAGCTGCCCTCCGCCCTGATTGCCTTTTATTCGCTGAATCAGAAGGATAAGCTGGTGCATCTGGACTTGAAACATATTCACTTTGAAAAAGACAAAATGAAATCCATTCTTCGTGTCGGACTTCCTACTGCTATTGGAGGCAGTACCATGCAGTTTGGTTTCCTGCTTATGAGTAAGAATGTATATAAATACGGTACACAGGCAATGGCAGCCTATGGTATCGGGAATAAGGTAAATGGTCTGATCACACTGCCCTCTAACGGCATCGGTTCTGCGGTTGCTACCATTGTTGGACAGAATGTTGGTGCAAATCAATATGACCGTGCCAGACAAGGCTACCGTCTTTCCCAACGGATTAGTGTTGTTTTCTTATTTGTGGGTGGTTTGATCTTGTCCAGAGCACCCATTTCCGGTGCGATTGTCGGTATATTTTCTGATGATGCACAGGTCGTTGCCATGGCTGCGGATTTTCTGAGTATTATGGCATTCTGGTGCTGGACGAATGGTATCTATAATTCTACGATGGGACTTTTTCAGGGTACCGGACATACTGAAGTTACGATGCTGGTGGATGCTTCAAGGCTGTGGGTATTTCGTTTCCTGACACTGTTTATCTGTGAGAGCATCCTGCACATGGGAGTCAGAAGTATCTGGTATTGTGTTGTTGTAAGTAACGGTATCTCCGCAGCAATACTCTATCTCCTTTACCGTACAAATATCTGGCGCAGACCAACCATGAAAAAGACACAGAAAGCCAAAGGAGCAGCATGATTAAAGCTGCTCCCATTCATATACGGCCCGCAGGAGTTCACCTACACTCCAGGCCTGTGCAAAACACCCTCTTGAAACAGTAGGTTTAGCGCCATCATAGATTTCTGCCAGTTGTCCAAGACACCCTTCCTCCAGCCAGTATCGAATTGCTTCGATTCCTTCCGCCAGTTCTGCCTTATAGGCAGATGTCTTGTCTGATGCATCCTGTCTTAAATACTTAATCCAGGCACGGTAATAAGCGCCCAGTGGGAATGCCCATACTGTTCCCTGATGATATGCTCTGTCTCTTTCCTGCATACTTCCAATATAAATATCATGGAAAGCACTGTCACGAGGGGATAAGGTTCTAAGTCCTGCGGTTGTATACAATTCTTCTTTGATTTTATGAAGAACGCATAACTCTTTCTCTTTAGGAAGCATTGTATACGGCATGGATAATACCCACACCTGATTACAGCGCACCTGATTTTCTTCGCTGTTTCCAGATAATACATCCTTTAAGCAGTTTTCCTCTTCGTTCCAGAATTTCAGAAGGAATGCTTCTTTGACCTTGTCTGCAAGCTCTGCATAATGCTGTGCCAGCTTGTTATCCTGTTGCAGTAAAGCGAATTGCTTCATAATCTCCAAATCATTATACCAGTAAGCATTGATCTCTACAGGTTTCCCATGGCGCGGCGTAGGCAGATAATTTCCCACACGAACATCCATCCATGTCAGCTGTTCCAGGTCAGCACCAGCCTGAATCAGACAATCTGAATCCATTCCGATGTGATAATCTGTTCCCTTCTCATAAGCGGTCATAATCCGTTTCAGCACATCCCATACTTCCGGTAAGAAGGCATTGTCCTTTGAAGTCTGGATATATTCATATACTGCATTGATAAACAACAATGGAGCATCTACTGAATTGTACATGGGTTCGACATCACCCTCCGGGAACAGATTGGGTAAAAGCCCATGATGTTCGTATTTGGCAAAAGTCTGAAGAATACTTTTACATTCTTCCAGTCTGCCTGTGACCAGAGTAGTTCCTGCCAGTGCGATCATCGTATCTCTTCCCCAGTCCTCAAAGAAGGGATAACCTGCGATAATACTCTTGCCTTGCGTAGATTCCCTGTCTACTACATATGCATCTGCACTCAGAACAAGCTGTCTGCCGATTTCACTGGTCAGATTGGCTTTCTTTAATAGTGCTTCTTCATATGCCTGTCTGCTATGAAGTAATTCATCAAACAGTCCCTCATGGTATGTATAAGGTTTTGTACTTAAAATGACATTGATGTCATTTTGTATTTCTCCTGTCTCTGTTTCACTGATATAAGAGTGAGTGCATACAGTCCTTCCCTGTTTTTCTCTGCCATCACGTTCATCCTGTGAAAAATACATCGGTCCAAACAAGTGAGAGGGTTCTTCCTGTATCTGTGCATTGGCTGCAACGTAAAGGACATCCTCAGCCCCTTTGATCCGATACAGATTATCCTGTTCTATATTGACTGTAATCTGCTGCTTTTCACAAAATTCTTCTTTCTTAGGTGAAAAACGTAACATAGGTGTCAGGGTCAGTCTGCATTGGTGCTTTTGCTCAGAATGAATATTATATTGCAGCGCTACTGTATTTTCTCCATGAACCATGACCATTCTCTTGGATATCACGACATCTCCAATACGATAAGTCCAAGTAGGGATTTTATCATAGGAAAAGCTGTCCAAATAGTGAAATCCTTCCAAATCCGGCTGATTTATCATTCTCTGGGAAGTCAGGACATAATCTGTACCATCCATTGAAAACGTTTCCAATAAATTTGATATCAAATGCCTGCGTACATTGGGAGCTTTTTTCGCAGACATAAGTAATGCCTGATCGCCTCTTGCCAGAGAACCAATCACTGACAAGCTGCTGTATCCACCCAATCCGTTCGTCAGCAGGAAGCAATCCTTCTCTCCCTGCTCTATCGTATTCCAATTCTGACTGTTTCGTTCAAATCTCATTGTGTTTATCCTTTCTTTTAATCAATTTTTTCATAGGCAATTCTGGGGCTTCCGTCTGAAATATAGATGATTCCGCATTGTGCAAACCCATTCTTGACCAGAAGATGCTGCATGGTCAGATTATCATGGTGTGTATCTGCACGCAGATGAGGACAAATATTCTGGCAAAATGACACGCATGTCGCAAAAATGCCTTTTATCTGTCCATCACTGGCAAGACGGTGTATCGTGCCATATGGCGAATCCTCCAGCCATTTCCCCTCTTCTATTACCTGATAGGTAGGGTCATCACCCAGGATAAAGGCAAAGGCTGCGTGAAGCTGTCCATCCTCTTCGCAGACATAAGAGTTGCCTTTTGCAATATCTGTCTCCAGTACTGCTCTGTTCGGATGCCCCGGTTTCCACTGTGTCGGATTGCCTGACTTGTCCATATATTCCTTTGCCAGACAATAAATTCTTAACATTTCATCAATATCTTCCGGTTTAGCATGTCTGATTGTCATTGTCGTACTCCTTTGCTTTGTCCTGCACATAATCCGATTTATGCTGACTGCCCCATTGACACATGGATATCAGAATCGGGATCAATGATCTGCCACGCTCTGACAGGCTGTACTCTACCTTAGGTGGAATCTGCGGATATTCTGTTCTGATAATCAGAGAATCATTCTCCATTTCTTTGAGTGTGGCACTTAATGTCTTGTGAGAGATTGTGCCAAGACATCGTTTCAGTTCGTTGTATCTCATGACAGGCTTATGCTGTGCCAGCCAGTAGATGATGATCAGTTTATATTTGCCATTAATAAGGGATAAAGTATATCCAAAATCTGTATCTGTAATATTCTCTCCCGTATGACAGCACTCTTTATGTAGCATACAATTAGGTGTCATTTTTCGTTGACTCCTCCCATTACTTTCCTTTAGGTGAGTATATAACCTAAGTGTGCGTACTTCCTTTTTTATAAATTGTAATGTATATTGTAGAAAAGGGCAATAATAGATTTAGAAATATTCAGGGGGTAACGATATTGAATCAGATATTTAAGATTGAAGATTTGCGTCCAATCAGAAGCGGGATGACTGTTTCAAGGGATTCAAAGCTTGGAATAACAAACAAGGTCACGTATTTCTCTATGGGCGATGATACATCCATCAGTCAGGAAAGTTATGACAGAATGACGATGTATATTGGTGCCGCCGGATGTGGAGAATTTATTATTGGGGAGAACCAGAGCATCGTTTCTATGGAGCCTGGGCAGGTACTCATTGTCCCTTCTAAGACATTATGTGGCATGCAGACATCTACAGGTATGGTATACACTGAAATTATTTTGGAAAAGGAGAACACTATGAACAAGAACATCAAAGCAAACGAAGTATTCGCATTAAAGGATCTCATCTCTTATGAAGAAGGCAGCATCGCAAATATGGATGTTGTAAGCAACCCTACTATGAAGTATGTGCTTATGGCATTTGATGCGGGTACAGGTCTTACACCTCACCGCGCACCTGGTAACGCTACCGTAGTTGCTCTGGAAGGCAAAGCAACGATCGGCTATGAAGGTAAAGATTATGAATTAAATGCCGGCGAGTGCTTCCACTTTGAAAAGAACGGACTTCACAGTGTAACAGCAAATGAGAAGTTCAAAATGGCACTTTTACTTGTATTAGAATAAGGAATGAATAAGAAAAGAGGGACATTTTTGATAGTGTCCCTCTTTTTCTATATTTGTTATGATTTCCTGTTATGCAGTAGTTCCTCACATGCCTGTTGCCAACATTCTTCCGGTATCCTGGGCCATCTACATTCACCATATTTTATCTGGCAAAGTTCCATTGCTCTGTTTAAGGCGGTTCCATGCGCAACTGTTCCCCCTCTTAAAAGCTGTTCACTTACCTGCGTCCAGAAAGGCGCTGTTTCATAGAAAGACTTCTCTCTCATTTCTTTAATTATAGCTTCTACATCATAATCCAATATTACAAATTTTACTTTCCATTGCTTGTCCTTACTATGTAAAATCATAAATTCTGCCTTTGATTTACCATTTAAAGGACAACCCACAGAACCAGAATTCCATACAGTCTTACCTTATATATTGGGTTAGTATTTGCAAAACCATTTATGCAGGTACAATTCGTCCCGTTCTCTTTATAACGACTTGCAATTACCTGATTATACCATATTTTTGTAACCTTTTCACATATCTTATCATAATATGATACCAAAACGTATATTATGACAAGGAGAATGCTTGATGCAGGACTATAGACAAATGCCCTATGTAGACCAGTTCCCCATAGCCATGGCATATGTTCCGTGGCAGCAGAACTGTAACATGTACGAGAATCTGGATGAGGCTTTTCGGGTCGGTACAATTTTTCCAGTATTAAATAAGCCCTTCAAAGGAGGAGAAAAATGTCGATGATGAATTGTAAATGTAATGAAAGACAGAGACTTTTGACAGAAATCAGCAAGGTGGATTTCGTATTAAAAGACCTGAATCTGTACCTTGACACGCACCCTTATGACCAACAGGCAATTGACCGATTCAGACAATATAACCGTATGAAAAAGCAATTAACTAAAGATTATACTAAGGCATATGGACCTTTGGAACTTAGCATTCTGGATGATTCCATGCGTGAATGGAAATGGTCATTGCAGGATTGGCCATGGGAAAGGGGGTATAACTAAATGTGGAATTATGAGAAAAGACTGCAGTTTCCGGTAAATATTAAAGAAACAAACCCGGAAATAGCCAAGATTATCATTACGCAATATGGTGGCCCTGATGGTGAGCTTAGTGCATCCATGCGGTATCTGGCGCAGCGTTATACGATGCCCTACAATGCTGTTGCAGTATTCTGCACTCTGGGAGCGGTGGTGCTGGCCCTGTACCGATACAAGCCTCAGAAGGAACTGGGGTATTTTCTGCTGTATCTGACGGTGCTGACCCTCTGGGCTCTGGTGATCATTCTGGCTCCGGTGGGAAGTTCTGGGGGACATCAGAGAATGCAGTACGCATCCAAATCTATTGTGCTATAATTACTTATTGCCTTGT
>ENA-UESI01001580-UESI01001580.1-human-gut-metagenome-genome-assembly--contig:-NODE-1580-length-14067-cov-9.279986_pt1 | contig 14067 bp, 13 predicted proteins | sample MGYA00243005_ERZ508006 | MGnify/ENA primary metagenome ERZ508006 (study PRJEB26167, sample SAMN06115436) | human gut metagenome | host: Homo sapiens | place: China:Shandong | collected 2015-06-10... | reverse complement strand
CCTGCCCGATGTATATGTTCCTTGTGAGGTTTGCCATGGCAAGCGCTAAATAAAGCCAGAGAAGGTGCTGGAGATCATAGCCACCAAACAGGCCCACATTGAGAAATGCAGAAAGAGACTCAAACAGGAGGCAAAGCCATGAAAGACTTTTGCCAATACGGAAATCGTCGGGATGACGAATGGAAAATCTTGCCCTGGATACCTGATCCGCGCCCGCCCTTCAAAATCTGGGTAAAACCAGAGCAGATCGCGCCATTCTTTCTCATTCCCCACCACCCCTATGCGATCTCCCTTCTGCTAAAGATCAGCGACGGATTCCGGACAGAGAAATTCCGACGGCTGGGACTGACAGGCAGCAGCGCGGATTGGGAGCGGCTTGTCCGGGGCGTGATCCAGGAGTTCGAGGAAAATAACAGCGGCGTGGATCTGTTTCACTTTGATTCCGACGAGGATGTGTTCTGCGTGTACTCCCAATACATCGACGATTTGATGCTACTGTCCAAAATGATCCGGGCGGCCTGTGACAATGAAAAAACGATGGGGATGTATCTGAACATGAGCGAGGCTGCGAAAGCATGAAAGAGTTGACCACTCAAACAGGGATTATAGTAAAATGCAGTAAAACGGCCATTGAATTTTTCCAAAATGCTCAATCAGTGGATTTCTTCTCTGCACTGGAGATTCCGAAGGAATTCCAAGACATAGCGGTTGAGTTTTATGATTTGATTCTGGAAAACGACCATCCTACAGCTTTGCTGGGCTGTCGCGGCAATTATGATATTGCGGTACAGATAGATGAGGTAACCGGCACCATGACGGGGTGGCATTGGTTCAAATGAGGGAAATGGAATGATCGAGTACATCAAACTCTTTTGGGAGGGCGCACCGGATGGAGAGCCAGCGGTCATCCTCTATGAAGTGGATACCGAAAATGAGTGGCTGGTCCTCCGCTCCATCGACATCTTTGCAGATGGCCGCACCCGCAACATCCCTGACCTTTACGACGGCGCCATCGAGATTACACCGATCCCCACCGTGGATGAGTTGAACGCCCATGTCTGGGGTGAGGAGTTCCACGCCTGTGTAATAGAGAAAGCAGAATTTGAGTCCATCTGGGAAACTCACACCTATGATGGAGCGTTAAAGTAACCAGGAGGAGTCCCAATGAACAAATCCTTAAAAGCAAAAAATCTGCCGTTGTTCTCCATCATTGACCTGGACCAGCTGCGCCGGGAAAACCATCTGGAGGGCACAGAAGTAACAGACTTTTTCACGGCAAGGGATGGAAAAGTCTATCTTCTCATGGAACAGCCCTCCGAAACACAGGGTAAGGACTGGCTCAGCATTCCTTCCACCTATACCGCGGTGGAAATCCAGTTGGATTGGGCGGAACAGCGGGTGCTGGAAACGACGCTGTTTCCTCTTGGTCTCTTGAAGTTCCAGTTCCATTATTTGCGGCCTGCAGGTGAACACTTTCTCCTGCTGGGAGCAAGATGCGCCTATCGGGAAAACGGCCCCGACCAGAACGCCTGGATCGTCAGCCGGGACGGAGCTGTGCTGTCCCGTTTCTGCCTGGGGGATGGCATTCAAGACTGTGTGGTAAAAAAAGATGGCACCATCATTACCAGCTACTTTGACGAAGGTGTATTTGGTAATTACGGTTGGGATGAACCTCTGGGTGCTTGCGGCCTGATTGCATGGACATCGGAGGGAACTCCTCTCTGGAAGAATGAGAACTATTCCATCTATGACTGCTACGCCATCAGCCTGGACGAAGAAGAAAACCTGTGGTTTTATTATTACGATGAATTCCGGCTGGTGCGGACGAACTTCAAAGAGGACTTTGTATTTGAACTGCCAATCGAAGGAAGCGGAGCTTTTTCTGTTGCCCCGTCCGGCAATACCTTCCTGTTTCAAGGCGGATACCAGCAACGGGATAAATTCTACTTCCTTACCGCTCATGGTGATCACCTTGGGAAAAAACAGGAGGCTATTCCCACCTGTGACGGAAACAAGGTCGCTGTGGAGCAGTGCAGCCTGCTTCGCAGCCGGATGTTGTTCCTTGGAAAAGATGGTGTGCTCTATGGAGGTATTTGGGGGAGCGATGGCCAATGAAACAGTCTGATATTTATACCGAGGCTCTGACCTGTCTGCGCTCCATCCTTCTGTCAGACCATCCAGAGTTCCAAAACTGGATCGGCTGGCTGGAGCGGGACATTCAGGACTGGAACCAGCAGCGGGAGGTTGCCCACCATCTTCGGGCATACGGAGGTATGGGCTCGTTCAACGACCTGCCCAGTATGCGTGGAAATCACGACTATATTTTCGACTTTCTCAAGTCCGTGTGCTATGCCTTCGGCCATCTTTATGGCAAACGGGAAGGCATTTCTCCGGAGGCATTGATGGAGGAGTGCCTGCACGATGTAGAGCAGGCAGCCTATCACCCCCATAAGGCACTGAACCAAGCCATTGCCCAGCACTTGATGCAGGGCGATTTGCAGGAGAATCTGGATAGGCTGTAGGAGGACTTGCTATGAACGAAAAACTGTCCCGTCCCCAATTCAATCAAATGGACACCACCGAGAAGCAGACACTGATGGAAAGCCTGGCTGCTCGTTATAATATGACCTTTCTTGATCTACATACTTTTGACCGCTGGGGCCAGAGCAGCACCACCGGCATATTCGAAAAAGATGGCCGGAAGTTTGTCTTTGTTCCCGGCGATACCGTCACCCTGGGCTGGGAGCAGTTTGCCGTGGGACTGAATCAGGAGAGCCGGGAGGAATTGGAGTATCTGTTCCGGGAATGGGAAATGGAACCGCAGAACCCGGAGGAGATGATCCGGGAAAGCATGGCTCCCGTTCGGCAGGCGGTCATTGGCCCCATGCTGGTGGGCCGGGAGCTGGAGGAACTGTGCTGGGAGCCGGTCAAGATGGACGATCCCAGGCTGACTGCCCACCCTGACTGGCTGAAGGAATTCCGTGATTTTGCTTGGAGTGACAGCAGCAGTCTTACCTTGCATCAGTCGGCCCGCATAGAACGGACAGAAGATGGATTTCATACCTGGATCTATCACTGCACAGACTACGATGCGCTTCTTGCCGGGCTGGAAAAGCAGGGGCTTTCGCTGCCCACAGCGGACGAGTGGGCCTACCTGTGCGGCGGCGGATGTCGGACCCTGTTCCCATGGGGAGATGGGTTAGACTACTCCATGCGTCTGCGCTGGTTTGAGGACATGGATGAGGATGAGAACCGACCCTATGATATGGAGGAACCCAACTTCTTCGGCCTGTCCATCGCCTACGATCCCTATATGCGGGAAGTGGTGCAGGCTGATAGACTTACCACCTGCGGCGGTGACGGCGGGTGCAATATCTGCGGCGGGCTGGGCCCATTTCTCGGTTTCCTACCCTGTTCGCCCCACTGTAAGCCGGAAGTGCAGGAGGACAAGGAACTAAACGGAGATTATGACTTCTACCGGCCCATTATCCGGGTGGAGAACCATGATTGACAATAGAAGCTTGATACGAAATAAAGAAAGAGAGGTGCCGACATGGGAGCATGGGGCATAAAAGCATTAGAGCGTGACGAAGGGCTGGATGTACTGGACATCCTCAAAAATGAATATGTACCGGAGCATCCGGTAATGGATCTGGGCGAGATGATCGAACTGATGAAAGAGGAAGTCATGCTGGGATCTGACTTCTCACAAATCGACTTCCTCTTTGACAATACTGCGATGGCTCTGGCGGAGCTGTATTTCCAATGGAAGGATAACAGCAAACTGGACTACGATCATGAAGAAGCTATATGGGATAAAGTCACCGGTTTCACAGCATCCAAAGAAGCCCTTGCTTTCCTGCTGCGGCAGCTCACCGACATCAAAAACGAGGTGCCGGACGAGGACGGCATCCGTGAGATTGTGGATCTTTGGAAGAACGAGGACAGCGGTGAGATCGCTCCTGCGTGGTTGGAACACTTGAATCAGCTCATTGATCGACTGGATTCAGAACAGGAGGCACGACAAATGTATATCAAAAAATACTGGGGCAACTTTATTGGCGGTTCCGATGACAGTCTGAACCTTGTGGCATTTTTGGAAGACCAGAAGAAAGAGGAGATCCCCCTCAGCGAGATATTTGCCAAGATTGGGCTGGACAAACAAAACTGGGACTTCCGCCAGACCGTGGAGTATCTGGAGTTTACACACTCCGATGGCGTGGAGATGGACTTCCACTTCGCCATTGATGTGGTCACCGATCTGGCCGCCATCCTGCTGGAGTGCAGCGTCAGCGGCGGCGTGGACCTCCACGACCTGGACGAGTATAACACCGCCCACCGCCGTATCCGCATCACCGCCACGCCAGAGGAGCATGACGCAATGAACAAGGCCCTGGCGGATTTTGCCCAAAATCCTCTGTCCTATGATCTCCACGAAATAATGGATGACGAGGAGATCCGGGAGATGGCTCGGGATATAGAGGCGCTGCGGAAGGAGCTGTATGAGGCCGCCGGTCGCAACCGGGACTACTATGTAAAGGCAGAGGACATGCAGAATCTGCTCCCAGACTGGGAGGAAGCCAATGGCTGCATCGCCACGAGCCGCATTACGGTGGAGGGCTGCAAGGTCGGCTACTGCTACCGGGAGGAGCCGGACGGCGACTGGGACAGCGGCTGGCGCTTTACCGCCGGTGATGAGAGCGACGAGTACATGGACGACCCCAACAACGCCGGGATCTACGGCCTCAACTCCATCTGCAACGACGATCCCGACATTATTCCCCTGCTACATACGCCCGCCCCCTGCGCCTTTGAGCGGGGTGAGAATGGCGTGTTCCAGCAGATCAAAGACTGGAAACCGGATGAGGACGAGGAGGACCCAGATATGGACATTTTAAGGCAGTGCCAGAAGTGGAATGAAAAGAGCGAGTACCAGAAGATCATTGACGCGCTGGAGACCATTCCAGCCCAGGAGCGCACCCCGGAGATGGACAGCGAGCTGGCCCGGGCCTACAACAATCTGGGGGCACCTTCCAACCGTGCGCTGCTCAAAAAGGCCATCGCTCTCTTGAGCCCCCATGGGGAATACTTCGAGGGAGACCACTGCTGGAACTTCCGCATGGGTTACTCTTACTTTTATCTGGATCAGGAGGGCCGGGCTCTGCGATACTTTGAAAAGGCATTGGAGGCCCGCCCTGGTGACGAGGACACCATAGAGCTGATCGACTGGTGCAAGAAGAGCATTTCTCTGCCTCAGTTTTCACAGTGCTTCCGGGAGCGGACAGTGGACTGGTGGGAAACCTTTGCCGAAATGGAAGCCCAGCTGCGCCAGATGATGGACGACGACAAGGATCACACCCGCGGCGCGGAGATCGTGGCCCAAATGGAAGATACTTTGAACTTGGTCTTTGACGAGATTTCCTTCGAGATGGGCTTCAATGGCGAAAAGCATGAGCTGATCCTCACCCCGGAGGGCGACGAGGTCAAGCTGTTTGAGCTGGTCTACTTCCGGAAGCACGCCCCCAAGGAGGTGCTGGAGCACTGGAACATCCTGGTGGGCCGCCAGCCCAGCCAAAACATCGGCCTGCGGACCGACGACGGCTGGGATATCTCCGGGGAAGATGTGCAGATCTGGCTGGAGGAACAGGGCGAAAACAGCTTCGCCATCTCCGCCTACTGCGAAAAGCTGCTGCCCATGCTCCGGGAGGAGGAAGGCCGGGTCTGGTGGATGCTCACCACCCTCACCGACCAGGTGCTGGGCGAGATCCCCCACATGAGATACATAGACAGCTTCGATGTGCTGGAGGAGCCCAAGGCAGAGCCGTCCATTCTTATGTCCCAGCTTCCTGACGCGTTGAAGGAGCGGGGCTTGGAACTTTCCACCGATCCGGAAGCCTATCTGGAGAGCTACCTTGGCTACAAAATGGAACCCAACAAGGACCCGGACGCCGACTGGCGGCTGGATGTGATGGCTGGCTCCACCAACTGTGTGCCGCTCATCAACGGCTATCTGAATGCCGACAATGACTTTATGGACGAGCTCCATGCCGACGGCGCAGCGGCGGGCTTCTTCTGCTATCCCCTGGATACCCTGCGGGAGGAGGAAGGAACGGAGAAGATTTTTGACTTCCGGGACAAACTGGAAGAAGTGTTCACCACCGGGGACGGCCCGGAGGTGGTCACCCTCACCGGCGGAGCCACCGGACTCTACTGCGGCTATGTGGACTTCATCGCCTGGGATATCCGGGCGGCACTCCAGATGGCAAAGGAATTCTTCAGGGACAACGACATCCCCTGGGCCAGCTTCCATACCTTCCGCCGTGAAGCGGGCACTGTGAGTCTGAAAAATCCGCCCGATGAGGAGCCGGACAGTGAGGCGCAGGCCGCCGAGTTGGACGAGACGCTGACGGGCATGGACTATATCCCTTATACCCCGCAGAATGCAGAGGCATTCTTCGCACAGCTCCAGCAGTGGAACGACGAGGACGAGTACACCCGCTGTATTCAGGCATTGAATGCCATCCCGGAGGACTGGCGGAACTACCGCACCGCCTACGCCCTGGCCCGGGCGCTGGAGAACTACGCAATTCTGGGCGACCACAATGAGGGAACCCCCAACTACAAGGGGGACAAGGCTCTGCTTCGAGCCATCGAGGTGCTGGAGTCCGTCCGGGAGGAAGGCCGGGACAAGGCGGAGTGGAATATGCGGATGGCCTACGGATATCAGTATCTCCACGGTCAGGAGGAAGAGGCCATCCCCTATGCCCGGCGGTGGGCGGAGCTGGACCCGGAGGACGAGGACGCTCCGGTGGTGATCCGGGAGTGCAAGGCGGAGATCCGGAAACGCCGGAGCAGCCGGAACAAGAAGGACAAATTTGTGCCGGGTGATACCCCCTTTGAGGGCTTCGACCTCACCAATTTCTGGGACGACAGTATGTATGCGCTGAAAGAGTACGTCAGTGATCCGCCTTCCGATGAGCTGATCGCCAGCGTGGAGGAGGAACTGGGCTACAAACTTCCCGCCTCCTACATCTGGCTGATGAAGCAGCACAACGGCGGCATTCCGGTGAACACCTGCTATCCCTGCGATGAGCCCACCTGCTGGGCAGAGGACCATGTGGCCATCACCGGTATGTTCGGCATCGGACGGGAAAAAAGCTGCTCCCTCTGCGGAAAGCTGGGCAGCCAGTTCATGATCGACGAGTGGGCGTATCCTGCCATCGGCGTGGCCATCTGTGACTGTCCCAGCGCCGGACATGATATGATCTTTCTGGACTACCGGGCTTGCGGCCCCCAGGGAGAGCCTGCGGTAGTCCATGTGGATCAGGAAAACGACTACAAGATCACCCATCTGGCAGACAGCTTTGAGGAATTTGTCCGTGGACTGGAGCATGAAGCCCTCTACGATCCGGATGAAAATGAGGGCGATTTCGAGGAGGATGATGCTGACGGGGAGGAAACCGACCGCACAGGCGTCTTCACCGGCTTTGTTCTCCTGTCCAAGGGAGAATGGGACAAGGACCAGTTCATCCGGGACATGAAGGAAAAATGGGACATCTCTGTGGAGGAGTACGACGCCAGTGAGGAGAAGGATGACGATGCGCTGGTGTTCGAGGTGGGTGATATGCTCGCTGCTGTCAGTCTGGCGACCTATCCCATCCCCGACGGCGAAGCGGAAATAAACGCAGAGAACAACTACATGTGGGAGGATGCCGTCCAAGTCGCACGGGAGCACCGCGCCCATATCATGGTGGCGGTGCTGGGCAAGGAGAAAAAGGTTCTGGAGAAGGGCAAGCTCTTCGCCAAGCTGGCGGCTGCCTGCTGCCGCCAACAATACGCCACCGGTATCTACACCAGCGGCGTGGTGTTTGAGCCCCGCTTCTACGAGGGCTTTGCTGATATGATGAAAGAGGACGAACTGCCCATCTTCAACTGGATCTGGTTCGGCCTGTACCGGAGCGGGGGCGGCTTGAACGGCTATACCTACGGCATGGATGTGTTCGGCAAGGAGGAGATGGAGGTGCTGAACGCTGACGCCGAGCCGGAGAAGCTGCGGGACTTTTTGGCAAGCCTTGCCTCCTATGTGCTGGCGTGTGATGTTACGCTGAAGGATGGGGAGACTATCGGCTTTTCTGCGGACGATAAGCATGCCATCATCCGTAGTCCCGGTGTCTCTCTGCCGGAGGAGCAGATGACACTGAAAATCTCCTGGGAATCCGGCGGGGATGGACCGGAGGGAGGCGGTGAAGACCCGAATGGCGGCGGGGATGACTGCCCGGACGAGGAATGCTTTCAAGACGAGAAATCCAGTGAACCGGAGGTCTACACCGAGGAGGAGATGGAAGCCGTCGAGGGGCACATCCAGCAGTATTTCGGCCCGTTCGAGAATGTGTTCCATGAGCTGGTCTCCCCGGACATCCATGTGGACATCTGCGTGGTACCGCCCTCCCGGGAGCGGGACTACTACACGCTGGTCACTATGGGCATGGGCGCCCACCGGATGAATGTGCCGGAGGAACTGGCGGAATACAAGCTGGAGCGGGCGGAGCTGGCCATTGCACTGCCTGCGGATTGGAAGCTGGATCAGGAGTCCATGAAAGATGAGCGGTGGTACTGGCCCATCCGCCTGCTGAAGTCCCTGGCCCGTCTGCCCATCAACTGTGACAGCTGGTTGGGTCATGGTCATACAGTGGAGAACCGGGAACCCTTTGCGGAAAACACGAAACTGTGCACTGCGACCCTGATCGATCCCCAGGGTACGGAGGACGGCAGTGAGGTCTGCACTCTGCCGGGCGGCGAGGAGGTCAACTTCTATCAGGTCATTCCTCTTTATGCGGATGAATTGGACTATAAACTGGAACATGACGCTGACGCTCTGCTGAACAGGATGAGGGGGATCAGTTTTGTCGTAAATCCCACCCGTCAGGATGCTGTCACTCGTGGCACCCTTTCCAATGATGATTTTGACGGTGAGATGGATGACGCTTCCTATCACCTTGAGAGCATTGAGGAAAAGGAACTGCCTATTGACCCCATCAATGCCTATAACCACATGGCCATCTACCTGCGCTGGTGCATAGAACACGACCTGATGGGCGAGGACTTCTTAAAAGAATACAGCGAAGTGGCCAAACAGGTCAAAGCTGATCCTGCCAGTGTGGATCTGCGGGAGTTTATCCGGGATGAGCTGGACGGCTGTCTGTTCTCTGTGCTGTTCAATCAGCAAGGCCGTGCCTTTGCAGGCTATTACTACGGAGAGGGCGACAGCCCCTACTATCCTGCCGATGTTGACGACAACGCACTCCGTTTCTTCGGCCCGGAGCGGTATCACTCCGAGGAGTTCCGGGACGAAGCCTACCTGTTCATTCCCTTTGACGAGGATTATTATCAGGCTATGGCAAAGGTGATCGGGGAACGCTTTGAAAACTGGCAGGGACAGGACTTTGACGAAGACACGCTGGAGCCCTCCGAGGTGGCGGATGCTTTGATGGAGTATCTGGACTGCGAGTGCACCTATTTCCCATCCATGGCAGATGATGACCCCATCATGTCGGCGTACAGCTATGCCAAACGGGAAAGTGTCAAAGAGGGATTTGTACCGGTGCTCATCAAGGCGGATGACGAAACACTGCTGGAGTGTCTGGTGATGAACGCTGACCCGGAGCATGACGCGGACTGCTACGAATTTGACCTCAAAGCGGTAACGGAGTACCGGAAGAAGATGCTCTCCGCCCCCGTCAAGGACAGCAAGGCGGTTCTGGAGGAACTGATCGGCCAGCGCAAAGCAGAGGCCGAAGATGACGATATGGACTGGGAGGAGATTCTGGGCGAGATGGCTGGCGGCTATGACAATGACCGTTTCTCCTGCTACTGGGATTCGGACAGCCACATGACCCACCCCCTCGTTTTGGCCAGGATCCCGGTGAAAAAACCCTGGGAGATCTTCGCCTACCTGCCCTTCGGCAACTGGAATGAGTGCCCCAACACGCCGGAACTGATGGCAGTGGCAAAATACTGGTTTGAGCAGTACGGCGCCATCCCTGCGGCCATGAGCCACGATGAGCTGGAGTTTGAACTTCCGGTTCCTGTCCCCAAGGAAAGAGCTGTGGAGCTGGCTGTGGAGCAATATGGCTTCTGCCCGGACATCGTGGATCAGGAGCAGGATGATCCCACCGTGGGCAATCTGGCGGATGTCCTGCGGCAGTCCACTGTCTGGTACTTCTGGTGGGATTGACGGGAAGTGTGTCCGATGACAGAATATCAGAAAACCTACATCGAACTGAAAAAGCGGTTTTCCGCAACTGACGGAGGCCCAGACAGTGTCCGTGCTCTCTACGCTTTCAAGGAGGAACTGGAGCAGTCGGAAGACAAACAGGCCAAGGAAGTGCTGGTGGATGTGTATGATCTGCTGGACTTCAAGAAGGATGCCTACGAACTGCTCTGCCAAATTGGAAATCGCTCCGATAAAAAGACCCTCAAGCGGCTGGGCACGCTGAAAGACTATGCGGAAAACTGGGGCAACCACTACGCCATCCCCAGGCCCAAAACACTGGAGGAAACCCAGAAAGAGGGGGAGCGGCGGGTCCAGCTGGGCCTGCCCACCTTCCGGTATCACCCGAACCCTCTGGAAACCGGCGCTTTTGAGGAGTCCGTAGATGGCGTCACCTGCGACTGTTGCGGCCAGACAACCCACGTTTTCTATACAGCCCCCTTTTTCGCTGTGGAGAATATTGAGTGCCTGTGCCCGGAGTGTATCGCCAGCGGCGAGGCGGCCCGGAAGTATCACGGCAGTTTCCAGGACGATTGCTCCGTGGACGGGGGCGTGGAGGACCCGGCCCGGCTGGAAGAGCTCATCTACCGCACTCCCGGTTACCACGGCTGGCAGCAGGAATACTGGCGGGCCCACTGCGGCGACTACTGCGCCTTTTTGGGCTATGTGGGCGCCAGAGAACTGCGGGCCCTGGGTGCGCTGGAGGATGTGCTGGACGATCCCATGTGGGACAAGGGACAGAAGGAAATGATCCGGGAATCTGTCAATGGCGGGCATCTGCAATGCTATCTCTTCCAGTGCCTCCACTGCGGAAAACACCTGATCTGGATGGATTTTGATTGAGGAGTTTTCAAAAGGTGGAATACAAGCGATGAAACCTAAAACACTGACCATTCAATTCAATGGTGAACAACTGCCCATCCTTCTAGTGGAACCGGGAGCCCACCTCTCCTTTACCACTCATGCCGATGGAAATGAGTTGGAGTTAACAGGAAACCGGACGGGGCTGCTCCTATTGGCGAAAGCCGCGCTGGGTATGGCGGAAACCCTTCGTGAGGATGGATTCCACATCCATTTGGATGACCTGTACGGTATCAACGCCGAGGGAAAAAACATCCTGATCCGAAAGGAGGAACGGTCAGAACCATGATTGAAAAAACCTTCCTCAACCCCGCCACAAATAAGCAGTGGCGGATTGAAATTGACGGACATACCATCCGAACTTGCTTGAATGGCGGGAAGGTCAAGGAGATCCTGTGCGACTCCGCCTTCCAGGTCAAGAGCAAGGCGGCCAGCGCCATGATGGGCCAGATGCGGAAAGGCTTTGTCTATCAGAATCCGAATGCCGCTGTCGGGCAGGCGCGGTACCACAGGTTTGTTGGAAAGGACAGCAACGGCTTTATGCCCTTGGCTGCCGCCCTCACACGGGATGACTTCTTCCTGACGAGAGTGGCCGGAGATTTTGAGGACGAGATTCTCTATCACCTTGATGGCAGCGGGGAGATTCTTGAAACAGTCTCTCTGGGTGCCAAGCGGATGACCTATGAGCAGGTCCTCTGCCCCAATGATACTCTGTTGCTGAACAACAGCTATCTCCTCCAGCAGTTCTCACTCCGCACTCATGAGATCACGCCCTTTGCCAACAAGAAAAACAGCATGAAGACCATGCTGGATGCCGGCGGGGACCTGGCCCTGTGGTACACAGGCGAGGAGATCGTCGTCTTTGACTTTGGCAGCAACACAGAAGTGTGGCGGGAAGGCGTGAAATGCAAGAAGTCAAAGGACCCGAATTTTGTCTATTACTGCTTCGGGATGCTCTCTCCCCGGCAGAGCAAAGCGGCCTACCGTGTCACCGAGGGTGAGTATGTGCTGGTCGATCTGAAGTCCGCCCAAAAAGTTGTGATCCCCAATGCGGGCTGGCATCCCTTCTTCTCTCCGGATGACCAGTGCTTCTCGGTGGGCGGCAGGTTCTATCTGACCCAGACCGGAGAGGAGATGGACAATCCTTTCCCGTTTTCTGTCCGGCAGGGGCTGTTTTTTTCGGATACCTGCACGGCGCGGACAAGGGGCAGTCTGATGGCTGTTCAGCAGGATCGGGGCAGCTCCCCCATAGAGCTGTGGGATACCGGCAGCGGCCAGCTGCTGGCTACCATTGATGACCCCTTTGTGGTGCGGCAGGTGAATTTTGCCTTTACCAAGAGCAGTCTTGTCCTGCACACCGATTACGGGGCCATGAGCATCTATTCCTGCGCCCTCTGAAACGGAGGAATGAATGATGGATCATGAGAGGAAAGAGCTTTTGGCTCAGAAAAAAGCGCAACTTAAAGTAAAGCAGCAAAGAGCAGAAATACAGCAATACAAGGATCATTTCACGAAAAGTATCCAATATTTTTCTCAAAAATACCGATACGCAGATGAAGCGGAAGCAATCAAACTGGAAGCTGTTTCCGGAAAAGAAGGAACAATCCAGCTGCCCAGAGGGGTGCTGGACATCCACATGGGGAACTATGCCTCGGGAGGACGCTGAATGAACGGCGTTGTGCTCCTGGTGGGCGGACTGCTGCTTGTGGCGGTAATCAAGCTGATTATGGATCGAAATTGGATTGGCCTGCTTCTCTGTGCTGTCGCCCTGCTTCTGGTCTTTGGGGCTGGACACCATACAAAATAGGTAATTTCAAAAAATGATGTGTGCGCATTAGGGTGAAAGACATGAAAAATGAAGCACAATTCAGAGTGATTTATTTATGGAAATATTTATATTCTCATACAGATGATTCCCATCCTGCCTCTGTACAAGATATCCTTAAACATTGGAGCAGCCTAGGAATTGAGGCAAGCCGGAAAAGTGTTTATCATGATATAGATATCCTTATCGCCCTTGGGGTAGACATTGTGTGTGTTAGGAGCACACAAAACCACTATTTTATTGGCGATCGTCTCTTTGAACTTCCGGAGTTAAAACTGCTGGTAGATGCTGTAGAGTCCTCCCGGTTTATCACATCCAAAAAGAGTGGGGACCTGATACGAAAACTGGGGCAGCTCACAAGCAGCGCCCAGGCGGAACAGCTGGATAGGCACATTTATATGGATGGGATGCCGAAACCAAGTAATGAGGCAATTTATTACATTGTAGATACAATTCAATCCTCGATCCAATCCAATCAGCAAATCAGTTTTCAGTATTATGAGTATCTCCCCACCAAAGAGAAAGTGTTGAAACACCAAGGGTATCGCTATCAGTTCACTCCTTACGCACTGATCTGGAATCGGGATCATTATTATGTGGTGGGATGGTCAGAAAAACATATGAAACTTTCTCAGTTCCGGGTGGACCGTATGACGTCGGTGGAGATGATGGATCAGCCAGGCCACCAGCTCCTTGGTTTTGAGCCGGCAGAGTATGTGCAAAAGGTTTTTGGGATGTACCCGGACGACCTCCAAATGGTAACACTTTTTTGCGAAAATGATGTGATGCGGAGCATAATAGACCGCTTTGGTGAAGGTGTTCGCACAGAGGTAGTGGATGATGACCACTTCCAAGCCATTGTAGAGGTAGCCCCCAGCCCTCCTTTCTTTGGATGGATATTTACTTTCGCAGGAAAAATTCGTATTTTGAAACCAGATAACGTGCTGGAGGAAATGCGGCAGATGGCCAGTTGGTTGTGAAAAACAGGAGGTGTCCCTGTTTGGGGACACCTCCCTTTCTATATCTTGATTGTCAAACTATTTTTTACAAAGGCATAATGCCAAGTGAAACAGGCTTTAGATTTTCCAGTGGATTGTAACGCTCTCACTGG
>ENA-UESI01001579-UESI01001579.1-human-gut-metagenome-genome-assembly--contig:-NODE-1579-length-14074-cov-14.524827_pt1 | contig 14074 bp, 10 predicted proteins | sample MGYA00243005_ERZ508006 | MGnify/ENA primary metagenome ERZ508006 (study PRJEB26167, sample SAMN06115436) | human gut metagenome | host: Homo sapiens | place: China:Shandong | collected 2015-06-10... | reverse complement strand
AGTCCCAAGTCGATACGATGTTCTTCGACTGCTTTTTCTATATCGCTGGAATTCCCGTTGATTAACGAGAGTTTTATTTGTTTGAATTTCTGTTGAAATGTAGCCAGATAGGGCGGAAGCACATACTGGGCGATCGTTGTGCTAGCTCCCAAACGAAGCTCTCCGATGTGCCGCTGGGTCAATAAGTTCATCTCGAAATCGAGCTGTTTGTATTGTTTGAGAATTTTTTCGGCGTGGTTTAACAGCAGTTCTCCGTCGGGGGTCAGCGTTATGTGAGTACCCATTCTCTCGAACAGTCGGGTGCTGTATTCTGTTTCAAGTTCTTGTATGTGCTTGCTGATTGCCGGTTGACTTACATATAGCTCTTTCGAGGCTTTGGTGAAGCTGAGGTTGTGAGCCACACTGCAAAAAACTTTTAATCTGAAATCTATCATGATAAGAGTCAATTTATTCGTTCCAAATCTTCCATGCCGCCAGTGCTTGCAAATGAAGCATTTCTATTCCGTTTTTTATTTTGCAACCCTGTCGGGCTGCTTTTTGGAGAAATAAAGTCGTTTCGGGATTATAAATAACGTCGTAACAAAGATGTTCGGGGCTTAGTGCCGTGTAGGGTATGTTCGGAGATTGGTCTATGTGAGGAAACATGCCTAACGGAGTGGTATTGACAATGATTTTGTGATTATCGATTAGGTCGGGAGATAAGTCTTCGTAACTGAGTATATCTCCTCTTTTTTGTCGGGAAACGAATGTCGGTGTGATATGCAAGGCTTTTAGCCCGGCATGAATAGCTTTTGATGCACCACCGGTTCCGAGAATAAGCGCTTTTGTCATGTGGTCGTCCAATAACGGAGCGATAGAATTGGTGAACCCTATGATATCGCTATTGAATCCTTTGAGAAATATCTTGTCTCCTTGCCTCGTAATTTTGATGACATTGACCGCTCCGATTTCGCGAGCCAAAGGGTGCAATTCGTCGAGTAGGGGGATAACTGTGGTTTTATGAGGAATCGTCACATTCAATCCGCACAATTCATGGTTGTCCGAGATAAGCTGTCTCAAACAGGAAATATCCTGTATCTCAAAGTTTTCATAGGTGGCGTTTATATGCTCGTCTTCAAATTTTTGTTGGAAAAAAGAGCGGGAAAACGAGTGCCCCAAAGGATAGCCCACTAATCCGTATTTTCTTTTCATAAAGCCGATAAATTAGCCGTTATATTTCGAAGCCGATAATATTTCCCCTCCATTGTCGGTCGTCTCGATAATTTCGATCGCTTCTTTTTTCTTTTCGTTAGCATAAGCCTTGATGATTTGAAGTCCTATCCAGCGGCCTAATCGTCCCGGTGCATCTTGATGAAGTACCGATACGAAAGGGGCCGGCTCGATATACTTGTTGATAAGCATCGATTCGGTATTGAACAAGTGCTTTTTACCGATAAGTTGTTTCCATATTTCAGCTTCGTTCTCTTTGCACCATTGAGCTTGTTTGTCGGAATATCCCAATAGGACATATTCGTTTATTCGAGGAAATATCCGAGACAAGCAATAAAGAATTTTCCCTTCGTATATCATTCGATCTAATAGTGCGTTTCGCTGCGATTGGTAGGGATATAAAGTGCGTAGCCAAACTTCGACGACATCGATGGGAATGCGGTCGCTTTCATGTAAATTCCGTTCGTAATTATAATAGCGTTGTTCATAAAGGGGATAGTTTTCTCCCAAATAACAGTCTAAGGAAACCGATAGCAAAGTGGTATCTATTGTGACAATCGACTGGTTCAGTCCCGAAATGTGGGTAAGAATGCGGGGACGTTTCTGTGGAGCGAACAACTCGTTGTATCTTAGGAATGCGTTGTGTAATTCGGTAATCCATACGGTATCGTTGGAAAATTTTGTTTCAGTATCCGCATACAACTGGGATATAGCCTCGTTGGATAAAAACATTTTTAATCCTTTTTGGAACGATGGAGCATCTCCCAAACCGAGTATGTGTCGACAATAAACCGGAAAAAATGGGGTGTATTTATCTATAAAAAGAAATATTTTGGCCGAGTCTGTTTCTTGGACGTAAGAAGGTAGTCCTTTATCGAATCGTTCTATGGTTACGATCGGGTTACTTGAATGGTTCGATATTTCCGATGCTTTTCCGTTGCAAGCGATAAAACAAAGGGTAAGCAAACTTACGACGACGGCATATTTGCTTGTTTTCTCGGGTTGTATCATAATACTCTCTTTTTATGTCTCTTCTGCAAATTTACTTTTTTCTTTTGAGAAACCCATAAAGAACATTTTTGTTTTGTTATACGGTGTATAGGACAATAAATATCTATTAATTCGAGGCTTTTTCGGTCTTTATTCGTACCTTTGCGATATATGTGAGGAACAGGACGTGCTTGGGCATAAGCGATAAAGCTTGTTTCTGTTCTTGGTTTACACTATCTTTGCATATAATGAGTAATAGGTTTTTTACTTATCGGGATTAAATGACGGATTATAATTTATGAAGCATTCATATTTCAGCCGGAGGTTATTGTCGGTTTTTATGGCTTTTGCTTTGGGCCTTTCCGTCTTGTTGGCCAAAGATTTTGTCGTGGTGATCGATGCCGGTCATGGCGGGCACGATCCCGGCTCTCTCGGCAGCAAGGCGAAAGAGAAAAACATCAATTTGGGAGTTGCCTTGAAATTGGGACGTCTGATTGAAAATAATATGCAAGGTGTGAAGGTGGTCTATACCCGTAAAAAAGACGTTTATTTGACCTTGCAGGAGCGAGCTAATATAGCTAATAAGGTTCAAGGCGATTTGTTTATTTCTATTCATACCAATTCTTTGGATAAAAAATCCCCCAATCGTAGGAAAGTCGCCGGCGCTTCTACTTGGACATTGGGGTTACACAGAAGCAAGGAGAACTTAGAAGTTGCAAAACGGGAAAATTCCGTTATATATTTGGAGAATGACTTTTCGACTCGTTATGAAGGATTCGATCCGAATTCGACCGAGTCGTATATTATTTTTGAATTCATGCAGTATAAACACATGGAGCAGAGTATAAACTTTGCTTCGGATATACAACGTGAATTTGTTTCGACTGCCGGCCGAGTGGATAGAGGTGTAAGACAGGCAGGATTTTGGGTACTCGCTAAAACGAGCATGCCTGCGGTTTTAGTGGAGCTCGATTTTATTTGCAATCCGACGCAGGAGAGATTTTTGAATTCCGAATCCGGTCAGGAGAAAATGGCAAAGTCTATATACAATGCTTTTGTCAAATATAAATCAGACTATGACCGCAAGCAAAATGCCGGCAAAAGGGTAGAGGGGTCACCGTCTTCTTCCGTAGTTGTATCGCCCGATAAAAAAACTCAAACGAGTGATTCGAGTGTGAAAATCTCAGAACAAGCCAAGAAATCCGGGGTTACTTATTATAAAGTACAGTTCATGGCTTTGCCTCGGAAATTGCCGGCTAATTCCAAAGAATTTAAAGGGCTTTCTCCTGTCGAATATTATAAAGACGGAGGAATGTATAAATACACCTATGGAAAATCTACCGACCGAGACGAAATACAGAAACAATATAAAAAAGTAAAATCTTTGTTTCGCGATGCCTTTATCATAAAGTTCCGTGATGGAAAACGGGTCTATTGAAAGGTATTGCGATGCTGAATAAAAAATAGAATATGAAAAAGTGGTTTGGAAAAGAAGTTAAGATAGCACTATCGGTTCTTGCGAGTATTTTGATTTTGTATGTGGGAATTAACTATTTGAAGGGAATCAACGTAATGAAACCTTCTAATTATTATTATGTACAATTCCCGAATGTCGCAGGTTTGGCCCAGTCTGCACCGGTATCTATCGATGGATACAAAGTGGGACTCGTGCAGGAAATCGTTTATGATTATGATGCAAATGGCGCGATTAAGGTGCTGTTGAATCTTGATAAAAAATTAAAAATCCCGGTCGATAGTAAAGTCTATCTCGAAACCGATATGCTTGGAACGGCATCGATTGTTATCGATCTGAACCCTCATGTGAGCGAATACTATGATCATGGAGCCGTTATTGAAGGGGAAGTGAAGTCTGGACTAATGCAAAACATACAAGGAGAGTTGTTGCCCCAGTTTGCTTTGCTGTTACCGAAACTCGACAGTATTCTTTCGGGATTGCAGACGCTAGTCAATGATCCTGCTTTATCTGCTTCGGTAAAACGTATCGATCATATTACCGCTAATTTGGAGCGTTCGTCCGTGCAATTGTCACAGATGATGAAAGACGATGTGCCGGCTATTCTCGACAATGTACAAGGAATAACGGCGCAGGTAAATCAGTTCTCGGGAACTTTGAATTCGTTACCCCTCCAATCTACTATGATTTCGGTTCAGAAAACTTCCGATAATTTGCAGCAAATAACCAATCGTTTGACTTCTCCCGACAATAGTCTGGGACTATTGTTGAACGACCGGCTGCTGTACGATAAAGCGAATGGCGTTTTGGGGAGCGTAGATTCTTTGATGATTGATTTAAGACTCAATCCTAAACGTTATGTTCATTTTTCTCTATTTTGATTTTGTGAATATTTTTATTATTTAGAATCATTATAAATAAAGAGAGCCGTGTAATTTTTTTGTAATCTTCCCAGAGCTACGCTTATATGTGTTTATTTCCAAATTTCGTATAAAGGGAACGATTTTTGTCGTAGAACATGTGGAAGATTGTAAGATATTGTAAATAAGTGTGATAATAATTTTCTATGTCAGATAATTTGCTTTGCAGAATCGAACCTTATAAAGAGTTTGTAATCAGTTGTTTGTGCTGGAATTGTAAAAAGCAAATATTTTTGAATTTGTTTTTGATGAAAAATAATTTGAATTTTGTACTCACAAAAGTTTTTTGATAGAAGATTTACATAAAAATGGGTTCAGAACAGCATGTTCAGTTGTGGGACCGATGTTTAACAATTATCAAAGACAATATAAACGAAGAGGCTTTCGATAGTTTATTCAAGCCGATAGTCTCTTTGGGGTTTGATGATAATGTGTTGACTTTGCTTGTCCCTTCACATTTCGTTATTGAGCAGATTGAGGAGCATTATCTCAGTTTGCTGAAAAAGGTTCTGCCTCGCATATACGGGGCAAGCGTGAAATTGTTGTATCGTGTACAAATCGTTCGTCAGCCGGAAGCTACCGTCGATTTGACCGCTACTACTAAATCGACTGCCGTAAAGAAGATGCAGCAGTCGATGCCCGATCTTTTAGACCCTTTCAAACAACGCGTTTACGATGAGCTCGATCCCCGCCTGAACCCTATCTATACTTTTGAAAGCTATTATCAAGGGGCGAGTAACATGCTGGCACGTACGGCAGCAGAATCTATTGCTGCAAACCCGGGGAGAAACACCTTTAATCCGTTGTTTTTATTCGGTGAGTCGGGGGTTGGGAAAACCCACCTGATTCAAGCGATAGGATTGCGTATTAAAGAGAATAATCCGGCTTCTCGTGTGTTATATTTATCGGCTCATGATTTTTTAGTGCAATATACCGATGCTGTTCGTAATAATCGGGTGAACGATTTTATCAGCTTTTACCAGAGTATAGATGTTCTGTTGATGGACGATATTCAGGAATTTGCCGGAAAGACCCAGACGCAGAATACATTCTTCCATATATTCAATCATTTGCATCAGAGCAATAAGCAATTAGTGCTCACTTGCGACAGGCCTCCGGTTGAGTTGGTGGGTATGGTATCGCGCCTGCTGACTCGTTTCAAATGGGGTTTGACGGCCGAGGTCGAACGCCCTGACTATGAATTACGATACGATATCTTGATGAGTAAGGTTCGTCGTGATGGATTGTCTATTTCCGAAGAGGTTATTGACTATATAGCTCGTAATGTCACCGATAATGTGAGAGATTTGGAAGGAGTCATTGTATCGCTTATGGTACGTTCGAGTGTCTTGAAGAAAGAGATTTCGATAGACATGGCCGATCAAGTGTTGGCTGCCAGTGTAAAGATGACTCAAAAACAGATCACCATAGATTCGATAAAAGAGGCTGTTTGCGGATATTATGGACTGGAAACGTCGAGATTGTTGGAGCGTACTCGCAAGAGAGAAGTGGTCGTTGCTCGCCAAATGTCGATGTATTTGGCAAAGAAATATACCACTCTTTCGTTGGCAGGAATCGGTGATGTGTTAGGGAAAAAAGACCATGCTACGGTTTTGCATGCTTGCAAGACTATATCGGAGCAGGTAGGTGTCGATAAAAAATTGCGCAGCGATTTAGAAGAGATAGAGCAGCGTATTCAAGGATAGTAATATAAATTACTCGAAGAAAAATAAAAGAGCTCCTTACTCAGGAGCTCTTTTATTTTTCTTCTTCAATCAGGTAAACGGAATCCCTGTTTGACGATGAAGTCAAGGAATGTTTTTGAAAATAGTTCATTGTCTTTTCGGGGAGAACGTACGTCTGTGAAGACTTGGGCTAAATTCTCTTTATGGTTCTCTTCGATATATTTCTTGTTTTCTGCCAAATTCTCTTTTTCGAAGTAGAGCCGATGTATTGCTTCGGGGGTATAGTCTTGATATGCTTCGTGGTGAAGAATCGCTTCGATGGGAAGTCGTTCTATTTGCGCAGGTATATCTGCGGGATAACCCACCGTAAGAGTGGTAATAGGAATGACAAACTTGGGCAGACGCAATATTTCCGCTATCTGAGGAGCGTTATATGTGGTAGTTCCCAGATAACAGCAACCCAATCCTGAAATTTCGGCTACTGTACAAAATTGTTGAGCTACAAGCAATGCATCGATAGCTGCCGTGACGAAGGATTGGAAATTGTCATATCCCGGTTCTGCATGATTTTGTTCGCACCATTTAATAAATCGGTTGAAATCGGCACAAAAAGTTAATACGACAGGGGCGCTGGTTACAGTGGGTTGATTGAAATGAGCCGGAGCGAACTTTTCTTTGTTCTCTTGTTCTCGGGTTATGACAACACTGTAAACTTGCATATTTTGTGTCGTGGGGGCTCGAAATGCTGTTTCGAGTAACTCATTGAGTAATTGCTCGTCAATATCCTTATTGAGATATTTCCGTATGGTTCTTCTTTCTTTTAAAGACGATATCATATAAAGGTAGTTATTAGAGGTTAGATGTTCGATTGCAAAATTAAAAATTTATTTGATAAGTTATTTATTTCGGTTGCTAATTATTAGTAACTCTTTTTATTCCTTCTCATTGTAAAAAAAGAAAATTTATAAACTGTTTTTATCGAGATGTTTCTTTTTATATTGCTCTCGTTTTTACAGTTGATTTTTAAAGTTGGAAACTTTTTAAGTTTTTTGAAAATATAATATTTTGATAATTAGGATATTGTTTGTTTGACTTGGGAAACTTTTTGAAAATTGAAAATTTAAAAATGATATTGTTTGCGTATGTAGAATGTTTTTTATAAACTTGCACCGTAAATCTTTTTCATCAAGAAACCTTTGTCTAAATTGAGTAAATTAACGAAAACTGAAAAACATTTTATCTCGTGGAACCAATTGTTTATACTTACGACGAAGCATATCAGGCCTCGTTGGAGTATTTTAAAGGCGATGAGCTGGCGGCTCGTGTGTGGGTTAACAAGTATGCTCTAAAAGATTCGTATGGGAATATTTATGAAAAAACTCCCGACGATATGCATTGGCGTATCGCTAATGAAATTGCTCGTATAGAGCAAAAATATCCTAATCCCCTTTCGGCACAGGAGCTGTTCGATTTAATGAAAGGTTTCCGCTATATCGTACCGCAGGGAAGCCCTATGAGCGGTATCGGAAACAATTATCAGGTAGGGTCGTTGTCCAACTGTTTTGTAATCGGTCTCGACGGAGCACCCGATTCCTATGGAGGGATTATAAAAATCGACGAAGAGCAGGTTCAATTAATGAAACGTCGGGGAGGAGTCGGTCACGATTTGTCTCATATTCGGCCCAAAGGGTCTCCGGTAAAAAACTCGGCTTTGACTTCTACGGGGTTGGTTCCGTTTATGGAACGTTACTCCGATTCCACGCGTGAAGTCGCTCAGGACGGTCGTAGGGGAGCTTTAATGTTATCGGTCTCTATTAAGCATCCCGATTCGGAATCGTTTATTGATGCCAAAATGGTCGAAGGACGGGTGACAGGAGCTAATGTGTCGGTGAAGATTCACGATGATTTTATGGAGGCTGCCATTGCCGGAAAAGCTTATCGGCAACAATATCCCATCGATTCCGACGATCCGAAAGTAACGAAAGAGGTCGATGCGCAGGCTATTTGGAAAAAGATAGTACATAATGCTTGGAAGTCGGCCGAACCCGGAGTTCTATTTTGGGACACCATTATCAGAGAGTCTGTTCCCGATTGTTATGCCGACTTAGGTTTCAAAACAGTGTCGACCAATCCTTGTGGAGAAATACCCTTGTGTCCTTATGATAGTTGCCGTCTGTTAGCGATAAACTTGTACTCCTATGTGGTCAATCCTTTTACGAAAGAGGCTTATTTCGATTTCGATTTGTTCCGTAAACACGTAGGATTGGCCCAGCGAATGATGGACGATATCATCGATCTCGAAATGGAGAAAATCGATAAGATCATAGAGAAAATCAAATCCGATCCAGAGACCGACGAGGTAAAATGTACGGAGCTTAACTTATGGTACAAGATTCAAAAACGCACTTTGCAAGGGCGTCGTACCGGCGTGGGCACAACTGCCGAAGGCGATATGATTGCCGCGTTAGGACTTCGTTATGGAACCGAAGAGGCTACCGATTTTTCAGAAAAAGTACATCGCTCGTTGGCACTTGCGGCTTATCGTTCGTCGGTTTCGATGGCAAAAGAGCGTGGGGCTTTCTCGATTTTCGATGCCGATAGGGAAGTCGATAACCCGTTTATCAATCGGTTGAAAAAGGAAGATGAGGAACTATATCGGGATATGTGCAAGTATGGACGTCGGAATATTGCCTGTCTGACTATCGCACCCACGGGAACAACGAGCTTGATGACACAGACCACATCGGGCATCGAGCCGGTATTTATGCCTGTTTATCGTCGTCGCCGTAAAGTGAACCCCAATGATCCTGAGGTTCGTATCGACTATGTCGATGAGACGGGAGATGCTTTTGAAGAATATGTGGTTTATCACCACAAATTCATCACTTGGATGCAGGTGAATGGTATCGAAGTGAAAGAAAACTATACACAAGAAGAAGTCGATGCGTTGGTGGCTCGTTCTCCTTATTATAAAGCTACGGCTAACGATATCGACTGGTTGCAGAAAGTTCGTATGCAAGGCCGCATTCAAAGGTGGGTGGACCACTCGATTAGCGTGACGATCAATTTACCTTCCGATGTCAGTGAAGAAATGGTGGGTCAGCTATATGTAGAGGCATGGCGTTCTGGCTGTAAGGGGTGTACCGTTTATCGCGATGGTTCCCGGTCGGGAGTTCTCATCTCTGCCAAGAAAGAGGAAAAGAAACCCGTTGCGGCTATCAATGAACCGGCCGAGACATTGGTCCGTCCTATCGAGTTGGAGGCAGACGTGGTTCGTTTCCAGAATAATAAAGAAAAATGGATTGCCTTTGTCGGTTTGAAAGACGGAAAACCGTACGAGATCTTTACCGGTTTGGCCGATGACGATGACGGTATTTTTTGTCCGAAGAATGTAGTCAAGGGAAAAATTGTGAAAGCTGTGAATGAAGATGGTACGAAGCGGTACGACTTCCAGTTCTCCAATAAGCGTGGCTACAAGACTACTATCGAGGGATTGTCCGATAAATTCAATCCGGAATATTGGAATTATGCCAAGCTAATATCGGGGGTTCTCCGGTACGGAATGCCTATTCCGCAGGTATTGAAATTGGTTTCGAGCCTTGAATTGGATAGTCAGTCTATCAACAGTTGGAAAAACGGGGTCGAGCGGGCTTTGAAGAAATATCTGCCCAATGGGACTAAGGCTAACGGGCAGACTTGTCCTCATTGCGGAAATGAGACGCTCATTTATCAGGAAGGCTGTCTCATCTGTACGTCGTGCGGAACTTCCAAATGTGGATAATAGTCGAGCAACAAATATAGACCAAAAGGCAAAAGCGAACTATCATAGGTTCGCTTTTGTTTTTTAGAAAAAAGGTATGAAGAAGAGCGTTAATTTTGTCGGAAAGTTCTTACCTTTATGATTAAAATATAGGACATAGCGATGAAAATAACATTCGAGATATATTATCACACTCGATGGGGCGAAAGTTTATTTCTCTCCGGGAACATAGATGAGCTTGGCGCGAATGAAGAGAATCGGGCCGTTATGATGGATTATCAAGGTGACGGCCTATGGAAATATACAATGGAACTGCCGGCCTCTGCAAAGAAGTTCCATTATGAATATCTGGTAAAGTCCGGGGAGGGAATCCGTCGGGAATGGGGGAGCCCTCATAGTTTCTCTCCGGGGAGGAATGACGGGGAATATCGTTTGGTCGATCGATGGCGCGATGTTCCTGCCGATATGCCTTTTTATTCATCGGCATTCATTCAAGGTATATTCTTTCGGCAACATGCCGATTCTGTCGTAGAAACGATAGAACCGGGGACACTCACCGTTAAGGTCGATGCGTCGCAGCTAAGGCCCGATGAGAGGCTCGTTATGGTCGGCGACTGTCCGGAATTGGGCGATTGGGACGTTTTAAAAGCCCCGTTATTGAATGATTCTGCTTTTCCGGAGTGGCAGATAACCCTCGATGGGAAACACCTGAAATTCCCGTTCGAGTATAAGTTCGTTATCGTGCGTACCCATCAACGGGAAGTTGTAGCTTGGGAAACGGGAGAGAACCGTATTTGCCGGGAGAAACCGCAAAATCCGTCTGAGGCCGTGGTGGTTTCGGGACTTCGTTTCAACGGTTCCGAATCGCAGTGGAGGGGAGCCGGGACGGCGATTCCAGTATTTTCTCTCCGTACGGATTATGGGTTCGGCATAGGGGAGTTTATCGATTTGAAATATTTGGTAGATTGGGCGTTAAGAACAGGGCAGTCGTTTATACAGTTACTCCCGGTGAACGATACGACGATGTCGGGTACATGGCAAGACTCCTATCCCTATAATGCCAACTCTACATTTGCTTTGCATCCGCAGTACCTTCGATTATCCGAAATCGGGTATTTGAACGACGAGGTGGAGCAAGCCCGCTTCGATGCGCTGCGGGAAGAATTGAACCGGTTGCCCGATGTCGATTACGAGCGGGTGAACCGTGCGAAGATGGAATATTTGAGACTTTTGTTCGAGGAGCAGGGCGAGGCTACGCTATCGAGCGATGGATTCAAAGCCTTTTTTCGGGATAATAGCTTTTGGTTACGTCCTTACGCGGCATTTTGCAGTTTGAGAGACCGATTCGGAACTGCTGATTTTAGTTGTTGGGAAGAACATTCGTTTTACGATGAATCGGCCATTGCCGACTATTGTGCCGTGTGGAGTCCGTGGTATAAATCGGTCGCATTGTATTATTATATTCAGTATCATTTGCATGTTCAATTATCCGAAGTCAAGGAGTATGCCCATCGGGCAGGAGTGGTTTTGAAAGGCGATATTCCCATAGGAATCAGTCGTACCAGTGTCGATGCGTGGGTCAATCCGCAACTCTTTCACATGGATAGTCAGGCAGGGGCGCCACCCGACGATTTCTCGATAGAAGGCCAGAACTGGGGATTTCCAACGTATAATTGGGAGGTCATGGCTCGTGATGGATATGCGTGGTGGAAAGCCCGGTTGCGCAAGATGTCGGAGTATTTCGATGCTTACCGGATTGATCATATTTTGGGCTTTTTCAGAATTTGGGAAATTCCGTTCGAGGCCGTTCATGGTCTGCTGGGACACTTTAATCCGGCGTTACCGTTCTCTCCCGAGGAGTTGCAGGGATACGGATTCCGTTTTGATGCTTCGTGGCAAACGGTTCCTTATATTCGGGAAGATTTTTTGGACGAGATTTTCGGTGCATATACCGGAGAAGTGAAAGAGCGGTTCTTGGTAAATAAAGGAGACGGACGATGGGATTTGAATGTCTTGGTCGATACTCAGCGTAAGATAGTCGGATATTTCTCCGGGGCGAGTGACGATATGAGTATGTTGATAAGAGACGGGTTGATGCGGCTTATCGACGATGTCCTTTTCCTCGAAGATCCCGATCGTCCGGGGTATTATCACCCCCGTATCTCGGCTCAGCATACACATGTTTATCATAGCCTCGATGAAGATCAGAAGTCTTGTTTCAATCGTTTGTATGACGATTTTTATTACCATCGTCACGATGTTTTTTGGAAAGACGAGGCGTTGCGGAAGTTACCTGCTCTCATATCGTCGACCGACATGCTGGTCTGTGGCGAAGATTTGGGAATGATCCCGCACTGCGTTCCCGAAGTGATGGAGCGTTTACAGATACTCTCGTTGGAAATACAACGAATGCCTAAGGAGTCTTGGCGCGAATTTGGGGATACATGGGCTTATCCTTATCGATCGGTATGTACGACCTCGACTCACGATATGTCGGGAATAAGGGTATGGTGGGAAGAGGATAGAGCTCGAACACAACGATTTTTCAATGAAATTCTCGGCGAACAGGGCGAGGCTCCTTATTTCTGTGAACCGTGGATTTGCGAGAAGATAGTCGAGTTGAATCTCTTTTCTCCTTCGATGCTTGTTATTTTACCGTTACAGGATTGGCTGTCGATAGACGGGCGGTTACGTCGGGAAAATCCACAGGAGGAGCGGATAAATATACCGGCTCATTCCCGTCACTATTGGCGATACCGCATGCACCTGTCGATAGAACAGCTTTTGGAAGAAGGGGTATTTAATACCCGACTTCGGGAATTGATTGAACGTAGCGGGAGATAGGGGCTTTTACAAGGCATATCCCTCGAAATCGTATAGCACTGTCGACAGATAACGTTCTCCCGTATCGGGTAAAAGTACGACGATTGTTTTGCCTTTGTTTTCGGGTAATTGAGCCAGTTGGGTAGCTGCGAAAACAGCTGCTCCGGAGGAGATACCTACTAATAGACCCTCTGTCGCTGTCAGTTCTCTACTGGTGCGAATGGCATCGTCGTTGCTTACGGGGATTATTTGATCGACCACGGAAGCATCGAATGTCTTGGGAACGAACCCGGCGCCGATGCCTTGTATTTTATGGGAGCCGGCTTTACCTCCCGATAGAACCGGTGAGTCTTTCGGTTCTACGGCTACGATTTTTATAGCTGGGTTGTGTTTTTTAAGTCCGGCTCCTACGCCGCTGACGGTTCCTCCCGTACCTACTCCGGCGACGAATATGTCGATTTTGCCCTCGGTGTCTCTCCATATTTCTTCGGCCGTTGTTTTCGCATGAATGGCGGGATTGGCAGGGTTTTCGAATTGTTGCAGAATGATACTTCCTTTTATCTCTTCATTCAGTTCTTTCGCCTTTTGAATGGCTCCTGCCATACCTTCGCTACCGGGAGTAAGGATTAACTGTGCTCCCAATGCTTTGAGCAGATTGCGCCTTTCCATGCTCATCGTATCGGGCATGGTCAGTATGAGCCGATAGCCTCTTGCTGCCGAAACGAATGCGAGACCTACACCTGTATTTCCGCTTGTGGGTTCTATAATTGTGGCATGGGATTTCAACAGCCCTTTTTGTTCGGCCTCTTCTATCATAGATAAAGCGATACGGTCTTTTACGCTCCCGGCCGGATTGAAGTATTCCAGTTTAGCGACCAGTATTCCGTTCAACTCGTGTTTTTTATTGTAATTCGAGAGCTCCAATAGAGGAGTATTCCCTATCAAGTCGGTTAGACTTTTGGCTATTTTCTTCATGGTTATATGTTTATAGTGATACAAAGATAGTGCAAACGAGGACAGGAGCAAATTAATTTGATGATACCGAGTGGGGCTTATATTTGTTTTAGTATTGAAAGTCTGTTAATCTCCCTTTTCGATACGTTCTGTCTCACTTTTATGTGCGAATGTTTCTTTGATTGCAAATACACACAAAGCTCCCGCGAATAACAGAATACCCGAAATCCCCAACATGACGGGCTGGCTACCGCCTAAC
>ENA-UESI01001577-UESI01001577.1-human-gut-metagenome-genome-assembly--contig:-NODE-1577-length-14079-cov-4.122625_pt1 | contig 14079 bp, 14 predicted proteins | sample MGYA00243005_ERZ508006 | MGnify/ENA primary metagenome ERZ508006 (study PRJEB26167, sample SAMN06115436) | human gut metagenome | host: Homo sapiens | place: China:Shandong | collected 2015-06-10... | reverse complement strand
ATCTTGCCGAAGTAGTCGGCGATGAGGTCGTTCAGACCTTTCCACATCGTATAGGTGCGGCAGTTGGCCATCCGCTCCCTCCAGATCCCGGAGGTCCACATAGACCACGCCAGCCTTGGGCACAGAATGGGTGTCTCCGCCGTCCCAGCCGTTAGTAAGGCTATTCCCATTTATATTTCGGAGGTTTCCCACCAGATGCAGCAGGAGGATGCCGATCAACGCACCATACAGACACCGGGCCAGCCATTTCTGCCGCCAGTAGGGCCGGGGCCGCTTTAGGGGAATGCCCTCCCGCAGCGACCGCAGCAGGCGGCGCATCGCCCGGACCTCGCACACCATCACCACCACACACAGCACCACGGCCAGCAGCCGCACCGTCAGCTCCCCGGGGGCAAATTCCTCCAGGGTGTCCAGCAGCGGCGTGTCGGAGGCCCAGTTCACCGCCGACAGGAAGTATATCGCTGCCGCCAACGCCAGCAGATTCCACACGCGGTCCCGGACCATCCTCCGCCTCAGGTAGCCATAGCCCAGGCCCTGGACCACCGGGTCCGTGTCCAGCTCCGGCGCCCCGGGGTCGTCGCACCGCCAGACATGGAAGGTGCCGGGGAGCGTGGCAACATACGTCCAGCCCATCTCCTGGTATGCCTCCATTAGCGCCGGGTCTGGGGCCTTTTCCTTTTTTGGCAAGGGCTGCATCCGGTAGCGGCAGTGTTTGGGCTCCCCCCGCGCAAAGAGCCCACTCCAGCCGGAAAAGCCCGTTAAATGCCAGCCTTGGGCGGACTGGTCTTCCAGCCAAGTCTCGTTGGCTGCCACGTCGTAGATGTTGGCCGGCCGCAGCTCGTCATAGGAATCCACTTTTCCCAGCTCACTCATCGGTACCTCCCCCTCATTGGAACTGCGCCAGTACGTCGGCATACTCGTCCAGATGCTTCTCCACACCAGTAACCCCAAAGGCTCCTACGTATAACACGACTCGTCCCTGCCAGAGAACAAGGAAGGTGTCCTCTCCCCGGCGGCCCAAGGACACGCCGTCAAAGCCCGGATCGTCCAGCTCGATCACATTCCCTTCTGCATAGTCCCGAATCCGCTCCTGCCACTCTCGGTAGAGGGGCTCCGCCAGGAATGAAAGCAGCAGCACATCGCCCTGGTTGATGAGCTTCCGCTCACCGGGATAATAGTCCCAAACATCATAGTGTCCAGGGGTCAGGAACGTGGGATTCATCAGGCAGACGCCGGAGGTGCGGTCCGCCTGGGTGAGCGTCTCGTCCACCTGCCAGCCCATGAGGCAGGGAATGGGCCGGTCCAGCTCCTCCAGATCCGCCCCCCAGCTGGTGCCCAGCTGGGAGAGAGGATAGAGAAGCTGAATCAGGTACAGCAGGCTTAGGCTTCCCACCGTCAAAATCGCCTGACGGCGGCGTTTTTTCCAATTCCCGGAATGCGCCCTGGGAAGTCCGGCAGCCATCTGGCGGTGGGTCCGCTGGATTCCTCGGAAATCAGAAACCGTCCAATAGGCCATCCAGACTGTCATGAGCACCAGAGATCCCGTGGCTACCGCACTACGCATGAGGAATCGCACTGGGTACTCGGCAGTAAGGAGCGACCGCGCAATCCAGATCACTGCGGTCAGCAGAAAAATCCACGCCAAAAGCATGTGCCGCCGTTGCTTTCTCAGCAGCCGGTCCCAGGCCCAGGATGCCGCCACCGGGTCTGTCTCCAGCTCCGCCGCGGCAGGGTCCTCGCAGACATAAACCTGGTAGTCCCAGCGGTTTGCGACAAACCGCCAGCCCAGGTCCGCGTACAGCGCCTCCCGTTCCACTTTGGACTGCATGAACTCATCCGGAAAGGGCATCAGCCGGTAGCGGACCCGCTTTGGCTCTCCTCGCTGAAAATGGGCGCGGCGCCCCCAGCACTCCGTCAGGTGCCAGCCCTCCGCCGCCTGATCCTCCAACCAGGACTCCACCGCGCCGATGTCCCAGCCGTTGTCCGGAATCAGCATCCGCTTTTTATCTTTCATCCCCATCCCTCCCGCTCTCCGTCCTCCACGCACAGCTTCAGGCGGCTCAGCTCCTGCCGGTAAAGGGCCCGTCCCCGCTCCGTGATGCGGTAGGTCCGCTTCCGGCCCTCCACCGCCGTCTCCTCAATGAGCTGCTCCTCCACGAACTTTCCCAGGATGGTGTACAGCGTCCCCGGTCCCAGGGGTACCCGGCCGGCAGTGGTGTTGTCCACGAACTCTACGATCTCCGTGCCGCACCGCTCCTGCCGCAGCAGCGAGAGCAGAACATAAAACATACTCTCTGTCAACACCCGCAGCGGTTCCCTGGCCATCCGCTCACCCCCAATATCGAAACGCGATATCCTTTTATTTTCAGCATAATATCGTAAGGCGATATTGTCAAGAGAAAGCGGTATTTTCCCTAAAACTTTGTCAAGATGTCTGTCTAAATAAGGGAAGTTTTAAATTCAAACTTGACGTTTTAGAAAATAAAGTGTAAAATTACACCACCAACGACAGGGATGTGAGACCGATGACGCGGGAAACTTTTGTCGCGGAGCTGGACCGGCAGGTAAAACTGGTACGAACGGAGTACGGCTTTACACAGGATGTGATGGCCCGTGTACTGGGAATTTCCAAAAAGACGCTGGTGGAGATTGAGAAGGGACGCTCCTCTCTGGGGTGGACCGGGGCCGTGGCACTGTGCTCCATTTTCTCCGGCAGCCAGGTGCTCTCCGGCCTGCTGGGGGGCGAGGCCGGGGAGCTGGTGCGGGCCCTGGCCTTTCAGAACCTGCGGCCCTCCTATCCCAAGACGATGGGCGGCAAGGTGTGGTGGCGGTTCGTGGAGACGCTCGGCCCCTATACCATCCAGCAGAACCTGCTCTCCCAGCACTACCGGGCGCTGGACCCAGAGGACGGGCGGGTGTGCTCCTCCTTTGACCTGGAGGAAATCCGGCAGCAGTTGAGAGACTTGGAGGGAACGTCATGAAAAAATTGTTGCGGGCGATCGGCATTGCAATTCCCATTCTACTGTTTTTCGGCGGAGCCCTGCTGATCTTGTTCTTCTTTGGGAGCATGGGCATGTTTCCCCTCTATGTCACCCGGGTGATTCCCGTGGCCGGGATTGCCGTGATGGCGGCATGGATTCTCTCCGCCAGTGGTTATTTCTCTCCTAAAGTGAAGCGGGGGCTGGGTATGTGCGCGCTTCTGGTTTGCATGGGCTGTGTGGTGTCCATCGGAATAGGCGCCTATCGGGAGAGCTTGGCCACGGTGGATGACCGAGACCTCCTGTTGTGGCAGTATGAGCCTTTCAGCGAGGATAACCAGCTGGCCGCCTTGGACGGTCCGGCCTCTCTGGAACTGGATCACCGGCAGACACTGCGTCTGGACGGAGCTACGGCCCTGTACCCAGTGTACGCCGCCTTTGTCCAGGCGGTCTATCCGGAAGGAGAATACCCCCTTTATACTTCTACCGCCGACGGCAACGGGCAGGTAGCCTGTACTGGCACCATCGAAGCCTATGAGCGGCTGGTACAGGGCAATACGGACATGATCTTTGCCGCCTCCCCCTCCCAGGACCAGCTGGACATGGCGGAGGAGGCAGGGGTGGAACTGCACCTGACCCCGATCGGCAAGGAGGCCTTTGTCTTCTTCATCAACAGCCGCAACCCAGTCACAAATCTGTCCGTAGAGGAGATTCAGGGCATCTACACGGGGGAGATCACCAACTGGTCCCAGGTGGGCGGCAACCGGCAAAGCATCCGCCCCTTTCAGCGGGCGGAGAACAGCGGCAGCCAGTCCGCCCTGCTGCGGCTGATGGAGGGCTTGCCCTTGCTGGAACCGGAGGAAGAGGAACGCATCGCCGGGATGGGCGGCATTATCCGAGAAGTGGCCAGCTATCGAAATTATCAAAACGCCATCGGCTTCTCCTTCCGGTTCTACGCAACAGAAATGGTGCAAAATGGGGATATCCGGCTGCTGGCTCTGAACGGTGTGGAGCCCACCCGGGAGAGCATCCGGAACGAGAGCTATCCCATCACCTCTGCGTTCTATGCTGTCACCGCCTCCCGCGTGGGGGAACCACCTCTTGAGGAGCGAAGCGAAGCCGCAACCGCCCTTTTGCAGTGGATTCTCTCCCAGGAGGGCCAGGAGCTGGTAGAACGGACAGGCTATGTGCCGATTTCCTGAATACCAGCTGTAGCGGATGGAAGATAGGTTGATCTCCTCAATCTTATATCTCACTTTTTAACTAAATATAATCGTTTTTTTCTATTTTTTTGAAAGCTCTTGCATTTTTTTTGGAAAGTCGTATAATAGACCATACGACGAAGCAAGAAGCAGGAGTAGACAACACATGCAGAGAAAACCACGTATCTTGGCCGTGGGCAGTTTCGTGATGGACGTCATTGCCACCACCGAGCGAATTCCCCCCGCTGGTCAAACCGTTTATGGCAGAGAATTCCATATGGCTCCCGGGGGAAAGGGGGCCAATCAGGCACTTCAATGTGCCCGTCTGGGTGCTGAAGTCACCATGATGGGCTGTGTAGGAGACGATCTCTTTGGAGAAAAACTATTGGAGCCGCTGCGGGCAGCCGGCATCCATCTGGACCATGTGGCGGTACACAAGGGCGTGAGCTCCGGCGTAGGACATGTAACGCTGGAGGTCATGGAGCACACCGCACAAAACCGCATTGTTGTGATTCCAGGCGCCAATCAAACCTTGAAGCTGGAAGAAATCTCTTGGTTGCGGGAGGAGATTGGCAGCTATGATTTGATTTTGCTACAGCTGGAAATCCCCATTGAGGTGAACCGGACGGTGGCTCGATGGGCCAAGGAGGCCGGTGTGCCGGTGATGCTGAACCCCGCCCCCGCCACGGAGCTGGACGACGAGCTGTTGAGCTTGGTGAGCTGGCTGATCCCCAATGAGCAGGAGGCCTCGATGGAGACCCACTTACCGCTTCGAACGGACGCAGAGGGCCCTCTGAAAAGTGATCTGAGAAACATCGCCGCAAAGCTGTGGGACAAAGGTGTGGAGCACATTGTCATCACCTTGGGCGGACATGGTGCCGTTGTGGTTAAGGCGGACGGCCTGACCTATATCCCCTGTGTGTCCATGAGGCATGTGGCGGACCCCACTGCTGCCGGCGACTCCTTCGTAGGTGCTCTGGCTGTGGGGGTGACTTTGGGACTGTCCCATGCACAGGCACTGGAGTTTGCCGCCTATACCGCAGCTTTGACCGTCTCTCGGATGGGCGCCATGCCCTCCCTGCCCACACTGGAAGAGGTTCTGACCCTAATGCGGGAACGGGGCTGTCAGGCTCCCGCCCGTTTAGATGTACTGAAAGCTTGACTTGGATAGGAGGTAAACCCGCATGCGGATTTTATGTTATGGCGACTCTGATACCTACGGCCATGACCCCCGCTCCCCTCTGGGAAAGCCCTATCCGCCGGATGTTCGCTGGACAGATCGGCTGGCTCGCGCCACCGGCTGGGAGGTGCTCAATGCCGGTCTGAACGGCCGGGAGATTCCCCACCTTCCCGGTGAACTCCGGGATGCGGAGGCGCTCTTTGCCGCCGCCAGCCCCTTTGACCAGGCAGTGGTGTTCCTGGGCAGCAACGACATGATGCAGGGTCTCTCGGCTCAGGAGGTCGCTGCGCGGATGGAGGCGTTTTTAGGCCGCCTCACCGCCTATCCGCTCCTTCTGCTGACACCGGTTCCCATGGTCTCCGGCACCTGGGTGACGGAGGAACGGCTGGTAACGGAGTCCGCCAAGCTGGCGGATTACTACAAGGCGCTGGCCCGGCGGCTGGGCATTCATTACGCGAATCCCGGCGCCTGGGACATTGAAATGGCCTTTGACGGTGTCCACTACTCTGAGGAGGGGCACCGCGTCTTCGCCCTGCGGATGCAGGATACGCTGGAGTCCATTTCTTCTCACACAATGCCATGACTAAGCGGGAGCATCCATTGGATGCTCCCGCTAGTTTCTTCTGAATAATCTCTTACCTCCCGCTGATGGGTCGTATGTAGTCGACAGCGACTTCCTTTCCCTGAGCATTGTACCAAGTCAGGGTTTCCAAATCCAGATGGCTGGCCTCTGTCCGGCTGTCCACCTCCGTGCAGACCAGGAAACGAGACTGACGTGGGATCTCTGTCTGATAGGCGGTCCCGTCCAAGGTGAACGTGGCGCAGGTGATCTGCTCTCCGGTGTTTCTTCCTCCCAGCAGCAGGTATTTCCTCCCGTCTGTTTCCACGATCTCATCCCGGAAGCTCCCGCCGCCATAGCCGAGACCCGCTACCCGGTACCGCCCGGTTAGGCTGCGCTCCAGAATGGCGCGGCCCAGATCCAGGTTCTCCCCCAGCTCCAGAAGGACGTAAGTTCTATCCCCTAAGGTGACGGCATCGTAAAGCTTGACCACAGGCGGCTCCGCAGTGCTGCCGTGGAGATAGAAGTCCTGAATACACTCTGCCGCGTTGCTCCGGTCCGGTGCAATCGGGTAGGCGCTCTGATAGAGCCACGCGGCGCATACACAAAGGGCCACCAGCCCTCCCAGCAACCACATACACCTCTTTGCTCTCATAGAAACCATCCCCTCTCATCCTCTGATTCTACCGGATTCTCCCTGAAAACGCAAGAGAAACCGTCTGTGTCTGCTCACACAGGCGGTTTCTCCTCTAAAACCTCCACAGTATTCATTCCGTAGTATATAAACAGCGCCAGCGCCTCCGGTGTAATGCGTTCCCCGCTCACCGCCACGGGAACCGCCGGGGGACAACCGACAATGGGTGCACCGCAGATCCGGCCCAGGGCCTCCGCCGCCGGGACTATCTCTCTGGAAGAGAACATGGCCTGCCGAATGGAGCACACCCTCTCCCCTCTCGCCAGGGGCAGCGGCGGGTGGTCCGCCGCAGGCGCCCAGCTGGTCCCCAGCGCCTGCAAAAGCCGCGCCCCGTCCTCCGGTGCGTTTTCCGGCGTGGCCATCAGCACCAGGAAATCCGGGTCCGCATACTCGCACTCCACGCCGGAGCGCCGCAGGCGCGCCGCCAGGTCCCAGCCGGCGATACCCTGCGGCGCGGAAACCGTCAGCCGCAGCGGATCGCTAAGTTCCGTCCGCCAGCCGGCCTCCGCCAGCTTTGTCCGCAGCGCCGCAAGACGCTCCACCGTCTCCGCCAGACGGGCGGGATAATCCTCTGCCAAATAGCGATTACAAAGGTCCAAAGATTCCAGAATCAGGTAGGAGGGGCTGGTGGAGCCAAAGAGAGCCATTGCCTCCTTCATCCTCCCCACCAGGGCCTCCGGCGCTGTTTTGGACACGTGAAGATACGCCCCACCAGTGAGGGATGGCAGCGTCTTGTGGGCAGAGTCGCAGCACAGGTCCGCTCCCAGGTCCAGCGGATGGCAGGAGGGATGCAGGAAACGCAAATAGGCCCCGTGGGCGTTATCCACCAGCAGTGGCACCCCATGCCGGTGGCAGATGGGCGCCAGCGCGGAGAGATCCGCCATGCCTCCCAGGTAATCCGGGCTGGTGAGATATACGGCGGCAGGCGGCTCCGGGAGATCAGAGAGCGTTTGCTCCAGATTTTTCTCTGAGATGGGACAGCCGCAAAGAGAACGGCTCTCCTCCGGCCAGAGCCACACCACCTCCAAGTCCAGCAATGCGGCGGCGGATATAAAAGCGCGGTGGATATTTCGGGCAGCCACCACGGTCCGAGACTTTCCGGCCGTCACTGCCAGATACAGCATGGCCCGGATACACTGGCTGGCGCCTTCGGTTGCATAGCAGGTGCGGCGGGAGCCGAAGAGAGCCCCGGCATTTTTCTCACTCTCAGCGATGATGCCCTCCGCCTCATACAATGCGTCGGCCCCGGCGATCTCCGTGATATCCCAGGGCTCACAGCCCAGGAAGGGCCGTCCCTTATGACCTGGCATGTGAAAACGAACGGCATCAGAGGCGGCGTACCGCCGGACAAAGTCCGCGATGGGCGTGTTCATAGAGCAGTCTCTTTCGCTGCTTTCATCATGATGGCACACTCAATCCGCTTGCGGAAGAGCTCGCAGCCGGCTTCGTACACACCCCGGATGGAGCCGGTGGCATGATAGGCGTTGGCGGCACAGCCGCCGGAGCAGTAGAGCTTCGCCCAGCAGTCGGCACAGTCAGGGCGGGCGTAGGCGTTGCAGGCACGGAACTCCTCTCGCAGAGCTGTGTTCGTCACGCCGTTCCACACGTCTCCCAGCTTGTATGCCTCCTCCCCCACGAACTGGTGGCAGGGGTACAGGTCTCCCCAGGGCGTCACAGCCATGTATTCCGTACCAGAGCCGCAGCCGGAGATCCGCTTGTAAACACAGGGCCCACTGGTCAGGTCCAGCATATAGTGATAGAACGTGATGGGCCGTCCCTCCCGCTCCCGGCGCAGCATGTCCTTCGCCAGCAGCTCGTACTGCTCCTTAACGGTATCCAAGTCCTCCGCTGTCAGCTCCGCCGGGTCCCCCGGGGCGCAAACCACCGGCTCCATGCTCAGCTCCGTGAAGCCCAGATCATCGGCCATATGGAAAAGGTCCTTCGTGAAGTCCGGGTTGGCGTGGGTAAAGGTTCCCCTCATGTAATAATTTTTCCCGCCACGGGCCGCCACCAGCTTCTGGAACTTGGGTACAATCCGGTCATAGCTGCCGTTTCCCGCATAATCCACCCGAGTCCGGTCGTTGATCTCCTTCCTGCCATCCAGGGACAGCACCACATTGCTCATCTCCCGGTTGGCAAAGTCGATCACGTCGTCGTCAATCAGCATACCGTTCGTGGTGAGAGTGAAGCGGAAGTTCTTCCCTCGTTCTTTCTCCACGCTTCTGGCATAAGCCACCAGACGCTTGACCACGTCCCAGTTCATCAGCGGCTCGCCGCCAAAGAAATCCACCTCCAGGTTCCGCCGGCTGCCGGAGTGATCCATGAGAAAGTCCAGAGCCCGCCTGCCCACCTCGAAGCTCATCAGCGCCCGATCACCGTGATACTTGCCCTGGCTGGCAAAGCAGTACCCGCAGTTGAGGTTGCAGGTATGGGCCACGTGTAGGCACAGCGCCTTCACCACGTCACCGGATCGCTCCTTGAATGTGCCCGCCATCTCCGCAAAGGTATCCGGGGTGAACAGCTTCCCACTATCCTTCAGGCTCTGTACGTCGGCAATGCACGTCCGCACGTCCTCCTCCGTCACGTCAGGGCGGCTGTCGTACTTTTCCAACAAGGTAGAGACGATCTCCTCCGGCGTGTGGGTCTCAAACATTGCGATCACGTCATAGGCCACCTCGTCCACCACGTGGATGCCGCCAGAACAAGTGTCCAAGACGATGTTGTATCCATTCAGTTGATATTGATGTACCATAGCAGGTCCTCTCTGACAGAAAAAGCGCCGCCTTTCCGGCGGCGGCTTTTTTATTTCCCGGTGTTCTCACACTTCTGGTTGGCCACGCCGCAGCTGGTTTTGCATGCGGACTGGCAGGAGGTCTGGCACTCGCCGCAGCCGCCGTTCTTGGCGCTCTCGCACAGGTTCCGGGTCTCCAGAGTCTTGATTCTTTCCATGACGCTCTCTCCATTCTTTTCATGATCGGGCCGTTCCGCAGGGGACGGCTGGCTTATCAGAGGAATTTTACCATAAGCAGCCGGGAAAGTCAAGGTCATAGGCTCACACTCCCTGTTCAAGATGATGGCTGACGGGTTGTAACTCCGGCGATTTCGCCAGTGTGCCTTGCACAAAACAGTTTTATATTCTATAATGATTAAAAGAAAAATAGCGTATATGTGTTATAATGCCAATTAAATAAATTTGAAGTTGTGGAGGTGAAAGATATTATGTTGAGACCAAAAGAGGTAGTGTGTAAGTGGGTAGATGCTTTTAATAACCATGATGTAGAAGAAATTACAAGTCTTTATCACGAAGATGCAACAAATCATCAAGTAGCCAATGAACCTGCTGTCGGAATTGAAGCAATTCGAGCAATGTTCACGAACGAGTTTGCTATTGCGGATATGACTTGCATTGTAGAGCATATATTTGAAGATGGACAGTGGGCAATTTTAGAGTGGAAAGACCCGTTAGGGCTGAGAGGCTGCGGATTTTTTCACGTGGTGAATGGAAAGATTTTGTTCCAAAGAGGATATTGGGATAAACTATCCTTTTTGAAAGAACATAACCTACCGATTGAATGGAATCCAGTTTAAGCGAGAGACAAAATAAAAAACTGAATCACCCTTGCACTTGGCAGATAGTTTCTGGATACATAACAAGGATACCCGGCAAATCTTTCATCGATTTGCCGGGTATCCTTATATCAACACAAATCTAGAACAGGGAGGACTCACACTCCCTTTTTCCTTTTGAAGTGATGGATTCTACCTTATTTTGGTTATTGATACTTTACGCGGTCATTGCGATAGGCACAGGGGTACTTGTAGTAATGTTAAATGGCAAGAATAAAATATAGATTGATCGGGCAATTCCAATCAGTGGGAACCTTATCGAAAAAGAGGGAATCCACATATCTTCGCTCCGGCACTGCCAGCCCGGATTTGACGGTACACGCTTCCTATGCTAGAATAGAGATCGTATTTGTTTACAAGGAGCGTCACCTATGGAACCAAATGTCAGTATTATTGTGCCGGTCTACAATGCGGAGAACACCATTCAACGCTGTGTAGACAGCATTCTGGACCAGCAATACACCGATTTTGAGCTGCTGCTGGTGGATGACGGCAGTCAGGATGGCTCTGGCGCCATCTGCGATGCCTATGCCGCTCAGGACGCCCGGGTCCGGGTCTTTCATCAGAAGAACGCCGGCGTCTCTGCGGCAAGGAATCATGCCCTGGACCATGCCCAAGGCGTCTATCTGCAGTTTTTAGATAGCGACGACTGGATCACGCCGGATGCCACCCGTTCCCTAGTGCGGGCGGCGGAAAACCACCGATGCGACCTGGTGATTGCCGACTTCTACCGGGTTGTGGGGGAACGGCTCTCCCGCAAGGGCGATATTGATGAGGACACGCTGATGACCCGTGAAGCCTATGCCGCCCACATGATGGAAAATCCGGCGGATTTTTATTACGGCGTCCTTTGGAATAAGCTTTATCGCCGGAAGCTGGTGGAACAATATCGTCTGCGCATGGACCCTGAGATCAGCTGGTGCGAGGACTTCATGTTCAATCTGGAATATATCCGCCGTGCCAAGCGTTTTTATGCGCTGCAACTTCCGATCTATTACTATGTAAAAACGAAAGGCTCTCTGGCCACCCAAGGACTCAGCCTCACCAAAACAGTAAAAATGAAGTTGAGCGTATTTGAATACTACCAACAGTTTTTTAAAGAGGTTCTGGATGAGGAAGAGTACGAGCGCAGCCGGCTCAAGGTCTACCGCTTCCTGGTGGATGCCGCGGGAGATGGCGCAGTTCCTCCCCTTCCTACCGCACAGCGGCTTGGAAGTGAGCGGGTACGCGCCTGCTCCGGCGGGCTTTTGGGACAGGGCTGCCTGTGCGATTCCTTCCGGAACCGAAAGCTGCTGGAATACCATCTGGAAACCGCAGCTTTGAAAAATGACCTGTCCACACAGGAGGCACTGCTCCTACTGGCCCTGCGACAGTTGGAGCGTCCCTGTACCCGGCGGGAGCTGGCGGACTTCACGGGGTTGTCTCGCGGCACACTCACGCTCTCCTTGCAGCGCCTGGGCGGAAAAGGCCTGATTGAGACAGAGACTCCCTCCGACGCAGACGAGCGCTGTCCGGTACTCACGGCGGAAAGCGCGTCGGTTCTGCGGGATCTAGAAATCGCATTGGCAGACTGGCAGGCAATCCGCCTGGATGGCTTTACCCAGGAGGAATGTGTTCAGTATCACGCCATGATGGAACGTATTAACGGAAACATCCAGAACTTTCTCCAATAAAGAAAGCCCCCGCCCGTGCGCCTCTATGGAAAACGCGCAGGGCGGGGATTTCTTAAATCGGCGCATCGGCTGCAGACTCTCGTCTGAGCAGCCGGTAAACCTGGAAAAACACCACTACAATAAAGATGACAAACACCACTGTTGCGCGAATGCTGCCGATCATTGCACAGGTGTCATAGAATCCGTGGAGAAATACCGCCCACACATATCCAAGGCATAGATTCCTCCGGACGCCAGCTCCATCGTCTTGGCTTTCACTACGTTTTGCGCGGCCATAAAAAACTCCCATATATACTGCAAAAGCCATATGCCCCGGTACCGCCAGCAATGCCCTGGGCAACGCCACAGACAGACCATAATGCAAAATGTACTGGATATTTTCAAATGCGGCGAACCCCAGAGATACAAACACCGCATAGACAATTCCATCAAAACGATAATTAAAAGCCGGATGCCGCCAAGTACAGCACTTCATCAGCCAGAATTTGGTCCCTTCTTCGATCATAGCCACCACGAGAAAGGCCGTCAGCACCACATAGATTGGGCTGCTGGGAGATACCAGAAGTTTCAGAAGAGACTCCGCCAAACTTTCCAGGAAGCCAGAGCAAACCGCAGACACCACGCCCATCAGCAGTAAAAGAGCGAGCAGCCCAGGCGGCTCCTTTTCCACCGTGTCATGGCGGTAAATAAAGCGCAGCAAAAAAATTGCTGGCAGAATTGCAGCCAGAATATAAACTATTAAAATCGGTAAAACAGGCAGGATTGGCAAAATATAGAACATAATAATGGCTCCTCTCTCTGCCGTTCAGTGTAACATGTCCAGCAAAAAAAGACAACCGCCGGTTTTATCCATGTGATCACTCAGACAAAAGCGGGCTATACATCATAATCGCATCATTGGATAAAAGAAACTCTTCTCCCAGAAGCCGTCCCTCCTGGTCATAGGTCAAGCGGAACAGCTCTTGTGCCGAATATAGCCGCCCCAGGCCGCCTGTTCTATTCTGGGATTTCTCTCTTGAATTTCATAGCGGTGCTCAGGAATACGCGTGGCACGCCATTCTCCCTCCAGATATTCCTCCCCCACCCATACGTGCAGTTGGAAAATCTGGTCCGTATCATTGCGGATCATCAAATCTCTGTGTGGATAGGCACAGGTGGCGCCGCTGCCAAAAGGCTGGGTCCGATCGGCATCCGGAAAGACATCGTGGGAGTGCCGGTAGCGCTCCACAACCGTCAGAGGCGTATGGAGGGTCATCCAGAAGATAAGATTGGAGAGCTGGCAAAGTCCACCGCCCACATCGCTGCCAATCTGCCCTAGAAAAAGTACCATACCGTCCAAGTAGCCCTTTTTCCGGGTAGGCTTTCCAATGATTCTCCAATAGCTAAACGTTTCGCCTGGGAATAGGAGGCTACCATCCAGCCGGGCGGCTGCCAGCTTCAGATTGACAACCTTGTTCCTCTGGAGCTTCATCTCCTCGCCCCGCAGCTGTCGGAACAGCGGTGTCTGGTGCGCGAATTGGACATAGGACAGCATCTCCCGCTGCCGCGTCCTTGCCCAGTGGAAACGAGGAGCGCCCCAGAGAAGATATCGCCTCCAGGTATAGTAGGCCTTCCCAAGCCGCAGGCGGAGCCAACTCCGTGAGATCGGCTGGTGCAAGGAGCGGTCTGTGGGGTTTACCATTTGTTCCCTCACCTCCACGCGGCTATTGTACCATATCCATATTCGGGTCACAAGATATCACGTGACAATAAAAAAGTACCCCCCGACAGTTTTCCTGTCGGGGGAAAGATGTTGGCACTACCTATTTTTCCAGGCCGTCGCCAGCCAAGTATTGTCGGCAGAGACGAGCTTAACTACCGTGTTCGGAATGGGAACGGGTGGACCCTCGCCCTAATCAGCACCAACTTATGTCATCCGGTTAGCCCGGAAAACAAACTGTATTATACACTGTTCGCACTCTTTTGTCAAGAGATTTCTATCCCCAAGCCGCAAACCAGTGCAACATTTGCGATTCGGAAAGGAAAAGCAGCGGAGGGAACCAGCTTTCGCGCTTGCGCGGAAGCCTGTGGTCCGCAGCTTGCTTTGACATGGTGACCCGTACCGGATTCGAACCGATGTTAACGGCGTGAGAGGCCGCTGTCTTAACCACTTGACCAACGGGCCAT
>ENA-UESI01001574-UESI01001574.1-human-gut-metagenome-genome-assembly--contig:-NODE-1574-length-14094-cov-4.046301_pt1 | contig 14094 bp, 17 predicted proteins | sample MGYA00243005_ERZ508006 | MGnify/ENA primary metagenome ERZ508006 (study PRJEB26167, sample SAMN06115436) | human gut metagenome | host: Homo sapiens | place: China:Shandong | collected 2015-06-10... | reverse complement strand
TGCCTGCCGTAAAATCACCCGGCAGGGTCGGGCCTGCCGCCGGGCGGTTTGTCCCGGTCACAGCCTGCGTGCCGCGCCGGAGGCCAGCTGCCGCAATTCATAGCCATCGGGATAGTAGTCCCCCAGGTGGATCACGCAGTCTGGCCGGAACACTTCTATGCAGCGTTCCATAAAATCCATATAACGGTGAGAATCGGATAAAATCAATAAACGCATTTTTCCATCCTTACAGGAAGTTCTGTTCTTCCCTATTTTTAATCAAATTTCATTATAACATACTCGGCAAAAGATTGCTACTGAAAAAAATAGTTTTCCCCGTGCGGAAAAATCTCCGGCTTGCTGCATAAAATAAACAGAAAGGCAGTTCATCCCGGAAAAGGAGGCAAAAACGTGGAAAATACGGATTTCACACCGGAAAAACTGGAACAGGCTAGACTTTTGGCGGACACCCCCGCAGGGCGGCAGCTGAAGGCCCTCCTGCAGCAAAACAATGCCCAGGGGCTTCGGCAGGCCATGGATCAGGCAGCCAAAGGTGACTATGCATCCGCCAAGCAAACCATTGAAGCCTTTCTCGCGACGCCGGAGGCGGCAGCGCTTTTGCGGCAGCTGCGAAATGAGCCATGAGCGGCATGGAGGATCAGCTGGGAGCCATTCTGGGCGACCCGGAGATGATGCAGAAAATTCAGGCTCTGGCGCAATCCATGGGCCAGTCCCAGTCCACCGGACAGCCGGAGAAACCGGAGCGCGCGGTGCAGCCGTCTCCGGCCGGGCCGGGACCGGGAGATTTGGAGATGCTCAAAGCCTTTACGGGCTTTGCCCGGGGCGCGGAAATTGACCAGAACCAGCGCGCACTTCTGAAAGCGCTCTCCCCCTATGTCAGCCGGGAGAAAATTGCCAAGCTGGAGAAGGCCATGCGTTCGGCCAAGCTGGCCCAGCAAACCTCCTGGCTGCTGGAATCCGGCGCACTGAAAAACCTGACTGGGGGCTAGGCCATGTACAACCGCTATATTCCTACGGAAGACGGCTCCTTCCGCCGCCAAAGTCTGCCGGACGGGCCGCAGCCGCCATCGCAGTCACCTGCACCGCCTTCATCCAGCCCTCCGCGCAAGCCTGCAGAGGGAGCGGGCACTTTTCTAGATAGTCTGTTGCCCCGGGGGCTGGATACGGAGGATCTGATCGTAGTGCTTTTGCTGCTTTTGATGTCCGAAAACTGCACAGATACCCCAAACACGGCATTGATGTGGACGTTGTCATCCAGGACAGGACATGCCTGAAGGCGGCCATTGAGCGGCTTGCATCCATTGGATACGTCCACGAGGGAAACCTTGGCATTGAAGGGCGGGAAGCCTTTTGCTATACCGGCAAACCGCATTTGCAGCTGCATCATCTGTATGTCTGCCCGGCAGATTCCGAAGAACTGCGCCGTCATATCACGTTCCGGGAATTTCTGCGCCAGAATCCGGACGCTGTGAAGTGGTACAGCAGAGTAAAAGAACAGGCTGCACAGCGTTTCCCCGATGACATCGAACGGTATCTGGAATATAAGTCTCCGTGCATTGCGGAGCTTTACCGGATGTGCGGTCTGGAAGAGTGAAACAAAAACCGCCCTGCCGCTGGGAGTGCATCCCAATGCGGCGGGGCGGTCGTGCTTTCAGGGCAGGCTCAGCGCTTTGAGACAGCTCTGTGGTAGACGACGAAGGCGATGGCGGCAGAGCAGGCCTCCGTGATCCAGAAGGCGTGCCAGACGCCGGTGGGGCCAAGGGTGCGGCAAAGCACCCAGGCCAGCGGCATGATGAAGATCACATAGCGGCAGAGGGAGATGACCAGCGAGGGCACCCCCTTGCCCAGACCTTCCAGCGCGCCGGAAGAGGTGGTGGAGACTGCCGAGACAACGAAGCCCAGGCAGATGATGCGCAGGGCCGTGGTGCCGATGGCGATGGTCTCCGGGTTGGAACTGAACAGGCCGATGAGGGAGCCGGAAATGGTCAGGCAGAGGACGGTGCCAATGGCCATGATGGCGGCGCTCAAGCCCAGCGTCAGGTTGTAGAGCCTGGCGACGCGGCCATGCTCCCTTGCACCGTAGTTATAGCCGACCAGTGGGCGCATTCCCTGCACGATGCCATTGGCAGGCAGGTACAGAAAGGTCTGGAGTTTGTAGTAGATGCCCAGAACCGTGACGTAGCTCTGTGAGAAGGCTGCCAGCAGGCCGTTGAGGAAAGTGACCAGCAGGGAGGGCAGGGCCAGATTCAGAATGGCCGGGATGCCGATGGCGTAAAGCTTGCCGTCCAGTGCGGGCTCGAAGTGCAGATACCTGCGGCGCAGCCGGACCGGGAGGTCGGAGGTGGCGTAGCAGTAGAGGTAAATGCAGAGGGTGACGAGCTGGCCGAGGTTTGTGGCCAGCGCTGCACCGGCAATGCCCAGGGCAGGCACCGGGCCAAGGCCAAAGATGAGCACCGGGTCCAGTGCAATGTTGCAGACGCAGCCTGCGATCAGCGCGATCATCGTGGTGTTCATCCGGCCTACGGCCTGGAACATCTTCTCAAAAGCAAGGTCGGCCATGTTGACGATGGAGAACAGGAAGACGATGGTGGCGTAGAGGACGCCCATCGAGACCAGCGACTCCTCCGAGGTGAACCGGCGCAGAAAACCCGGCATGATGGCGATGCCCGCCACGGTGCACAGCAGGCCGTGCAGGATCGAGAGGGCCATGCCGTGGGTGGCGGAGATGTCCGCCTTTTCGCGGTCGCCTGCACCGAGGTGGAGTGCGATCTGTGCGTTGATGCCAATGCCGAAGCCGATGGAGATGGCGTTGACGAGGTTCTGCACCGGGAACACCAGCGACAGGGCCGTCATGGCCTGCTCGCTGATGCGGGCGACGAAGAGGCTGTCCACGATGTTGTACAGCGAGTTCACCAGCATCGAGATGACGTTGGGCAGGGCCATAGAGACCAGCAGCGGGAGCACCGGTCTGGTTTTCATAAAGGTATCGTTCATTTTCTGCTTCCTTTCTGAGGGGATCAAATGGACACGGCCCGCGGTGCCCCCAAAAAGGCGCAAAAAAACGCCACACAATGGGGCGCTTCCGCGAACCATTGTGTGGCGAAAAGTAGCTCTGAAATGAATGCTGTAAAAATCCACACGATATTTTAGGAACCCTAGAATATCACGTTGGAAAGCGATTGTCAAGAGGGTCAGCCGAGAAGCTGGCTCTTGAGGGAAGCGTACATGGCGCTCTTCTGAGCCTTATAAGAGGCCTTGACCTGATCGGCAAGCTCGGTGCTCTGCCCATTTTCCTGAAGCAGGGTGCGCATTTTCTCAACGATCGCATCCACCTGCTTGTCACAGTCGGCTTCGAGCTTCTGAAGTTCACTGCTCTTGCCCATCACGATGGAGACCTTCCGGGTGGCCGTCTGCTTGTCGACAGGCAGAGCGTGATACTCGTCCTTTGCGGACTGGATGGCGCTGTTCAGGCCGCTCTCGGCATTGGCCTTGACGGCGTAGAGTTGGTTGATGAGGGCCTGAAGCTCCACATCGTAAGAAGATGGAGCCTCAGCCGGGGAAGCAGAAGTGGAAGAAGCGGAGGGAGCCTGCGCAGCTGCGGCATCCTCCGGAGAAACCGTGGCCGCATCGGAGGTGCCGGAGGAGGGGAGGTTGAAGTGCTTCTGCTCCAGTTCGGCCAGCGTGGTGCTGCCGGAGATCAGCTCCTCCATCTCCTCATGGGTCAGGGAGGCGAGCAGCTCAGACGTCTGCGCAGCGGTTGCGCCGGTGGCCGTCGTGTCGGAAGACTGGGCGGGTGCAGCAGGAGCGGAAGCGGTTTCGGCGGTGCTGCCTGCCGCGTCCTCTGAACAGCCGGTGAGGAGCACCGTTGCACTAAGGGCCAGTGCGGTCAGGGAGACCAGAGTGTTCCGGGAATGTCTTTTCATATCAAAACCTCGTGGTAAAATCATTTTTTGGAAAAATACAACGCCTATACTGTACCACGATTCCCCCATTTTGGCAAGAGACGATTTTTCGTGGCTGCGGCAAATGCTTGACAGCCCGCAGCGCAGACCCTATAATGGGGCCAACTGAACAGCAAAGGAAGATGGAACGATGAAATGGATGATCGCATCCGACCTGCACGGGTCGGCCAAATACTGCCGCCAGATGGTCGAGGCGTTTGAGCGGGAGGGCGCAGACCGCCTGCTGCTGCTCGGCGACCTGCTCTACCACGGCCCCCGCAACGACCTGCCCGACGGCTACGCGCCGAAGGAGGTCATCCCGCTGCTGAACGGCCTGAAGCCGAAGCTGTGTTGTGTGCGGGGCAACTGCGAGGCTGAGGTGGACCAGATGGTGCTGAGTTTCCCGGTGATGGCGGATTACTGCATCCTGCCGGTGGGGGAAAAGCTGGTCTACGCCACACACGGCCACATTTATAATAAGAAGAATCTGCCGCCGCTGGCACCGGGGGATGTGCTGTTGCACGGCCACACCCACGTCCCGGCATGGGAGAGCTTCGGAGACGGGAACCTCTACCTGAACCCCGGCTCGCTGAGCATCCCGAAGGAAAACAGCCCCCACAGTTATATGACGCTGGAAGACAGCATATTCCAGTGGAAGGAGCTGGCGAGTGGGGAAGTGTATCACGAAATCGTATGATAAACGGAAAAAGCCAGGCATTGCCTGGCTTTTTCCGTTTGTTTACTCTTCGTCCTTCGGGTTATCAAGCTCCTTGCGGCGCTTCTCGGCGACGTGCATACAGACTTGCAGGAGCACAAAGCAGAGAACGCCGGTGATGACACCTGGAATGAGCGCGATCAGCCAATGGCCGTAGGCAAGGCCGGTGACGACAGTGACTGCGACGCATGCAAACAAGGAACCTACCACGTTGGTGGTGGTATTTGCGCAGATGTGGCTGTCCCACAAGCCGTTGCGCAGGCACTCGATGATAGAGTAGCAGCAGCCGGCCATGAAGACAACGAACTCGCCGACCCACTGACTGCTTGGTGTGCGGAGAACGATCTGCACGAGGATGGCGAGGAGCAGCCCTGCCCACAGCAGCCAGAAGCCCCGTGCTTCGATGCGGAGCATGGTTTGCTCCTGCATCTCGTCAAACTGATTTTTCTTGCTGTACAGTGAAAATTTCATCGCTTATTCCTCCCAGAATAATTCGTCCAGTGTTTTGCCCAGGATCTTGCAGATGCTCCGGCAAAGGTTGATGGTGGGGTTGTACTCGCCCTTTTCGATGGCGTTGATGGTCTGGCGGGAGACGCCCGCCGCTTCGGCCAGTGCGCTCTGGGTCAGATCCTTTTCGGCGCGGGCCGCTTTCAGTTTCAGATTTTTCGGCATGTTGTCACCTCGTACAATGGGATGGGAGGGGGCGCTCGTACCCTCTGACCAGAGCATATCACCTGTACGACAAAATGTCAAGTATAATTTACAAAATGTCGGCGATACGGGGTTGCGTTTCGCAGGGAATCGTGGTATGATAGCACTGAAAAAAGAAGGAGGAGCTTCTTACCGGCGGCATTCTGTGCGGGCGGAAGGAGCCGAAGCCTTTTTTATTTCCGTGAAAGTTAGCTAAAACTAACAAAAATGACAAAAACCGGACAGAATGGCCCGGTCTTGATGCGATCCAGAGAGGAGAACCGAAATGGTGGAAACGATCTTGAAAGTCCAAGGGATGATGTGCGGCATGTGCGAGAGCCACATCAACGACGTGGTGCGCAAGACGGCGCAGGTGAGCAAGGTGTCGTCTTCCCACACCAGAGGCGAGACGGTCATCGTCTCGGAGCAGGCGCTGGACATCGAAACGCTGAAACAGGCCATCGCCGCCACCGGCTATACCGTGACCGGTGCCGAGACCAGACCCTACGAGAAGAAGGGCTTCTTCTCGTTCTGGAAGAAATAAAGGCCCGCGGGCAGTTCCGGTCAACGGCTGCTTCCCTGCCCCCAGAAGCGGTCCAGCTCCTCTTTGAGGGCCTCGGTGCCGTTCAGGTACTTGAGGTGCTGCCAGTGGCGGGGGAACAGGCGGGTGTACTCGCTGCGGGCGAAGCGGTCGTCCAGAAGGAGGACGACGCCCCTGTCTCCGGCGGTGCGGATGACCCGCCCGGCGGCCTGCAGCACCTTGTTCATGCCGGGATACCGGTAGGCGTAGTCGAAGCCGGTGCCGGACTGCTCGTCGTAGTAGCGGCGCAGGATCTCCTGCCGGGGGTTCACCTGCGGCAGGCCGACCCCTACGATGGCACACCCGATGAGCCGGTCGCCGACCAGATCGACGCCCTCCCCGAAGATGCCGCCCATCACCCCGAACCCCAGCAGTGTCTGCGCAGGGTCCGGGGTGAATTTTTGCAAAAATGCCGCCCGTGCCGCGTCGTCCAGGCCGCTTTCCTGCACCAGCGTGGCGATGCCCGGATACCGGGCCGTGAAGTCTTCGTAGACCCGGCGGAGGTAGGCGTAGCTGGGGAAAAAGGCCAGATAGTTGCCCACTTTTCCTCCGGCCAGCGCCGCCAGTGCGTCCGACACGGCGGGGATGCTGGCTTCCCGGTCCCGGTAGCGGGTGGAGATGCCGGGCAGGCAGTACAGCCCCAGATGGTCGGGCGGGAAGGGGCTTTCCAGGGCGACGGCGCGGGCATCCGGGCAGCCCAGAACGCCCCGGTAGTAGCCCGGCGGGGTGAGAGTGGCGCTGAACAGCGCCGCCGCCCGCCCGCAGCCAAGGCTCGCGTCCACAAAGGCCGAGGGGTCGAGGCAGAGCAGTTCCAGCTCCAGCTCGCTGCCGCGGGCCGTGAGCTGGGTGACGAAGTGGGTGTCGTACCGGTCAGCTGCGCGGGTGATGTCCTGCACGGCAAAATAAAGTTCCAGCAGCCGGGCGTGGGCGTCGGCATCGGGGTTTTGCTCCAGCCAGTCCTGCAAAGGGGCCTGTAAGGCGTGGAGCGGCTTTAGCAGGGCGTCGGGCAGCTCCCGGAAAAAGACCGTGCCCTCCTGTGCCAGCAGCGGTTCGGGCAGGGCGATGCCCGGCGCAGGGGTCTCCTCCAAAAGGCTGGTCTGCCCGGCGGCGTCCGCTGCGGGCGGGGAAACGCCCCGGCGGGGAGCCAGCACGGCCACCTGCTTCCGCGCTTCGAGAAAGGCCCGGTCGGCGCGGGAAAGGGCCGTTTTCAGGCTGCTTTTGCCCCGGCCGAGGGCGCGTTTGGCGTCGGTGAGGGCAGACTTTGCAAACCCTGCCGAGTACATCGCGCGGGCCCGGTCGGGCAGATTGTGTGCCTCGTCGATGAGAAAGAGCCAGTCGCCCGCTGCATCGAAGAAGCGGTGGAGCCGGACCACAGGGTCAAAGAGATAGTTGTAGTCACCGATGACGACATCGGCCCACGCGCTCAGGTCAAGCCCCAGTTCGAACGGGCAGACCGTGAACTGCCGGGCGGCGGCTTCCAGCGCAGCGCGGTCGAACTGCGGGGCACCGTCCAGCAGGGCGGCAAGGGCATCTTTGACCCGTTCGTAGTAGCCGTTGGCGTAGGGGCAGGCTTCGGGCAGGCAGGCGGGATGGCCCTCGGCGTCCTTGCAGAGGCAGACCTTTTCCTTGGCCGTCAGGGTCACGCTGCGCAGGGCCAGCCCCGGTGTGCTGGCGTGGAGCCGCGCGAGGGCATCCTCGGCAGCGGCCTGGGTCGTGCTGCGGGCCGTGAGATAGAACAGCTTTTCGCCGCTGCCCGCGCCGATGGCCTTGAGAGCCGGGAAGAGGGCACTCATGGTCTTGCCGATGCCGGTGGGGGCCTGACAGAACAGCCGGGTGCCGTTTTTCTGCCCGCTCCGGCCCGCGATGCAGGCGCGGTAGATCTCGCCCGCCAGTGCCCGCTGGCCGGGGCGGTAGGCCGGGAAGGGGAATGTCAGGGCCGTCAGACTGGCGGTGCGGGCCTCGGCCCAGGTCATCTGCCGCCGTGCCCAAGGGGCGTACTGCCGCAGCAGGCCGGTGAGGAAGGCGTCCAGCTCCCCGGCGGTGAAGTGCCGGGTGTAGCGGGTGATCTCGTCGGTGTCGATCTGGTAATAGGTCAGCCGGACGCTGAGCCGCTCCAGCTGGTTCTGCGCGGCGTAGATGGCCCCATACACCATGCCCTGCGCCCAGTGGCAGGGGTTCCGGTCTTCGGTCAGCTCCTCGGAGGGAAGGGCCGTGGTCTTGATCTCGTCGATGACGACGGTGCCGTCTTCGTTCTGGAAAATGCCGTCGGCGCGGCCTTCCAGCACAAACAAAAGGCCCTCCACCTCGCGCTGCGCCGTCAGATAGACCTCGGCAGCGTAGCCTTCGCCCGCTGCTTTTTGCAGCCTGCGGTGGATGCGTGCTCCCTCGTTGGCGCGGTCGAAGCCGGTGAAGCGGCTGTCGATGCTGCCGGTGCGGAGCAGAAATTCCACCAGCTGCCGGATGGGCAGACGGATCGGTTGAGGGGAGGGCATGAACATTACCTCGCTTTTACAACATTGCGTTGATCGTTTCCTCCGTCACCTTCTCGACTTCGGCGAAATCGACGGCGGCGCGGTAGTAGGTCTCCAGCTCGTCGTGGCAGCTCTTGGCCTGCGCCATGAGGGCGACGGCCTGATCCAGCAGCTCGGTGGCGGCCCGCTCGTTGAAACGCAGGCGGGCGCGGAATCCGGCCATGTGCTCGCGGTCGAGGAAGCGGGTGCAGCGCACGGCCTGCACACCGGAGATGTGCACCGGGTGCCAGGGGTTATCCGTTAAAAAGGCCAGCCGCAGCGATGGGATGAAGAGATGGTCGATCTGGTCTTCGGGGTGCATGGCGCAGGGGCAGGTGATGATCTGGTAGCCCCGCGCCAGCGCCTCGGCACGGATGAGCTCCAGCAGCAGGCGGGAGATGGCCCCGTAGTCGTCGCGGAAGACGATATACCGGTCGGCCAGTGCCTGCACGGTGCCGTGATAGAAGACCGGCCCCTTGGGCGTGATGGCCGACAGCAGCCGCAGCTCCTCGCCGGGGCGGGCCGTGTCGGGCAGGCGGGGGAGCATCCGGGTGCAGAGGCGTTTGGCGTAGCGGCGCACCTTTTCAAAGTTGGCGCAGCAGGCTTCGGCGCGACGGCTGTCCAGCAGGAGGCTCCCGGCTGAGGCGATATACCGCGCCGCCCGGCTGCGCAGGGAAGCGTTCCGGGCAAAGAGCGCCTTGACTTCCTCGCGGTGGAGGGAGAGCTTCCCAGCGTCGATGGTGTGGTACAGGCTCACCACGACCTCGTCGGCACCGGGGGCGTCCGGCTCCATCGTGTGGGGCGCGGTGGCGTCCAGGATTGCCTGCCGCTTTTCCGGGAAGATGACGCCGTCGAGGCTGTCGGGGTCGCTGGCGCAGTGGATCTTCTCGATGCGTTCCCCCTTCTGTTCGGCAGCCTGTGCGATGTGCTTCATCAAGGTGGATTTGCCGCAGCCCGGCCCGCTTTTGATGAGATAGAGCTGCATTCCCGGTTCGTGCCGCAGCGGCTCAAAATAGCCCTTGAACCCGGCGGGCGTGGTGGCTCCGAGGAAAAAATCAACCGAATCGGTCCGGATGTTTGTCATAAGGAACACCTCACTTTTGTTCTAGAATATGCAAAACAAAAGGAAAGTGTCACGGAGAGGGGCCGCTCAGTAGGTGTGCACGCAGACCTCCTGGATCTTCTCCCGCAGGGCCAGAAAGTCGGCGAAGGCGTCCGGCTTGCTGCGGGGCTGGCGGAGAAGGGCGGCGGGGTGGTAGGTGGCCATGAAGAGGATGCCGTTCTTATTGTAGAACTCGCCGTGCTCCCGGACCACCGAAAAGTCCTCCCGGATCATCCGCTGGGCCGCCACACGCCCCAGGCAGACCACGATCTTCGGCTTGAGCAGACGGAACTGCTCCCGCAGCCAGGGCATACAGGCTTCGCTCTCGGCGGGCAGGGGGTCGCGGTTCTGCGGCGGGCGGCACTTGACGATGTTGGCGATATAGCAGTTCTTTTTGCGGTCCAGGTCGATGGCGAAGAGGTATTTGTCCAGCAGCTGGCCGCTGCGGCCCACAAAGGGCAGGCCCTGCTCATCCTCGTTCTGGCCGGGGCCTTCGCCCACGAACAGCACCTCGGCGTCCTCGGCACCCTGACCGAACACCACGTTCGTCCGCGTTTCGCACAGCCCACAGCTGCGGCAGGCAAGGCACTGGGCCTTGAGTGTTTCCCATTCCATATTTCGTTAAACCTCTCACAAACTAAATGACATTTTCTTAACGATTGAACGTTTTATCTTCTGCTACAAAATATACCACAAAATTGCGGTTTTGTCTTGAAGTTTCCAGAGGTTGTGCTAAAATAAAAAAGAAGGGCAGGTCTGTGCTGCCCATGAATAATTGCAAAGTAATTTCGGAGGTAATCACAATGGCTGATATGTTTGCACCGCTGGTGGCCCAGCTGAAGGCGAACCCCAAGACGATCGTTTTTACCGAGGGCAATGACCCCCGCATCCTGGAGGCCGCAAGCAAGCTGCTGGCTGAGGGCGTACTGAAGGTCGTGATGGTCGGCAACGAGGCTGAGTGCAAGGCTGCTGCCGCTGCCGGTGGTTTCGATATTTCCGCTGCTGAGATCATTGACCCGGAGAACTACGCCGGTTTTGATGAGATGGTCCATGCCATGGTCGAGCTGCGCAAGGGCAAGCAGACCGCTGAGGAGTGCACCGCTCTGCTGAAGAAGTCCAACTACTTCGGCACCATGCTGGTCAAGATGGGCAAGGCCGACTGCCTGCTGGGCGGTGCCACCTACTCCACCGCCGATACCATCCGCCCCGCTCTGCAGCTGGTCAAGACCAAGAAGGGTGCCCACCTGGTGAGCTCCTGCTTCATCCTGGACCGCGATTGCGGCGAAGAGGGCCTGAAGCGCATCGCCATGGGCGACTGCGCTGTCAACATCGACTACACCGATACCATCGACAAGGCAACCGGCGAGGTCAAGGTCTCTGCTGCATCCAAGCTGGCTGAGGTCGCTGTCGAGACTGCCAAGACCGCAAAGCTGTTCGGCATCGACCCGAAGGTCGCTGTCCTGAGCTTCTCCACCAAGGGTTCCGGCAAGGGCGGCACCGTTGCTCTGAGCCACGACGCCGTCATCAAGGCTCAGGAGATGGACCCCGAACTGGCTGTCGATGGTGAGCTGCAGTTTGACGCAGCCGTTGCTCCGGAAGTCGCACAGGTCAAGTGCAAGGGCAGCAAGGTCGCTGGCCAGGCCAACACCTTCGTCTTCCCCTGCATCGAGGCCGGCAACATCGGCTATAAGATCGCACAGCGTCTGGGCGGCTATGCTGCTTACGGCCCCATCCTGCAGGGCCTGAACGCTCCTATCAACGACCTGTCCCGCGGCTGCAACGCCGACGAGGTCTACAAGATGAGCCTCATCACTGCCTGCCAGTCCTGAGCTTCTCTGAAGTAAGCATCCCAAGCCCCCGCCGGCCCGCCCGGCGGGGGCTTTTGCGGTTTGTGGGGGGAGCCTCTCAGAGCGCGAGGTGTTGAAAACAAACCTCTCAGGCTGCTTCGCAGACAGCTCCCCTAACAGGGGAGCCCTTGGCAGGCAGGGCCAGCCCTGCTGTCCGCATGGGCCCAATTGGGCGCAAAGCGCCGGGCCCTGCTCTCATTGGCAGCAACTGCAGTCCAGCGTTCACAACAGAGAAGGGCTTGCAATCTCCCTCCCGATATGTTATAATAATCAAGCACAAATTGTGCCTTGTCGGACAGCGCCTGCTGCGCGGTTCGACATACGGATGCGGGCCCTGTACGATGGGGCCGCTGTGAACCAGGTCAGGTGGGGAACCAAGCAGCCTTAAGCGGTGTGCCCTGTGCGTTTCAGTCAGCCTGCATTCGTATGTCGAGCTACGCAAGGCGGGGGTCAAACCCCGTCAGCGCTGTCCGTTTTTTATTGCAGAAAGGGGAGAAGCGGATGTATCGCGCGTTATACCGCAAGTGGAGGCCCCAGCGCTTTGAGGACGTGGTGGCGCAGCGCGGCATCGTGACGGCACTGCGCAACCAGATCGCCGCCGGCCGCGTTGGCCACGCCTACCTGTTCACGGGGGTGCGCGGTACGGGCAAGACCACCTGCGCCAAGATCTTCGCCAAGGCGGTCAACTGCCTGCACCCAAACAACGGCGACCCCTGCGGTACGTGCGAGATCTGCCGCGGCATCGACAACGGCAGCATTCTGGACGTGGTGGAGATGGACGCGGCCTCCAACAACGGCGTGGACGATATCCGCGACCTGCGCGACGAGACCGCCTACACCCCCAGCGCCTGCCATTATAAGGTCTATATCATCGACGAAGTGCACATGCTCTCAACAGCGGCGTTCAATGCGCTGCTGAAAACGCTGGAAGAGCCGCCCGCCCATGTCATCTTCATCCTGGCGACGACCGAGATCCAGAAAGTCCCGGCCACCATCCTGTCCCGCTGCCAGCGGTACGACTTCACCCGCATCGGGCCGGAGGATATCGCCCAGCGGGTGGAGTATATTGCCGGGCAGGAGGGGCTGGAGCTGACCACCGAGGGCGCGGAGCTGATCGCCCGGCTGGCCGATGGTGCCATGCGCGATGCGCTGTCCATTCTGGACACCTGTGCAGGCGTGACCGCCAAAGTGGACGCCGACGTGGTCCGCCGGATGGCAGGCGTCACCGACCGGAGCTACCTGTTCCGCATCTCGGACGCCATCGCGGCGCAGGACGCTCCCACCGCGCTGGCTCAGCTGGCCCAATTGCGGCAGCAGTCGGTGGATGTGAAGCGCCTGACCGAAGAACTCATCGCCCATTATCGCGCCCTCATGCTGGCGGCGCTGCCCGGCGGGCAGACACTGCTCTCCGGTGTGTCGCCGGAGGAAGAGACCTGCTACCTCGAAAAAGGGCCGCAGCTGGGCCAGAAGGAGGCCATCCGGGCCATCCGCACCTTGGGCAATGCCCTCGAACACATGACCCGCGGCAGCGACCAGCGCATTGAGCTGGAGCTTGCCCTCTTCAGCCTGTCTGAGCCGCCCCAGATGATGCAGCGGGCAGCGGTGGAAGCCACACCCCGCCCGGCGGCTCCGCAGGAAACGCCCCGCCCCTTTGCGGCAGCGGCCCCGCCGCAGCCCTTTGTGAGCGTTCCGGTGGCCCCGGCAGCTCCCGCTGTGGAGCCTGCCGCACCGGTAACACAGACTGCGCCGGAGACGGCCGCGCCTGTCTCCATGGCAGACCCGGAACCGCAGCCGGAATCTTCGGTCAAAGCGGCCCCCGCTGAGGACGACCTGCCGCCGCTTCCGGAGGAACCGCCGGTGCAGGACGCTGCCCCGCTGCCCTGGGATGAACCGGCCCGGTCTGCGCCTCCGGCCCAACCCGAAGCAGCCTCGTCCACGTCGGCAGAAAAAACGGCTCCGGACGCTTAAAGATCTTGATCGTGCTGCGCTAATATTGGCGCGGGCATGTTCATTGTTGCTGGATGAACAGGCTGACGATGCTGAACTGCGGGAGACCATATTCAACAGCATACCGAAAAGCAGGCTGGCAGAATCCGTCAGCAAGGTAAATGAGCTGGCCCGGCCTCAGAACAACAATTTCCATGACGAAATGGTGGAGCAGTACGGGCGGGTAAAGCGCTTTCTTCCGGCGGTATTGCGCGACCTGCATTTCCAGGCAGCGCCAGCCGGAGAACATACGTTGTCCGCCATTCATTATCTGACCGAACTGAACGGCTCGAAAAAGCGCATCCTGGACAATGCGCCTGAACATATTATTACCGGCCCCTGGAAACGCCTGGTATACGATGCGGAGGGCCGGATACAGCGTGCCGGTTACTCGCTTTGTCTGCTGGAGCGCCTTCAGGATGCACTACGTCGAAGGGACATCTGGCTCGAAAACAGCGATCGCTGGGGAAATCCCCGCGAGAAGCTGTTGCAGGGGGAAGAATGGCAGGCTCAGCGGGTCCCCGTTTGCCGGGCGCTGGGACATCCCACTGATGGACATAAAGGCGTGCAACAGTTGACGGTCCAGCTAGATGAAACCTGGAAAACCGTCGCATCCCGCTTTGAAGGAAATGCGGAGGTTCATATTTGCCATGACGGTAAACATCGGCTTATATTCAATTTTGGGACATTAGTACCGGTTTCTGGAGATTGGAGGGATGTTCA
>ENA-UESI01001571-UESI01001571.1-human-gut-metagenome-genome-assembly--contig:-NODE-1571-length-14133-cov-7.737123_pt1 | contig 14133 bp, 14 predicted proteins | sample MGYA00243005_ERZ508006 | MGnify/ENA primary metagenome ERZ508006 (study PRJEB26167, sample SAMN06115436) | human gut metagenome | host: Homo sapiens | place: China:Shandong | collected 2015-06-10... | reverse complement strand
TGCTGGTGTAGCTCAGCTGGTAGAGCAGCTGATTTGTAATCAGCAGGTCGGGGGTTCGAATCCGTCCACCAGCTCCAGTTTTCATATGGGGGAATTCCAGAGCGGTCAAATGGGGCAGACTGTAAATCTGTTGCCTTCGGCTTCGGTGGTTCGAATCCACCTTCCCCCACCAAAAAGGTGCCTGCAATCGCGGGCGCTTTTTTCATTTTGATAAACAAGATACTTGTAAATTTTTATTTATTTTACAAGTATCTTGTTTACAGCTATACAGTAACACAAGTTTTTTTGAAAGTCAAGTATAATTTTACAAGTTTCTTGTAAAATTGGATTGACAGCTTCCTTGAAATCCGATAGGATACTGTCAAGAACATCGGAAAGGATGGGATCCATGGCATTTGGAGACCGGATCAAAGCCCGTCGGGAGGAGCTGGCTCTCTCCCGCCCCCAGCTGGCGGATCGGCTGGGCGTCACACCGTCCACTGTCAGCAACTACGAGACCGGTGTCAGCTTCCCTAAGGAGGAGATGATGCTCCGGCTGTTCGACTGTCTGGAGACGGACCCCAACACCTTGTTTCAGGACAGCTTTCGCCGCGGCGCGGACGTCCTGACTGAGCGGGAGCGGCAGCTGCTGGAGCAGTATCGCTCCCTCTCTCCCCTGGGGCGGGAGAGCGTCCAGACGATGGTGGAGGCGCTGCGGGCCTGTCAGCAGGAATCCGCAGCCCCGGAGCAGGAGCCCCGGGTCATTCCCCTGTACCGGACCCCTGCGGCGGCCGGTTATGCGGCGCCGGTGTTCGGCGAGGATTTCGACTACCTCCAGGTCACAGACGGCGTGCCTCAGGCCGCAGAGTTTGCCGTGCGTATCCAGGGGGACTCCATGGTCCCCTACATCCCGGACGGCTCCGTGGTCTATGTGAATCGCGATCCCCTGAAGGCCGGGGACGTGGGGATCTTCTGCGTGGACGGGGATATCTTCTGCAAGCAGTATTACAAGGATCCCGCCGGAACGGTGTATCTTTTCTCCCTGAACCGGGCGCGGGCCGATGCGGACGTGGTACTCACCGCCGGCAGCGGCCGGACGCTCGCCTGCTTCGGCCGGGTGATCCTCCACGCGCTGCCGCTGCCGGGGCGGACGTAACGGAGAGCCGGGCGCCGCCTATGCGGCGCCCGGCTCTCTTGTTCGGCAGTCTTCAAACGATGAACCCGCCGTCGGCGGCGAGGATTTGCCCCGTGAGGAAGGATGCCTTGTCGGAGGCCAGAAAGGCAACGGCGTGGGCCACGTCCTCCGGCGTCCCCAGCCGTCCCAGAGGCGTCTGCTCCGCCAGATCCCGCAGGGTCTCCTGTCCCAGGACCTGAACCATGTCGGTGTTGATGACGCCGGGAGCCACGCAGTTGACCCGGATGTGGGAGGGCGCCAGCTCCAGCGCCAGGGACCGGGTCAGCCCCACGAGAGCGGCTTTGGTGCAGGCATACGCCACCTCGCAGGAGGCTCCCCGCAGTCCCCAGATGGATGAGATGTTGACGATGCAGCCTGCCTTCTCGTGGAGCATATGGGGCAGCACCGCCTGGATGGTGTTTCGGGCGCCGCCCAGATTCACGCCCAGATAGCGGTTCCACTGGGCGTCCGTGATATCCTGAAACTGGATCTGCCCCGCAATGCCGGCGTTGTTCACCAGCAGGCTCACGGGACCCAGCTCCGCTTCCGCGGTGCGGACCATCGCCTCCACAGCCGCCCGATCCGCCACATCCGCCTGAACCGCGATGGCATTTCCACCGTGGTTCCGGATTTTTTCCGCCAGTGTCTCCGCCTCCTGCCGGTGCGTCAGGTAATTGATACAGACAGCATGTCCCGCCTCCGCCAGCTCCGCCGCAATCGCTCTCCCGATCCCCCGGGAAGCCCCAGTGACCAATGCCACACGATTCATAGTGATCCTCCTGTCATAGTGCTGTCAGCAGTATAACAAAAAAAACAGGATCGCGCAAGAAAAGTGTTGACAAAAGGTGCGTTTTCGTGTATCCTATATACGTTCCGTTTTGGACGATTAGCTCAGCTGGCTAGAGCACCTGCTTGACGTGCAGGGGGTCACAGGTTCGAGTCCTGTATCGTCCACCACTAAAAGCCCTTGAAACTCAGTGGTTTCAAGGGTTTTTCCTTTTCCTGAAAAGGCTGTTACCCTTATTTTACCCTTATTGCGCGATACTCGGTCAGGCAGACACACTTTAGATGAATTTTTCCATCCTATCTGCGCTGGCTTGCTTCATTTGGGCCGTCACATGGCCGTACACATCCAGAGTAAAGGAAGCGGTGGCGTGGCCCAGGTTTTCCTGCACCGTCTTGATGTCATCCCCACTCTGAATTGCCATAACCGCATAGGTATGCCGCAAATCATGGAACCGGGTGTCCGGTGCGCCGATTTTTGCCACGACCCGCTTGAAACAGTCATACGCAGTACGGTAGGACAGACGACTACCGACCTCATTGGTAAAGATCAAGCCAGTTTCCTGCCAGAGTTCCCCGGCCTTAGTCCGCATACCGTTCTCCTTGATTTTTTGCAGGCGGAACAGCCGAACCACAGAGGGGGCCAGTGTCAGCACACGGCTCCTGCTGTTTTTGGTCGTGGAAAAATAATACTGTCCGCCCTTCTGCTGTTCCCGGCGAAGCTGTTGCTTGACCAGCAGCGTCCCACGCTCCATGTTAAGACAGTCCCAGGTGAGCCCCAGCACTTCCCCCTGCCTCAGACCTGTAAATATCGTGATCTGATACAGGTATTCATGCGGGTGGCCCTGAATGGCCTTTAGAAACGCGGAAACCTGGTCCGTGTCTAATGGTCTGATCTCCGGCTTGGCCGCCTTGGGCGGTTTGCTGGCGCTTGCAGGATTGGCCCGGATATACCCCGCCTGAACCGCCTGCTCCAGCGCCTTGTGGAACACGCCATGAACATTACGGATGGTCTTTGCAGATAAAGGCCGTACCCCTTCTTTGTCGGGCGTCTGCAAACGGTTATAGAGTTCCTGGACCTGGAGGGGCGTCAGCGTTTCCAGCTTAACCGCGCCCAAATGAGGGATGATATACTGGTCAATGTTGCGGCCATACAGATAAGCGGTGGAGGGCTTCACATCCCCCGTGTACTCCCGCTTCCAAAGTTCCAGCCAGTCCCCCACGGTCAGCTTGCAGGGGGCCTTGTAGGTCTTTTGGTCCACCTCTACGGCGATTTCCCGCACCCGCTGTGCGACCTCCTGCTGTGTCTTGCCCGTGATGGTCCGCTGGACCTGTTTGCCGGTGATGGGGGCCATGCCCACCGTGACGCGGGCCTCCCAATAGGTATAGGACCGCCCATTTCTTGTGACAGTCCTCTTGCGGATGGAGCCGCTGCCATTGGCGGCCCGTCCCGATTTTTTCTTATGTGGCATAAATGCATACCTTCTTGTCCGCCACATAATCGCACATCCATATTGTAACGCTTATGCGGCAGACGGTCAATAGCTCCTATGCGTTCATGGGGCAATCAGGCGGACAGGTATTCCATGACCGCCGCCTTGGGCACCCGGTACTGATGGCCTACGCGGATGTGGCGGATATGGCCAGAGCGTATCAGGTGATAGGTGGTGTCCCTGCCCAGATTCAATGCCTGGGCGACCTCAGAGACGGAGAGGACAAGGGGTAGCTGGTCAAAATTCTGATACATCCTTTACTGCCTCCGTTCATCAAATTTGTACGCCTGAAAGACTGTATAGCTGTTCGCCCCGTTGCTCAGGACGAACCGGCCCGGAGCGTCGCTCGGAATCAAATCGGCGGCAGCACGGCTGTCCAGAATGATGTTGCTCAATATCTCGTCGGCGCGCCCGCAAATCCGGCACGAGAGGTTGGTCCTCACCTGCGGCGGTACCGTGGCGGCATCCAGCCTTTGACCGGAAAGGATGGCGTGACAGCCCGCGAAGCGGCCCTTCTGCGCAATCTCAGAAACCAGACGATCCACCTGTTCGATCTGTGCCTTGCGGGCTTTGCTCGCCCCAGTCTTATCAAAAATGTCAACCGCTTCATCACAGGCCCAGACAAGGTGCCGCAGCCTACCGGTGGCATGGGCTTTATTGTAGTCCTCGATATTATCGACACCGGCATCATAAAACAGCTTCATACGCTAGTGCAGCTCCGCCACGATTTCCTCCAGCATGGAGATCAGGTCCTCCATGTTGGTGCACATATGGCTGTGAGATTCCCATCAGCGGCCAAAGGAAACACCGCCCTTGAAATCGGTCAGATACAGGACCATGTTCCAGCAGATACACTGATACAGAATCACTTTCAGCAGGCTGGACTTTCCGGACCCGGTAACGCCGGAAATCAACATATGACAATGCTGGTTTCTCATGTCCAGCAGTACAGGGCCCACGGTGCTTTCTCCGACAGAGATTGTGTAGGGTTCCAGGGAGAGCAGACGGTCATACCAGGGAATCTCCCTGGGCAGATTGGACACAGGGGGCGCAACTGTCAATTTGATATGCTGGTTGTCCTCGCCATACTGCACATCTATGATGTTGACATTCAATGCCGATTGTATCTTCTCCGCAAAGTCAAGCCAGACAAGGACCGGGAGACCGCAGATTTCAAACACAAAGGTCTTGATCCTGGGATTATCCGGGTCTCTGGTGATGGAGAGCAGCTCCGGGACTTCCCCGTTTGCATTGGTAATGCCGATCCGGGCCAGGGCTTCTTCCACGCGGCGGGGCTTGCAGCGGGCCTCCCCAGACCCAAAGGAGGGTCATGGTGAGCCCCACTGCAAGCGCGGCAGTAACAAGGCCAGTCGCAATACCATACAGCCGCCCCGGCAGTCCGCCCATCATCAGGCCGTCCACCAGGCCACAGCAGAGCCAGCCCATGCACAGGAGCAGCATCAGGACCAGGACGGGGCCCTTTCCCCCGCCTGGCTTGACTTTGCGGGCCCCGCGCCCCATGCGCTTCAGCTTGCGGTGTACTTCCGTTTTCCGGGCCAGGTCCTGGCTCGACTTCTGATCTTTAATCATGGGAAAATCCTCCTTTACAAAATGGGAAATTCCTCCGAGAGCACCCGGAGGCCGCTGTAAATCTCAACTTCGCCTCGTCCCGAAACTCGTTATACCTTTCCGGGTCTAGAGGGATGATTTCAGGCCCTTTGACCAGGTCCCGGCTGTGCAGATACCATTTCCCAAAAATCTTCTCTGCGCCGCCGTTCTTGGTGATGTACTTGACGATATAATTCGCGGTGCGTTCCCGGTTTTCGTCCAGCGGAACACAGGTAGAAAAGCCATATTTCCAGTCCGTCATGTGAAAGACCGGACGGCCATTCCTATCGGTCATACGGTGTCCGCGCTTGTCCTTGGCCCGCTTAATTTCCACCTTGCCCAAAGCGCATAGGCCGTGGAAATGAATGGCGGGCTTGTCCTCGCCGGGCTTCTGCTCGTGGTACTCCGGCACAATGAGATAGGAAAGCCCCTTTCGCCGGACCGCGTTGCTGAGGAAATTCCTTAGCTTGGGGTATATGGCTTTTGGGTCGTACCGGTCCAGCAGATCAGGGGCAATCGTCCAGGTGAAGAAATATTCAAAGGGATTGCAGAGGGCCATATCCCTGACCCGCGCCCTGGCCCGCTGCCGGCTCGATTCCAGGGACCGCTCTTTGTCTTTGGCCTGACCGGGCGGAGAGACCGCGAAAGGCCGCGGCCTCGGCGCCCCTGGGACCAGAGGAAAACAGGCCCCCGTTGCCACCTCCTTTACCACGCTGTGCGGGTACATCTTGTACCGGGCGTTGGTATAGACTGTTGGTTTATTGGACATTTCGGCCTCTTTCTTTTCGTTTTCAACTCCACTGATTGGCATCAATTTGTTGAATGTATCAAGTAGCCTTACTCACCCACCGGTAAGATAGCGGCCACTTTTCCGAATTTATTGTAGGTAACATTGACCTCGTCACCAACGTGCGGCGTATATCCGCACTTAGCTAACTTAGCGTCGGTAATGTAAATGCGATCGCAGGCCTGACCTGCACCATCCCCGGTAATCGGATAGGATAGATAGACGGTATAGCCTGTAATGCTTGTGCCCTCCTTGCTCAGGAAGTCGCTCTTGCGGAATCCAATAAGTTTCATAAATATCAACCATCCTTTCAAAAACAAAAAAGTGCCCCGTCACCGGCGACAGGACAGACTAATCCTCTCGCTAGTGACGGGACACTTGCTACCCAAGTGGAGTTGCCCGCTAAACGGCTCACCCATGAAGCCGCTTATCCATCTTATAACCAGCGCTGACCCGGCGACGGACAGCCGTATTAGTCGTGCTTCGAGGTACCAAATAGGGTGATCGCAACAGACCCATCCGCGCTGGTAACCAGCCAGCCACGGCGAGATCAGGGATCATGTGTGCCGCCATACTCCTGGTGGCGGTCACGATCTGTCGCTATTAGTGATAATACCATACCAGTTGATCGTTTTCAACATATTTTTAAAACTTTTTTAGAATTATTTTCGCAATATTATATCGCATAATACTAAATTATCCAACTTTTTAGACGACTTATTCTCCTTGCCGAAAGGCTCCTTCTGCGCTCCGGCCCGCTTATAATAAGGTGTCCCTGCGGGACGGTGGCCCGGACAATGAGTTGTGTCAAGGCCGAAAAAATTTCTTCGGTTCCGTAAGGGCCGAAGAATTTTTTTGCGCAAGTGGCCCCCTGGAAGGGGGCCAGCCTACACAAAACTAGTTGCCGGGCAAATGAGGGATCAAGCAAAGCGAGCGAGCCGCTTTGCTTCACCTACTTTTCATCATGGAGGAACGGACTATGAAACAGACTACCAAAATGAGCCGGGCCGTAAGCCAGCTGGAACACATCTATAACAACCTTAATGCAGATTACTACGCCGGGGAACTGCCGACACCGATCATCACGGTACAGAGCAAACCGGGCACCTACGGCCACTGTACCACCGCTAAGGTATGGCGGCGGGCGGACGGCGGGACCTACGAACTGAACATTGCCGCCGAGGTCTTGAATTATCCTATCGAAGAAACCCTAGACACCATGCTTCACGAGATGATACATTTGTATTGCAGAGAGCGCGGAATCAAGGAAGTCAGCCGGGGAGGTAAGTATCACAACGGCAAATTCAAATCCATTGCGGAGGCTCACGGCCTCACCTGTGTGCCCTGCGGTCAATACGGTTGGAATACCACCCCCGGAGATAATCTCGTTGAATACGCACTTTCAAAAGGGTGGAATGAAATCAAAATCGGGCGGGTCAGCCTGCCGCCCATGATCCGCACCGGAGCCGGAGGCACGGCCCAGACAGGAACGGACACCAACCCAGGAGAACGGAGACCCAGCAGCACCCGGAAGCTGATCTGCCCTAAATGCGGGCAGTCAGTGAGAGCCACCCGCAAGGTCAACATTTTGTGCGGGGACTGCATGGAGCGTATGGTGGAAGCGCAAAAATTTTGAAAGTGTATTTTCAAAACTTTTGGTTCTCCAGCGATACATATTAAAAACCGTCCTACTAGCGACTAGTAGAACGGTTACATTTCATTATTGCTATCGTCAGTCTCAAAGATAATTTCGACAACCTATCTGCTCCTTCCACGTTTCAAGCCGCGCCTCATGTCAGGCTGCTCTCATTGCCATTTGATTCACCTACTTCTGTTTATCCGTCCTTCTTTATTATATTGCGCCTGGGCAATCCGCTTTTCTATTTGACACTTGTTTTTATGGTGCTTAGAAGCCATAGCGATATCCACTTTTCTATCGTAATACAGAAAGCCCGGGCGGAAAAAATCCGCCCGGGCTTTCTGTCAAATTGATTTTTGAGTTCCTTACTCGTACCGGCTCCAGTCGGGAGCGCGGTTCAGGTCGGTCCAGCTCTCATAGACCCGGTCCTTGGTGACAAAGTCGTGGGAGTTGGTGGCCTCCTGGATGGCTAGGTAGAACCAGTCGCTCTCGTGGCAGTCGGTCCAGGTGTTCATGCCGGAGAGCAGATCGTCCGTGTCCTCCGGCAGGCGGCACAGCACCCGGTTGATCATGGTCACCGCCTGGGCGCGGGAGATGTACTGGTCGGGCCGGAAGGATCCGTCGCTGTATCCCTGGATCCAGCCCAGCGCCGCGGCGCGGCTGATCTCGTCCTCCGCCCAGTGGTCGGCAGTGTCCGTAAAGGTGGTGACGCCGGCGACGCCGCTGTCGTCGAACCGGGCGCAGATGGCCGCGAATTCGGCGCGGGTGATGTTAGCGTCGGGGTCGAACAGGCCGGAGTTGCGGCCGTTGATGACGCCCAGCCGGGCCATGGTGGAGATGGCCGTGTTGGCCCAGTAGTCCTCGTTCACATCCGGGAAGGCGTTGGACGTGGTGAGATTGTCGTCCCGCACATTCTCGTCCAGCAGGCGGAAGAAGATGGTGGCCACCTGAGCCCGGGTGATATTGGCGTTGGGCCGCACAGAGCCGTCAGAATAGCCCTGGATGTAGGCGTAGTGGTCGTCGCCGTTCAGCATGCCGGGCACGGAGGTCTCCGTCCAGCCGGCGAACAGCGTCACGGAGGAGGTCACCCGCAGAGTCTCATCCTCGTCCACCCGTATGGTCAGGCGGCTGTCCTTGTACCAACCGGTAAAGCGGTAGCCGGGCCGGGTGGGGATGTGGGCGCCGTACTCCTCATCATCGTACACATTGAGGGAGAAGCTCCTTCCGTCTTCATCGATGGGGTCGAAGCGGGTGCCGCCATTGGAGTCGAACCTGATGCGGGCATCATCCTCCCCTCCCCCATCTCCGGAGGTATCGGGGGGAGCCACCCAGGAAGTGTCTGTCCAGTGCGCGGTAAGCGTGATATCACTGGTGATCGGTTTGGCAAAATCATACAAGCCCCCTTCCAGATACCATCCGTCAAAGTCGTGGCCGCTCCAAGTAGGATCCGCCGGACGTATAGCTCTCTCGCCAGGGACAACGTACTGCGTTTTCACAGCGGTTCCCCCTTGGCTGTCGAATACAACAGTATAGACCTGAACCAGCGTCCAGTTGGTCCCACCTGCCGCCGTCTCTTTCTGCAGGGCGGCCTTAATCTGGTTTTCCAGTATGAAACCGCCCGTGCTATCGGGTGCAGCGGTTACATAAGTTCCTAAGGCGATCCCATCCACATAACCATCGCCGCTCTCAGTTCCGGGGAGGATTCGCAGGGAAGTATCGCCTGTGACAGATCCGGTCACGGCCAGACACGCACCGGAGGGAAGGACCAGAGTACCACCTCCTGTTAAGCTGTTAAAGGTGACATCGTCCATTTGGGGATTTTCGAATTCCAGCACGCCTCCCGACTGGATGGTCAGATCCTTAACCGCGGCAGTATCGCCAATCAGACGCAAGTAACCGCCGCCATGGATCCACAGACTGTCCAGGCCGACTTCATCCTCATATGTCAGGTAGATATTTCCAATTATGACTGGCTGTGCCTCGGAGCCCTCTTCGATGTGGATCTCCCCGCCAGTACCATATTCGCTGTTCACATAGTCGACAGCAACCCCGCCGTATAGATACAGGCTTGCGCCAGAAGAGGAGCCGCTCTCCTCATTGGTGCTGATCTCCGCATATTGTCCGCTTTTGACGATCAGGGTATTGCTGTTGGCGAGCTGTCCCAGGTTAGTCCCCCCCGCAAAAATCATCGGATACGGACTATATACACTGTTGGGGAAAGGGATCATATCCATGCCGTCGCCGATTGTCAGGTCGTGCCCGTTGGCATAGAAACTAAACATCCCATACTTATTAGGATTCTGGGAACAGTCGATTGTCAAATCTTCTAAGGTTGTATCTGCCCCGAACGACAGGCCATTCGTCATCCCATCTGTAGTAGGGACCAGCGTTCCACCGGACACACTTCCATAGCTTCCTGTGATGGTTGCACGCTTGCCCGCCATAGGGGCGGTGGAATCAATTTTTGCACTGGGAGCGGTGCTCATCCCTACCACCACAATAGTGCCGCCATCGGACAGCAAGGAGTATGCCTGCTCCCAGGTCTTGACGGTTGCCTCCGAGGAAGCGCCGCTGTTAGCATCATTTCCGCTATCACTGATATAGACGACATCCAGGGCCTGGAAGGTCTCCATCTCCGTAAGGATTTTATCTCCGGCTTTCAGGCGCGTAAACTGCACAGGCCCTGTGGTCCCCAGTTTCTCCTCGCCGTTCATTGTGCAGGAAGATATCCGATATCCCTCCGCGGATTCTACATTCTCCGGTGGCGCAGCCAGGGCTGCGGTGGGCAGTAGGCTTATGACCATGACGCAGGCCAGCAGCGCCGCCAAGCTCCGTTTTCTCATGTCTTTGTTTCCTCCTTTGCTCGCAAAATATCCCCCTTCAAGGGAGCATGTTTGTCTTTCAGAACTTCTTTTCGCGGTTCTGACGATCCTCTGTACGCTGCCACGCCCGCAGGCCGCCCCGAGGTGCTACGCTCGGGTATAGCGGCGCCGTTTCCGGTCAGTGCCGCTCCCTCCCTTCTCGCCTTGCTTATCCAGTATCCGTCCGGGGCGGGATATCCACCCCTGTCTGGCCGGTCAGCAGCCGTGTTTGCCCCGCCGCCGGGGACCGCTATCCTCCGTCCCCAACTGCTCCGCATCCAGAATCTGCTCATAGGCTTGCTCCGCCAGGATCCGCACGTTCCGCTCGATCTCCGACCGGGTGGCCAGATATAACTTCCGCAGGCACCAGGGGTTGCACTTGGCCTTCTCCACCTGAGCATCCCGGCAGAGGGACTGGATCGCCGAGGTCACCTGGGTACGGCTCATGGCCTTTCCGTTTCGGGTCACAAACACCGGGCCCGTCCGCAACCCCTGCCACCGGACGTAGTCCAGCAGCTCTCTCCGCAGGCAGGTGGGAATGGAAAGATACTGCCGCCTGCCCTTGTCCAGGACCGACAGCCGCCCAGCTCTCACCTGATCCGCCGTGAGCCGGCTCAACTCCCCCAGCCGAATCCCCAGCAGGGCGAACACCTTCACCAGCAGATACGTCCGCTCTTTCTCCAGCGTCCTGGCCGCCTGCAGTAGCCGCAGGTACTCCGCCCGGGTCAGCTCCGGCTGGATGGAGGGCTCCGGTTCCAGCTGTCCTGCCAGCTGCAAGTCCCGCCGGCCCAGACACCCCAGCAAGCCGTTGGCGGCGGACAGGTGGGTGTTCACGGTGCCGGGGGAGTAGCCCGCCTCCAGCAGAGCACCGCGCCAAGCGGACAGTGTGTCCGGCCCCACCCGCTTGTCAGACGGCAGGTAGTGATAGAAGGCCCGCAGCTTGGTACCGTACATCTGCACCGTGTTCCGGCTCCTCCCCCGGCGGGAGAGTGTCTCCAGATAGGACCGGATCATCTCTGATGTGATGACAGCGCCAGTCTGCTCCCCAGTCTCTGGCAGCCTGGCTGCCTCCGCGCACCGCATATTCACACCTCCTGTCAACGGAATTCGCATTCCATCCCGCGCCCGACCAAGCTGGCGCAAGAAGCTCCGCAGAACAAGTGCGAAAAAAGCCCGTGCGGCTGGCACGGGCGTAAAAAATGGCGCAGGGACCAAGGCCGGACAAAATTTGACATTTTTCCGGCTTTTTTCTGCTGCCCAAAGCGGCAAAATCCCTTGCGGTTAGCTGTCCTTTGTGCTAAAATTTGTCTATTGATATGTAGGACGAACTATTTTTTCACGATCATTTGTGTCGGAATGCGAATTCCGTGATTAGGAGATCAGTCCCAGCCGGTCCAGCGTCCGCTGGTGTTCTGCGCCAGAGGTCACCAGGTAGATGCGGGTGGTCTCGATGCTGCTGTGGCCCAGCAGGTCCGCCAGCTTGACGATGTCCCAGCAGGTCCGCCAGCTTGACGATGTCCCGGCTGGTCCGGTAGAACACCATAGCAAACAGGTGCCGCAGATTGTGGGGGAACACCTTGCGCGGGTCCACCCCGGCGTGCCCGCACAACCGCTTCATCTCCGCCCAAATCTGCCGGCGGCCCAGCTCTTTTCCGCTTTTGGTGCGAAAGATTGCACCGGAGGCGGTTTTTTGTTTTTGGGCGTATTGGAGCAGCTTCCGGCAGAGCTTTCCCGGCAATAGGATGGTGCGGATCTTGCCCTTGAGGGAGATCTCGGCCTTGCCCTGCCGGGCGGCCTCCACCGTGAGATACCGCACCTCGCTGACCCGGATGCCCGTGGCCCCCATGGCTTCCACCAGCAGGCCCAGCCGCTCCTGTCCCAGCCGGTGCGCCGTGTCCAGCAGGTGCTGGTACTCCGCCTTCGTCAGTTCCCGGCCGGCGTCCCGGAACAGTCGCCGCTGGACCCTCAGGAATTTCACCCGGCAGCCGCCGAGGCCCAGGAACTCCAGCAGGCTGTTCAGTGCGGAGAGCTTGGCGTTGATGCTGGCGGGGGCGTAGCCCCGCTCCACCAGATGAGCCTTCCACGCCGCGCTCAACCCTTTGCTGATCTCCCGCCCGTCCAGCCAGCGTGCGAAGGCCCGGATGTCCCGGAGATACTTCTCCATAGTGGCTTCGCTCTTCTCCTCCAGCCGGAGGTGGCGGGCAAATGCCTGGATTTGCAGGGGAGTCAGTCTGTCTTCGGTCATAAGATGCCTCCTTTTGTGATTTCACAACGATATTTTACCGGATGTGCAAATATAACAAGGCCCACAGCGGCAGCTGCCGCTGTGGGCCTTGTTATTTTAGTGCCGTAATCGTAAGATTTCCTCCAGTTCCAAAAAGCTATACGCGGATCTGCCAGTTTTTCTATGGAGGGACGCGCCTCCTCCCGTTTTACGGCGAACATGATACCAGAGGCCGTACCGGAAGTCGGTATGTAGAAAAACGTATATGCAAGTTCTTGATTCCGCAAAGGTTCTATCTTTCAATACCATCTCAAACGGCTCAGATAGTGCATGTCTGTATTCCTTCCGGAACAGCGGCATGGAATTCCATACCGCTGTCGTTCTAAAAATACTTCTCTTTTTCTGTCAGGGTCTCATTTCCGATGATATTCTCTAAACTGTCCCATTTTTAGCTGATAGCTTCGATTCCCGCCCCTGGTCACGATGGCCCCCTGAAATCAGATCATTCAGATAATCTCTTGTACAGGACGGCTTCAGGCCAATAGACTCTGCAATTTCCGATGCTTTGCTTCGGAATGATCGGCCAGGTATGTCATGATGGTCTCTTCCACCCTTACTCTTATCGCTGTTTTTCTTAAGGAAGAGCTCCAGCAGAGTCCCCTCCGGCTCAAACCGCTCTGTGATTACAGGCGCCATACGTAAAAGATATTGCGATGCCACTGCCGGCATGTTCGCCGACATCAATGAGGCTGCATATTTTCAGTATCGTCCCATTGCGGGAATCGAAGACGCCACCTCTCTTTGCCTCGTTGATTTCCATGCGAACACTACTGGGGTTCGCCATGGTGATGGCGTCCCATTCTTTGATGACCACTCCGAGTCCCGGCAGCTCGCTTCGGGAGCCCTTGATTCCCCTGAGAAACATACTGTCAAGGCCCGGCGGATGTTGCGCCGCAAAGGCAATGGCAATATCATACCGCAGAAATTTGAATCGTTTTTCCCGGTTCTATTGCAGAAAATCGCCGCACCGGACAGCGACAAAGCCGGAAAAGCCCCCGAAAACGCGGAATGCTTTTTCCTTTTGAGTGGAGCGATTGTTTCTTGACGGTTTCTTTTGTGAAAAGCTTTCAATTTTCACAGCTTCTTTCCAAGAATTCGGATATCTTTTCCACTTTTTATAGAATTCGTTGAAAATACTTTACAGGATACACGCTTTTTTGATATGATAAAAAAGTAACAAATCAGAAGTACTATGCTCATTTCTGGGAGCTCATCTCTACGCCGCATCAATCCCAGGATCGGAGGAAAATCGGATGAAAAAATTTTTAACAGCGATTTTAGTCGCAGCAGCTCTTTTTACAACTGTCGGCTGCAGCGGCCGGCCCGCCACGACAGCGGATGTTCTTCAGAGTTCCGCGGATGCGGAGGAAGGTTCGTCCCATGACAGCCAGGGCAGCCTCCGCACCGGCCTCTATGCGGTGGGCTCCCTATCCTCCAGCGCCAGTGCGGGAGAGATTAACTATTAAAAGTCAACCCCCAAAAGTGAATGGTAATGGAAAAAAGATGGTTCAAAAAGGGAATAGCA
>ENA-UESI01001570-UESI01001570.1-human-gut-metagenome-genome-assembly--contig:-NODE-1570-length-14146-cov-14.178122_pt1 | contig 14146 bp, 14 predicted proteins | sample MGYA00243005_ERZ508006 | MGnify/ENA primary metagenome ERZ508006 (study PRJEB26167, sample SAMN06115436) | human gut metagenome | host: Homo sapiens | place: China:Shandong | collected 2015-06-10... | reverse complement strand
AATAATTCCGACGGATATATCGTAACCGTCGCACCGACCGAGGAGTTCGTGCTTTCGGTAGGTGCGCAGGGTGACGGCTCGTCAGAGATTTCAAATGATACAAATGCAGAATGAGAGTGACAGATATGGAAATGGTTGATATTAAAGTTGATTACGCAAAAGCAGGACTTGAAGACCCGAATTACCAGCCGACGCTGAGCTGTTTCGTGCCGAAGGTGTACGAGGAGACAGGCTCGCGCAAGCGGGGAGCGGTGGTAATCTGTCCGGGCGGCGGCTACGATTGGTGCTCCGAGCGCGAGGCTGACCCGGTGGCTTACCGCTTTTTGGGTGCAGGATTTGCGGCGTTCGTGCTTCGTTATTCCTGCTGCGGTAAAAAATTCCCTACCGACCTGCTCGAATGTGCGGCGGCGGTGAAGTACGTTCGCGAAAACGCCGAAAATTTCGACATCGACCCCGACAAGATCTTCGTAATGGGTTTCTCGGCGGGCGGTCACCTCGCGGCAAGCATGGCGAACCTTTGGAATATGCCATTGCTGGCGGAAACGCTCGGCTGTGACAGTGAAACTCTGCGTGTGAACGGCTCGGTGCTCTGCTATCCCGTTATCCTTTCAGACCCAAAACTGACTCATGAAGGTTCGATCGCCAACCTGCTCCAGCACAAAGACGACCCCGAACTTCGCGAATTTCTCTCTATGGATAAGCGCGTCGGCGAGCATACCCCGCGCACGTTCATTTGGCACTGCGCCGACGATGGCTGTGTGCCCGTCGAGAACACGCTTTATTACACGACCGCGCTTTCGGCGAACAAAATTCCGTTCGAGGCGCACATTTACCCCTCGGGCGGCCACGGACTTTCGCTTTGCGACGACACCACCGCGACTTGGGAGGGTCACAATCAGCCGAAAGCCGCCGAGTGGGTTCAGGACTGCATCGACTGGATGAAGAATTGAAAATCTACCAATTAAAAGCAAAAGGCAGTGCCGCATTTTTCGCGGTACTGCCTTTTTTTAGTCAGAATAATTGATTTGCTCGGTTTAATATTTTTATATGAGCGCCGCAACGTCCTCAGCGATCTGCTCGGGCGTTAGGTGGTTCTCCTTGAGAATATCCTCAACGTTGTAGCGGTCAAGAAACTCTTTCTTTAAGCCAAAATTCAACGTTTTAACGTCGCTGCTGCCGTAGAAGCGCGAGATCTTTTCGCCAAATCCGCCGTCGAGAATACCGTCCTCCAGCGTGATAACTACCTTGTGGTCGGATTTCATATTTTCCAAAAGATCCTCGTCTATTCCGGTGATGAAGCGAGGATTTATCAGCGTCGGCTTTACGCCGATCTTTTGCTCGATCGCCGCCGCTGCCTGCTCACCAAGCCGGTAGAAAGAGCCGAGCGCGATAACTGCGACATCCTTGCCCTGCCGGGTCACATCGTACTTGTTTAGCTCGCTGTAATCGGTCGGCGCAGGCTTGCCGTCGATGCACTCGCTCGGTACGCGTATCGCCACGGGGTGCTCTTTTTGCTCCATCGCCCAGTCGAGCATGGCAAGATATTCCTGCTTTGTTGTCGGCGCAAGGTAAACGAGGTTTGGAATATTTGAAAGCATAGGTATGTCAAATATGCCAAGATGTGTAATGTCACTCATGCCTTTTATAGAAGCCGCAAATACCGCGATCGTCACAGGACTGTTGTTTATGCAGACATCTTGCGAAAGCTGGTCGTAAGTTCTTTGTATAAATGTGCTGTAAACGCCATAAAAAGGTTTACCGCCGTTTGCCGCAATGCCGGAAGCCAGTGCAACGGCGTGCTCCTCTGCAATTCCAACGTCCATAAATTGCTTGCCTGCCTGCTTGCGGACGTCTTCGGTGAAGCCGAAAACGGTCGGGGTCGCCGAAGTTATCGCGCAAACGCTCTTGTCTGCCGCCATTTTCTTTATCAGGTAATCTCTGGTCAGGCTGTCAAAGTTCTCGCCGTTGAAATCGAAAATGCTCTTGCCGGTTTCGGGGTCAAACGGCATACACCAGTGCCAGTTCTCCTTGTGCTCTTCGGCGGGCTTGTAACCCTTGCCCTTCTGAGTCACGATGTGTACCGCAATGGGGCGCTCGCTGTCCTTTACACTCTTGAATGCGTCGATAAGCTGTTCGAGGTCGTTGCCTTCTTTCACGAAAACGTAGTCAAGCCCCATTGATTTAAAAATGTTGCATTCCGCCTTGCCGTCGGTATCTCTCAGTAGTTTCAAATTCTTATACATTCCGCCGTGATTTTCTGCGATTGACATATCGTTGTCGTTGATTACTACGATCAGATTTGTGTTCATTTCTCCCGCGAAGTCAAGTCCCTCCAGCGCTTCGCCTCCCGAAAGCGAACCGTCGCCGATGACGGCTATAATGTTGCCGCTTTCGCCCTTGAGGTCGCGCGCTTTCGCAAGTCCGCAGGCAAGGCTCACCGATGTCGAGGTGTGTCCTACCGTGAAGAAATCGTGCTCGCTCTCCTCGGGGTTCGAGTAGCCGGAAATGTCGTCAAAATGCTCCTCATACAGGTATCCGTCCTTTCTGCCGGTCAGCATTTTGTGCGGATACGTCTGGTGCGAAACGTCGTAAACTATCTTGTCGATAGGGGATTTAAAAACGTAGTGCATTGCGATGGTAGCTTCCACCATACCGAAATTCGGGCCAAAATGTCCGCCGTGCTTGCTGAGCCTGAAAAGCAGCGCTTTTCTCATTTCCTCTGCAAGCTTTTTCATCTCGCCAATGTTCAATTTCTTAACGTCCTCAGGTGAATTTATTTTCTCTAAATACATATTTTCAGCCTCCAACTTAGTTTAATATTTTACTTCCATGTAAGCTCGCCTGTTTCAATGGCTTTTTCATATCTTGATATTTTGTAGTTCAACCGCTTTAGCGTTGAGTCTATCTTCGCTTGCTGCTCAATGAGCGCTTCACGCTGGTCAAGCAGCAGTTGCAGCCTCGCGGGGATGGTTTCGTCGCCTTCTTGGAAAAGCCTTACATATTCGATCATGGCTTCGATGGGCAGTCCCGCGCTCCTCATGCACAGCGCCATTTCCACCCAGCCAAGGTCGCTCTCCTGATAATTTCGTATGCCGCCTGCCGTGCGCGTAACATGCGGTATCATGCCTACGCGCTCGTAGTAGCGCAGTGTGTCCTGCGAAATACCGAATTTCTCGCTGACTTCCTTAATGGTCATTCGCTCGCCTCCTTTGATCTCGCTAAAATATTGTACCACTTGAAGTGTACTCTAAGTCAAGGGTTTCTGCGATATTTTACACTTTTTTAATAATTAAAGACCGTCCGAGCTGCCCCGAGCGGTCTTGCTTTTCAGTTTATAACGCGGTAGTTTTCCGCCGCATTTTCTTTCGTGGCGTACTCGCTGACATTCAGCACTTCCACTTTCAGCGGCCGCTGACCCATGTTCACAGCAATAACGTCGCCGACTTTCACGTCGTAAGAAGCGCGCGCAGGCTTGCCGTTTACCTCTATCTTGCCCGCGTCGCAGGCCTCGTTCGCAACGGTGCGCCGCTTGATTATGCGCGTGACTTTCAAGTATTTGTCTAATCTCATACTTTTCTCCTTAAAAAATAAGGGCGGCGGAAAGTTCTCCCGCTCGCCCGATGCTTTCGCAGCAAATTACTTGTTTACAGCGTCCTTAAGAGCCTGACCTGCCTTGAATACAGGTACGTTCTTAGCCTCGATGAGCTTGGGCTCCTGTGTCTGGGGATTTCTGCCCATTCTCTCAGGATTGTTCTTTACCTTAAAAGTACCAAAGCCTACGAGGGTGATCTTTTCGCCTGCAACGAGTGCGTCGGTGATGGAATCAATTACGGCAGAAAGTGCCTTTTCTGCGTCCTTCTTAGAATATCCGCCTTTTTCAGAGATCGCGTTGATAAGTTCAGCCTTTTTCATTTTTACTATACCTCCATAAATTTTGTATTATCAAGCCGTCTTTGCTTAATCTTTCAAATAAAGTTCCTCAGCGCTCGCATTCCCGAGCCGTCCGCTTTTTTCCAAAGCTTCAAACTTTTCGGTAAAAGCGTCGCACTTGTGAGCCAAGTCCTCCTCGGCGTCGCCGCCCTCAAGCCTTGCCAGATTAGCGCAAAGCATCAGCAAATCCGCCGTGTTCGGCTCTTCCTTTTCAAGCTCGCCGCGCATCGCCGCCAGCAGCTGCGCCTTGCTCTCAAAGTCAACGCCCGCCCGCGAAGCTCTCTTGCCAAGCTTCTGCGCGCGCATCAGCGAGGGGAACACCTTCGGTACGCTTTTGAGCGTATCGGTGTACGTTTCCTGCTTTTTTTCGTCCTTCTTGATGGCGTCCCAGTTGGTAAGTACTTTGTCAACGGTGTCAGCCTGAACGTTGCCGAAAACGTGCGGGTGGCGCAGTATCAGCTTTTTGCAAACCTCGTCCGCCACCGCGTCAAGGTTGAAAGTACCCTTGTCCTTTTCAATATCGGTGTGGAAAATAACCTGCAAAAGCACGTCGCCCAGCTCTTCGCGCATCATTTCCGCCGAGCCGCAGTCGATAGCCTCAAGCACCTCGTAAGTTTCCTCGAGAAAATCGCGGCGTATGCTCTCGTGAGTCTGAACTTTGTCCCAAGGACAGCCTTTTTCACTGCGCAGCAGAGAAACTATCTCCGCCAGATCGTAAACATTGTAGTCCTCTTTTTCGAGCAGTTTGCTTACTCTTTCGTCAAAATTCAAATCATCACTTCCGTTTCTGAGATGTGCGCTTATATTTATTTTACCCTATATTTCGCAGAATTTCAAGTGGTTTGAGAAATTTTTTTTGAAAAAATCCCCTTTATTTGATTTTTCGGAGAAATGCACAATAAACTAAAGGAAATCAAGCAAATTATTGCACCAATTGCAATTGAAATCAGCACTCCGAACCGTTCAAAACGTCCGCCAAGCCGCGGCATCAGCGCGTTTTGCGTTAGTTTTGCCGCCGCGGTGCAGAGCAGTGCGGGCAATATCGGCGTCAGCGCGGCTTTTATCGTGCTTCGTTCGGCGTGCGAAGCTTTTAAAAGTATCGCCAACGCCCAAACGCACATCACCGCCTGCGAGATCGCCGTTGAGAGCGCGGCGCCGCTGATGTTCAGCGCGGGGATAGGTATGAGCAGTATGTTTAGCGCGAGTTTCAGCCCCGCTCCCGAAATGCTTATCACCGCCGCTGTGCCCTGCTTTTCGCACGCCTGCAACGCCGTCAGGCAAGGCACCGCCACGCCCATGAACGCCGCGCCAATGCCAAGTATCGCGAGCGGTCGCGCCGATACCGAGATCTCAGCCGCCGCACCGCCGAAAAAGAGCCGCAGTATCGGTTCGGCAAGCGCGCATATCCCCAGACCGCCTGGCAGACTAAGCCCTGCCGATAGCAGAAGCATCGACCGCAGACATTTCGTCATCCCGCGCTTATCCCGCCGCGCAAACGCCGTGCTGAGGGTCGGCAGGGCGCTCTTGCCCAGCATCGCCGTAAAGGTCGGCAGCAGCCCGAAAATCATCAGCGCCAGTCCGGAGTATGATCCGTACACAAATCCCGCACGCTCGTCCGCCGCTATCCCGTATTCGCCGAGATGTTCAAATATCTCAGATCCTCGGCTCATCGCACGTTCCAGTTGCGGCGAGATGGTAACGAGGTCTGCCGTTGCCGAAAGGGTCGCGACCACCGCCGTCATCGCGACGGGCAGGGTGAACTGCCGAAGCTTTCTGCAAGCCGCCCGCAGTCCCATATCACGCGGCAGACCTGTGTGCTCAAACTCCCGCGCGCAACGTCTGCTGAGCCCCCGCGTGCGTATAAACACCCATATGCAGGCGGCAAATGAAGCCAGCGAAACGCCCAGCGCAGAAGCCGCGGCGGCGTATGGGGCGGCGGTCATCATAGCCTCGCGCATATCTGCGCAGTAGTGCCCGAAACAGCCGTGGTACGCCTCAAAACTCGCCCGCGCGGCGCTTATCACCTTGTAGGGCAGTGCCAGCCCGAAAACCGCCTTGAAGATAGTTTCCGCGATCTCTGAGGAAGCTGTAGGGGTCATGCTGCCGATGCCCTCAGCCCAGCCGCGCTCGACGTTCATCACGGCGGCGGGAAAGAGCGAGAGCGAAACGCCGATGAGCGCCCATTTCGCCTGCGGAACGTGTATCACCCGCGCCGCGAGAATGTGTGCCGAAAGTATCAGCGCAAGGCTCATCGCTATCGAAACGGCGGAGAATATCAGCAGGGCGGCGCGCTTTATTTTTACCGCGTTCGCGTACCGCCCCAGCGCCAATTGCTCGGAGACCAGTCTGCTCATAGCACTCGGCACGCCCGCCGCAGCCGCCGCGAATACCGGCGCGAATATCGCGAAAGCCCCCGAATAGCAGCTCATTCCCGTGCCGCCGAGCATATTCGTCAGCGGCACTTTGTAGATCATACCGATGAGCTTTGTTACCAGCACCATCGCCATCAGTACAGCCGAGCCTTTTAAAAAGCTTTGTCTTTTCAAAGCGCCATCTCCTTTTCTAAAAAAGTTCCTGTCCTGATTATAATATGTACAAGCCGCGAATTTCAGAACTTTTACACACCGCGCCGCCGCTTTTTGTTGACTTTTTTCGTCATATGTGATATAATGTATCAAAGGCATACGCCAGAATTTGTTGGCGAAGTCATATTCAAAAAACAAATATTTATGGGAGGCAACATTATGGAGTTTATGGAATTTGTATCCTCGCACATCCCGCAGCTAGGCATCGCGGCGGGCGTAGTCCTGCTGATAATCATTATCATTTCGGGCTACTGCAAAGCCCCGCCTGACGAAGCGTACATAATCTCGGGTCTGCGAAAAAAAGTGCTGATAGGCAAGGCGGGTATCAAGATACCTTTCTTAGAGCGTCTTGACAAGCTCAGTCTGAAGCTTATTTCAGTAGATGTCAAGACCGCTACCAGCGTGCCGACCGCCGATTATATCAACGTTCGCGTTGACTCGGTGGTAAACGTCAAGATCTCAGATCAAGAGAATAAGCTCGCGCTCGCCGCGCAGAACTTCCTTAATCAAAATTCCGCTTACATTTGCAGCGTTGCGCGCGAAGTGCTCGAGGGCAACGTCCGCGAGATCGTGGGTCAGATGTCGCTGCAGGATATGGTGAACGACCGCAAAAAGTTCGCCGAAAAGGTGCAGGATAACGCCGCGCCCGACCTCGCGAATATGGGTCTGGAGATAGTTTCTTTCAACGTTCAGAACCTTACCGACGAGCAGGGCTTGATAGAAAACCTCGGTATCGACAACACCACCAAGATCCAAAAGACCGCTGCTATAACTAAGGCTGAGGCGGAGCGCGATATTCAGATAGCGCAGGCGCGCGCAAGCAAAGAGTCGAACGACGCTCGCGTGCAGGCTGAGACCGAGATCGCGCAGAGAAATAACGAGCTGGCTATCCGCAAGGCGGAGCTGAAAAAGCAGTCTGACATCAAGCAGGCTGAGGCTGACGCGGCTTACGATATTCAGCAGCAGGAACAGCGCAAGACTATCGAGGTCACAAGCTCGATGGCTGATATTGCCAAGACCGAGCAGGACGTACTTCTGCACGCCAAGCAGGCTGAGGTGCAGGAGCAGTCGCTCAATGCCGAGGTAAAGAAAAAGGCGGACGCTGAGCGCTACCGCAAGGAGCAGGAAGCGCAGGCGGCGCTTTTCCAGCGCTCGAAACAGGCGGAAGCCGAACTTTATGAACAGCAGAAGGACGCCGAAGCGCAGAAAGCCCGCGCCGAAGCGATGAAATACGCCAAATTGCAGGAGGCCGAGGGTATCCGCGCCGTCGGCGAGGCGGAGGCGAACGCTATCCGCGCAAAGGCTCTCGCTGAGGCAGAGGGTCTGAACAAAAAGGCTGAGGCTATGCAGAAAATGCAGGAAGCCGCGGTGTTGCAGATGTATTTCGACGTTCTGCCGCAGGTCGCGAAAGCCGTTTCCGAGCCGCTCGCGAAGGTCGGCAGTATAACGATGTACGGCGAGGGCAACAGCGCCAAGATGATAGAGGACATCACCCGCTCTACCAACCAAGTGTCCTCCGGTATGCTAGAGGGCATCGGCATCGACCTCAAGTCGATGATAAATTCGTTCGTTACCGGCAGGGCTATCGGTCAGGGCATTTCGGCTAATTCGGACGATACGCCAAAAGGTGACGATACCGACCACCCCGCTCAGCCCGAAAATAAAGAAAAGCCCGCGGATAATGATACTCCACAGGCTTGATAAAATTCAAATATCAACACAAAAAGACCGTGCGGCGAAAACTGCACGGTCTGATTTTTTACTTAGATGAGCTGCCATCGGGAACTGGCTCGGTGTACTCAACGCGCACCTCTTTCGAGTAGACCTCGGTGTCGCCGCTGTACCAGCTAATGGTAATGCTGCCGCTTCGGTTTATCGAGTAGGTGTTCTTCTCGTCGTTGAATGAAAGGACGTCGGGGTCGCTCGACCTCCGCTGCGGCACTGAGCCTTTCACGGTGACGTATATCCGCCGCATAGTGCGCGGGTCGCTGCCGCTGAACGTTATGAATGTGCTGCCCTCTCGCTTGCCAGTTATGGTGAATGTGTAAACGCCGCCCTGCTGTTCTTCCAGCCCGTAGACCTCGGCGATGCTGTAATCGTCGCTCGCGACCTCTGGCTTTTCGTCTGCGCCGAGGTTGACCCGCAGCGTCATTTGACCGCTCTCGGCGGGCGCGAATTTGTACGAGCAGGTGCCCAACTCTTCGGTGTCGTCGTTGATAACGTCGGGAAGGTCGGCGGAAAAGTCGGTGATGCCGAGCTGTATCTCAACGGTTTCGGTCGAAAGCTGTATCTCGCTTATCGCCGTGCCGCCGCTTTCGTTCGCGCTTTCAGAGCTTTCGGCAGACGTGCTTTCGCTGACAGCCGCGCCGCCCGCAAAGGTCTTTACCGCGTACCGTGCGCCGAAAGCCCCTGCGCCCAGCGCCAGCAGTGCAAAGACGATGAATACCGCCAGTCCCGCGCCGCTTCTTTCGGGCTTTTCCTCGGCAGATGTGTTTTTCATGGTTTTATTTCAGTCTGTTTCCGCAATTGATGCAGAAGAGCGAGTTTGGCGAAACTTCGGTGCTGCACTTCGGGCAGACGTTTACCGCGGGTGCGGGCTGGTTCAGACGAGTGCCGCAGTTCATGCAAAAGCTGTCGCCCTCGGCGCACTCAGTTCCGCACTTCGGACAGCGGTTCGCTGGCGCTGGTTCAGGTTTAGGCTCGGGCTTCGGTTGGTTCAGACGAGTGCCGCAGGCAATGCAGAAAGCGTCGCCCTCGGGACACATCTTGCCGCAGTTCGGGCAGGCAATCCCCGCCGCGCCGACCTCAGCCATGGCGGGCTTAGCGTTCGGCTCAGCGTTTATGACAGGTTCGACTTCTTCCTCTGTTTTCTCAGCTTCGATCTGTTCCGCAGGCTCTTCAATAGGCTCGTTTGCAGGCTCTTCCTCGAACTCTTTTGCCGCCTCTTCAACGGGTTCGGCAGGCTCAGCCGCTTCCTCGGCCTCTTCAACTTCCGCGGTTTCAGCTGCTTCCGCAACGTCCGAAGTGTTATCCTCAACAGCAGGCTCGGCGGGCTGTTCGATGGGCGTTTCAACGGTCTGCTCGGTCTGCACGACCGGCTCGGCAGACGCTTCCGCTGGCTTTTCCTCAGCTGCTGGCTTGCCAACTGCGCGCACCTTGACCTTTATAACGCGGGATCTTTCGTTTTCCATATGTAATACCTCCGCTCAAAGCGGCATTTTCGCCGCAAATTTTCCTACTTTTATTATAGTACAATTTGGCGAAGATGTCAATATTGCCGCCGAAATTAGCGCGAAAAATGTGAAGAATTTCGCCGAAGACGCGCAGAATGTAACCAATCGTGCTAAAATGTATCGAATTTTCAGATCGGGATACTTGCATTTTGTCAGCCGTCGTGCTATAATAAAGCGATAAGTGCATTTTTGCACACATATTTATGGAGGAAGATATATGGATAAGGTTTTTTGTACCAAATGCGGCAGTCAGATGAATGCCGGCAGCAAATTTTGTCCCGTGTGCGGCGCTCCGCAGGAAGAAAGCCTGCCACGCCGCAGTGTCCCGCAGTCTCAGCCGCGCCCCGCGAAGCAAAAGTCAGCCAAGCCCGTGCCCGTGAAAAAGCTGGTGACTTTCGCGATAGTTCTGGCGGTGTGCGTTTCCGCCGCGAAGATCTGCGAGCGCATTTTCGCGACCCCTTACCTCGGAGCGGTCTCCGATTACGTCAAAGCGCTGAGTGCGGAAGATTTTGAAGATTTTGCCGAGATCTACAAATATTCGGCGCTTTCAAATGATGAGGATCTTGATGATTACATAAGCGAGGACGATTATCTCGAAGAACGTTACGATGAATTTTTTGACGCCAAAGAGGATAAGTACGGCGAAAATGCTAAATATTCCTACAAATTCAAGTCGGTAAAGCCGCTTCTAAAATCCAAACAGCGCCTTACTGAGGGCAGTCTGGAAAACGGCGAGACCGTTGAGGAAGGCGTTCTCGTTACCGTAGATCTGAAAGTCAAGGGCGATAAGCGCAGTAAGGACTGCGAAGCGAATTTCGTGGTCTATAAGATAGATGGCGAGTGGTACGTTACCGCAGTAGCTGATGATAAAATGGAGAGCACGCCTAAGGTGCTCGACGTATATTAAGAGGGGAGTGGTGAAAAATGGCTAAGATATTATGCAGAAAATGCGGTACAGTTTCCGACGACAGCCTGGGCGGCTGCCCAAATTGCGGCGAGCCTTTCCCTATGGCAGGTGCTCAGCCTCGCTGCGCCCGACCCGCACCAGCTGTTCAGCCCGTCAAGAAAAAGAAGAGCAAGCTGCTGAATTTCGTGCTGTTCCTGATAGGCTTCGGAGCGGCGCTGGCGGTGCTCGTTCCTGCGGGAATAAAGGCTTACGGCTACCTCACTTCGCCCGAATTTTTCTACAATATGGGCGAGTATCAAATGGCTTACGACGCCGCCCCGAAAAAGGAGCGCGACGATCTTATCGAAGCTATGCTCTCAGAGGGCAAGTACGGCAAGGCTTATGACTGCGTGAAAAAGAGCGATAGAGCGGATATTTATCAGGAGTCGAAGTACGCTGAGTATGCAAAGTATGCTTTTGAAGACCTCGCTGAAATTACGGGTTTGAGCAAAAGTGAATGCTATAAAAGATTTGAGCTGAGCAATGTTTATAGAAACAATAGCTCTGACCCTGAAATGTATGTTGTGTCTATTGACAGAGCAGATACAGATGAAAATGAGGATTTTTGGGATAACCATTGGGATCTTGAGTATAAATACGTTTTCTTTTATGCATATGACTACGGCGCGAAAAAACTTACTAAGGCTTCTGCAAATTCGATAGATGAACTTTGTGAAGATTACGGCATAATTGTTGACGGTGAGAAGAGTTATAAAAATTTCACCGACGGTGAATATGTCGGCAAAAGCCTTTCAATTTATTACTCTTATTCGAACGATAATTTGATGTATTACAGAGTACAGGCTCTTGCTTCTTCCGGTCTGCTCGACGACGCTGAGATCCTCGGCGACGATAAAAGACCCTAACATTGAATAACAAATAACGGCGGCCCGCTGAACGTAACGGGTCGCCGCTTTTTTATATTTGCGATGCTGTCAGAGCATTAGAGCATCGCTTTCAGTCTTTCGTCAACTGCTTTGAGGAAGTCCTCGGTATTTACCTTCTGCTTGTTCTCCAGCTTGGAAAGCAGGTAGAGGTCGCCGGTCATTACGCCGTCCTCGATGGTCTTGATGGTCGCCTTCTCGAGCTTGTCGGCAAATGCCATAAGCTCGGGCAGCTCGTCAAGCTCGCCTCTCTTGCGCAGCGCGCCTGTCCATGCAAATAGGGTAGCTACCGAGTTGGTAGAGGTCTCTTCGCCCTTGAGGTGCTTGTAGTAGTGGCGCTGTACCGTGCCGTGTGCCGCTTCGTACTCGTAAATGCCGTCGGGCGAAACGAGTACCGAGGTCATCATAGCGAGCGAGCCGTAGGCGGTAGCCACCATGTCGCTCATAACGTCGCCGTCGTAGTTCTTGCATGCCCATATGTAGCCGCCGTTTGAGCGGATAACTCTTGCAACAGCGTCGTCGATAAGGGTGTAGAAATATTCGATTCCCGCCGCCGCGAATTTCTCCTTGTACTCTTTCTCAAAGATCTCAGCGAAAACGTCCTTAAAGGTGTGGTCGTACTTCTTCGAGATGGTGTCTTTGGTAGCGAACCAAACGTCCTGCTTGGTGTCGAGCGCGTAGTTGAAGCAGGCTCTTGCGAACGAAGCTATCGAGCTTTCCTTGTTGTGCAGACCCTGTATGATACCCGCCGAGTCCTTGAAATCGTAGATAGTTTCCTTAGAAACGTTGCCGTCCTTGTCGGTCAGCACCAGCTCAGCCTTAGAGTCCTTCGGGCACTTCATCTCTACGTTCTTGTAAACATCGCCGTAAGCGTGACGCGCGATGGTGATGGGCTTTGTCCATGTCGGAATGTACGGGGTGATGCCCTTTACCAGTATCGGCGCGCGGAAAACAGTTCCGTCGAGCATAGCGCGGATAGTGCCGTTCGGCGACTTCCACATCTGCGAAAGGTTGTACTCGGGCATTCTTGCCGCGTTCGGCGTGATGGTAGCGCATTTTACAGCTACACCGTACTTCTTGGTAGCGTTCGCCGAGTCGATGGTCACCTGATCCTTGGTCTTTTCGCGGTACTCCAGACCGAGGTCGTAGTACTCGGTCTTCAGGTCAACGTAGGGCAGGATAAGTATATCCTTGATCTCTTTCCAGATAATTCTGGTCATTTCGTCGCCGTCCATTTCAACGAGCGGTGTTTTCATCTGTATCTTTGCCATTGATGATCCTCCTTTTAAAATATATGAAAAAGGGCAAAGCGGCGGAGCAAACCTGCTCCAGCCATGCCTTGCCCCTTTGCAATTTCAGTTTTATATCGACTTTACGCAAAGCGCTATAAATATCGCGATCATAAGTATCCCCGCGACTGCCGTTATGCAGAGCTTGAATCTGCCGCTGTCAAAGCCTTTGCCGCCTTTCGGCTTGGTAAGCTTGTACATCGTCGCTGAGATGATGAGCAGTATCCCGACAAACGCCGCGAATACAGCCTTGTCGTGCGCGTCGTAGCCGCCTACGGTGCGCCCCATGCGGATAAGCTTTCTCACCGAATTTACAGCGTATGCCGCCAGCACGCCAACCGCAAACGCCAGCAGGATAATGTTCAGCACAAGCCTTTTCATAAACGTCAGCTTTTTCTTAGGCTCGTTCGCCTTTTCGCAGGCTTCTATCTCGCGCAGCTCTTTGCTTAGGTCGTCAATGCGGCGCATTATTCAGCCAGCGACTCTCTTGTGTAGTCGAGCAGACCGCCCGCGAGGATTATGTCCTTGGTGCGTCCCGTCAGCTCGCAGAGTACGGGTATCTCAGCGCCAGTGGTCTTGTTGACGAGGGTAAGCTCGCTCTTGTCAGCCAGCACGCTTTCCTTTACGTTCTCGATAGCTATCTCGTCGCCCTGACCGATCTTCTCGTAGTCGGCTTCGTTGACGAATGTCAGCGGCAGTATTCCTGCATTGATGAGGTTAGCGCGGTGTATTCTCGCAAAGCTCTTTACCAGTACAGCCTTTACGCCGAGGTAGAGGGGCGCGAGCGCCGCGTGCTCTCTCGACGAGCCCTGACCGTAGTTAGAGCCGCCGACGATTATCGACTTGCCCATGTTCTTCGCTCTTCTGGGAAACTCTTCGTCGCATACGGTGAAGCAGTGCTGAGAGATCTTCGGTATATTTGAGCGCAGGGGCAGTATCTTAGCACCCGCGGGCATGATGTGGTCGGTGGTGATGTTGTCGCCGACTTTCAGCGATACCGCGCACTCTATGCTCTCGTCAAGCGGCGAGGTCTCGGGGAAAGGCTTTATGTTCGGACCTCTGAGTACCTCTACGCTGTCCATTTCCTCTGCGGGTGCGGGCGGTACTATCATGTTGTCGTTGATAACGAAGTGCTCAGGCAGCTTGAACTCGGGCATATCGCCGAGGTAGTCGCGCGGGTCGGTGAGGTAGCCCGTCAGCGCCGATACAGCCGCCATTTCGGGCGATACGAGGTAGATCTGTCCGTCCTTAGTGCCGGAACGTCCCTCAAAGTTTCTGT
>ENA-UESI01001562-UESI01001562.1-human-gut-metagenome-genome-assembly--contig:-NODE-1562-length-14209-cov-4.624328_pt1 | contig 14209 bp, 24 predicted proteins | sample MGYA00243005_ERZ508006 | MGnify/ENA primary metagenome ERZ508006 (study PRJEB26167, sample SAMN06115436) | human gut metagenome | host: Homo sapiens | place: China:Shandong | collected 2015-06-10... | reverse complement strand
CTGGCTGCTAAGCGAGGGGTAGACGTAAGAATTATCACACCTGGTATCCCTGATAAAAAATTCATTTATAATATAACGCGTTCTTTTTATCATGGATTAGTTAAACATGGTGTTCGTGTTTATGAGTGGTGTAGTTTCTCAGAATATCTGTCAATGAGGACCTAATAAAATGAGAACAAAAAAGACTAGGCGGGAAATGATGGAACACCGCGGAAACACTGGGGATATGGCGGTTTTTGTTACATGAAAATTAAGCGTCATTGTCAAAAAAAACGAGAACAAAATAACAGGTGTGATTAATAAAAAAAATCAACCGAGAAAAATTGAAAAAAGGTCTTACACTTAAAAAATGGCGTAAATACGCGGTTTCTTGGGTGTAAGACCTTTTTTGAACAAATTGACAAGTTTTGAACGTTAGTAACGCGCGTTAGAACGCGTTAAGAAAATCCCTGAAACACGCATAAATACTGAACCTAACGCAACTGAACGCCAGAGTGTTTGCACGCGTTTAAACGCCCAAAATGGCAAAATATAAAAGGGACATTTTTACACTTTAAAAAATTGATGTCCCTTTGCCCTGTTTTCAAGGGTTTGATGGCATTTTAGTTGATTTTTTTTAATGATTTATAAAAGGGACAAAATCAGTCTAAATTGATTAACAAAAGATATATTAATAAATCATTTGAAAGCAAAAAATAAAGCGATTATGTTACCGCAATTTGTCCCTTATTATTTTACTTTTTTATAGAGAGAATTATACCTTTCTTGTTGATGAATAGTCAAAGCAACTTTACCTACAATTTGAACATTTGAACAATGATCCTTTTCGATGATGATTGGATCATTATTAGGATTCAGAGATTTCAATTCATAGTCACAGTCTAACGAATAAAAACATTTGCATGTAACAGCGTTATCAACTTTGATAATTCCAATCTCTCCGTTCTCCAATTCTTTCTGGGAGATAACTTCTATTACTTCCCCATCCATGATGATTGGCTCCATACTGTTTCCTTTGGCAATAAGAGCGTAGGAAGCTTTTGGATTTTCAGGAACAATAGTATTTATATTGTTTTCATAACTTAAAATCGGTTCTCCGGCAGCTACATAACCAAGGACTGATATTGAGTGAGTATGGTTTGTGCCATAGTCATGTGTATCTTCACAAACAATACAGGTAGGTTCTTCGTGTCGGCTACTGTATAAGTATGATCCTTGAGAATCGGTAGATGCTTTATTGATCTGTGATTCAATTCGATCTAATTCTTCATATATTATTGTGTGTACTCGATGTTGTCCACGACGATCTAGTTGGTCGTACGTATCAATAAGTTCTTGCTGACTTTCAGATAACGAGATATGGTTTGGATCCTCAATACCTGTAAATAGGTATTCAATAGAAACATTAAAAAATTCGGAAATTCCAATTATATATTTGGAAGATGGGAAACTACCTTCGTTTTTCCATGCGCTTATACTACTTGCATTTACGCCTATAAATTTACCTAAATCCTTTGCAGTTTTGTTTTGCTTATCTAATAAGTGAAAGATACGTTCATTTATCATCATAATTAAATACTCCAATCACAAAAAGAAATACACAATAATTCGGATAAACCAATTGACAATTTGGAAAACCGAATATATAATGTAAACAAGATAGATAAATCGAATAGCAATTTAATAACTATCGAATATCTACCATAAACAACTTAACACATCAACAGATAATAATCAATTATCCGTTAAAATCTCTTGATAAAAATTTCAGTGGGTTCTCCACAAATAGGTAGGGAAAAGAATAAAAGCACAGAAAGGAACGATGAGAATGAAAGTAGTACTTGGTCTTTCTAAAAATGATTTGGAATTCATGTGTACATTAATTTGTCAGTTAGACAGATTATATGAGGAGAACGATTTCAATGAAGACACGGATGAAGGGGTAGAGAGTATTAATGCATTGACAGGTATACGGGAAACAATGTGTAAGATATTCTACACCGCGATGAATCAAATGGAGCTGGACGAGGCTATAACAGAAAAAAAGCAAAATATAGAGCAACTTTCGTTTGGAGAAATGCGGAAGCTGATGAAGCGTTGGATAATACATCATGCAAAATATGATGTAGAATTGTCTCCCGGTATGTTTGATAGATTATTGGAAGAATGTAAGAGAACATACTGGAGACAATCCTGACTTTTGAATTAATCATTTAAAGCATGTTTTAAAGCTTCTTCAAATGATTTTGTTGATGCAAGGTAAGATTCCTTTGCAACAAGATAACATGCATTTCTAATATTTTCAGGGATACCGGAATAGAACTGTGGGAAGTTGTCCATACGGGCTTCAATGTTGGAACCCAAAGTATTTATAACTTCTTCACATGATTCATCAAGGTATTCGGTAACTTTTTGAATGAAGTCATATTTTTCTTCATCAGTCATAGTGTTTCTCCTTTCATCTGTACTCAGCCTGGCGGATCTGTAAGTACAGTATAAAGGATGGTTACATAGGATTCAACAGTATATCAACTTATATATAGATACACATAATTATGGATATTTAAGTCGATGTGAGAAGCTGATAGGAGATACATGTTGTCTTGAAATAATAACATTGGATGCAGAAAACGAGTTCAAGAGGATACTTTATAAGGTAAGGGATTCAGTAGGGCAGGAACATTAAAAAAGCTGCCGGAGCAACGGCAGCCTAGGGCGAGGTCAATGACCTCACGAATATATTAGTCATCAGTATCATATCACACATGAACAACAATGTCAAGAAGAAAGCGGGGAGTGATGAAAGAATGACGGCAGACGTTGAAGCAAATAAAGCATTTGGAAAAAGAGTAAAGAGCAGACTTCTGGCTGTAGGAATGACCAGCAGGGAGCTGGCCGAACTGTTGAATATTAAGCCGCAGTATATGAGCCAAATCTGCACAGGAAAGCGTTCCGGTATCAAGTACCGTAGAAAAATCATGGAGATATTGAAGCTTGATGCAGCTTAAGGAAGGAGATACATATGGAGGAATATGTAACGCTGGATGAAGCAGCACGGTTAGAGGAAGTAGAGTATGAATCCATGAAGAAAAGGATTCAGAGAACTAATGGTAAATATATTGCCAAAACAATTAAAGATGGAAATGTAGGAAGAGATGCAGTATATGTAAAGATCAGCACATTAAGCCGTAAAGCACAAGAGTCTTACCGCCACATGCAGGAGATGACAACGAAGCCTGCAGATGAACCACCGAAGGAAGAGCCATGGTATGTCGGAACTGATCCGGAGTGGTACATGGAGAACTTCGAGGAGCAGTACTATAAGGCTGTGGAGCTTGGAAACATTATCAGGCAGTTCCTTGACTATGATGAGAACAACCGGAGCAGATATGCAGAAGAATTTGCCCAGAAGTATCTAGGCAAGGGACAGCGTACACTGTACCGCTACATGAAGAGTTATGTGGAAGCCAGTGCATGGGCGATCAGAAAAGGCAAGGAAGACGGAAAGAACTATGACTATTTCAAGGTGCTGTGCCTTTGCAGGAAGCCAAAGCCTACGGATGAATTTCCAAGCTTCACACCGGAGGTAAAGCAGCTCATTAAGAACATATGGTTCAATAAGGACTTTGCCACGAACCGTGGCACAAGGGAAATGCTTTACGACAAGCTTCAGGAGATGGCAAGGCTGAACAAATGGGAAAAGATACCAAGTTATCAGTCAGTGGCAAGATACATCAACTATCTGATGAACGATGCAGATATGTACAATGCATGGTGCCTGGCATCCTATGGGATCAGGGATTATAAGAACCGCCGTATGCTGAAGGGTGTAAGGGATACCAAGTCCCTGCAGGTCATGGAGATCGTGCAGGGTGATGAGCATACCTTCGACTGCTGGGTAGCGTACAAGAACCCTAATGGCAAGGTAACAGCGATTAAGCCGAAGCTGGTAGCCTGGATTGATACCAGGAGCAGGGTGATCATGGGGGATGTGATCTGCAAGGATGCTAACAGCAGGATTCTGAAGCAGAGTGTGCTGAAAATGATCTATCAGGATATTGGTGGTGTTCCGAAGTATCTGTTCATTGATAATGGTAAGGATTACACTGCGGAGACAATGACAGGGCGTAAGCGTAATGACAGGGGCGGCGAATATAAGAGCCTGATTGATGGGAAAGAGTGCTTTGACCTGGAATTTGATGATGAAGTCAGGGGTTTCTATAAATCAATCGGTATAGTGGATGACCACAGGGCAATGCCATATGAGCCATGGAGCAAGGGGCAGATAGAGAGATTCTTTGGCGGTGTATGCAGCCGTTTCACCAAATGGATGACAAGCTACACCGGAACGCTTACGGGTTCCAAGACGATAGCCAAGATAGATAAGGACATAAAGAAGATGCTGGAGAATGACCAGCTCCTTACCATGGATGAGTTCTTTGCACTTTGGAGCCAATGGCTGGAAGAGAAGTACATGAACCATGTACATTCAGAATTAAAGAAGCTGGAAGAGGAATATAAGACCCCCAGGGCATTGTTTGAGAATGGGGAACGGTATTTCAAGCCTGTGCCGCCTAAGTCAGAAGCAACCATGCTGCTGCTGGAGAACAGGCATGTAAGGGTATACAACACAGGAATCAGGATGTTCAACCATTATTATAGGAGTGTTGAGCTTGCCAATTACATAGACCGGTACGTGAACGTGAAATATGACCCGGAAGATATTACAAGCATATTTGTTTTTGACGAGAAGAAGCAAAGGATCTGTGAAGCAGAGTGCCAGGAACTGCTGCAGATTGCCCCACAGGTCCATCAGGAAGCTTTGGAGAAACATATCAGGATGCAGAAGCAGCAGCTTAAACATGACCGTGAGGTACTTGCGGATGCGAACAGACCATTTACAGAGCTGAATGATGAGCTGATCGGATTTGACCCAGTGACGGGCGGTATTCCCCTGATGATTGGCAAGAACCAGAAGACACCGAAGGCGCGTGTGGTATCCATGCCGAATGACAGGACATACAGGGAGAATGATATCTTCCGCAAGCCGGCAGAGGAGCCCAGACAGGAATCCAAGGTGCTGAGCATGGCAGCTGCCAAGGCATTAAGGAAGATCAAGGCAATCGGAGAAGAATAAGAGTTGAGAAGGGAGAATTATTATGTCAGAGATGTTGAGCAGCAGAGTAACTATAGCAGATAGGATCAATGCCAAGCTGGATGAGGTAGGCATGACCAAGGCAGAATTTGCCAACCTTTATGGGGCAAGCAGGACAGCAGTGAGCAATTACCTGAACGGTAAGCCAAACAGCATGGCTGCACGCAAGATCAGGGAGTTTGAAGGGTTCTGTGAGAACTGGCTGGATGAGCATGGGGAGGCTGCCGTATATGCAGCCGGGGCAGATGGAGCAGGGACACCCGGCACAGTACCGGGACCAATCAGGAAGCGTGATAACTTTGAATCTGCTGATTATATTGGCATTACTGGTCTGTGCAGCCTTTGCCAGGAGACCAGTGACCTTGGTATCGTGGTAGGCAGGTCAGGATATGGCAAGACCTATACACTAAGGAACTATGCCAAGCTTCCTAAGGTAATCCATATCGAATGTAATGAGACTATGAACTGTAAGGATATCATACGCCGTATTGAACAGGCGATAGGGCTTCCCAAGGGGTCTGGCAGCATTGATGAACGGATGGGGCGTGTATGTTCTTTCTTTACGACAAATAAGGGATATCTGCTGATCATGGATGAGGCAGACAAGCTGCTGAGCAAGTATACGATCAAGAAGATCGAGCTTATCCGTAATATTGCTGACGGCTCCGGTGTGGGTGTGGTACTCGCCGGAGAACCGGCACTGGAAGCCAGCCTTAAAGCATATGATGAACGTTTCGCCAACCGTATGGGGCTGATCTATAAGCTCCAGGGGCTGAACCGCAAGGAAGTGGAACGGTATTTTAACGGTTACGATGTGGAGCCGGAAGCTCTGGAAGAGCTGTATCAGAGAGCTTGCAACCGCAACACAGGATGCTTCAGATTGTTAGACAGAACGCTGAATAACGTGATCAGGATTCTCAGGACTTCTGACAAAAATGCCATCACTTATGATGTCCTGAAAGAAGCATCCGGCATGATGGTCTTATAGGGGGTGCTGCTATGAGAAGGGTAATCATTGAGGTGAATGGTCCGGCACAGGATGAGAAAGCGGAAGCAATCAGGGACGCAGTGGACAGGATGCTGCATGATTCTGACATTGTAAATGTCAACGTTTATTTAGAAAAGGAACTGAAAGTAATGTGCATGTTGAACAGGAGGGAACCTGCCTATGTCGAATAAGTATGGTGCTATCTATGCGATAGCGAAGAGTCCACAGCTTGGCATGACGGATGAGGAGCTGCATCTGCTGGTAGGCGGGATGACAGGCAAGGACAGCCTGAAGGAATTGACATCAAGGGAGCTGCTGGAGCTTACCACGAAGCTTCAGGATATGAAAGACAGTGCATCAGGTAAGAAGGATAAGCGTAATTTTACCCGTAGGGGGAACCGGGCAACGGAGCGCCAGCGCAGGAAGATGTATATGCTGATGAAGGAACTGGGCTGGAATGATAAGCGTGTACGTGGTTTTGCAAGGAAGATGGTAGGCACGGAGACTATCGAATGGCTGAACCATGAGCAGTGTGCCATCCTGATCGAAGGGATGAAGAAGCTCATTGACCATCAGGAGCCGGGAGGTAATGCAGATGATAAATAAGGACAGTGACTCCACCCAGAGAAGACATATCATCCAGTCAGACAGGAATGGTTTCTATTTCAACATGGAGAGGGAAGGACAGCCGGAAGCCCTGAAATATTTCCGGGAAAAACCGTATGCTGCTGCAGGCGGTTCCCTTCCGGGGAAAGTGAGGGTAGGAAGAGATGGAAGTAAGTAAGGACAGAGTGACATTTTACGGTAAGAGCATTAAAACAGGTGAGACTGTAAACGGCTGGTACTGGGAGAACAGAGGAGACGGGTATATTGTAACGCGTGATGAGAGCATACAGCCTCCGCTGTACAGGACCTATGCAGTTGACCCGAATACAGTCGTTGCCAGAATAGAGGAAGGAGCTGGAGAAGTATGAGATGGGTATTAGGATCAGTTATGGCGTTGATCGCCACAATAGTATCAGCAGTCATGTACATAGCTGTAGGCAGAGAGATGGATAGGGATACCAGAAGCGAGAGATGGGGCGAGGATGACAGGCAGGCATCACGTTCAAAACCCGACAGCAGGAAGAGTGCTGTCGGGAGAAAGAAACATATATTATTCGGGATTATGATTTTCCTGACTTTAGGAACATGGGTCTGTAAAACTCAGCAAATGATGGATTCATATGATAAGCTGAATGATTCTTTGATAGAGTTTAATTCCTTTATGGATGAATATAATACGCTGCTGGCCCAGAACACTGACGCAGAGATTGAATGTAATGATACACTTAGGGATTCTCTGAATCATTGGGATGAGGTAATTCTCCCGAATGTTCGGATGCTGATTGAGGAGCTGCAAGAGAGTCAGCAATTTTGCGAAAAGTGGAAAGAAGATACAAATGGCAGTAAATAAGGATTTAGCTGAATATCGGAAAGGAATAAGAATGGATAGATTAACCAGATGTGTTGGATATCAAAATGGAAATCAAATCTACAAAACAAACGTTGATATGCGTCGTATAGATGCGGTAGACAAACTTAAAAATGCACTAGGGAAATATGAGGATGCCGAAGAACAGGGATTATTGTTGCGGCTGCCTTTTAAGATCGGAGATACGGTTTACTACATAAGTGAGGGATTTATTGAACCATGTACGGTTGAAATAATATTTTTAGCTGATTATACGGATAAAGATGGAAACTGTTCCTATATGGCAGAAATTCATTACGACAGAGAAGATTGTCCTTATGTATCGACTGAAATTTATTTTACGGATATCGGAAAAACCGTGTTCCTTACACAATCCGAAGCAGAACAAAAGTTAAATGAATTAGCAAACTAAACTGAAATTTAAGGAGTAACGCTTATGAAGAGTGACATAGTATCTTTTGAGTTTGTAAGAATCAATCGTGCCAGAGGTAAAATATGCAAATGCAATCCACCACATTATGAAGTAGATACCACCAACAGGATAGTTACTTGCAGCGATTGCGGAGCGGTTATTGATGCATTTGACGCACTTGTACATTTGGCAGAAATGCATGAGGATATTGAGGAAACTCAACAAAGGATGTTATCCAAGGCCAAGAGTTATGCAAAGATGGCAGACGAGGAATTCCAAAGAATGAGAAGAAACAAAGTTTTTAGAGATATGGAAAGTAATTATCGAAGTGGTTTGTATCCAATATGTCCCCAGTGTATGAAAACATTTGATCCTGTACATATACAAAGCTGGACAAGACATAACTGAGATTTAAGGTGGGCATAGATGGATGAGTTAAGGGAGAATTACTGGAAAATTATAAGCAGGACAAGAAAGTCCGGTAAGATAAGCACATCCGTTAGGGAACGGGTTGAGACGCAATGGAAGGCTTATGATGAGGATGTTGTAAAGGAAGCCTTACAGATACATATTAACAGGTATCCTGAATATAAGGAGACCTATACCATTGGGATCATGAGGAACCTGCAGAAGAGAAAGCTGTCAGGTGTAAAACCTAAGAATTCTTTTGGAATGAAAGAGAAACAGGATTATGATTTCGATGAGTTGGAGAGGTTGCTTCTAAATTAAAAATGAAACCGAGTATGCAAGCATACTCGGTATGGGGCTGACGGGACTTGAACCCGCATGAATTAAAAATTCACTCGGTTGGCAACCGAGCGTGTCTGCCAATTCCACCACAGCGAAATAAGTATAACATAAATAGAATAGTATGTAAATTAAGAATTTAAAAATGAACTTGTGTGTTGAATGTGGCGCAAGCCACAAACCACCTCAACCTTTTTCAATAAAGCACAGGCACTTATCTAACAGAGTGCTTGTGCCACATTCAGCACATTAAGGAAGGAGGAACTTATATGTATAAGATTGTGCAGGGTAATGGCAGCATTACCATCCCGGCGAAGATCCGGGCAAGCCTTGGCATCTCTCACAGGGATGCAATGGAGATCAATGTGCAGAAAAACGGAGACATATTATTGTCAAAATGTGAACCAAGATGTGTGTTCTGCAAAGGTACGGAGAATGTGGCAATACGCAGGGGAGTCAGGATGTGTCTGCCCTGTTGGTGGAAGCTGATGGGAAAGGAGGATCCTACAGATGGAACTGAAGGAGATGAGCAACAGCCAGCTAGTGACGGAGCTGATCAGGAAGGATAGTGAACGTGCCCGGCTGGTCAAGGAAGTGACAGAATATAAGAATGAGATCATGGGACGTGGGGCAGTATTGATGGACAACACCAATACACGTTTTGTCAAATATTATGGGAATAATGGAAGCTGCGCCGTGACTGATGCGGAGACACTGACCATTGGGGATGACCTGAGGCTGAAGGGGCTGCTCCCTGAGGGCGTGTATGAGAAATTCATCAAGGTGACACCTACGGTCAAATATGAGTACGACAAGAAGCTGGAGCAGGCTCTTAAAGCAATATTCAAGGGCGAGTATTCCTTTGAAATGACATTGGACGAGTACCTGTCAGATCCCGGATTATTCCCCCATGAGGTAGATGCAAAACAGAAGAAGGTGCTGCTCAGGAAGTTATCGGGCGAATATGTAAAGGACAGGAAGCTGTTGGAGTCCATGTTCGGCAAGGATACATACGAAGAGGAGCTGCTGTACATTTACAGGATCAAGAATGGTGAACTGATAAGGGTATTCCTGCCTGATGAAGGACTGGATGCACAGATCGAAGAGATCCGTAAGTGCATGATCGTAGAGGTAAGTACCAAGATAACTATAGATGCAAGTGATGTGGAGGAGGAATAGCAATGGCTAAGAAGAAAGAAACAGAGGAAACAAAGGAACTTAAAGAACAGGAAGTTCAGTCAGAACCGGAGGCAGCTCCTGAATCAGGGATCCAGTCGGAACCGGAGCAGATCCCTGAACCAGAGACACAGCCTGAACCGGAGCAGGTCCCTGAACCAGAGACACAGCCGGAGCAGGAGAAAATTCAGTTTAGGGTGCGGATCAAGGACAAGAAGGTGGCGCTCAGGACAAGCCCGGAATTTAAGATTGATAACAGCAACCTGTTTGGAATTGCTGACCAGGAAGGAACCAGAGTGTTTGATATTCTGGAAGTAAAGAATGGTTATGGAAGGGTAATGTATCCGGCGGGTGTGTGGATATCACTGGATGCATGTGTTAAATGTTAGGAGGCTGATGGTATGAGTCCGGAATTGATTAAGGAACTGATTGAAGATACAAAACTTCCGGATATTCCGGATCGATACAGGGAGATCGTGGAGATAGTCGGAGTAGAGAACTACATAAGACTGTCTGATTATGCCAAGGGGGATGAGCTTTATTTTCCGAAGGTAGAGAGCATACTGGCACCGGCACGTAACCGGAGGATCAGGAAGGAATACAATGGCTACAATGCCAAAGAACTGGCGGCAAGATATAATCTTACCTTGCCGCAGATACTGAACATTATAAAAGGACTGCCACAGGGAGGACAGATGGATCTTTTTACATTTGGTAAAGAGGCAGATGTGGATGTGATTTAAGAGGGATGGATTATGGACAGAGATACAAAGTGTGAAGTGATAAAGGCAGTAGCTGCCGGGATGAGTGATGAGGACATTGCTAATTTCGCAGATATGGAACTGGATGAACTGGAGGCGTTTAAACAGGAGAATGCACAGGAGATCACAGCCAGAAGAAAGGAATGGGGGGAATTCGGATCATGAGTACTGTAATGACAATGAATAACACGAAAGTGATAAGAGGATGCGATATCTCCTACTGGCAGGGGAATGTAGATTTTGCAAAGATGTATAAGGCAGGCATCCGGTTCATCATTATCCGTGCCGGCTATGGGACTAAGGTGGACAAGTATTTTGTAAGCTATATTACAGGGGCATTGGCGGCAGGGATATGTGTAGGTGTGTACTGGTTTATCTATGCAAGCAACACTCAGGATGCAGAGAAGAATGCACAGACCTGTATTGAGACTATAGCTCCGTATAAGGAATATATATCCTGCGGCGTATGGTGTGATCTGGAGTATGATTCAGACAGGAAAGCAGGATATATGTCCAATACCAAGAGAAGCAGTCTGGTGAAGACATTCCAGCAGGCACTGGAAAAGGCAGGATATCAGGCTGGTATCTATGCGAACCAGGACTATGTAAAAAACAAATTTGATCCTGCATTGGTGAGGACATATCCGTTATGGTTTGCCAGGTATTCCAGTGAGATGGGAATCTATGCACAGAAGGGCAAAGATGGATTCCCATACATATGGCAGCATACATCCAGTGGCAAAGGAAGCACATACGGTGTGGCAAGTAAATACATTGACCTGGACAGAGGATATTTTGATATCCGGAAAAAGCAGACAGTGAATATACTGGATAATGTACAGACCAATACCGGGACAGTAACGGCATCTGATAATCCGTATCCTAAACTGGCGCGAACGATCTTCTATAAAAAAGGGCGTTACTTGCAGCGCGGAGATGATATTAAATGGGTGCAATGGAATTTCTGGAGATGCGGTGTATATCTGGATGAGAATGGTCTTCCGGACAGCACACAGATTGATGGATTTTATGGAGCTGACAGCGATACAGCATGTAAGGAAGTACAGAGAAGACTGGGGATGAAACAGACAGGAATTGTAGACTCAGCAATGGTCGCAATCCTTGAAAAACTGTAGTTTTTCGGAAGTTATATTCCTAAAATGCTTACACTAAAAACTTAATAGGAACTGTAGTAACCTTAGAGCATGACATAAGTCATGCTCTTATTTTGTTCCAACCACCCTGGAAGAGAGCAGCCACAGAAGACCTGATACGTAAAGGTCAGGGTAAGACAGTAAAAAGAATATAATATGCGGCTGGAGGCTTACAGAGCTGTGCGTATTTCAGGACGTCATGGATGCGCGGTTGGAACGTGGTGGAGATAAGGCTGATTTGTGAAAAAAGGATTGGAGGACAATAACATGACAGTAACATTACTTGGGTACACGTTGGATTTTCTTTCTGTTATCGGCATTTTGGCAGCAATCGTAATGATCGTAACAGAAATGATAAAGGATTTATGGGTCATCAAAAAGATTCCTACTAAGCTGACCGCACTGATCATATCAGTCGTGGTGGTGGCAGGTGCAATGGTGCTGTATCTGAATGCATCACATACAGCTTTCGTATGGTGGTACATGGTCGGTGCTTTTTTTTCTGCTTTTATCGTTGGGTATTTAAGCATAAATGGATGGGAAGCCCTGTATTCTATCTGGAAGAGATTTGTCCCCGGTCCTGATGAAAGGAAATAGCGTATGAACAATGGGGCAATTTATCTGGGGACGGAACAGTTTATAACACTGGTCACTGTACTCAGTATATGTGGGGCGGTTCTGGTATTCCTGGTCAAGCATTCTTTCAACCAGATCAATAATGGGATAGCTGGTAACAGTACCAGGATTGAAGCAATCAAGAGTGACTTGCAGCAGGATATCCAGAAAAACCATGACAAGGTAAATGAACGGATTAACAAACTGGAGGACAAGACCAATGCGGATATCACGGAGCTTAGGCAGAACCTGAACGATATCAAGGGTGATTTCGCTACGACATTTGTCCTCCGGGAGGATTTCTTCCGTTATATGAACAGTATGGAAGAGAACATTAAGGACACAAACAGTAAAGTAGACAAGATTCTGTTGATAGTAACAGATGGGGACAGGAGAAAGAACAATGGCACTGAATGAGAGAGAATTGCAGGAAGTCCAGCAGAATAAATCCATCCGTGGATATATTGTAAGGTGCCTTGTAAAGGGCAGCAATAACAGCGCAATTACCAAGCATATCTCCAATGCACTATTCGTACAGGGCATGATAATGAGTCCTGACATTGGCAAATATGTGGATTATCTGGTAAATGGCGGCTATGTGGAGTTCGCAGACAAGAAGATCAAGGCGTATACCTCGTATGCAGATGATGCGATCATCAAGCTGACCAATAAGGGCATCAACCTGGCAGAAGGTACGATCACTGACCCCGGCGTGGAGATCTGATATGGGTAAGCAGAGGAACAGGACAAGGACAAACTCATCAGTAGAGCAGCTTCCTGCTGACCTGAAGCTGGAAGTTGACTGCATGCTGGGGGATTACAGGAACACATATGACAGTATCTGTAAGTACATTAAGGAAAATGGTTACAGCATATCACGGTCATCCCTGTGCCGGTATGCCAAGAAGAGTGAGGCTGCTTTTAACAGATTGAAGCAGGCACAGGACCAGACGGAAAAACTGGTATCTTATATCCGGAACAATCCGGATGCAGATTTTACGGAGCCTGCAATGAAGATACTGACAGCCGGCTTGATCGACAGACTGGCAACTGCGGAAGAAGAGTTTGATACGATGCCGCTTGATAAGGCAGGACGGCTGGTAGCGTCACATGCTGGATGCAGACCACATTGCAGTAGAGGCATCTGAGATCGAAAACATGTCCGATGAAGAACTGGCACAGGCACTTAAAAAGATCCAGGTTATTGCCAGAAGTACCCCTCTTGTAAAGATGCGTGTGGTAAAAGCATTAAAGGCACAGGGAAATGTAGTGGCAGTAACCGGTGACGGTATCAATGATGCCCCTGCTATCAAGAATGCAGACGTAGGTATTGCCATGGGTATTGCAGGTACAGAAGTTACCAAGGAAGCCAGCGATATCGTTCTTCTGGATGACTCCTTCTCTACCATCATGAAGGCGGTGCAGTGGGGCCGTGCCATCTATGAAAACTTTAAGCGCTTTATCCAGTTCCAGCTGACTGTAAACGTATCATCTGTAGTAGTTGTAGTCTGTTCCATTTTAGCAGGTTTTGAGACGCCGTTTACAGCTCTTGAACTGTTGTGGATCAACATTATCATGGATGGACCGCCAGCACTGACACTGGGACTGGAACCCATCCGTGACGATATTTTAAATCGTCCGCCTACAAGAAGAGATGAAAATATTATTTCAAAGTCTATGCTAAGTCGTATTTTTGTAAATGGTATTTTTATCTCTGCCATATTTAT
>ENA-UESI01001556-UESI01001556.1-human-gut-metagenome-genome-assembly--contig:-NODE-1556-length-14276-cov-3.595324_pt1 | contig 14276 bp, 13 predicted proteins | sample MGYA00243005_ERZ508006 | MGnify/ENA primary metagenome ERZ508006 (study PRJEB26167, sample SAMN06115436) | human gut metagenome | host: Homo sapiens | place: China:Shandong | collected 2015-06-10... | reverse complement strand
GCTGTTTACTTGATAAATTCATATATACTCTTTCTCCTTACTTGTAATAATCAAACTCGAAATCATACATGCGGACATTGTACTCGATCACGTAAGGCTTGCCGCCCACGTTCATCAGACCGATGAAGATGAATCCCTTGTAGTCGATCCCGTCCTTGCGCAGTCCCTCGACGGTCGGCTCGACGATCGTCCGGACCACCTCGCCCATGAACGCCTCGTCGGCGAACGGGACCGGCGACACGGCGCCCATGCCGCCCGTATTGGGTCCGGTATCTCCCTCGCCTACGCGCTTATAGTCCTTGGCTACGGGCAATACACGATAGCTCTTGCCGTCCGTCGCGACGAAAACGGAACACTCGATACCCGAAAGGTATTCCTCGATCACGACCGTATCGCCGGCATGGCCGAAACGGCCCGACAGCATCTCTCCGAGCTCCCTCTTCGCCTCTTCGAGCGAAGGCACGATCAGCACGCCCTTGCCGGCGGCCAGACCGTCGGCCTTCAGCACATAGGGAGCCTGCAGGGTCTCCAGAAACGCGTACGCCTCCTCGACGTTCTTTTTGGTGAAACTGCGATAACGGGCCGTCGGAATTCCGTGCCGCGTCATGAAATCCTTGGCGAACTCCTTGCTACCCTCCAAACGCGCGCCGAGCGCGGACGGCCCGATCACCGGGATGTTGCTGATCTGGCTGTCCTCCCGGAAAAAGTCGTATATCCCGCGCACCAGCGGCTCCTCGGGCCCCACGACGACCATGTTGATGTTGTTCGACAGCACGAACTGCTTGACCGAGCCGAAATTGGTCGGATTGATATCGACATTCGTGCCGCAAAGGGCCGTTCCGGCATTGCCCGGAGCGATGAACAGGCGCGCCAGGCGCTTGCTCTGTGCGATCTTCCATGCGAAGGCGTGCTCGCGCCCTCCGGAGCCCAGCAAGAGAACATTGGCTGATTCGGGTAGTCTCATCGTTATCCTTTATCCTTTAAATTCATACAGGCTGTCTCGCTCGGAGCCGACGCCACGAACGCCTTCGCGGCGGCCCCTGCCCCGACGCCCGAACGCTGACGTCCAGTCGCACGAGGTTAAAGATACGAAAAAACAGCGTTGCAAAAATAAGCAGATTCATCCGTACTTTCGCGGATTCGATCGAAAAAAGTAAACAAAATATGGACATCGGCGGCTCCCGTCCCGCGAAGGGCTTTCCGGCATGGTTGCCGAACGAGGAGACCGCTCCGGCAACCTATCCGCCGCTCCGGTCCGGGGCTACTTCACCGGCAGCCATGTACAGATATGAGCTCCCTCCCATCCGTTCACCGAGGCGTAGTCGGTCATCCGGATCGGCCCGTCGTCCGTCGGGACCTCGAACTCCAGCCGCGTCGAGGCAAGCGTCGGAGCGACGCGCTTCACGCGAACGACACGGTCCTTGCCGGCCACGACGCGCACCGGTTCATCGTAGTCCGGATCGATGTTCTCGTCGCGGGCCAGCACGATCGGCCCCCAGACCAAAGCCTGAAACGAGTCTCCGGCCCGGTTGCTGCCGCGCGGAGCGTCCAGCAGCCGGCAGCGCATGTCGAACGCGAGCTCGACGCGGTCGCCCGGCTCCCAAGTCCGTTCGAGGGAGAGGTAAGCGCCCGGCTCGACGCTCCGGACCTTTTTGCCGTTGACTTTGACGACGGTCCGTTCGCTCCACGACGGAATGCGCAGCGACAGCGTGAAAAGGGACGCGGCATGCGGATCGACCCGCACGAGCACCCGATCGGAAAGAGGAAAGTCGGTCTCGATGCGAAGACTCAGCGAGTCGCCCTGCGGCGTCGAGAGCTCGGCACGCGCGGCATTGTACAAGTTCACGACCGGGCCGCGATCCGACTCCATGACGGCCACGAACGGAATATAGGCCAGACCCATCGGACCGTTCAGGTTGCAGCACGTAACCGGCAGCGAGCCGAACGTCGTCCCCCAACCGTAATTGGTGACCTTCTCGCCATTGAACAGGTTGACGTAGCTGAAGCCGTCGCCCGACGGCTTCATCGCGCCAAGCAACCCGTTGTAGATATACTTCTCGATCTCGTCGACGGCCGACGGGTCGCCCGTAAGGCGCAGAATCTGGCTGCAGAATTTCATCCACGTCACGCCGACGCAGGTCTCCATCATGCGCGTGATGTCGGGATTGGTCTGCTCGACGGCCGTATGGTCCCACCCCTCGCCCATCACGGCCGGATGATAGGGCTGGTCGCCTCCGCCGTTGCCGACGATCGTGATTTCGTTGCGGCGGATATTGTCGTACAGATTCATGAACGAACGACGGACGTACTCGTCGCCCGTCACGCGGTAATACTCCACCGCCCCCTCGAACATCGACATCATCTCGTAGGCCTTCGGATAGGGACCGCCCATTTCATGGGGAGGCACGTTGTCATATGCCTGACGGAAAATATCGTATCCTTCGGAGCCGCCGGTCGAGACGATATAGCGGGCGAAATCGAGGTAGCGCTTTTCGCCCGTGCGGTTGTAAAGACGCATGAACGGTTCGAGCAGCGTGCTCGACTCGATATGGTTCGGACTCCAGCCCAGCGACGTGATCGGCACTTTGGGCGGCTCGCCCACTTGCTCGATGATGCAATCGGCCTGATCGGTCATCGCCCGCAGCACGGCCGGATCGGCCTCGACCAGATCGTAATAGCGGTCCAAGCCGAGCAACACGTACTTCCGTTCCCACAGATCGCCGCCGGGCCCGTCGGGCTGCTTCTCGGGAGGCACGCAACTGATGCTGCCGTTCGGCCGCACCGTGCTCAGCAGGTCCTTCACGGTCTGCGAGAGAATCTCCTTGAGCTCCGGATCGGCCGTGTAGCGGTAGAACATGCAGCCCGAACGGACCGCCTTGCCCCACATCTCGCCCAGCGCGAACTGGCTGCGTCCGTTGCGAAAAAAGTCGACCATGGCGGCATAGGGCACGACGCCCTTGTTCCAATGGTCGATCGAGTTCCGGATGTCGTTCTCGAAAAATCCGTCGAGACGCACGGCCCCGGCCGGGAGCGGACGGATCGCATCGTGCACTTTCTGGGAAAAGGCGGGAACCACGCATAGCAGCGACACTCCGGCGAAAAGAATGCGCCGGGCAGTCGCAAGCGGTCCCGCAGAACGGAAGAATGGTTTCGGTGTCATAAGCTTTAGGTTTAGTGGGTTATTCGTATTATTCTATCGTCGTTTTCCGCACACTGTCGGGTTATCTATCCTGTCCCGCAGCGGGCCGTTTCCGCCCCGCCGGGTCCGCCGCCTGTCCGAAAATTCCGTTGCCGCCGGACTTGCCGCGCCGCGCTATATCGAGCCGTTCACGAACGGCTTCAGGATCGCATTCAGCTTATCGTACTCGACCAGAAAGCCGTCGTGTCCGAACGGAGAATCGATCAGCCGGAGCCGGCTGTTCGGAATGTGCCGATACAGGAACACCTGCTCCGACACGGGAAACAGCATGTCGGACGAGATGCCGACGATCATCGCCGGACACCGGATCGTCGAGAGCGCGCTCTCGACGCCGCCCCGGTAGCGGCCCACGTTGTGCGAGTCGAAAGCCTGCGTCAGCCGGTAGTAGGAATAGGCGTCGAAGCGGCGACAAAGCTTGTCGCCCTGATACTGCTGATAGGTGGTGGCCCGGAAGCCGGCCACCTTGTACAGGTTGTCGTTTTCCTGCTGCGTCGCGTTGTAGGCCGACGAGCCCCGGTAGCTCAGCAGTCCGACCGAGCGGGAGACGCGCATGCCGCGCTTCCCGGCCTCGCCGTCTTCGGCGCCGAACGTTCCGTCGGCCTCGATGGCCATTCGCTGCGACTCGTTGAAGGCGATCGTCCACGGCTGACTGCGTGCGGCCGTAGCGATCAGAGCGAGGCGCTCGGCGAAACCGGGCCTCGCGAGCGCCATCTCGAGCGCCTGAAACCCTCCGATCGAGCTGCCGATCACGGCCCGGACCGACCCGACCCCCAAATGGTCGGCCAACAGCAGATGCGCGTTCACCATATCGCGCACGGTGATGAACGGGAACGACCCGTAATAGGGCTTTCCGGTCGCCGGATTCAAGCTCAGCGGCCCCGTCGAGCCGTAATGCGACCCGATGACGTTCGCGCATACGACATAGTACCGACGCGGATCGAGAAAGCGCCCCTGCTCGACGGTCCGCGGCCACCAGTCGGCCACGTCCGAATTAGCCGTCAGCGCGTGGCAGACCCAAATCGCATTGTTTCCCTTGAACTTGCCGTAGGTATGATAGGCGATCTGCAGCTCGGGGAGCCGCTCCCCGTTCTCGAGCACGAAAGGCTTGTCGTATTTGTAGTAACGTACCGGCATTTCCGTCCGTCAGGCTTTCACGTAAAAAAAGGCTTGCTCGAAATCGCGAATCAGGTCGTCGATATGCTCGATACCGGCCGAGATACGCAACAGCGTCGGCAGGACGCCGGCCGCGCGCTGCTCCTCCTCGGAAAGCTGCGAATGGGTCGTCGCCGCCGGCTGGATAATCAGCGTGCGGTTGTCGCCCACGTTGGCCAGATGCGACACGAGCCGCAAATGGTCCACCAGCGACTCGGTCTGCCGCTTGTCGCCCTTGAGCACGACCGACATCACGCAGCCGAAGCCATGACGCAGATAGCGGGCGGCCAGCTCGTGGTGCGGATCGTCCTCCAGCCCGGGATAGAACACCTGCTCGACGAGCGGATGAGCCTTGAAGTAGCGTGCCAGCGCCAGCGCGTTGTCCGCCTCGCGCTGCACGCGCAGCGACAGCGTCTCGATGCCCTGCATGATCATGAAGGAGTTGAACGGCGAGATGCAGCACCCCAAATCGCGCACTCCCTCGGCCCGGCACTTGGCGATGAAAGCCAACTGTCCGAAGGCCTCCGTAAAACGCAGACCGTGATAGCTCTCCGAAGGCTCGGACAGCATCGGATATTTGCCGTTGTTCCAATCGTAGGTTCCGCCCTCGACGATCACGCCGCCCATCGACGTGCCGTGCCCGCCGAGCCACTTGGTCGCCGACTCGACGACGACGGCAGCGCCGTACTCGATCGGACGGCACAGGTAGCCGCCGGCTCCGAACGTATTGTCGACGATCAGCGGAAGGTCGTAGCGCCGTGCAAGCGCGGCAAGCGCGCCGAAATCGGGCACGGCGAAGCTCGGATTGCCGATCGTCTCGACATAGATCGCCCGCGTGCGCGGGTCGATCAGCGACTCCATATGCTGCGGATCGTTGTCCGGCGCGAAGCGGCACTCGAGCCCGAAATTGCGCAGCACGATCTTGAACTGGTTGTGCGTGCCCCCGTACAGATAGGGCGAGCTGACGAAATTGTCGCCCGGGCTCAATATGCTCGTCAGCGCGACGAGCTGAGCCGAATGCCCCGACGAAACGGCCAATGCGGCCGGTCCGCCCTCGAGCGCGGCCACGCGCTTCTCGAGCATATCGGTCGTCGGATTCTGCAAACGGGTATAGATATTGCCCGACTCGCGCAGTGCGAACAGGTCGGCTCCGTGCTCCGCACTGTCGAAAGTATAAGCGGTGGTCTGATACAGCGGCGTCACGCGCGAGTGCGTCGCATCGGGCGTATAGCCCGCATGGACCTGCAAGGTCTCGAATTCCCTCTCGTCTCCGGTCATGGCTTCTTCCAAATTCGTTCACGCACGGACGGCCAGCGCCCATACGGTACAAATGTACGTGATTTTCGGCTAATTTCCGCCGGAGCGTCTCAAAAATCATAGCTTCATCACCGCAGCCGCCCGGCAAGCTCGCGAACGAAAACGAAACGGGAAAAGAGACGATCCGCATGGCTATTCTTCCGAATCCCATCCGGATCGATCTGTCCGGACAAGCGGGGACGCGATTTCCCGTTCCCTATCCAACGAGCGGTCCCATCCACACGAAATTTCCATACATGGAACCAAGCACGCCCGGCCGTCGAGTCTGAACGGGGAAACCGCCCGGATCATATTCCGGGACAACGATTCCGCTTTTCCGATGTTCGTCCCGACCGGCTCCCGGTTGTTATCCGTCGCAGGTATACGGAGCTCGTCCCGACAGGTCGATCCGTAAAACGGTCCAACATACGACAATGGAATCGGAACGGACAACGATCCCCAAAAGTACGGGGTTCGTCCGCATATTTCAGCGTTTTCTGAAAATATTGAAACGGGCCAGCAGGCGGCTCCGACGCTCGAGCATCGCGAACTCAAGCAACAGCAAGGCGAGCGCCAGACCGATCAGATACTGGTACTGCTCGTTGAAATCCTCGAACACGGTCGACGTGAGCTCTTTTTTCTCGACCTCGTTGATTTTCTGCACGATCTCGTCTAACCCCAAACTGCGGTTCGTAGCCCGGATATAGGCTCCGCCGGTCGTCAGCGCGATCTGTTCGAGCATCTGTTCGTCGAGCTTCGACACGACCATGTCGCCCTGCTCGTCCTTGATGAACTCGCCGTCGATCGAAATCGGAGCGCCCTCGGGCGTGCCTATGCCGATCGTGTAGATTCTGATGCCCTTCTCAGCTGCCGCCTTCGCCGCCGCGAGCGCGTCGTCCTCGTGGTTCTCGCCGTCGGAAATGACGACGATCACGCGGCTACCCTCGCTGCCGGACGAAAACGAGCTGGCGGCCAGATCGATCGCCGCGCCGATCGCCGTACCCTGCTTGGACACCATCGTAGGCGATATCTGGGCGGCGAAGCTGCGCGCGGCCACATAGTCGGACGTAATGGGAAGCTGCATGTAGGCGTCACCGGCGAACACGATCAGCCCGATACGGTCCTGCTCGAGCTGCTGAGTCAGCCTGTCGATCGCGAACTTGGTCCGCTCCAAACGGCTCGGTTCGAAATCCTGAGCCAGCATGCTGTTCGACACATCGACCGCCAGCATCATCTCGATCCCGGTGCGAGTCACCTCCTTGAGTTTCGAACCGAACTGCGGACGGGCCAGCGCGACGACCAGCAGCAGCACGGCCGCCGAGAATAGCACGAACTTGTAGCGCGGCCGCGCCGTCGAAGCCTCGGGCATCAATTCCGAAACGGTCGCCGGATCGCCGAAGCGCTCGATCGCCCGCCGCCGGGCCCGGGCCGAAAGCAAGTGTACGCCCCACAAAAGAGGCAGAATCAGCAGCAGATAGAAATATTCGGGAGTTGCAAATCGGAACATGACAATCTCTGTTTTTAAGGAATCTGGCGGAACCACAGCCGGCGCATGGCGAATCCGGCCGCAAGCAGCAGCAACGCGCCGAGAACGAAAGGGGCGAAACGCTCGTCGTAACGCGTCTGACTCTCGACCTCGACCCGGCTTTTCTCCAAACGGTTGATCTCCTTGTAGATTTCGCGGAGCTTCTCGTTATCGGTAGCGCGGAAATAGCGCCCTCCGGTCTTCTCGGCTATATCGGAGAGTATCTTCTCGTCGATCTCGACCTTCATCGGGACGAAACTGAGGTTTCCCCACATGTCGAGGGCCGGATAGGGAGCCTGTCCCTCGCTGCCGACTCCTATCGTATAGACGCGGATGCCGAGCGTAGAAGCGATGTCGGCCGCCGTCAGCGGAGCGATCTGGCCGCTGTTGTTGACGCCGTCGGTCAGCAGGATCACGACCTTGCTCTTGGCCTGACTTTCGCGCAGCCTGTTCACGGCCGTGGCCAGCCCGTTTCCTATGGCCGTGCCGTCGTCGATCATGCCGCTGCGGACCGTGCCCAAAATATTGAGCAGCGAAGCCTTATCAGTCGTCAGCGGGCTTTGCGTGAAACTTTCCCCGGCGAAAACGACCAGACCGATCCGGTCGTTCGGCCGGTCGGCGATGAAGCTCGCGGCCACCTCCTTGGCGGCCGAAATCCGGTCGGGCTGGAAATCGCGGGCGAGCATGCTGCCCGAAATGTCGAGCGACAGCACGATGTCGATTCCCTCGGTCGTCCGACTCGAATCGCTCTGGGAACTCTGCGGACGGGCCAACGCAACGACCAACAGCGCAACGGCTCCGCAGCGCAACACGAAAGGCATATGCCTCAGATAATAGCGCGCTCCGCGCGGCACGCCCCGAAGCCCCGACACGGTCGAGATGCGCATCGTCGCGCGCCCCTGCCGCAAACGGTAAACGTAATAGGCCGTCATCGGGACGACCAGCGTCAGCAGCCACAGCAGCTTCGGATTGGCAAATCTCACTATATCCACTTACTTTCCGATTTATTCCCGTTCATTACTATCCGTTTTTCCCGACAGCGCGGTTCTGCCTTTCCCGGACTTTCCGCTCCGCCGAGCGCCCTGCGGGAAACGCCCGCCCGAGTCCGAAGCGGCTCCGTCCCGTCCCGATATTTCGTCCTCAGAGAAAGCGTCCTTTTTCTGTCGCACGGAACAGGTTCCCCCCGGCCGAACTACCAGTTTTTGCCCGACCGTCCGACGACTTTCGCCTTCTTCGCGTCGACCTTCTCTTTGGTCTTGTCCTCGCTGCCCTGCACGGCATCGAGCAGACGTTCGGCCTCCTCGCGGCTCATGCCGCCGTCTTGCGGCTGCTTGCCCGAATCCGGACGGGGCTTGTCGCTCGGATCGCTCGGATCGTTCGGATCGTTCGGATCGCCGTCCGGATTCCGGTTCGGGTCCTTGTTCGGGTCCCGATTCGGGTCGTCGTTTCGGTTGTTCCGATCGTTATCGTTCTTCCGGTCGTTCTGGTTATTCTGATTATCCCGATTATCCTGATTGTTTTGATTATTCTGATCGTTCTGGTTATTCTGGTTGTTCTGATCGTTCTGGTTGTTCTGATCCCGATCGAGCAGTTTTTTCGTGTAGGCGTAGTTGAACTTGGCCTCCATATCGCCGGGGTTCAGCTTCAGCGAATTTTTGTAAGCCTCGAGGGCTTCCTGCAACTTGCGCTGCTTGAACAGCGCGTTTCCCTGATTGAAAAATGCCTGAGCGGCTTCCTCGCGCCGGGACGGGTCGGCTGCCAGCTGCTGCGCGGCGGAGGCGGCGAGCTTGCCCGCCTCGTCGTAACGTTCCTGCTTATAGAGCGCATCGGACAGATTGAACGTCGCCTCGGGCGAGTCGGGCGTCTTCTCCAAAGCCCGTCGATAGGCCGTTTCGGCCTCGGGATAGGCCCCCTTCTCGTACTGCCGGTTGCCCGAGCGGATCGCGCGGCGCTCGGGATATTTCTGAGCCGCAGCCGCGCCGCAGAAGACGAGCAGCAATACGGTCAAAATCGTTCTTCGTATCATGGCTTCTCCTCCTCCTGCTTTTGCACCGGCTCCAGCTCGGCCGGCGTGTGCTCTACTTCCGTCTCCTTGGTCTGTTCGACGAAATAGTAGGCATCGCTGTACACTTCCTCGTTCCGCTCGGCATCGGCGACGAACTTGGCGAACTTGACAAAGTCGGCCGTCAGCAGGATGTTCTTCAGCCGGTCGGCGGCCTCGCCGCTCAACCGCTGCCGCTCCATCTCGTCGAGAATCTCCTGCGAGGTCAGCTCCATCGCTTTGACGCGATAGCGGTCGCCTATGTAGCGACGCAAAATGTCGGTAATGCCCGTATAATACTGCTTCTGCTTGCCGCTCTGCCACAGCTTCTGGTTGTGCAGCGTCTCAAGCTGACGGATCGCGCACACATGGGGCGGCTCGCCGGGCCGCCGGCCGCCGGGAAGGGCCCGGAGCTCCATCCGGCGCCGAACGAGCAATACGGCCGCAATGACGGCCACAGCCGCCAGCCAGCCCAGTATCAGCCATCCCCGTATCTCGGCGAAACGCAAAGGCGTCCGCAGCGGGGGCTTCACGTCGTGGATCGTTTGCGTCAGCGTATCGACCGGCAGCGTATGAATATCGATCGCCAGCGAATCGCGCGACCAGACCGTGTCGATCAGGTTCTTATCGACCCGCAGCACGGGGAAGCGTCCCATGCGGTAGCGTCCCTCGTCGAAACCGGCCAGCAGATAGCTCTTGCCGAGAGTGATCCGCCTTCCTTCGGCTTTCAGCGTGTCCACGGGACTCTCGGCCAGAATCTCGATGTCGGCCGAATCGCTCAGAAAGCCGTTGAACACGGGAAAGTCGACGACCTCCATCACGTCCTTGTCCACCCGTATGTCCAGACTGAACTGGTCGCCGATCATTACCGAGTCGGCCGAAAAACGGGCCGAGACGACCGGATCGGCCGCCCGGACGGCGGCAGCGCCGAGCGTCAGCGCGGCGAGAGCTCCTATTTTAAGCATATGCAGCATAAACTCGCGTAACGTTTTTCAAAAACAGAAATCGGACGGACGCTACCGCCGTCTGAAAAGCTTCATCAGCGAAGCGACGTAATCCTCGCCGGTAGCGACCGCCACGCTGTCGACCCGGCTGCGCCGCAGCGCCGCCTCGACGACCGACTCGGTGTGCCGCCAGCTCGACGCGTAATGGTCGCGCACGGTCTTGGACGACGTGTCGACCCACACCCGCTCGCCGGTTTCGGCATCGCGCAGCTCGACGATCCCCACGTCGGGCATCTCGGCCTCGCGCCGGTCGTAAACCCGGATGCCGACCAGATCGTGCTTGCCGGAAGCGATCTTCAGCGCATCCTCGAAATCGGCCCGGTCGCCCGTCGTATCGAGAAAATCGGACAGCACGAACGCCGTCGAGCGTTTCTTAAGAACGTTGGTCAGGCAGCGCAGCCCTTCCGCGAGGTCGGTCCCTCCGCTCTCGGGGCGGAACCCTATCAGCTCCTTGATGATCGTCAGCACATGCGAGCGTCCTTTTTTCGGCGGGATGAACTTCTCGACCCTGTCGCTGAAAAAGATGCACCCTACCTTGTCGTTGTTCTGCGCGGCGGAGAAAGCCAGCACGGCGGCGATTTCGGTGATCGTATTTTTCTTGAGACGGTCGGTCGTACCGAACATGCGCGAACCGCTGACGTCCACCAGCAGCATCATCGTCAGTTCGCGTTCCTCCTCGTAGACCTTGATATGAGGTTTCATGCTGCGGGCGGTCACGTTCCAGTCGATGTCGCGGACATCGTCGCCCATGCGGTACTCGCGCACCTCGCTGAAGGCCATGCCCCGGCCCTTGAAGGCGCTGTGGTACTTGCCCGCGAAAATGTCGTTGCTCAGCCCGCGCGTCTTGATCTCGATCCGCCGCACCTGCCGCAGGATCTCGCTGCTGCTTTCCGTCGCTCTGTCCGTCATCTCTCGATCCTCCGTTCAGACTAAGGTACCTCCACGTTGTTCAGTATCTCGGTAATGATCTCCTCCGAAGTGATGTTCTCGGCCTCGGCTTCGTACGTGAGACCGATGCGGTGGCGCAGCACGTCGTGGCAGACGGCCCGCACGTCCTCGGGAATCACGTAGCCGCGCCGCTTGATGAACGCGTAGCTCTTGGCCGCCTTCGCCAGCGAGATGCTCGCGCGGGGCGATCCGCCGTAGGCGATCAGCGAAACGAGATTCGGCAACTTGTACTCGGACGGCTCGCGCGTGGCGAAGATGATGTCGACGATGTACTTCTCGATCTTCTCGTCCATGTAGACGTCGCTCACCACCTCGCGGGCCTTCACGATGTCCTCGGGCGAAATCACCCGGTTGGGCTTCGGCAGCCCGCCGCCGGCCAGATTCAGACGCATGATATCGCGCTCCTCCTGCTTTTTGGGATAGGTGATACGCGCCTTGAGCATGAAACGGTCGACCTGCGCCTCGGGCAGCGGGTAAGTGCCCTCCTGCTCGAGCGGGTTCTGCGTAGCGAGCACCAGAAACGGCTCGGGAAGCCGGTAGGTCGTGTCGCCCAGAGTGACCTGCCGTTCCTGCATCGCCTCGAGCAGCGCGCTCTGCACTTTCGCGGGCGAGCGGTTGATCTCGTCGGCGAGAATGAAGTTCGCGAAAATCGGTCCTTTTCTGACCGAGAACTCCTCGGTCTTCTGACTGTATATCAGCGTACCGAGCAAGTCGGCCGGCAGCAGGTCGGGCGTGAACTGAATCCGGCTGAAACGGGCGTCGACGGCCTGAGCCAGCGTCGTGATGGCCAGCGTCTTGGCCAGTCCCGGAACGCCCTCGAGCAAAATATGCCCGTTCGACAGCAGCCCGATCAGCAGCGTGTCGACCAGATGCTTCTGCCCGACGATCACCTTGCCCATTTCCAGATTCAGCGTGTCGATGAAGACGCTCTCGCGCTCGATCCGCTCGTTGAGTTCCTTGATGTTGATTACCTCGCTCATATTTCGATGATAAGTTACGTTTCTCCGCACATTGGGCGCCTCCCGAAAGAGGCGAAGCGCTTTTTAAACGGCTGAGTCGCAAATTTATTGTAAAAAATTCAATTTCCGTCCCCGGGCAGGGAAAATATCGGCCCGGCGGAGGCGGCCGTACCCGGAAAACTTCGCCGGAGAAGACGCCGTCCTATCCGATTTCGGTTACAATTCGCTACCTTTGCGGCCGTATCATAAGACGTAGCGAAGTGTCCGAATACATCGAAAAGCTCAACGACGTGCAGCGCGAGGCCGTCGTCAACTACCGCTTCCCCTCGCTGATCGTGGCCGGGGCCGGCTCGGGAAAGACCCGGGTGCTCACCTGCCGCATCGCCTACATGCTCGAGCAGGGCGTACCGCCGCAGTCGGTGCTGGCGCTGACCTTCACGAACAAGGCCGCGCGGGAGATGCGCGAGCGGATCGGGCAACTGCTCTCCCCCGCGATGACGCGCGGGCTGTGGATGGGGACTTTCCACTCGATCTTCGCCCGCATTCTCCGGGACGAGTCCGACCGGCTCGGATACCCCCGCTCGTACACGATCTACGACGCGTCCGACGCGAAGAACATGGTCAAGACCGCGATCCGAGAGCTGAACCTGAGCGACGAAACCTACAAGCCCGGCGACATCGCGGCCCGCATCTCGCTGGCCAAGAACAACCTGATCCTGCCCGGTGACCCCGGCCATGTGATGCCGTAAGCTCTAGGGTGCATCTGATAAGCCAAAGGCAACACCGCACAATTCCCGCCTTGCGGCTTAAGCACCGCTCCGGCAGCTGCGGCACGGCATCTGCGTTGCCAAAATGCTCGATAATGTCGGGTTGCGGTACCCGCATCGTGCTTCGGGGGCAAAAGCCCCTCGCACTCTGCGACCGCTGCCCCTGCTTCGGTTCGCTGTTTCCGCCACTGGCGGCGCTCACCTTTGCAGCATCCAGTATTATCTGCGCTTTTGGCTTAGCATCTGCCGCACCTCGCTCGCCGTATCGGCACTTAGAATTATGCGGTATTGCCTTATGATTTGGTCAGTTCCGAGTACGCCACATCCTCCAAAAACAGGCCTTTGGCGGGCAGGGTCTGCCCAGCCTGGCGGCGGTCGCGGCTGGCCAGCAGGGCGGGGATACTCTCCGGCGTGCGCTTGTGCAGGCCTGCTTCCACCAGTGTCCCGGACAGAATACGCACCATGTTATACAGGTACCCATCCGCCGTGACGGTGATGGTCACCCTGTCCCCTGCCCGCTCCACAGTGCAGCGGGTAATGGTCCGCACTGTGTCACCATGGGCGGCCACGCTGGAGCCTGACGCACACAGCGCCAAAAAGTCGTGCGTGCCGACGAACTGTTCCGCCGCCGCCTGCATGGCGGCTACGTCCAGTTCCGGGCCGATCCGGCAGCAGGTATCAAAGGTAAAGGGGTCATCCACCCGGGCATTTAAAATATAGTAGCGGTAGGTCTTGGCGTGGGCGGCGTAGCGGGCGTGGAAGTTCTCGGTCACGGGCCAAATTTCCAGTGCGCGGATGTCCGGAGGCAGGTGGGCGTTGAACGCCTGCACCATCTTTTCCGCCGGGACCTTGCCAGTATAGCAGAAACTAAGCGCGAAACGCCGCGCATGAACGCCGGCATCGGTGCGGGAGCAGCCCTTTACATCAGGGCGGCAGCCCAGCACCCGCTGCATGGCGTCCTGCACAGCGGCGCAGACGGTCGGCGCATTGGGCTGCACCTGAAACCCGCCGTAATTCGTGCCTTTATAGGCGATCCATAAAAGGTAGGTCATACGTTTACAAAACACATAGTAGGGGCAGGCATTGCTCGCCCGCAAAGTTTTTGACCGGATGAACGGCCACGGGCGAACCATGTCCGTCCCTACAGGGACTCTTCAAAAAATTATTACGCCAACCCCGGCACAAAGAAGCGGGTGGCGCAGATCACCAGCAGCGCTGCCGTGATGATAACGGCGCAGCGGGTATCCTCGGCCGTGAACTTCAGCTGCTTTAACCGGGTGCGGCCCTCGCCGCCGTGGTAGCAGCGGCACTCCATGGCCATGGGCGCGCAGTTCCGCATAATTATCACGCAAGTTACATGCCTGGGCAGTACAACCCGATGTCAT
>ENA-UESI01001548-UESI01001548.1-human-gut-metagenome-genome-assembly--contig:-NODE-1548-length-14312-cov-10.797260_pt1 | contig 14312 bp, 15 predicted proteins | sample MGYA00243005_ERZ508006 | MGnify/ENA primary metagenome ERZ508006 (study PRJEB26167, sample SAMN06115436) | human gut metagenome | host: Homo sapiens | place: China:Shandong | collected 2015-06-10... | reverse complement strand
ATGTCGTGCTGTATAAGGTTGGTAAAGAGGTAGTAGAGATTTATCGGGTGGTAAATCGGTATCAGGATATTACGAGGATATTTGTGTAAATTTTTGGATATGGAAATGTAAGAACAAATTTCTATTTATTATAAAATGTAAAATAAACATGAGAGAAAGAGGGGAATATTCAAATGAATCCAGCTGTTGAAAGTGTATTGTGTAGTATAGTAGCATCGATTATTTGTGATATAGGAAAGTATGGATTAGGTCAATTGAAATATAAGAAAGTAAATTTTGAAAAAGAAGATGTAGAAAAATATGTTTTTGAAAAGATAGATAAAAAGTATGAGTTATTGTGCGATTCAGGTATACTTTTAGATTTCCTTAAAAGTCCATTGATTATTGATACTATAAATAATTATATTACTTATGTTATTACCGGAAAGTTAGAAGTAAAATTATCTAATAATGGTATAAATAAAAAAGGGAAAAGCAAATATTTGGAAGAATCAGAGATTGTTGATTTTTTGTCAGATAATCTCAAGAAAAGATATATAGATGCAAATGTACTTACGATACCTGAAAAACAGTTGATAGAATCTTTTTTTTCGGAAATGTTCTCATTAAGCAGTAATTATATTTTTGAGCAATTAGGTCAAGAAGAAGCTGCAATGATATATTTTGTCAATAACAAAATGAATTTATTAGGAAATGGGGTTATATCAAAGCTAGATGAAATTGAGTCTATTTTGAGACAAAGTATTCAATCTGAGGTGGTTTATACTGATGATAAGTATTTAGATGATAAAGAATACTATATTAAAATTTTGAAAGATAATCATAGAATGGCACATATATATTTATTGGATAAATTTGATATTAATGAATTCTATGTTCCACCCTTTCTTACGCAGAGGGAAGAAAAGATACATGGGTTAAATTTCAGATATATACGAAATAATCCAATGTATAGAATCAGTATGCAAGAAAAATTACATAATGAAGTTGATTTTGATGATTGGAAGTATATTTTTGAAAGAAGTAACATAGTATATGTTACAGGGGGAGCCGGTTACGGAAAATCTTTATTTATGAAGAAATTGATTGGGGAATATGAAAAGTTAAATATTGTTGATGCTGATGAATATATGGTTATTTATGGTGAATTGAAGAATTTCTTTATAAATAATACAAGTAATCCTATGTCAGTCGTTGATTTTTTACAGAATAGTATGAAAAGAGAGACGCTTATTGAAGATTCTAAGGTATCTAAAGAATTAATAAATTATTATTTAAAGAGAGGGAGATGCATTATATTACTTGATGCATTGGATGAAGTAGATAAAGAGAGAAGGCAAGAATTGCATAGTCATGTGATTCATTATTTTAAAAATCAAAATCCTAATAATAAAGTGTGTATTACATCGAGAGCAAGAGGTTTTTTACCAGAAAAGAATATTGAAGTGTTTGAAATAGAACCATTGGATAGGGTTCAAATACAAACATATGTTGATAATATTATTAAATTAGGTAAATTTGACAAAAGTGATAGAGAATCTTTTTTACAGCAAACACAGATATTGGTTGATAAAGGTTTTTTAAACAGTTTTTTAGTATTATCTCTTTTGATTAATATATATAAGGCAGAAAGAGAATTACCAGAAAATAAGTTGGAGTTATATCAAAAGTGTTTTGAGTATATTTCAAATAAGCGAGAGAAAGAAAAATCACAAGAAAAGTACGATTGGGCACTTATTTCAACATTAATGAAAGATAATACATTCATGGAATTAGCAAATCTTTGCTTGCCTAATAATAGTGATGTGAGTAAGGATATAATAAAAGAACGATTAACTCAGATTTATAAGACAAAATATGTTTCAGAAAATCAAACGGAGTTGGCAATTGACCAGTTTTTAATATTTTGTTCTGATCGAACTGAACTTTTTGTCCCAGCTTCTGGTGAGGATTGTTTTAAATTTTTTCATCGTTCATTTTTTGAATATTTTTATTCACAATATATTTTTACAAGAATGTCGAGTGTTGAAGAAATATATGATGCATGGAGAACATTTGATGTAGATTCGGAAATTTTTGAATTAACATTGGCTATGTTTAAGCAGAAAAATGAGAGCAAATACCAAGAAATTGTTGAGTTCCTTTTGAAAAAATTGGAAAAAGCATTTAGCAATAATATTGAAAGAATTAATGTAATGAATATGCTTGTTTTATGTATGCAGGTAATAGATGATGAATTATATAAAAAGCAATTTGTTAATTTTATTGTTGATAACGTAGAGTTCTGTAATAAAAATATTCAAGAAATTCATAATCAAGGATTTATTATTAACGTTATAAATTCTAATAATGATTATAAGGATATGGTTATTAATAGATATGGAGATATTGCAATATATGAGAGTGTGATTGCTTTCTTGAAGGTATATCCTGAGGCAGAACAATTTCTCAAACAAAATAGCAAACGTAGTGATTTTAACCAACAAGTTGAGGTATTTAAATTTAGATTTGAGCATTTTTATAACTTTAATTTTTATTCACAAATGTATTTTTCAAATATTGCTATAAATAAAGTTTTTGAGAATCTGTCAAGTACAGATATAGTCACATTAGGAAAGAAAACGGGAGCAACAACTAAAGAAATTAATAAAACACAGGCTAAATATAAAAAGTATTTGGCTTTAAAACCTGAAATAAAAGAAAATGTAGATAAATTGTTGTTGCAGAGATGATGGAAAATGTTTGGGTACAATTTGGGTACAGCAGCTTTGAAACCACATTAACAAGATACAAAATCGTATCAAAATGATACGGTTTTGAAACGCAATAACAATTAAGTAACATGAAAAATCAAACCCGAAAAAGAGTTTGAATAACGGACAGAAATGCCGAAAGCCTGTATTTATGCGGGCTTCCGGCATTTGTTTTATCAAATGGCTCTGATTGTGGAGAGAGTAATGGAGTTATCAGTTTTGAAAAGGTAAATAAAAAGGAAGAAGGTACAAGCTATGTTGCCAACAAGAGAAGAAGCACAGAAGTTAATTCGTGATGGGTTATTATTTAATCCGGGACCTTGGGGAAAACATTGTTTAACAGCAGCACACTGTGCAGAAAAAATAGCAAGTGCATGTGGTGATATGGATGTTGAGAAAGCATATATATTAGGTTTACTACATGATATAGGAAGAAAATTTGGGGTAAGACATCTTGGACATGTTTATGATGGATACGTATATATGAAATCATTGGGATATGATGAAGTAGCAAAGATATGTTTAACCCATTCTTTTAATAATCATACGATAGATGAATACATCGGAAAATTTGATGTTACAGATGAAGAATTGACAATTATAAAAACTGAATTAGCAAAGACCATATATGATGAATATGACCGATTAATTCAATTGTGCGATTGTTTGGCAGGAGCAGAAGGAGTTCTTGATATAGAAAATAGGATGAATGACGTAAAGAAAAGGTATGGCTTTTATCCGCAGGACAAGTGGAATTCCAATATGAATTTGAAGCAATATTTTGAGGGGAAAATGAATAAAGACATTTACCTTATATGTGAGAAAGATACATTTGCACCAGGAGATTTATGATATTATAAATATATTTTTACTACAAGTTTTATGAACAGGTTGGAGGTGGTTAAGTGGATATTTTATTTAAAAATGATGATTTTGTATTTTCATACAGAGTTGGCGGTATATTGAAACATAATGGTAAAATCTTGTTACAGCGTCCGAAGAATGATGATTATGCCATTATTGGCGGACATGTTGCGGCTATGGAGACAAGTATGGAAACTCTTAAACGGGAATTTGAAGAAGAGTTTCATGCTAAGATAGAGGTAGATAATCTGTTAGCAATCGGAGAAATTTATTTTCCATGGGGAATAAGACCCTGTCATCAGATATGCTTATATTATAATGTACATCTGATGGATGATAATATTCCATTAGATGGAGTGTTTCATGGATATGATGAGCTGGATAATGAAAGAATTGATTTGGATTTCTGTTGGGTTTCACTGGAAGATTTAAAGAAGGGTACTAAGGTATATCCTTTAGAGTTGATACCATATATCCTTGAGCCAGGGAAAGAAATTGTACATTTTGTTTCAAAACAGATTTGAGGAGATAGTCAATGATAGAAAATATGAAGGTAGAATTTGGCAGAACATCAGATATTGATTCATGGATGCGATTAGTGAGAAAAGTAAGTTGGAATTTTCCAGGATTAGAGACAGAGCAGAGTATAGATGAACACAAAATAATAGTATTGAAATTCATGAATGATAAACGTGCTTTGTGCGTGAAGAATGAAGAAGATATTGTTGGCGTGCTTTTGTATTCAAGAAAGCATAATATGATATGTTGTCTGGCTGTTGATCCGGCTTATCGAAAAAGGGGAATTGCTTCGCTTCTTTTAAGAGAAGCAATTGATAAGCTTGACAGAGATAAAGATATAACTGTGTCTACATTTAGAGAAAATGATGTTAAAGGAATTGCACCTAGAAAATTATATAAGAAATTTGGATTTGAAGAGGGCGAGCTGATTGAAGAATTTGGATATCCTAATCAAAGGTTTGTGTTGCATGCCGACAAAAGTGTTGATAATGTAATAATTGGTACAAAGAGTTGGGAGTCGCAAAGATAGACTTCGTATGGATAATCATGATTTGAAGCAAAAGCATATACAGTTGCAGACCGATAATGAAGAACTGGAACAAAGGCATGAAGATTTACAATATACGAATAGTAAATTGAAGAATGTGAATGATCCGTTATCTGCTGACAATCATACTCTGGAGCAACAGAATGATTCATTGCAATCGTATAATCAAGAATTAAGACAAAAATACAATGATTTGAAACAGGATAATGTTAAGCTTGAAAAGCAACAGAATGAGCTTAAGCGCAATATAGAGCAGATGGTACAGTCAGAGCAGTTATTGCAGCGTGATGTAAGAAAGTATGATGAAGCGCCGGAGTGGCAGTTGCCGGAGCAGGGAGCATTTGCAAGTGCTAAGTCATTTCGGGATAAGGTAGTGATGCCATTTGTGAACAAGCTTAAGACATTGATAAAGAATCTAACAATCCAGTGCTTGAGGCTGAAAGAGGAAGTTCTGCAATTGCGAAAAGAAGAGATTGTCAGAGGATGTGGAATTTTACAAGGGTAAAATTAAGGATGTATGTGGTAAGACAGAGCTGTTGCAGGAAAAGGCTGATAATCTGGAGCGTGTGAAGAGATATGCCGGTGCAGAGTAGATTGATACGATTATTCGTAAGGTAAAGGAACAGGAGCGTACAGAGCAGCAGATAAGGCGGTATGACAGGTCTTATGGGACAAGATAATGGGAAGGATGGATTGATGATATGAAAGATAATCGAATGGATAATATCGTAGAATGTGCTTATAACATGGATAACGGCTATGTTGAGGTGTGGTTTACAGATGGAAATATGTTGCGGATAAAGTGCGAAGGAGTGGAGGCTGCTCTGAGGACAACAGAGCAGTCATTGGCGAAGCTGCATAAGCTGTTGGATAACAAGCCAATAGAATATGTGGCAATGGCTTTGTCCGGGGAAATGCAGGCATATTGTGATATTGAGGATGATATGGTTAAGGGAATGTTTGGGACGATTGTGCAGGGGTATTTGCAAAAGGGGTATAACTGGGCTACGGCGGAGATGATGGCTAGGGAGTTTTTTAGGTATGAGAGTTGAAAAGCACTATACGCAAAATATAGAAGTTGTGAATAAATAAAAAATATAATAAGAAATAGCTTTATATTTTCCAAAAAGGATAGAAAATAGTTAATAAATGTTATAATATTATAGTAAAGAATTTTTCGTACGAGGGGGAAAATCATGGAAAAACAAATAGTGGATAAAACTTCATTTTCAGAGATATGTAAAATTTTGAAAGATAATAAGTATGATATTTGTGAATGTATTAATGGAGTATTTGAGGTTGCGTTACTTTTTTTCCCATGTATGGTTTGTAAAGATATTGCATTTATAACAAATATTGTAAATGGTGCAACTATACTTGGAGCCAAGCCAATAATTGAAAAATCTATAAAAAATATAGCAAAAGTATTTACTAAAAAGAAATTTACAGATTTTACAACAAAATATGATTATGCTCAAATTGCACAAGTGTTAATTGTTTTTGCAGCATATTTTGATTCAATAAAGTTATATTTGCCAGATGAAGAACGCAAAATTAAAATATCGTCAAAAGAAAAGCAATTGTTGACAGAGAGTAGTATATCTCAATATGCAAACTTTATAGAAGAAAATCTATCAAAAAATGCTGAGCAAACAGCAAAAGATATTTTTGAATATGATTTATCAATACCAGATCCGGTTGAAAACTTAAAAGATTATCTTGAACAATTGCAAAAATTTTATGAAATATTGAATAAAGAATTTTTGCAATTTTATGAAAAATTATCTTTTTTTGATGCTATGAATGAAGAAAAAAGAGAACATTTTTTAACGATAATACGTGGACTGCCGGCTAAGGCGGTAGAAAATTATAAAAAACAATATTATCAATTAGCAATAAATTTTAATGATTTTTTTGTATGGACAAATATAGAAGAACATAAAAGAATACAAAAAAAATTAGATGTAGGATTTTCAGAGATAGCTAGGCTTGTATCAGATTATTGTGAGAAAAGCTCTAATTCAAAAGCAAAGAATACACTTGAACAGTATAGAAAAAAATATAATTCTTATGTTGACACTCCGGTTGTGGATGTTTCTGAAATGAATTTTTGTTCAACTGATGAAATTATTTTTCCTAATAAAAGACATATATTTGTTCCTCAAAGTTTTAAAGCGTTAACTTATAAAAATGATATACATTTAGAGAATAGAGATACATGGAAAATGTGTGATGAGCGAGATGATATCGGTAAATTTGTAAGCGATATATTACGCCATTCTGTTACAGGCTCTCTACCATTATTGATTTTAGGAAATCCTGGGGCAGGAAAATCATTATTATGTAACATGCTTGCTGCTCAGATACTGCATCATGAATATCACGTAATTATTATTAAATTAAGAGATACTGTTGCAGAACAAACAATACCTCAACAAATTAATCAACAGATAGAAAGAGATTTTTCTAATGGTTGTTTATGGAGTGATATTGCAGAAAGTGGGTTGGATAAACCTATACTGATTATATTCGATGGATATGATGAATTATTGCAGGCAAGTGGAAGATCCTATTCGGATTATTTGCAAAGAATAGCGGAGTTTCAGAAGCAACAAAAAGATATCTATGGAATATTTGTTAAATGTATTGTGACAAGTAGAATAACATTGATTGATAAGGCTCTAATTTCTAATAATTCTCCGGTAATAATGTTATCTGATTTCGATGAGAAAAGGATAAATCAATGGTGTAAAATTTGGAATGAAAAAAATGAAGATTACTTTTTGCAATCAAATCTTGAAAAATTTGAAGTTGATAGCTCAAGTAAGGTTTCTGAATTAGCTAAACAACCATTGCTATTATTGATGTTAGCATTATATGATTCTAATGATAATGCGTTAAAAAGAAATAAAGACTTAAATGGTACGCAACTGTATGATAATTTAATACGAGAGTTTATTTCTAGGGAAAAAAGAAAAGATGATGATTTTAGAAGCCTGCAAGTCAAAGAACAGGAAAGAATAATCAATGAAGAAATGATAAAAATCAGTATTGCAGCATTAGGAATGTATAATAGAAAAATGTTATACATACGATCAAATGAATTAGAGAAAGATTTGCAGTTTATACTGCAGGAGAATAATATATATGATGTCTTAAAAAATAACGAATTATCAGAAAGCGATAAATTATTAGGAAGTTTCTTTTTTATTCATAAATCTAATTCAACTGATGTGATTGATCGGGAAAAAATACCAAATGCTGCATATGAATTTTTGCATAATACATTTGGAGAATTTTTGACTGCAAATTATATAGTGACTGAAATGAAAAATGTTCTTTGTTGGATACATACATTGGTAGAAACTAATAGGCAAAGTCAATGGAAGTTGTGTAGTCAAAGGGCATGGGTTATTTGTATGGCATATGCACCTTTGTTTTCACGACCAGTTGTAGTACAAATGATTCATGAATGGGCATTAGGATTTTTTGAGGATAAAAATATTGCTGTATTCAATGAAGATTTAGATAACCTTTTAGAGATTGAAATTAAAAATGTTGTAAGTGGTAATATTATTTTTGATTTGAAGGAGGTAATGGAAGAAAAAAGCAATCCTTATTATCATGATGAACTTTTAAAACATTTAGCTATATATAGTTTAAATCTTATTATTATCAGAACGATAGTATTCGACACAAAATATGAATTTAAGTTCAGTAATGAAATATGGAATAAATTATTATATATTTGGAAGTATGCTTTTTCAGAGGACGAATTATTGAATTTTGCGAATCAGTTTACTACTAATAGAGTTGGTGATATATATAAAGTTTCTTGTGAGAAAGAAGGTAGAAATGTACTTCAAAGTCAAATGTCTAAATACCTACGGATTGATTCTGCTGTTGGTGATAGTGTATCATATGGAATAGTGGGTTCATTAATTGGTGAAAATGAACCAGACAAGGTAATGTATGCGCTTGATAATAATCAACTAAATATTCGTGCAAGGTATTTATGGAACTATTGTTTAAATGTTTTGGCTTATTTTAAATACAATAAATCAAAGATAATAGATATAATATGTGAAATTAATGAGTTTAGTTGGAAAGAACGAGATGTTGAATATATTTTATGCAGTTATATATTAATCGATGATTTGTTAAAAAATAGAATTGTTACAATAAACCAACATAGTAATTATAAAATTATAAAAATTATTATGAATCTAGTGGAAAATATAGAGCATATAAATTGGGACTTTAGAAACGAAATACCTGTACTCATCTTTGATATTGCCTCAAATATATTAGATTATGTTAAATTGGATGATGAGGATATTGAAAAAATATGGAGATGCCATAAATGGGGACATCCTATCTTTTTTGAGTTTGATTTTTACTATGCCTTGAATTTTGTTAATAAGATTTTGAAAAAGGTAGTTATGCATGGAAAGAGCAGAAGGTTAAGAGACTTATCAGAGATTCGATACATTGAAGAATGCTTGGAACGGATGATGTTTACAATACGGAAGAAACATAATGTTTCTTCTACTAAATTATTAGAAGATTTATTGGAATTTGTAGATAATTATGTAATTTTAATTGATTATATAGAAAGCAAACGAGTTGAAGATATTTATTTTACTATACTAGAAGGCGTGATTTATCAATATACCATGAAGAACAAATTTTCATTTCAACAAAAAATGTTGATTATAAAAAGCATATACATAATGTTTGAAAGGGGAATTTCGTATAGAGAAGATTTGGTTAAGATATTTATAGAAGTTGCTTACCCGATAGATGTAAAACAGCTTTATGATAAAGAACAAGAGATTTTTTATAACTTTTTAGTTTTAATAAATAATCATATTTTCATTTGCGAAGATAATATTGAAAAAGATATTATTTGGATAGTAGAGCATAGAGGTGAGAAATTATCTTTAAGAAGTTATAAACAAATCAAAATATTTGCACAAAATATAAATTGTGATAGGCTGTTGGATAGTTTAGAGCAATTATTGATTTAGATTTTGTTGCTATAAATGAGCAAATATAGAAAAATGCACAAAAATAATCTCTTTTTGTTTGTGGCTTGCATACATTCCGACAAATCAAGTAAAATATATCTTTGTAATGCAGACAAATTTGTGCAATAATTTAAATTTGCTCATTTATAGTTTTGTTATTAATTAACCACTATATATCAAGTATACTTAGGATAAAAATTGGTGTTTTTTGGCTCCATTTTGGCTCTGAAAATTTTAGACGAGGTACACAAAATTGCAAAATAAGATGAATATGAAGAATGAAACACACAAATGTGTACCAAGAAACAGCCAAATAAATCTCTCCGCCCAAGAGTTTGAATAAGAGCCACAAGTCTTGGGATCCGCTAAACAAGCGGAATCCGAGACTTTTTCTTTTGCTCTGCTACTAATTTGCTACTAATAGCAACTACTCTTTTTTCTATCATTTTCAGTTGGTTGTCATTGACTTTAATAGCAAGAAACCCTGATGACTGCTGGATTTCTTTTATATGATCTTTCTTTGTGGCATCTGGATGATTTTCCCTGATGCGGTATTTGGTGGTACTAACGCAGGTCCAAACTGAGGTCGGATTGTTACATCTGAGCCGTTTTCTTGAGTCTGAGGCACTTCACATGTGATACCTGCTGCTTCAAGCAGAGGGTTATCAGATGGTGGCTCTGGTGTTGACGAATCTGTCGCCTGCAATGATTCTAGACTATGCACAAGCTCCTGCTGTTTATGTGGAAACAGATGGGAGTATGTGTTAAGTGTTGTGGATACTTTCTCGTGTCCGAGCCTGTCTGCTAACATCAGCGCATCTCAGCCCTGATTAATAAGTAAGCTGGCGTGCGAATGCCTGATATCGTGGATTCGTATCTTCTTTACACCTGTGTTTTTGCAACCTCTTATCATCTCGTGTGAGAGATATGATTTTGTTACCGGGAACAGCCTTTCATCTGTGTCAAGCATATACCTTGACTGGATATAGTCTGATAGCTCCTGGCAGAGAAAATCCGGAATCGGAATCTTTCGCTTACTTTTTCTTGTCTTAGGTGATGTAAATACATCTTTTCCTTCTATCCGCTGATATGTTCTGTTGATGGATATTGTCTTGTTATCAAGGTCAATATCAGCAGGTGATAGAGCAAGCAGTTCACCTTCTCGCATACCAGTCCAGTACAGGACTTCAAAGCATATATACGATAGCGACTTGTCTTTTACACCCTCACGGAAAGCAATATATTCATCGTAAGTCCAGTAATCCATTTCCTCAGCCTTTGCTTTTCCAATGGTGCCTGCCTTGCCGCAGGGATTGGTGTTAAGGTCATAGAAACGCTTGGCGTAATTGATGATGCTGTTAAGCTCCGCGTTAATCTTTTTCAGATAGGTCTGGGAGTAATTATTGGCGAACTCATAAGCTTCACCTGCCATCTTCGTACATCAGAGGCTTTGATTTCATTTATCTGCTTGTTACCGAAGATCGGAAGAATATGCGTCTGTAGTACCGTCTTTTTTGTCAGAAGAGTTGATTGCTTAAGTCTTGCAGCCATATCCTCCATATAAATTTCATAAAGGTTTTGAAATGTCATGTCAGGATTGGCAGACTGCTTTTCCAGAAAATCCCTTTCAAATCCTAAGGCTTCCTTTTGGTGGCAAAGCCTCTTTTCCACTTCTGTTTTTTGATTCCCTGCCAGTTCGTATAATAGAACTTGGCGAACCATTTACCAGTTTTTTCATCTTTGTAAGCTGGCATAAATATCATCTCCTTTTTGTAAAATTGTTGTGCAATCATCAAAAGGCTATGATATAATATACTTGTTCAGGGTGATTATAAAGCCTTCGGGTTAATCACTTACATAGCTTCGGTTATTCCTTTTGCGAGAAGGAGTGTGCCGGAGCTTTTTCTTTACTAAAGGTGTAAGCCTGCAATTATTCAGTTTTTTAATCGGCTTCATTATCCAGTCTGGAATCCTTATAATATGCCAACATATCTGATTTCCATGAATCAAACTTTTCTTTTGAAATTTTTCCTGTCTGAAGCATATTCTTCTTTGCTATCCAGTTTTCCATAAAGAGACAGAAGTCTGCATCATATTTTCCATTGCCTTTGCCATTAACCTTGATCCCGGCAGTCCATTCAGGATTTTCAGGAGGTTTGGTATTGGTAAGCTCAAATGAAAAATCAGTAAGTTCAGTTATGGCAAAGAGAGCATTGATTACATCTGACATAGTGTGGAATTCATATGACGGATATTCAGCGGTCGTATTATCTTTTGGAGTATTAGTATTTTTTGCAAATAAAAGTTCCTGCCATGGAACATTTAATTCATTAGCAATCTGTTTTAAAACATCTATCTTTAATAGTATTTCACCAGATTCATATTTCTGGATAGTACGTTCTGATTTACCAAGCCGCTGTGCAAACTCCTTTTGCGTGATCTTTTGTGCTCTGCGCTGCTTCTGTATTGCCTTTCCGATTTCTTCTGAAGAGGACATAGTAAGTTTAATGGAATCAGAGTAAGCCATTCTGTTCACCTTCCTTTATATGAAATAGTCCGCTATATAGATACGTATTAGGTTGATATTAAATGAAATACGTATCAGTAAGTGACTTGTTTATGATTGCACAATTACTTTATCATAAACAAAAACGAATTACAAGTGCGTAATTATAAAAAGTTCTATTGACAAATTTTGAAAAGGATATTAAAATAAACACGAATTAGAAATGCGGATTAAGTGAAGAACAGGATAGCTGTTTTGTAAAAACACGTATTTAAAATAACAATTTATGAAAGGAGGAGCTGCATGAAGGGTATAAAGGAAGCATTCATAGATGCAGGTGAGATAAGCCAGATGCTTGGTATCGGGATGACAAAGGCATATGCAATTATAAAGGAATATAATGCAGAGCTTGAGGCAAAAGGTTATTTCACCATGCGGGGCAAATGTCCAAGGAAGTACTTTGAACAGAAAATCTATGGTTACGAAGATTATTACAATCCGGATTATGAGCCGCAGCGTAACCGGAGCAAGGTTGCAGGAGAAATGGATTATGAAGCGGCAGTTGGGGATTCTGTGATAAGTGAACAGGATGAAGTGGATATACCGCCTGAAACAAATGAATTGTCGGAAGATGGTGCTAGGAATGATCATGGCGAGAAGAATGACACTGGAAGGTGCCCATGTCATCGCTGTTGTGGAGCTGATGGACTTCCTTGCAGGTTTGACGAGAAATAAAGTTCAGTGCCTGGATGATTTTGGAATTCCGTTAAAACTTTCTCATACGGTGACAAGAATTGTCGGAAACGAGAGAGTAGAGGGAGTTTATATCGCACAGGTTGATAAGGATAAAAAACCGATTCCGGAAACAGAAGAGTTTATTCCGTGTGACACGCTGCTTCTGTCAGTTGGTCTGATCCCGGAGAATGAACTGAGCCGCGGTGCCGATGACCTGCCCGATACCTGCACCTATTCCCATGCTGCCCCGCAGGTCGCTGCCCCTACCGAGAACACAGACGACGCTGCACCCACCCAGCCGGTCACTCCTACCGACACCAGTGCGCTGGATACGGAATAAGGGGAAAAATCGTACTTTTTTGCCCCTTTGCTGAAAAATCCGGCAAGGACAGGGCGCGCTTTACAAGACAAAACTGGACAAAGTGACAAAATAGCATCCGGGCTCTTGCATTGCAGGGGTTCGGATGCTATTATATTTTCTACAAGAACACTTGTGTTTGAGAGGTGAACAAGTTGGAACGCCGTTTTTATCTGGTGGATGCGCAGGTGCTGCCGGAGGTCTTTCTCAAGGTGGTACGCGCCAAGGAGCTGCTGGCCAGCGGAGAAGCCCGCAGCATTTCGGCTGCGACCCGTGCCGTGGAGCTTTCGCGCAGTGCATTTTATAAGTATAAGGATTGTATCTTTGATTCCGAGAATGGTCGTGAGGTCATCACGGTCATGGCAACCCTGCGGGACGAGACCGGCGCGCTGCAAAGCCTTCTGGCAGGCATCAGCGCCGCAGGTGCCAGCATTGTGACCATCAACCAGTCCACCCCGGAAAACGGAGCTGCGCTGGTGGCGGTCACCATCCGCACCGATACCATGCAGATGTCCCCGGAGGAATTGACCGAAAAGCTTTCGCGCCAGCGCATGGTTGTGGGTGTGCGCTGTGGGTATAACCTGTAACAAAACAGGAAACATAAGGATAAAAGAGTTTGATGAAAGACAGTGTGTAATGATAAGTGAGTCGAATCTTGATGATGATGACGTAGATTATTATCTTGTAAAATATATGCAGTCCCATAAAAATAAAGTTGATACAATAGGAGCATGCGACTGTTATGTGTTGGATATATCAAAAATAAGTGAAGATGGAAATTCATTTGTAACAAAAGGTGTATTTTTCTATTCAGATACCATCTTAATTTGCACTATCTATGCTAACCGAAACAACAAAGTGCTTGACATTCACAAGTGTTTGCTGTTTACATGTCATTTTTTTGTTTTTTAAATTCTATACCCACCAGTACAACAGATAGCACAAACGCTGAAAAATCAGCAACAGGCCCCGCTAGCAATACTCCCATAATTCCGAAACG
>ENA-UESI01001546-UESI01001546.1-human-gut-metagenome-genome-assembly--contig:-NODE-1546-length-14338-cov-3.864876_pt1 | contig 14338 bp, 12 predicted proteins | sample MGYA00243005_ERZ508006 | MGnify/ENA primary metagenome ERZ508006 (study PRJEB26167, sample SAMN06115436) | human gut metagenome | host: Homo sapiens | place: China:Shandong | collected 2015-06-10... | reverse complement strand
CAGCACTGCACCTTCTTCCATGTATAGATGCGTTTTCGGCTTGAAGAAGATGGAGCCGCTGAGGAATGTTCCTTTGGCACCAGCTCCACCGGCGCCTCCAACGACATTGAGCAGGCCACCAAGCTGGCCCGGGCCATGATTACCCGCTATGGCATGAGCGAGAGCTTTGACATGGTGGCTTTGGAGACGGTGAACAATCAATACCTGGGCGGCGACACCTCCCTGTCCTGCTCTGCGCAAACCCAGGCAGAGGTTGACCGGCAGGTGATGGCCCTGGTCAAGCGACAGCATGAAAAGGCTGCCCAGCTCCTGCAGGAAAATCGCAAAAAGCTGGATGAGTTGGCCAAGTATCTCTATGAAAAGGAGACGATCACGGGCGAGGAGTTCATGTCTATCCTGAACCAGGCGTGAAAAGCCGGCCTCCTTCGCTGATCCGGATATGGATTTACGGTAGAGAGCTGAAAAAGCTAATCGTGCAGAAACAGCGGACCACCCTTGCGACCAACGGAAATGCCCTGCGGCTATACCTGTGCTGCCGCAGGGCATCTGGTTTTGGGTGAGTTGTGTGTTCTGCGGGGAATACCGCTACGGCGGAGCAAGCGTGCTCACTCCAGGCAAGGCAGCCCCGGTAAGATTGTGAAATTTCTATCTGAGAGCAGGTCTTTTGCGGCGTTTATAAGGCGCGGCAAGACTTCCCTAATCCCTCGCTTTGCTCCTATTTGTCAGGTGGGCGGCTGCTGTAGCCGTGATTGGGATATGTACACATACAAAAGTATTTCATCGTGAGCGCCAAAAGCGAAAAATGATGTAGGCAAGAGTCCTTGCCTGCAAACAGTGGCGCGGGATATTGCGCAGGCTAAAGCAGCAGGACATCTAAAACAACATCAAGCATCTGGAAAGGCGCTAATTGCCCGTGCGTGCAACGCTCTGCAAGGTGGGTTACCAAAGCACAGTCACAGGAAATATCAGGAATCACGGCAACTGCAGTCCACTTGATCCCTATGAGTTCTTCGGCAAGCAGGCCATACGTCAAGTCATTTCTGCCAATACTTTTTTGTGGCGTGGCGCGATAGCGGTACATATGCATTCTCCTTCTGGTTTCCTGATATCCATCGAAACGGCGGCCTCAACAAAGATCCATTGGAAGAGACCGGCAGGACTGTATCCATGCCGGGAGCTGTTCGTATGTTCTCCCTGTTGGGACGCAGGGCTGCTCATGTTTGAAGGACAGTTAGGCCTGAGACAGCGCTTTCCCTGTATCATGGCGTCATCCATTGTCTGATTCCACAGTACAAACGACTGTCAGCTCCTGGTAGGAAACGTCAAAGAGTTCCATGATCTGGGAGAGAAGTTTGATGTGGATATTGGCGTCCTTTTTTCGCAACTTGCGCACATACTCCTTACTGATCCCAAGCGCCTCTGCAACCGCCGCGTTTGTGAACCCGGAATCTCGGATTTTAACGTCCAAGGTGTCGTGATTTAACCGGTGATATTTGGTGATTCTCTCAAGCGGTTTGCGTACTACAGCTGATGGCATCCTTTTCATCTCCTTTTCCTTATATTTTCTATAATAATAAAGAACAGGGAGCAAAACGAACAGGAACTGCAGTTCTGGTTTGTCGATATTTGTCGATTTTTTTGACAAATGGCTGCAGCTTGTTCAGAAAGCTCCAGCCATTCCTTCAAAAGCCATCATGATTTTTGTTCAGCCACTGCCAAATACTCCGCCGGAACATGGGGCAGCGGCTTCCTGGGATAGTCCTCGCTGTTCCGTGCAAAAACGAGAGCCTGTTCCCACATCCAGGGCAGGGAACGGGTCTGTTCGTCTTTGCCATCCTGATAATTCCAGCGGCACTGCTGCCAAACCAGGGCATCCCGACCAATGGTGGTGAGCCTGGTGCCTTGTGTAGTTGACTCCCGGCTCCAGCTGGTTTGACGTTCACCGCCCTGCGGAAGTCCTGCCTTGTGTATGCCCAACGGCGCCCCACCGCTTTTACCGGCACGTTTTCTGCCTCCTTCTTCCTCCCGGGGGAACGCTTCCCCCGCATGTGGGCCGCTATAGCCGTTTTCTTCGTGCCAGAAGGGGTCTATATGTACTTCCACCCCGTTGGATGCAAGGCGGCTCCTTCCGGCCCTTCTTGCTGGCAAGGCGCAGCTACTCCCAAAGCCAGTCTCACGCCTGCGGCTCCGGCGTCCTTTCTCATCATAATTTTGTGTGGAAAACCGTCCCGGTCTCCATCGTTTTTTAATGACTTTCAGCTTTTAACATCCATATAATACCATATAAATCAGAGAAAAATCCAGTATTCTCAATGGTTTAGACATTTGGCAAAGGAATGTCTATATGTGTGGGCACCCTCCCCCAGCCGTTTGTATGCCGGCAGAGTGTGGTCCCTGTACAGGCCTGATCCGATTTTCCCGGCGAACGCAGAACACAAACAACGTCTCATACTCTCCTGTCCGCGCTTGTGTGTACCCCCATACTTTAGCCGCAGCTTTCTCGTCAAAACCTTTCTCAAGCCTCCAAAATTGATCCGCTCTGGCAAATCCGCCAAAAAGCGGCACTCTCTTTTGTGAGCCTCGCCAAAAGTATTTATTTGTTGCAAAAATCACTTTGCTCCTCCCAACAGTTTTATATACTATTGCCAACACAAGCAATCATTTGGCGCTCATTTCTCGTGCGACATGTCGAAGGCGGAAAAAGGAGGAAAGCAGTATGTTCTATCAAACCACTGAGGCCCATGAAGCCCTGCGGGCCAAAATTCGGGAATTCGCAGAGACAGAGGTCAAGCCCGTCGCCTTTCTATTAGACCAAGAGAACCGTTTCCCCACGGAGGCCGTGAGAAAGCTGGGCGAGCTGGGCCTGATGGGCATCCCCTATGAGAAGAAGTACGGCGGTGCGGAGCTGGACACCCTCAGCTATGCCATTGCCGTGGAGGAGCTGGCTCGGGTGGACGGCGGCACCGGCGTCATCCTGTCGGCCCACACATCCCTGGGTACCTATCCCATCTACGCCTTCGGCACCGAGGAGCAGAAGATGAAATATCTGCCCGACCTGTGCACCGGCCGCAAGATCGGCGCCTTCGGCCTGACGGAGCCTAACGCAGGCTCCGATGCTGGCGGCACCGAGACCACTGCAGTGGACATGGGCGACCACTGGCTTTTGAACGGCGAGAAGATTTTTATCACCAACGGCGGCGAGGCAGATACCTACGTGGTCTTTGCCGTCACCACGCCGGACATCGGCACCCGGGGTATCAGCGCCTTCATCGTGGAGCGGGGCTGGGAGGGCTTCGCCTTCGGCGATCACTATGACAAGATGGGTATCCGCTCCTCCGCCACCTGCCAGCTGCTATTCAATAATGTCAAGGTTCCCAAGGAGAACCTGCTGGGAAAGGAGGGCCAGGGCTTTAAGATCGCCATGGCCACCCTGGACGGCGGCCGCATCGGCATCGCGGCCCAGGCGCTGGGCATCGCTCAGGGTGCCTTTGAAGCGGCGGTAGAGTATTCCAAGGAGCGCGTCCAGTTCGGCCGTCCCATCTGCCAGCAGCAGGCTATTGCCTTCAAGATCGCCGACATGGCAACCAAACTCCGGGCCGCCCGGCTGCTGGTATACAGCGCCGCTGATCTGAAGCAGGACCACGCCCCCTACGGTATGGAATCCGCCATGGCGAAGCAATACGCCTCGGATATCGCCCTGGAAGTCACCAACGACGCCCTGCAAATCTTCGGCGGCAACGGCTATCTGAAGGGCATGGAGGTGGAGCGGTTCTACCGCGATGCCAAGATCACCACCATCTACGAGGGCACCAACGAGATCCAGCGGGTGGTCATCGCCTCCCATATTCTTGGCAAGGCAGGCAAGGCCGACGCTGCTCCGGCCCAGAAGCGCGGTCCGGAGACCGGCGAACGCAAAAAGCAGATTTTTAAGGACGGCTCTCCCCAGGAGCAAGTCGACGCCCTGGTAGCGTCTTTGAAGAAGGACGGCTATGATTTCACGGTCGGCATTCCCTTGGACACCCCCATCGTTCAGGCGGAGCGGGTGGTCAGCGCCGGCAAGGGCATTGGTGAGAAAAAGAACATGAAACTCATTGAAAACCTGGCCAAGGCCGCCGGCGCGGCCATCGGCTCCAGCCGCCCTGTAGCTGAGACACTGCAATATGTTCCCCTGAACCGCTATGTGGGCATGTCCGGTCAAAAGTTCAAGGGCAATCTGTACATCGCCTGCGGCATTTCCGGTGCGGGCCAGCACCTGAAGGGGATTCGGGACGCCTCCACCATCGTGGCCATCAATATCGACCCCAACGCCCGCATTTTTAAAAATTGCGACTACGGCATCGTGGGCGATGTGCTGGAAATTCTCCCCCTGCTGACAAAGGCGCTGGACACCGGTGAAAAACTGCCTGCCCCGCCCATGAAAAAGATCAAGCGGGCTGTGCCCAAAAAGGCCACCCAGTCCCGGAAGCTGTACCTCTGCAACGGCTGCGGCTATGAATACGACTTGCTGCTGGGTGATCCTGAGAGCGACGTCAAGCCCGGCACCCAGTTCCAGGATCTGCCGGAGGGCTGGGTCTGTCCCCACTGCGGCGAGGGTACCGATCAATTCCTTGAGATCGAAGTCTAATGCACTGCCCGGACATCAAAAGGAGGTATTGTTATGTATAATTACCGTAAAGTCACTGACGATCTGTACTGGGTTGGTGCCAACGACCACCGCCTGGCCCTGTTTGAGAATATCCATCCCCTGTACCACGGCGTCAGCTATAACGCCTATGTTCTGCTGGATGAAAAGACCGTCCTGTTTGATACCGCTGACTGGTCCGTGGGCCGCCAGTTCATTGACAATGTGAAGGCTGTGCTGGGTGGCCGTCCCCTGGATTACCTCGTCATCAACCACGTGGAGCCGGATCACGCCGCCTCCATTGAGGAGATTTTGCTCCGTTGGCCGCAGGTACGCATTGTCACCTCCCCCAAGGCAGTCATTCTGCTGCACCAATTTGGCTTCCCCATTGACGCCGGGCAGGTTGAGGAGGTCCAGGAGGGCGACAGCAAGTGCTTCGGCAGACATACTATCGCCTTTGTCAGTGCCCCCATGGTCCACTGGCCGGAGGCCATGGTGTCCTTTGACACTACCAGCGGCGTTCTCTTCTCCGCCGACGCCTTCGGCTCCTTCCGCGCCTTGGACGGCAAGCTGTTCGCCGATGAGTTCCACTTTGACAGCGAGTGGCTGGATGACGCCCGCCGCTACTACACCAATATTGTCGGCAAGTACGGCCCCCAGGTCCAGGCCCTTCTGAACAAGGCCTCCAGTCTCGTTGGTCTAGACAACATCAAGTTCATCTGTCCCCTCCATGGCCCCGTGTGGCGGAGGGACCTGGGCTATCTCATCGATAAGTACGTCCACTGGGCCACCTATGAGCCAGAGGAGCGGGGTGTCATGATTGTCTATGCCTCCATGTATGGCAACACTGAGACCGCCGCTGAGGTCCTGTCTACCAAGCTGGCGGAGCGGGGTGTCACCAACACCCGTCTGTACGACGTGTCCAGCACCCATGTCAGCTATCTGATCTCTGATCTCTTCAAGTACAGCCATTTGGTATTGGCTTCCGTCACCTATAACCTCGGCATCTTTCCCCCCATGCACAGCTTCCTCATGGACATGAAGGCCCTGAACCTCCAGAAACGCACGGTGGCCCTGGTGGAGAACGGCTCCTGGGCACCCCGATCCGGCGCTCTCATGCGGGAGGAACTGGAGAAGCTCAAGCACATGGATATCTTGGACGCTAGCCTGACCATGGCCTCTTCCCTCCAGGAGCAGAACCTAGGCGAAATGGATGCCTTGGCTGACGCCATCGCCGCCTCCGTCAACCAGTAGCCCACTTCCTTACCAGGGCATGCCTTGGTGAAGCCTGTTGGAACAGTCCTTTGGCGGACTGTTCCAACAGGCTTTTTGTTGTCCACTCCGTGCGAAGCGCAGCCTTGCATCCAGGAAACGGGCCGGACTTTATGAAGATAGTTTCCCTTACCGCTGGATTCCCGCTGTTAGAGGCAGAGCGGATACCATATCTTTGCCGCCGGGTAACGGCTCCGCCTTTCAAGCAGGAAGGTCTGGCCTTTTTTATAGCGCATTGGCAGAATGCCGCCACGGTTAACACGGATACATTTGGCAGCGGCGTATATCCGGCAGTCTGAAGAACAACGGACATTTCTCCGCTGCCTATCACTGCTATTGACGGGGCACTTGTGTTTCCAGCGCGTGCTGACGCAGGAATAAGAATATCCGGCATGCCAGCGCCAATCCGTTCCTCACCGGCTGCGTGCTAAGAAATACCAGCTACGCGGAGCAAAAGCATTGTGTCCTCTGTCCCAATATGATGCATTTCATTTAAAAAATGGCGGATATGGCGATGGTTTTGCAGGATTGATCCGAAACCAACACAGACCCAAAATAAAAAAGTACGCTCAAGGGTTCACCCTTGAGCGTACTTCTCTGTTGCTCAAATTCCGGCTCAGGACCAGCCGGCTCCAGCAGCTACTGTCTGACATGGACCATCAGCCTCACAGGGACCTCCACTGCCCAGCCCGCGCCGGAGCGTTCCACAGCCGATAGTCGGTCGATGGAGCGCAGGCTGTTTCACCGCGCCCCATCCATATCCCACCGCCGGTCACTGATCGCAAGAAGCAGCCCAACATAGCAGGTGAAACTCCGATATATTCGGTCCGGTCTCCAAGGAGCGCACTGGAGGAGCACGTTTCTCCGCCTGGCAGGAAACGACTCTCCCCGAAAGGCCGTCCACTCCGAAGTCATATCTCCTCTCCAGCGGCAAGGTGGGTGAGCGTTGTCCCGCTAGGCGCTCATAGGACGGCGTGTCAATGCGCAGGCTGCCGTGAAGAATACTCTCGTCCTCAAAAAGCAGATAAATCGCGCTCACGGCTTCAGCGCCCGGATGAGATTCACCATTTCGATAGCGCTCTGGGCGCACTCAGCGCCTTTGTTGCCCGCCTTGGTACCAGCCCGCTCAATAGCCTGTTCAAGGGTGTCAGTGGTCAGAACACCGAACATAACGGGTACATCGCTGTTCAGTGCCGCGCTGGCAACGCCCTTTGCAACCTCACTGCACACATAGTCATAGTGGGAGGTCGCGCCTCGGATCACAGCACCCAGAGCGATGACAGCGTCGTACCTGCCGCACCTTGCCATTTTGGAGGCGATCAGCGGAATCTCAAAGGCACCGGGGACCCAGGCCACGGTGATGTCCTCCGCCTGTACGCCGTGGCGCAGCAATGTATCCTCACAGCCACTCAGCAGCCTAGAAACAATAAATTCGTTAAACCGTGCACAGACGATGCCAACCTTGGTGCCCTCGGATACCAGTTTTCCCTCAAATATTTTCATAGTGTCCTCCTGTTCCATTAATTTTTCAACAGTCTAGAATATGTCCCATTCGCCGCCGCTTAGTTCGTAGGTAGAACACGTCTTCTGCTGTGGCGGCGATCTGAATAGGCACTCGCTCTACGATCTCCAAACCGAAATCCGAGAGCTGGTAGACTTTGTCCAGGTTGTTGGTCAGAAGACGCATGGTTCGAACGCCCAAGTCCTGCAAAATCTGCGCACCGGTCCAGTACTCCCGCAGATCCGGGGCAAACCCCAGCTCAATATTGGCATCTACTGTGTCAAAGCCCCGCTCCTGAAGCTCGTACGCCTTTAGCTTATTGATGAGGCCGATGCCCCGGCCCTCCTGCCGCATATAGAGCAGTACACCCCGGCCCTCCCGCTCGATCTGGATCAGCGCAGCGGCCAACTGCTCTCCGCAGTCGCAGCGGCGGGAGCCGAACACATCTCCGGTGAGACACTCAGAGTGAACCCGGCATAACACGTTTCCGCCGTCCCCGATCTCCCCCTTTACCAGCGCCACATGATGCTCTCCGTTCAGGTCGTTGACATAGCCGTGGATTTGAAACTCACCGAACCTCGTCGGCATTTTGACGCAGGCCTCCCGCACCACATGCTTGTCGTGGCGGCGGCAGTAGTCCTGCAGCGACTTGATGGTAATGACCTTCAGCCCCCACTCTTTTGCCTTTTTCAGCAACTCGGTGGTGCGCATCATGGTGCCGTCGTCCCGCATGATCTCACAGCACAGCCCGCACTGAGGCAGACCTGCCAGACGGCACAGATCTACGGTGGCCTCGGTGTGACCATTGCGAGTCAGCACGCCGCCCCGCCTGGCCACCAGAGGAAATACATGCCCGGGACGGCGCAGGTCTTCCGGCCTGGTGGCGGGATCGGCACATTTGCGGCAGGTGTAGCCCCGTTCCTGGGCAGAGATACCGGTGGTAGTGTCCACATGGTCGATAGACACGGTAAATGCGGTACTGTGGTTGTCCGTGTTGATCTTGACCATCTGCTCCAGCCCTAGCCGGGCGGCAAGCTCAGCGCTCATGGGGGTGCAGATCAAGCCCTTGGCGTGGGTGGCCATAAAATTGACGTTTTCTGTGGTGGCGAACTGGGCGGCACAGATCATGTCCCCCTCGTTCTCTCGATCCGGGTCGTCGATGGTGATGATAATGCGGCCCGCCCGCAGCTCCTCCAACGCCTCCTCTATTGTGCTGTATTGCTGTTCCATATCGGTGATCCTCCCTTCAAAATCCGCTTTCCATTAAAAGTTTCAGCGTAATCCCATTCTGAGGCTGTACAGCTCGTTCTGGCTGCAGCAGCTTTTCTACATATTTTCCGATCATGTCCGTCTCCAAATTGACCGTATCTCCCATCCTTTTTTCTCCCAGGATGGTGACTGCCACTGTATGCGGGATGGCGGAGATGGCAAACCAGCTCTCTCCCACCGCCGCCACTGTCAGACTGATGCCGTCAATCGTGATAGAGCCCTTCTCCACGATGTACCGCAGTAAATCTCTTCCGGCGCTCACTGTGTACCAGATGGCGTTTTCGTCGGTGTGGATGGCGGTGATGATTCCGGTGCCGTCGATGTGGCCGGAAACAATATGGCCGCCGAAGCGGCCCCCCACCGCCATAGCCCGCTCCAAATTCACATGGCTTCCCACAGACAGAGCCCCCAGTGAGGAACGCTTCAGCGTTTCATGCATGACATCGGCAATAAAGCCGCCGTCATCCTTAGCGGCAGCGGTGAGGCAGACGCCGTTCACCGCCACGCTGTCGCCGATCCTCAGGTCAGATAAAATCCGGCGGGCGCCGATGGAGAGCACAGAGGACGCCCTCCCCCGGCGGACGGCCCGAACGATTCCCAATTCTTCAACCATCCCTGTAAACATCTGCCGCCACCTCGCTTTCCAGCAAAAAATCCTCTCCGATCCTGGTGATCATGGTATTTTTCAGCTGCACAGCCTGGTCTGGGAGTCCGATCCCCAGACCGCCGATCGGAGACTTTGCCGTTGTTCCGCCAAAGAGCTTCGAGGCGACATAGGCCTGGACCTTCTGGACAGTTCCGCTCTCCAACGCCGCCCAGTTCAGCGTGCCGCCGCCCTCCAGCAGTACGCTGTCGATGTTCTCTCCGCCCAGCCGCTCCATCAGGGCCGGCAAATCCACATGGCCTTCCCGCTCCGGCAGGGTCCAGACCCGGCAGCCGGCTTTCTCATAGGGTGCGTGTCTCAACACGTCGCCGCAGGCGGTGGCCAGGATGGTGGGGACCTCCCGGGCTGTGCGGACGATCTGGCTGTCCAAAGGCGTCCGCAGCTGGGTGTCACAAATAACGCGGACAGGATTCCTGCCACCCTCCATCCGGCAGGTCAGCAGGGGATTGTCCGCCAGCACTGTCCCGACGCCCGTCATAATAGCGGAGTAGCGGTGCCGGTCCTGATGAACCCGGCGCCGTGCTTCCTCCCCGGTAATCCACCGGGATGCTCCGGTACGGGTAGCGGTCTTGCCGTCCAACGTCATGGCGTACTTCATGACCACGTAAGGCCGCCGGGTCTTCATGAAGTGGAAGAACACCTGGTTCAGCGCGTCGCATTCCTGCTTCACCACCCCTGTCTCCACTTCCACACCGCGCCGGCGCAGGATGCACAAGCCCTTCCCTCCCACCAAGGGATTCGGGTCGTCTGAGCCGACTACGACTCTTGAAACTCCAGCCTCCAAAATCGCATCCGTGCAGGGCGGCTGCCTTCCATCGTGGCAGCAGGGTTCCAGCGTCACATACAATGTGGCGCCCTCCGGGGATTCCCCGCAGCAGGCAAGGGCCTCCCGTTCCGCGTGCAGTCCGCCGCACCGCCGGTGATACCCCTGTCCAATGACGCGGCCGCTCTTGACAATCACCGCTCCCACCATAGGATTGGGGGCTGTCCAGCCCTGGCCCCGCTTCGCCAGTTCCAGCGCCATGCGCATATAGTCGCTGTCTTTCATGACTTGCCTCCAAACAGACAAAATGCCTTGAACAGAACGTTCAAGGCATCATGAAACGGCAGGTGAACCCGCGTGCAGTGACTTTCTCCGCGTGTCCCGCGGAAACAAAAAACTCTGGAATGACATCATTCCAGAGCAAATCACATACACGCAGGAATCTATATCCCTGCGATACACGATCTTCTTCCATCCAGACTGTACTGTCGGCCTCGGAATTTCACCGAATCATGCCTTGCGGCTCGTGGGCTTTACCACCGGTGGGGAATCACACCCCGCCCTGAAGATCCTGATTCAATTGCGGTTAGTATATACGATAGACAGCCGCTTGTCAATCCTGCTGTTCAAAAAAGTGAAGAGAAGCGTTCTCTCTTCCGTCCCGATCATGCCTCACTCATATGCAGCGCATCAGGCTCTGTATGTGAGTGATTTTTGTCGGTCCATGAGATAAAACACATAAAACTGTGTCAGTGTGACCGCACGAAAGAGGCTCTTGCAATCCTCCCCGCTCCCCCAGCGAGGCCTTGGAGCGACGACCGCTGCCGCTCCGGCGCGCTCTGTCCGCGGGTCTTTCATCCCTTCCGAAGGCGGCACCCATCTCTGTTGCCAATTTTTCAGCGTCTTGCTGTTCGGACGTTGTTTTGATTCTTCTGGATGCACAAGCGTGGACGTATTTTTCCGCTACAATATAGGAGCAGCAAGTCCCACGAGCTCCCCCCATGACCGTCCAAATGGGACCCGTCCGCGCCGCCGTGACGCCCGACAAGCAGCTCTTTGTTTGGAGGGCAGACCGGACTGCGCCGGGTGAGGGAACCGGGCAGGAACGACATTTGGAAGGAGCGGCAGCAACATGAAAGAACCGTTAAAAAACAGAAGGGATGGACACAGGAACATGGAACAGGCAAGAACCTCTCGAAAGAAATGCGTACATTGCCCAGGCAGGCATGAGCACACGGGCGGAAATCCTGGTGGATGCGTACCATCTGTCCAGCAAACGGGCCAGATTGCGGCGGCGAGGCCGCGGAGCCGGCCGGCGCGGCGGGTTATGAGAGCCGGAGGAGCAAATACATACGGCTACGTCCGGGTCAGCACACGGGAGCAGAAGGAGGACAGGCAGCTCATTGCCCTGCGGGAAATGGAGGTGCCGGAGAAAAACATCTTTCTAGACAAGCAGTCCGGCAAGAATTTTGAGCGTCCTCAATATCAGCGGCTCGTGCGGCGCATGAAAAAAGACGACCTGCTCTATATCAAGAGCATCGACCGTCTGGGCAGGAACTATGAGGAGATTTTAGAGCAATGGCGGGCACTGACCAAGGAAAAGGGTGTGGATATTGTGGTGCTGGATATGCCTCTGCTGGACACCCGCCGCGGAAAGGACCTGATGGGAACCTTCCTCAGCGATATTGTCCTCCAGGTTCTGTCCTTTGTGGCGGAGAACGAGCGAATCAACATCCGGGCGCGGCAGGCGGAGGGCATTGCGGCGGCGAAGGCGAGGGGCGTGCGGTTTGGACGGCCGCCCCGGCCGCTCCCCGATCAGTTCCATCAGGCGCATCAGGACTGGAGAAGCAAAAAAATAACGCTGCAGCAGGCGGCAAAAACTTGTGCCATGCCCGTTACAACCTTTTACGATCACGTGATCCGCTTGGAGCGGCCAGATTAAACCGGTCATTTTTGGATACGTGTACGTTTCCGAAAAATAGGTTCTCTTGCTGTTCTATTTCTTTCATCGGCAGCTTGCCCCTCATAATTAAGAGGGGAAGCTGAAATTTTTCGGAGAAAAAAACATTTCGGAAACGTACACATTTCCGATTTGAATGGCGCAGGGATGCGCGGGAAAGGAGGTCCCATGCTCTCGTTGCAGCTGAAATCTGGCGAATACCTCACCATTGGCGACGAGATTGCCGTCCAGATTTTTGAAGAATCCGGCTCTACCTTTCGGGTGGCTGTGAAGGCACCCCGGGAGATTCCCATCCTGCGGGGGGAGGTCCTGGAACGCACCGGCGAGCGCCCCGGCGGGCTGCGGGAAAAGCGGCCCAAGAGCCCCTCCGCCCAGGCCCGGGACGCCCAGCGCCTGCGGGAGCGAACCGAGCAGCGCAGCCGTGCCGAGGCGGAGCGGAGACGTGCCGCTTCCGAACAGGCCGCCGTCACCCGGGAGCTGCGGAGCATCCTCGCCCGTCTGGATGAACTGGCCCCAGCCCACGACCGGGACGGCCTGCGGAAAACCCTGGACGCCCTTCGCGCCAGGCTGGACGGCATCCCGGAGGCAAACGAATAACCCCGATTTCACCCGGCCCCGCGAGCTGGTTGAAATAGATCCATGCGCCGCATCTCAGGCAGTCCGGCCGGATGCCGAAAGCGGCGGCGCTCCACCCAAACTGGCGGGAGGGCATGGAACAGCCGCCCGCAGAAAACACAGATAAGGAGATCAAAATCATGCGTATTCAGCACAATATTATGGCGATGAACGCCTACCGGAACTACAACAACAATACCTCTGCCCTCAGCAAGAACCTGGAGAAGCTCAGCTCCGGCTATAAGATCAACCGGGCCGGCGACGACGCCGCAGGCCTCGCCATTTCCGAGAAGATGCGTGCCCAGATCACCGGCCTGGACGCCGCCCAGAAGAACGTGAAGGACGGCATCTCCCTGGTGAAGACCGCCGAGGGCGCCATGCAGGAGGTCCAGGACATGCTCAACCGCATGGTCTACCTGGCCAACCAGTCCGCCAACGGCACCTATGATAATGACGTGGACCGGGCCAACCTGCAAAAGGAAGTGGACTCTCTCCGCTCTGAAATTGACCGGATTGCGGATTCCGCCAACTTCAATGGCATCCAGCTGCTGGACGGCTCTTTGAAGGATGGCGCCACGCTTGGCGGAACGCCCATTGACCTTACGAATTCGGTTACGAATGTTACCATCCGGGACAATACCGCCACCGCCGCGGTAAAGCCCGCATTTTCCGTTGATTTGGATGGCTACACGATCAAGACGGATGGCACTGGTACCGGCAATGGTACGCTGAGCCTGCAGATCGGTGGTGCAACACTGACATCTGGTGATATTACCCTCGGTGCAGATCAGACGATTGACTCTGACACTATCGCGAATGCCTTTAACGGAAAGACCGTTAAGATCGGCGATGTGACCTACACTGCTGCGGTCAGTGGCAGCAAGCTGACCTTTACGGCTGATATTGACCCCAAGAATGAGGCTGACGCCAAAGCCGACTTCGAGGTGAAGCTTGGCAATCTGACCGGCACTGGCGCTACTGGTGTGGGCACCATCAACGATGCTACCCAGGTTATTACCGCCGGCAAGCCCGCGCAGACTGTCACGCAGGCGACCGCCGACTTTAAGCTGTCCACCGATATGCTGGCTGACGGCACCACGATTAAGATCGGTAACCAGGAGTTTAAGATTGATTATTCTAGTGATACCACCCAGGGCACTACTATCGGCGTAAAGGATCTGCTGGATGATACCGGAAAGCTGGACGATACCAAGGTCGCCGAAATCGCCAACCGTATCACCAAGGCTGGCGGCACCAAGGCTGGCGGCACCAACACGGTGTTCACCATTGGTAACAATGGCGGCACGCTGACCCTGCAGAGCCTGACTACCAACAAGGACGATCTGAGCACCGAAGCCTTGGTTCGGGACCAGATTTCCGTTACGCCCAAGACCACGACCGGTTCCAGCCTGACCCTCCAGATCGGCGACACCAGCGACAGCTGGAACCAGCTGCAGGTGTCCGTGGAGGATATGCACTGCGCCGCTCTGGGCATTGCCGATGTGGACATTAGCACCCAGGATGGCGCACAGGATGCAGTCGATGTAATCAAGAAGGCCATCAACAGCGTGTCTATGACCCGTGGTACTCTGGGCGCTACCCAGAACCGTCTGGAGCACACCCAGAACAACCTCTCCGTGATGGAGGAGAACATCACGCCCCCGTATACGAGC